>ERZ500977.78-NODE-78-length-19861-cov-6.342472_pt1 | contig 19861 bp, 16 predicted proteins | sample MGYA00248863_ERZ500977 | MGnify/ENA primary metagenome ERZ500977 (study PRJEB25958, sample SAMN03398581) | human skin metagenome | study: EMG produced TPA metagenomics assembly of the Human Skin Microbiome Metagenome (human skin metagenome) data set.
CGTCGAGGTCCAGCACGGCAAAGCCCGCGGCGGCGGCCGCGTCGATCTGGGCGGCCGTTGTCGGTGAGCAGGAACCCGAGACGATGGCGATGCGCCCCGCCGGGCGCAGCGGCTGCGGCTCCGGGGCGGGGGGCAGCAGTCCGGCGCGGGTCCAGGCCGCGACCAGCGCGTATTCCACCCCCTGCGAGCCGAGGAGCACGCCCTTCGCCTCCCAGAGCAGGTCGCCGGCGGCGGCGAGCGTCTCGGCATCGATGACGTCGAGGGCGACGATGCCGCCCTGCGCGCGTTCCGCGGCCAGCCGTTCGGGGCCACGGCCGGCCTTGAGGTCGAGAAGGTCGATCAGCCCGAGCCGGAGCCCGGTCTGCCTGGCGAGATGGCGGCGCACGTCGGCCTCGCCCATCGGCGTCACCGGGTGGCAGGCCATGGTCGGGTGGCGGTCGAGGCGGTGGATGGCGGCATCGCCCGCCCGGGCGAACAGCGTGCCGAAGGCCTGCCAGCGGCCGATCCCGGGCGCGGCGACGACGAGAAGCGCCGTCTCGCCGGGCCCGAGCGCGATCTCGGCCGCGGTCCCGATCGCGCCGACCTGCGGGGCGCTGTCGAGGGTCGAGCAGAGCTTGTAGTGCAGGATCGGCGCCCCGAGTGCGCGCAGCCGGGCAAAGAGCCCGGGCAGTTCCGCCCGCATCCAGGCCGGGTCGCGGGTGCGCGCATCCCCGGCGAGGCCCACGGCCCGGGTGCCGGGAAAGCGAGCGAGATCCGCCCGGCTCGGCGGGTCGAGGAAGAGGACGGTCGGAACCCCGGCGAAGGTCAGCACCTCCATCGTGGCCCCAGAGCCGGTGAAGTCGTCGCCGTAGAAGGCAAGGACCGGCCGGTCCCCGGGCAGCGGATCGCGGGTCATCCGCCCGAGGCTCCCCCGCCCGATGTGCCCCCAAAGGTGCCGAGCGCGGCGGCGAGTTCCGGCGCGCGCGCGGTCCGGTCGGCGGCGCTCTCGCCCGCCAGCGCCGCATCCCAGGCGTCGCGCAGCGCCGTCACGCCGGCCGCCGGGCCGCCGGGGTGGCCCATGATGCCGCCGCCCGCCGCATGGATGAGATCGGCCGAGCCGAGCGCGGCATAGGTGTCCCAGACCTGTGCGACGGTCTGCCCCGAGGAGAAGACCGGCATCGCCGTGCAGGGGAAGCGGCCCGGCAGGGGCTCCAGAAGCGAGCGCGCCGAGCGGATCACGCTGTCGTCCGGCTCGCAGAACTTGTTGCGCAGGCCGTTCACATGCAGGTGGTCGGCCCCCGCCAGCCGCCAGATCTTCGACCAGGCGACGAAGTCGAAGCCGAGGCCCGGGCAGCGGGTCAGCGCGCCCCAGCCGTTGCGGTGTGCGTGGAGCGGCAGCGTGGCCTGCCGCCGCAGGGCGAGAACCCCCGAGAGGCCGACACCGGTCAGGTTCACCATGACGCAGGTGCCGCCGAGGTCGCGCACGAGGTCGTGGCGCCGGCGCATCTCGTCGATCTCGCCGGTGATGTTGAAGGCATACATCAGCTTCCTGCCCGTCCGGTCGGCGGCGCGTTCGATTTCGCGCAGGACGGCGTGGGCGCGGGCGTCGAAGGGGCAGGCGGGGCCGTCGCCCTGCAATTCGTCGTCCTTGACGAAATCGAGCCCCGCGGCGGCGAGCCGGGCGACGAGGGCGGCGGTCTCCTCCGGGTCGAGCCCGACCGAAGGTTTTACGATCGTGCCGATCAGCGGCCGGCCCTCGACGCCCGCGAGCCGCCGGGTGCCCGCCACTCCGAACTGCGGCCCGGGATTGGCCTCGGCGAAGGCGTCCGGCAGGCGGATGTCGAGAAGCCGGAGACCCGAGAATTGCTTCAGCTCGAAGAGGTTGCCGGCGATCGCCGCCATCAGGTTCGGCAGCGACGGCCCCATGTTGTCGATCGGCCAGGAGAGGGTGACCCGTCCCTGCCGGTGCGGCCGGTCGGGGTGGCCGGCATGGGGCAGGGAGGGGGTCTCAACCGGGCCAAGATCCTCAAGGGCGATCACGCGGGCGGCCGAGCGTTCCTTGAGTTCCGGGGTCTCGCCCGGGATCGGCAGGAAGGTCCCGGACGACTGCTCGCCGGCCATGGCGGCCGCCGCGTCCGCGAGCGGCCAGGCGCTCTCGATCCAGTAGTCGGCCTCGATGCGGTCGGGGGCGGGCAGGGGGGTGGTCGGGGGCAGGGTCATCGCGGGCACCCGGCCGCGATGAAGGCGGCGAGGTCGACGGTTTCGCGCCGGGCGGCGGAACGGTAGCTCGCAAGGGTGATGGCGAGGGTCGCGAGGTTGTCGCGGCCGGAGGGCTGCGGCCCGGTCCGGCCGGCGAGGACATCGACGACATGCGCCTCGAAGGCCGCGACCGACTCCTGCACCATGTGCCAGGGCCGGGCGCCCCAGGCGGGAACCGGCGGATCGCCGTCGATCTCGCGCAGGCCCCCGGCGGTGTGCACGCGGATCCGGCAGCCGATGTCGATCTCGATCGTGCCGCCCGGCCCCTCGATCCGCGCCAGCGTCTCGGGGAAGGGGTCGGGGGTCGTGCGGGTGAAGAAGCTGCAGTCGACGGCGCTGACCCCGCCACCGACATGCCCGAGCAGCGTGGTGAAGGCGTCCTCGCCCCGGATCCTCGGGTTCAGCCGCTGGGTCAGGCAGGAGACGGTCGCGACATCGCCCATCAGGAAGCGCGCCACGTCGAAGAGATGCAGGCCCACGTCCATCAGGCCGAAGTCGGCGATTTCCGCCAGATAGGGCTGGTTCGCATAGACATCATAGCCGTGGCGGAAGGACAGCCGGCAGAAATGCGGCTGGCCGATGGTGCCGGCGTCGATCTCGGCCCGGACGAGGCGGAAGGCGCGTTCCCAGCGGAAATTCTCGTGGATGACGAGCGGCCGTCCGGCCCGGTCCGCTGCCTCGACCATGGCGAGGGCATCGGTCCAGGTCTCGGCGAAGGGCTTCTGGCAGATGGTCAGTGCGCCATGGGCGAGCGCCAGCTCGACCAGCGGGCGGTGGGTGGCGACGGTGGTGGCGACATCGACGAAATCGGGGCTGAGTTCTGCGAGCATGGCGGCCGCGTCGGTGAAGGGGCGGGCGCCGAAGTCACGGGCGAAGGCCGCGGCCTTCGCGGGATCGATGTCACAGACGCCGACGATCTCCGCGCCCGGGGCATCGGCCCAGCCGTGCATGTGGTTGCGGGCGAAGAAGCCGCAGCCGATCAGCACGCCCCGGAAGGCCGGGGCCGCGCCCGTCGTTGGTGCCGTGGTCACTCCGTCCTCCCAGATCTTTTGCAACTCATTATACCAGTTTGCGGCGGTCCTCAAGCCGGTGTCCATGCTTTTCCAGGGCTTCGGACGGGTCATCATACCAGATCGGGAGTCTTGAAGACGGCTTCCGCCGGATTCCCCCGCGGAAATCAGCGGGATGCGGTCGCTCCGTCTCACCGGGGCCAAGGCGTTGACCTGCGGCGGATGCCGCCCTAAGACGGCGCGCGATCAGGAGCGTGCCATGACCGAGACCGCCGCGGCCCCCCGCAGCTTCCAGGAGATCATCCTGCGGCTCCAGGCCTACTGGGCCGGGCGCGGCTGCGCCGTGCTCCAGCCCTATGACATGGAGGTCGGGGCCGGCACCTTCCACCCCGCCACCACGCTCCGGGCCCTCGGGCCACAGCCCTGGGCGGCCGCCTATGTCCAGCCCTCGCGCCGCCCGACCGACGGGCGCTATGGCGACAGCCCGAACCGCTGGCAGCATTACTACCAGTATCAGGTCATCATCAAACCCTCGCCCCCGGACCTGCAGGAGCTCTATCTCGGCAGCCTGAAGGCGATCGGCATCGACACCGACCTGCACGACATCCGCTTCGTCGAGGACGACTGGGAAAGCCCGACGCTCGGGGCCTGGGGACTCGGCTGGGAGGTCTGGTGCGACGGGATGGAGGTGTCGCAATACACCTATTTCCAGCAGGTCGGCGGCCATGACTGCCGTCCGGTCTCGGGCGAGCTCACCTACGGGCTCGAGCGGCTCGCCATGTATGTGCTCGGCCTCGACGACGGCAATGCGATGCCGTTCAACGATCCCGCCGCCCCGATCCCGCTCACCTATGGCGACGTGTTCCGCGAGGCCGAGGCCGAATATGCGCGCTGGAACTTTGATGTCGCCGACACGGAGATGCTCCTGCGCCACTTCGAGGATGCCGAGGCGGAATGCGCCCGCATCCTCGGCCAGCCGGACGTCGATCCCAGGACCGGGCGGCGCATCATCATGGCGCTGCCGGCCTATGACCAGTGCATCAAGGCGAGCCATCTCTTCAACCTGCTCGACGCCCGCGGCGTCATCTCCGTGACCGAGCGGCAGGCCTATATCGGTCGCGTCCGGGCGCTGGCGAAGCTCTGCGCCGATGCCTGGGTGCGCGTCGCCGCGGCTGCCTGATGTCGGGCCGTCGGCTGATCGTCGGCTTTCTCGGCTTCCTCGCCGTGTTCACGGCGGCCCTCGTCTGGTTCCAGCTCTTCGCCTTCTACGAGCGGAGTTCCGGGGTGTCGGAGCTGAGCGTGGCCGGCGCGCCGGTGCCGGTCGCCGACTGGCAGGGGATCGACGCGACCTCCTCGCCGCTCAAGCTGCGCGGCTGCTTCCACGCGGCGTCCGGGGCCTTCGCCGCCGCCACGCCGGCGCCCGACGCGACGCCGCTCAACGCCCCCTTCTGGTTCCGCTGCTTCGATGCCGGGCAGATCACCCGCGACATCGCGGCCGGCGCGGCACAGGCCGTCGCGCTGGCGCGCAACGAGCCGGAGGGCTTCGACCTCATGGCGGCCGTCTACCCGGACGGCCGCGGATATGTCTGGCGCCAGCTCGGCGCCGCTTACCGGGACGAGTGATGCAGACGATTCAGTTCCCCGATTTCATGGCGGTGACCTTCGGCCTCGTCACCTACCTGCTGGGCGAGGCGGTCAACGACCGCGTGGGGCTGCTGCGCCGCCTCTCGATCCCCGACCCGGTGACGGGCGGGCTGATCGTGGCCGCCGTCTTCTATGCGCTCCATGCCTTCGGCCTGGTCGAGATCGGCTTCGACACCCATGCGCGCGACCTGCTGCTCCTGATCTTCTTCACCGGCATCGGCCTCAACGCCCGCTTCGCCGACTTGCTGAAGGGCGGGCGGCCCCTCGTCATCCTCGTCGCCATCACTGCCGGGCTTCTGCTCGCGCAGATGGTGGTGGGCGGCCTCAGCGCGCTCGCTGCGGGCCTGCCGCTCGGGATGGGGACGGTGCTCGGGGCCACTGCGCTGCTCGGGGGCCACGGTACGGTCATCGCCTGGTCCCCGGAACTGGAGGCCCGTGGCCTCGCCGGTGCGCCCGAGATCGGCATCGCCATGGCGACACTTGGCCTTGTCGTCGGCAGCGTGGTCGGCGGCCCGCTCGGGCGGATGCTGATCGGCGGGCGCGGCCTCGCCTCGGAGGAGGTTGCCGAGGTGAATTCGGTCGGCCTTTCGGAGATGAGCCCGGCGCCCGAGCCCATCACCCGCAAGGCGCTGATGCGCACGCTGCTCTGGGTCTTCATCTGCATCATCCTCGGCTATCTGGTGCAGCAGGCCGTGCTCCAGGTCGGGCTGATGCTGCCGCTCTTCGTGCCCTGCCTGCTGGTGGGCATGCTGATCGGCAACCTGATGCCATATGTGCCCTTCCTTGCCCCGGTCAGCCACACGCCCGCGCTGAGCCTCGTCTCGGAGTTTGCCCTCGGGGTCTTTCTCGCGGTGTCGCTGATGGCGCTCCAGCTCTGGGCGCTGGCCGGGATGGCCGGAACGCTGCTCGCGGTGCTGGCGGTGCAGACGCTGCTTGCCCTCGCGGTGGCACGGCTTCTCGTCTTCCGCTTCCTCGGCGAGGATTATCCGGCGGCGGTGATGACGGCGGGCTATGCGAGCTTCGTCCTCGGGGCCACCCCGACCGCCATCGCCACCATGACCGCCGTCACCAAGCGCCACGGCCCGTGCCAGAGCGCCTTCATCGTCATCCCGCTCCTGTCGGCGCTCTTCGTCGACATCGCGAACGCCCTGGTGACCCAGGGCTTCCTCAATCTCTGGGCCAACTGATGTCCGACCTGCTGATCGAATTCCTGTCCGAGGAAATTCCCGCCCGGATGCAGGCGAAGGCCGCCGAAGACCTGAAGCGCCTCGTCACCGACGGGCTGGTGGAGCGGGGCCTCACCTATGCCCATGCCGGGGCCTTCGCCACGCCGCGCCGCCTCACCCTCGCGGTGCAGGGCCTGACCGACCGCTCGCCGGCGCTGCGCGAGGAGCGCAAGGGACCGCGCATCGACGCGCCCGAGGCGGCGCTGGAGGGCTTCCTGCGCGCGACCGGCCTGACCCGCGACCAGCTCGAGCAGCGCGACGACAAGAAGGCCCGGGTCTGGTTCGCCGTGACCGAGAAGCCCGGCCGCGACGCGCCCGAGATCATCGCCGAGACCGTCGAGGCGGTGGTGCGCGGCTTTCCCTGGCCGAAGTCGATGCGCTGGGGCTCGGGTGCGCTCCGCTGGGTGCGGCCGCTCCAGTCGATCCTGTGCCTGCTGAGCCGCGAGACCGGGGCCGAGGTGGTGCCGCTCGCGATCGACGGCCTGGTCGCCGGCGCCACCACCCGCGGCCACCGCTTCCAGGCGCCGGCCGACTTCACGGTGGCGTCCTTCGAGGATTACGAGGCAAAGCTCCGCCGCGCCTTCGTCATCCTCGATCCGGCCGAGCGGGCTGCCCGGATCGAGAACGACCTCCGCCAGATCGCCTTCGCCCGCGGCCTCGAGGTGGTGGAGGATGCAGGGCTTCTGGCCGAGAATGCCGGGCTGACCGAATGGCCGGTGGTGATCGTGGGCGAGATCGCGCCGCGCTTCCTCGACCTGCCGCCCGAGGTGCTGCGGACCTCGATGCGCGAGCACCAGAAGTTCTTCTCGCTCCGCGACCCCTCGGGCCGGATCACCGCCTATGCGCTCGTCGCGAACCGCGAGACGGCCGACGGCGGCGCGACAATCCTCGGCGGCAATGCCCGGGTGCTGGCGGCGCGGCTGTCGGATGCGGTCTTCTTCTGGGAGAACGACCTCAGGACGCCGCTTGCCGGGATGGCGGGCAAGCTCGATGCCGTGACCTTCCACAACCGCCTCGGCACGCAGGGCCAGCGCATCGCGCGCATCGCGGCGCTGGCGCGCGCGATCGCCCCGTTCGTCGGGGCCGAGCCGGAGGTGGCCGCGCGCGCCGCGGGCCTCGCCAAGGCCGACCTTGCCAGCCAGATGGTCTACGAATTCCCCGAACTGCAGGGGGTGATGGGCCGCTACTACGCCCTGCGCGCCGGCGAGACGCCCGAGGTCGCGGCGGCGGCGGCCGAGCATTATTCGCCGCTCGGGCCCTCGGATGCCGTGCCGACCGCGCCGGTCTCGGTGGCGGTGGCGCTGGCCGACAAGCTCGACATCCTGACCGGCTTCTGGGCCATCGACGAGAAGCCGACCGGCTCGAAGGATCCGTTCGCGCTGCGCCGGGCGGCGCTCGGGGTGATCCGTCTGGTGCTCGACAACGGGCTGCGCCTCTCGGTGGACCGGCTGTCGGACGCGCAGGTCCTGCGCCACCAGATCGGCGCGGCGCCGGACCAGCCCGACCTCCTCGCGCGGCTGCTCGACCTCACCGTGTCGGAGGGCATGTCCGGGGCCGGGACCCGCGCGGCGGTGGCCGAGGCGAAGGCCGCCAATCCCGGCTGGCTCGGGCGCTTCGCGGCGCATGACCCCGCGATCAGCGACGATCTCCGGGGCTTCCTGCACGACCGGCTCAAGGTCTATCTCCGCGACCAGGGCATCCGGCACGACGTGATCGACGCCTGTCTCGGGATGCCGGAGAATTGCGACCTGACCCTGCTCGTGGCGCGGGTGCGGGCGCTTGCGGCCTTCTTGGCCACCGAGGATGGCGCGAATCTCGTCGCCGGCTATCGGCGGGCGGTGAACATCCTGACGGCCGAGGAGAAGAAGGACGGGGTCGAATACTCGCTCGACCCGCATCCGCGGCTGGCCGAGACCGGGGCCGAGACTGCGCTCTTCGCGGCGCTCGATGCGGCCGAGGCGGCCCTTGCCCCGGCGCTGGCGGGCGAGGATTTCGCGGCTGCGATGACGGCGCTCGCCCGGCTCCGCGCCCCGATCGACGCCTTCTTCGAGACGACGACGGTCAATGCCGACAGCGCCGTCGTGCGCCGCAACCGCCTCTGCCTGCTGAACCGCATCCGCGTGGTGATGAACCGCGTCGCGGTCTTCGCGGCGCTGGAGGGCTGAGAGGCCACGCCGGTGCCCGACAGGGGCCGGCGCGCCGCTGTTGCGCTGCATTATCTTCCAGGGGGTGCCGAAGATGGTTCCCCCGGCCGCGCCAGCGTGTAATCTCGCGCGGTGCTCCCATCCCGCCGCCCGGTGCCACAGCCCCCATGCGAGGAGGTCCCGATGAACGACGCCCTCGAGGCTGACGAGGAGACGGCGGCCGCCGGGAGCCCGGAGGAGGCCGTGCCCGTCGCCGCCATCCGCGAGGCGGTTGCGGCCGAGGATCAGGCGGCGCTCTCGGCGCTGCTCGAGCCGCTCCATGCCGCGGATGTCGCCGACCTCCTGGAACAGCTGGCCCGGCCCGAGCGGCTGGCGCTGATCCGGCTCTGGGGCATCCAGCTCGACGGCTCGGTCCTCTCCGAACTCGAGGAGGGCGTGCGCGACGAGATCGTCGCGGAACTGCCCGACCACATCCTCGCCGCCGCCGTCCAGGAGATGGAGACGGACGACGTCGTCTATCTCGCCGAGGATCTCGACGAGCCGCAGCAGGAACGCATCCTGCGCGCCCTCGACGCCATCGACCGCGTGGCGGTCGAGGCGTCGCTCCAGTATGGCGACTATACCGCCGGCCGCCTGATGCAGCGCGAGGTGGTGGTGGCGCCCGAGCACTGGAGCGTGGGCGATGCCCTCGACTTCATGCGCGCCGAGGACTGGCTGCCCGAGAGCTTCTACGACCTCATCATCGTCGACCCGCAGATGCGGCCCGTCGGCATGGTCTCGCTCGGCCGGATCATGGGCGCCCCGCGCCCGACCCGGCTCAAGGAGCTGATGGACGAGGATTTCCGCACCATCCGCGTCGACGAGGGCCAGGACGACGTGGCCTATGTCTTCAACAAGTACCACCTGATCTCGGCGCCGGTGGTCGACACCGGCGGGCGGCTCGTCGGCGTCATCACCATCGACGACGCCATGGAGGTGCTGGAGGAGGAAACCGAGGAGGACCTGCGGCGTCTCGGCGGCGTCGGTGACGAGGAACTGTCCGATGGCGTCGTCCAGATCGCCCGCAGCCGGTTTCCATGGCTTGTCATCAATGTCTTCACCACCCTCATCTCGGCCTCGGTGATCGGGATGTTCTCGCATACGATCGAGGTGATCGTGGCGCTCGCCATCCTCATGCCGATCGTCTCGGCCATGGGCGGCAACGCCGGCACCCAGTCGCTGACCGTGACGGTGCGCGCGATCGCCACCCGCTCGATCTCCGCCGCCAACCTCTGGCGGGTGATCCGGCGCGAGGGCGCGGTCGGCCTCGTCAACGGCATAGCCTTCGCGGTGATCATGGGCTGCATCGCGGGCTGGTATTTCGCGGATCCGGGCCTCGGCGTGGTGATTGCCGCCGCCATGTTCGGAAACATGGTCGTCGCGGCCTTCGCGGGGGTCCTGGTGCCGATCGGCCTGGAGAAGGTCGGCATCGACCCGGCCCTCGCCTCCAGCATCTTCGTTACCACCATGACCGACTGTTTCGGCTTCTTCGCCTTCCTCGGTCTCGCGACATATTTCCTGCTCTGACGCCGGCGACCCGTTCCCGCCCGGGCACAACCGATCGGCGGAGCCTTGCCGGTGCCTTTGCGCCGTGCCGGAGTTGTGAATCCCGGTTATCCGCTGCGATTGCTAGGATTTCCCATCGGCCTTGGGGGCCGGAAGTCTCGGGAGGTTCCATGTCGTACCGGCTGAAGTCCATCCTTGCCGCGTCCCTGCTGCCGCTCGCCGCCTGCACGCCGCCGCCCGAGGACCGGTCCAGCTTTGGCGGAGCGGTGGTGCTGGATCCCTCGAGCTCCTATGGTGGCAGCTACCAGCCCTCCTACGGGGCGCCGGTCTACGGAGGGGGCTACGCGGACCCCTACCGGGCGGGATACGGCGGGTCCGGCCGCTCGAGCGTGGTCTATGGACAGGTGATCGGCGCCGACCGGGTCGGTGGCGGGGGCGGCGGGGGCAACGACCTCGCCGGCGCGGCGATCGGCGGCATTGCCGGCGGGCTCGTCGGCAACCAGATCGGCGGCGGCAGCGGCCGCGACATCGCGACGGCGGTCGGGGCCATCGGCGGCGCGCTGGCGGGGCGCGAGATCGCGCAGCAGCGGTCCGAGCCGAGCCGCGTGCGCTGGACGATCCGCCTCGACGACGGGCAGGTGGTCCGGATCGTGCAGAACGTCTCCCTCGGCATCGGCCAGCGCGTCGCGGTCAGCTGGCGGAACGGCAACCCGGTGATCGTCGGCTGAGAGACCGTCCGGAAACCCGGACGGGTCGTCCGACGGGTCTTTGCACGCTTTGGTGCATCGATCCAACCCGCCAGCATCCCCGATACTGGGGGAGGGATCTCCTGCGGGGATCCCGGAAATCCCGCGCCGGCCCTCCGCCGCCGCAGCCCCGAACCGTCTCCGAGGGGCTGTCTGAGGCAGCGGGTGGCCCTTGCGCGGCCCGGTGCGTCGATCCTGTGAGGATCGCGAAGGTTTCGAGCCGGGCCTGTGCCGCCGGGCTTCCCGACAGTTGCCGCGGCGGCGGCCGGAGGCACCGCGGCGCATCCTTCCGCTGAAACGGGCGTGGACAGGGCCCCATGGCCGGGCTACCCATCGGGCGCGACCGGCCCCGCGGAACGAGGGCGGGGCAGCGGGGACGGGAGGGATCATGAGCCGGCGGACGCTTCTCTGCTATGGCGACAGCAACACCCATGGCACGCTGCCGATGACCGTGCGCGGCGAGCGGCGGCGGCTGGCGCCGGAGCTGCGCTGGCCCGGGATCGCCGCCGCGGCCCTCGGGGACGGGTGGCGCGTGGTCGAGGAGGGGCTGCCCGGCCGGACGACCCTGCATCCCGATCCGATCGAGGGCGCGCATCTGAACGGTCTCGCCGTGCTGCCCGCGATCCTCGCGAGCCACCGCCCGATCGACATCGTGGCGCTGATGCTCGGCACCAACGACCTGAAGCGCCGCTTCGGCGTGTCGGCCGCCGAGATCGGCGATGCGCTGGTCCGGCTCGCCCGCGAGATCCGCATGGGCGACGCCGGCCCCGACCGCCGGGCCCCGGCGCTCCTCCTGATCGCGCCGCCGCCGATCCTGGAGGCCGGGTGCCTGGCCGACATCTTCGCGGGCGGCGCGGCGAAATCGGCCGGCCTCGCGGCAGCCGTGCGCCAGACGGCGGAGATCTTCGGGGCGGGCTTTCTCGACGCCGGGTCGGTCATCGCGTCGAGCCCGGTCGACGGGGTGCATTTCGAGGCGGCCGCCCACGCGGCCCTGGGGCAGGCGGTGGCGGCGGGTGTCGCCGCGCAGATGGAGAGGGAGGCGGGATGAGCCAGCGGATCGTCATTCTCGGGGTCTTCGTCGCGGACACGGCCTATCGCGCCGATCGCCTGCCACGGATGGGCGAGACCCTGCTCGGCCACAGCTTCGCGCTGGGGCCGGGGGGCAAGGGCTCGAACCAGGCGGTTGCCGCGGCGCGGCTGGGCGCCGAGGTCGCGCTCATCACCCGCCTCGGGCAGGATGCCTTCGCCGAGATGGCGCTGGCGACCTGGACCGCCGCCGGGGTGACGCCCGTGGTCCGGCAGATGGCCGAGAGCTATACCGGCGCCGCGCTGATCTTCATCGAGGACGGCAGCGGCGACAATGCCATCATCATCGCCCCGGGCGCCGCCGGCCACATCGGCCCCGAGGACCTGGAGGCCGAGGCGCCGATCATCGCCGGCTCGCGCGTGTTCCTGACCCAGCTGGAACAGCCGCTGGCGGCGGCCGTGCGCGGGATGGAGATCGCCCGGGGCGCCGGCGTCACCACCATCCTGAACCCGGCCCCGGGGCAGGACCTGCCCGATTCCGTTCTGCGCCTCGCCGATTTCGTCACCCCGAACGAGACCGAGACCGAGATCCTGACCGGGATCGAGGTGACTTCGCTCGACGCCGCGCGCGCTGCGGCCGACCGGCTGATCGAGCGCGGGGCCGGAGGGGTGGTCATCACCCTCGGCGCGCAGGGGGCGCTGCTCCATGCGGGCGGCCGCTCCGAGGTGGTGCCTGCGGTCAGCGCCGGGCCGGTGGTGGAGACGACGGGCGCGGGCGACGCCTTCAACGCGGGGCTCGCCACCGGCATCGCGCGCGGCCTCGACCTGCCGGCCGCGGTCCGCCTCGGCTGCGCGGTGGCCGGGATTTCGGTGACGCGCGCGGGCACGTCGAATTCGATGCCCACGGCCGCCGAGGTGGAGGCGCTGCTGGCGCGGGGATGAGCGGGCGACCGGCGATCGCTTCGCCCGCCCGTCGTCCGGCTGTCCTGCGGCACCGGCTTTGCTCCCCGAAACGCCTCGGGGGATGCCCGGTCCGCCCTCGCTCCGGAGCGCGAAGCGCGGTCAGGGTCTGTCCGGCAGTCCGGGGGAGACGTCCGACAAGAGCCTCCAGGATCCCGTGTGACCCCTGCACCGGGGCGGGCGCCTGTCTCAGGACGGTTTCCGCTGCGTCAGTCCCTCGAGCAGACAGCCCAGTCCCTTCCGGAACGTGCCGTCCCAATCGTCGTCGAGCAAGAGCCGGGACTGCCCGATCGTCGGATAGTCCGCGCCGACCCTCGCGAGGCGTTGCTCTGCCGCATCCGGGGTGGCGTCCGGAACCGCGAAACTCGCCCGCGTGACCGTCGCACCCATCACGTAGTTCCAGATCGACCAGATCGCGACATTCAGGTCCGCGTCCCGCACCCCCGCGGCGGACAGGGCCTTGCCGAGGAATTCCAGCCGCCCGAGGATGCCCGGACCGAGCGCCCGGCGCGGCAGGAGGCCGGCGGACCAGGGATGGCGCAGCATGCGGGCGCGCCAGTCCTCCAGCATGTCGAGGACCTCGCCGGTCCAGTCCGAGGGCGCGGCTGTTTCCGGCGTCGGATGTCCGGGGGGCACCGGACAGGCGAGGACGGCATCGAGGGCCAGGTCGAGGACCTCCTCCTTGCCGCTGACGTGCCAGTAGAGGCTCATCGCCCCCGCGCCGAGGCGGTCAGCCAGCCGGCGCATTGTCAGGCCGTTCATACCCTGTGCGTCCAGGAGATCCACGGCAGCCGCAGCGATCCGGTCCCGCGAGAGGGGCGGCTCACCGGACGGGTCCCGTGGTGCAGTCATCTGTCTTCCCTGCTGGTCGCGCGTGAACTTCCCCTGCGGCATGACGAATGTCGACCTTGAAAATCTGAAACGTACATTGTACGAGAAAGCAGGCCGTACCGTGTACGACCCATCGGGATCATGGCCGTCGCGCCGTGGTGGCGGGGGTGGCCCACGGCGGGTGAGACCTGATCCCTTTCCAGAACTGGAGCCTCTTCCTCATGACCACGGCAATTTCCGCCGCAGGCGCAGCGCCTGCGCTGGCCTTCGTCAATCCGGCCCCGCTCGGCGACCCCACGCCGAATGGCTACAGCACGGCCGTCATTGCCCCGGCCGGGGCCCGGGTGGTGCATGTCTCGGGGCAGGGCGGACAGGATGCCACCGGCGCCCTGTCGCCGGAGTTTGCCGGTCAGGTCGTCCAGGCCTATGCGAATCTTGGCGCGGTCCTCGATGCGCTCGGGGCGCGGCGGGACCAGGTCGCCAAGCTCACCGTCTTCGTGGTGGATCACGACATGTCGAAACTCGAGGTGCTGACCCGGACCGTGAGGGAGATGTTCGGCTCCTCGCTCCCGGCGCAGACGCTCGTTCCCGTGCCGAAGCTCGCGATTGACCCGATGCTCTTCGAGGTCGAGGCCGTCGTCATCCTGGACTGACGCGCGGCGGGTGGCGGCGCCCCGTTCACGGCCGGGCCCGCCCTCATCGACCGTCCATCACCGCGCCCCCGTCGCCCGCGGGCGAAGGGTCAGGCCGGCATCGCGGTCTCGATCAGGCGGACCCAGTAGGCGCAGCCGGTCGGGATCACCGCGTCGTTGAAGTCGTAGCGGGGGTGGTGGAGCTTGGCGGTGTCGCCGTTGCCGACGAAGACGAAGGCCCCGCGCCGCGCGTTCAGCATGAAGGAGAAGTCCTCCGCCCCCATGACCGCCGGGGCGGCGGCATCGACCCCGGCCGCGCCTGCGACCTCGGCCGCGACGCCCGCGGCGAAGGCGGCGGCGGCGGGGTCGTTCACGGTGGCCGGATAGCTGCGGGTATAGGCGAGGTCGGCCCGCACGCCATGCGCCCGGGCGGTGGCCTCGACGATCTCGCCCAGCCGCGCCTCGACCCTGTCCTGAAGGGCCGTGTCGAGGGTACGGACCGTGCCCTTCATCTCCAGCGATTCCGGGATCACGTTGAAGGTGGTGCTGGAGGTGACGAGGCTCGTGACCGAGACGACCACGGCGGCGAGGGGATCCACGGTGCGGGAGGCGACGGTCTGCAGGGCCTGGATGATCGCGGCGGCCGCGACCACCGGATCCACGCAATCGTGCGGCATCGCGGCATGCCCGCCCCGGCCGGTGATCTCGATGCGGAACATGTCCGAGGCGGCCATCAGCGGCCCGGGGCGCAGGGCGAAATGGCCGAGGGGCAGGCCGGGCATGTTGTGCATGCCATAGACTTCCTGGACCCCGAAGCGGTCCATCACCCCGTCCTCGACCATCTCCCGGCCGCCGCCGCCGCCTTCCTCGGCCGGCTGGAAGATGAGCACGGCGGTGCCGTCGAAGGCGCGGGTCTCGGCGAGGTACTGCCCGGCCCCGAGCAGCATCGCCGAATGCCCGTCATGGCCGCAGGCATGCATCCGGCCGGGCGTGGTGGAGGCCCAGGGCAGGCCGGTTTCCTCCAGGATCGGCAGGGCGTCCATGTCGGCGCGGAGCGCCACCACACGGCCCGACGCGGTGCTGCGGCCATGGATCACGCCCACGACCCCGGTGCGGCCGATGCCGGTCTCGACCCGGTCACAGCCCATGTCGCGCAGCCGGTCGGCCATGAAGGCGCTGGTGCGGCCGGTATCGAACAGGAGCTCGGGATGGGCATGCAGGTCGCGGCGCCAGGCGGTGATGACCGGGGCAAGCTGGGCGAAGCCGTCTCTGGCCTGCATGTCGGGGATCCTTCGGAGGCGGCCGGGCAATGTCCGGCGGGACAGGCCCGAGTTTGGCCGCTGCCCGGGCAGCGTCAAGCGGGATATTGGCCGATTCCGCAGGATCGGGAGAGGGGGGCGGATCCGACTCCCCGCCCGGATGGCGGGAGCGGAACGCGGGTGTGCTTTCCCGGCATCGCAACTGTAGGGATATTGTGCAGGATGCACACAACTTATGCGATATTAGCAATTGCAACAAATTGTGAGCATCCGCCCTGTGTCCGGGGGTTTGTCCACATCGTTGGTGATGTTAGATTACCTGCAAAAGGATCGAGCATGGCTTATGGTTTCCCAAATATGAGCTTCATCGGCTATCCGGTTTCCATTCCTTGTGCGCCGCACGCGGGTCTGGGTTTCCGCGAGGCCAAGCGTACCGATGCCGATGACATCCTGACCCACCTGAGGGGCCTGGATCCCGCCGACCGCCGCAACCGCTTCTGCGCCACGGTGGACGACAGCATCCTCACCCGGCATGTCGAGGGCCTCTGGTCCGGCGACCGCATGGTGATCGCCGCCCATGACGGGCCGCTCTGGAACGGGCCGCTGCACCGTGCCGGTCCGGTGCGCGCGATGGCAGAGGTGGTGCTGGGCGGACATGGCGCGGAAGTGGCGCTGACCGTCGATCCCGTCCTGCGCCGCCGCGGGGTCGGCACCTATCTGGTGCAGACCGCGGCCTGGCTGCTGAAGGGGCGGGGCATCCGCCTGCTCGATGCCTATACCCTGCCGGGCAACCGCTCGTTCCTCATGCTGGCATCGAAGGTCGGGGCCCGGATCATCCGCGATTCGGACGAGGTGCAGATCGTCTTCGACGTGGAGCGGCTGGCCGAAAGCTACCTGCGCCGGCGTGTCGGGGACATGAGCGGCTTCCAGGCGGCATAGCGGCCGGTTTCCAAACCTCCTCCGACGTGATAGCCGCGGCAGTCTCCGGAACCTGCCAGGCCCCAGACCCATGTCCGAGATCACGCTCTGGAACACCATGACCCGCCGCAAGGACCGGCTCGTGCCGGTCGAGCCCGGGTGCGTCTCGATGTATGTCTGCGGGCCGACCGTCTATGACCGGGCCCATATCGGCAATGCCCGGCCGGTCGTGGTCTTCGACGTGCTCAACCGGCTGCTGCGCCACGTCTATGGCGCGGAGAAGGTGCGCTACGTGCGCAACTTCACCGATGTCGACGACAAGATCAACGCACGGGCGGCGGCCACCGGGCGGGCGATCCGCGAGATCACCGACGAGACGATCGCGTGGTATCACGCCGACATGGACGCGCTCGGCGCGCTCCGCCCGACCGCCGAGCCGCGCGCGACGGAATTCATCGGGCCGATGGTGGCGATGATCGAGACGCTCATTGCCCGCGGCCATGCCTATGCGGCCGAGGGGCATGTGCTCTTCTCGGTCTCGAGCTTCCCCGACTATGGCAGGCTGGCGCGGCGGAGCCTGGAGGACATGCGCGCCGGCGCCCGGGTGGAGGTGGCGCCCTACAAGCGCGACCCGATGGATTTCGTGCTGTGGAAGCCGTCGAGCCCCGACCTGCCCGGCTGGGACAGCCCCTGGGGCCGCGGCCGCCCGGGCTGGCACATCGAATGCTCGGCCATGGCCTACGAGCTTCTGGGCGCGTCCTTCGACATTCACGGCGGCGGCATCGACCTCGCCTTCCCCCACCACGAGAACGAGGTGGCGCAGAGCTGCTGCGCCCACCCCGAGGGGGACTTCGCCTCGATCTGGATGCACAACGGCTTCGTGAATGTCGAAGGCGAGAAGATGTCGAAGAGCCTCGGCAACTTCTTCACCGTGCGCGACCTGCTCGACAAGGGCGTCCCGGGCGAGGTGATCCGCTTTGTGCTCCTGTCGAGCCACTATCGCCAGCCGATGGATTTCACGGAGGAGAAGGTCGCGGAGGCGAAGGCGATTCTGCGCCGCTGGACAGAGGTCGCGGCCTCGGCGGAGGAACCGCAGTTCCTGCCGGAGACCCTGGGGGCGCTGATGGATGACCTGAACACGCCGCTCGCGATCGCGACGATCCACAAGGCCGCGCGTGCAGGTGACGGAGCTGGCGTGCTGGGCGGGTGCAGGCTGCTGGGGCTGCCGTGGGATGCCAGCGCGAGCGCCGCGCTTGAGGGACGTTCATCTGTCTCGGCAAAAGCCGAGGTCGTGAAGGGCGCTGGAGGGGAGCATGTCCAGCGACTGGTCGATGCCCGGCTGGCGGCTCGGAAGGCGCGTGACTTCGCCCGGGCCGACGCGCTCCGCGCCACGCTCGCCGCCGCCGGAGTCGAGGTGATGGACACCGCAGGCGGGACCGAGTGGAAGCTTGGCCCCAACTTCGACCTGGCCAAGATCCTGGAGGAGGACGCATGACCCGCGAACGCCTCTACCTCTACGACACCACGCTGCGCGACGGGCAGCAGACGCAGGGCGTCGATTTCTCGGTCGAGGACAAGGACCGGATTGCCCGGGCGCTCGATGCGCTCGGGATCGACTATGTCGAGGGCGGGTGGCCGGGGGCGAATCCGACGGACAGCGGCTTCTTCGCCACCGCTCCGCGGCTCGCCGGCGCCACCATGACCGCCTTCGGGATGACCAAGCGCGCCGGGCGCTCGGCCTCGAACGACGCAGTGCTGGCCGGCGTGCTGAATGCCGGGACGCCGGCGGTCTGCCTCGTCGGCAAGAGCCATGAGTTCCATGTCCGCACCGCGCTCGGGATCAGCCTTGAGGAAAACCTCGCCTGCATCCGGGAGTCGATTGCCCACGGCGTCGCCGAGGGGCGCGAGGTGCTGTTCGATGCCGAGCATTTCTTCGACGGGTACCGGGCGAACCCCGGCTATGCCTTCGACTGCCTGTGGACGGCGCGGGAGGCGGGCGCCCGCTGGGTCGTGCTCTGCGACACCAACGGCGGCACGCTGCCGGCCGAGATCGGGCGGGTGGTGCGCGAGGTGATCGCGGCCGGGATCCCGGGCGATGCGATCGGCATCCACACCCATGACGATGCCGGGATGGCCGTGGCCGGCGCGCTGGCCGCCGTCGATGCCGGGGCGCGGCAGATCCAGGGCACGCTGAACGGGCTCGGGGAACGCTGCGGGAATGCCAATCTCGTGACGCTCATCCCGACGCTCCTGCTCAAGGAGCCCTATGCGGGGCAGTTCGAGATCGGGGTCGGCCGCGCGGCGCTCGCCGGGCTCACGCGGCTGAGCCGGCTCGTCGACGACATCCTGAACCGGGTGCCGGAGGCGGGGGCGCCCTATGTCGGGGCCTCGGCCTTCACCCACAAGGCGGGGCTCCATGCGAGTGCGGTGGTGAAGGACCCCGCCACCTACGAGCATGTGCGGCCCGAGGCGGTCGGGAACGTGCGCCACGTGCCGATGTCGAACCAGGCCGGGCAGTCGAACCTGCGCGAGCGGCTGGGCAAGGCGGGGATCGTGGTCGCCCCCGGCGATCCGCGGCTCGGCGAGATCCTGCGCGAGGTGAAGGCGCGCGAGGACCGCGGCTATGCCTATGACAGCGCCGAGGCGAGTTTCGAGCTGCTCGCGCGGCGTCTGCTCGGCCAGATGCCGGAATTCTTCGAGGTCGAGCGCTATCGGGTGACGGTCGAGCGGCGGATGGCGCGGGGCGAGCAGGTGACGGTCTCCGAGGCCGTGGTGGTCGCGCGGTTCGGCGCGGAGCGGGTGATGAACGTCTCCGAGAGCCAGGATCCGGTGACCCATGCCGACCAGGGGCCGGTCAATGCGCTGGCCCGTGCGCTCGCCAAGGATCTCGGGCCCTATCAGGCGCATATCGCCGACCTCCGGCTCGTCGATTTCAAGGTCCGCATCACCAGCGGTGGCACCGAGGCGGTGACGCGGGTGCTGATCGACAGCGAGGACGGGCAGGGCCGCCGCTGGTCGACGGTCGGGGTCTCGGCCAACATCGTCGATGCGAGCTTCCAGGCCTTGCAGGATGCGGTGCTGTGGAAGCTGGTCCGCGACGGGGCGCCGGTCCTGCAGGCCCGCGGTCCCGGGGTGGTGCTGGCGGGATGACGGGAGCGTGAGCGCCGAGGCCTGCGCCGCGCTGGTCGAGCGGGGCGACCCGGACCGCTGGCGGAGCGCGATGACGGCGCCGGCCGGGCCGGCGCGGGACGGGCTGATGGCGCTCTATGCGCTGAACCTCGAGGCGGCGCGGGCGCTCTGGGTGGCGCGCGAGCCGCTGCTGGCCGAGATCCGGCTCCAGTGGTGGCTCGACGCGATCGGCGAGATCTTCGAGGGCGGGGGGGGGCGCCGGCACGAGGTGGTCGGGCCGCTGGCCGCGGCGATCCGTGCCTCCGGCCTGCCCCGGGCGCCGCTCCTGGCGCTGGTCTCGGCCCGGCGACAGGAGCGGGCCGGCTTCCCCGGGCGGGCCGCACTTCTGGCGCATGTCGATGCGACGGCGGGCAACCTGATGGCGCTCGCCGCCACGCATCTCGGGGCGGGGCCGGACGCCCTGCCGGTGGTGCGGGACTTCGCCCGCGGGGCGGGCCTCGCGGCCTGGCTGCGGGCGGTTCCGGAACTTGCGGCGCGCGGGGTGGCGGCCCTG
>ERZ500977.79-NODE-79-length-19853-cov-8.496767_pt1 | contig 19853 bp, 31 predicted proteins | sample MGYA00248863_ERZ500977 | MGnify/ENA primary metagenome ERZ500977 (study PRJEB25958, sample SAMN03398581) | human skin metagenome | study: EMG produced TPA metagenomics assembly of the Human Skin Microbiome Metagenome (human skin metagenome) data set.
CCAGCGGCCGCGGCGCCTCGGACCCCGGGCGGGCGGGCGGCGCGGCGGAGGGGCCGGCCCGGGACGGGGACGCAGACGGGCCCGGATCCGAATCGGCGGTGGGGCGGGGGTCAAAAAGATCGGCCATGCGCGAGACTAGTCCGACCCGGGCCGCGACAAAAGATCGCGCGCTACCGGACAGGCGCCAGCGCCACCGATCCCCACGCGGCCCCCTGCCCCGCCAGCGCCCGCACCGTCAGGATCGCCGCTCCCGCGACCGCGATCCCGCCGAGCAGGTCGACGCCATAATGCGCCCCGAGAATCGGGGTGGAGGCGATCATCACAAGGTTGACCGGCACCATCCCGGCCAGAAGCCACCAGCGGTGACGGGCGCCGTAGATCGCCACCACCCCCATGGCGGTGTGGAAGGACGGAAAGGTCACGAGCCCCGGCAGCGCCCCCAGCGTCAGGACCGCGGCCGGGTCGCTGCGGAGCCGGGTCAGCGCGCCAAGGTGATAGGCGCCGCGCTCCGGGCGGATGTGGGCGAAGAGATCCGGGGACGGCGCGAAATGCACCGCCGCCGAAACTGCTGGCAATCCGCAGCCGATCGCGATGCAGGCGACGGCCGTCAGCAGGAAGACCTGCACGAATTCGGAACAGGCGCGATTTGGATCGCGGCAGGCAAGGATCAGCAGCAGGTAGAGCAGCAGCGAATAGGACGTGAGCCCGGCATAGCTCATGTCCATCGCCCGCAGCAGGCCCGGATGGCGGTCGGCCCAGGCGAGATACCCGAGCCAGTCGAAGCCGAGGGCAGCATCGGCGGCGGCCAGCGCATCGTCGGCCAGCGGCAGGCCGGTCGTCATCGTCAGGTGGTTCAGGACCCGCAGCACCGGCCAGGCGACGAGCATCAGCGCCCCCCCGGCCAGCAACGCCCGCAGCCGCGGCCAGTCCGCCATTGCTGCGGCTCCCCATGTCCCGATCAGGATCACCGGCACGAGGGCGGCGAGCCGCCGGTAGCCGCCGGGATCGAGGCTGAGGGGGGTGAGGCCGAGCCAGAGGCCGTCGAGAGCGGCCAGCAGGCCGAGCAGACCCCAGGGCCAGAGCGGCCACTCCGGCCCCGGGGCGAAACGCAAACGGGGGGCGGGCGACGGGCTCATTCCCCTGCCCTAACGCCCGGCGGTTAAGCCGGGGTTGCGCCGCGCCTTTAGCCGCGATCCTGCGAGAAGATGAGCGCGCTCCACGGGGCGATCGCCACTTCGGCCGACCAGGGATGTCCGTCGCAGGGTTGCTCCACCGCCTCGACATCGCCGGTCGCAAGCCCGGTGAAATCGGTGCTGTAGCCGGTCCAGTCGGTGTTGAGCCGCAGCTTCCAGAGGCCCGGCTTGGGGAAGCCGATGCGGTAGACCTCCCGCGGCTGGTGCTGGAAATTCGCGACCACCACCACGTCATCCCCCGCCCCGCCCTCGGCCCAGCGGTGGAAGGCGACGACCTTCGCGGCCTCGTCGATCCGGTGGACCGCGACGTTGCGCCCCGAAAGGCCGGCGGTGGTGCCGTCGCGGTCGAGCCGCAGCCGGATCAGGTCGCGGTAGAGACGCAGGATGCCGCGAAAATCCTCGCTCTGGTCCCAGTCGAGCGGAACCGTGTCCTGGAACCACTCGCCCTGCAGGAATTCCTGGCCCTGGAACAGCATCGGGATGCCTGGCGCCGTGAAGACCAGCGCGGCGCCCAGCGTCGAGCGTTTCTGCGCGGCATACTGGCCGGGATCGCCGGGTGCGATCTCGTGCACCACCCGGGCGCGGCCGTTCGCCACCTCGTCATGGCTCTCGGTATAGATCACCCGCTCGAAGGGATCGCCGTTGTAGTGATGGGTCAGGGCATGGGCGATCGTCCCCATGTGCCGGTCCGCATCCTCGGCCGCGATCAGCGTCTCGCGCACCGGATGGACGAACTGGCTGTCCCACTGGGCACCGAAGCCGCAGCCGCCGGACCCGGTCCCGGCGGTCATCTCGGCCCGGTTGCGCAGGTCCTCGGCGATGGTGATCCGGCCGGGGAAGCGCGCCTGGATCTCGTCATTCACCCACTGGACGAGGCTCCAGCCGTCACCCAGGCTGTCGCCGGGGTCGCCCTCGTCGCCGCGGACGTTGCGGATATAGAGCGTCATGTCCCAGCGCAGGCCGTCGATGCCGTATTCCTCCAGCCAGTACAGGGCATTGTCGCGGATGAACTGCCGCACTTCCGGCCGGCCGTAATCCGGCCGGGTGTCGCCCCAGGGCGTCTCGGACCGCCAGTCGTTGTAGAAATAGATCCCGCCCTTGTCGTTTTCCGACCAGCCATCGAAGCGCCAGAGGTCGAGGTCGGACGGGCCGAAATGGTTGTAGACCACGTCGAGGATCACCGCGATCCCGGCGGCATGGGCGGCCCGGACGAAGGCCCGGAGCCCCTCCGGCCCGCCATAGGCGCTCTCCACCGCGAAGATATGCGCAGGGTTGTAGCCCCAGGAGATATCCCCGGCGAATTCTGCCGCCGGCATGATCTGCACGACATTGACCCCGAGCTGCCGGAGGTGGCCGAGGCGCGAGACGGCGTCCTCGAAGGTGGCGGTTTCCTCGCCCTCCTTCGCGAAGGTGCCGATGTGCATCTCGTAGATGACGGCGCGGTTCCAGGGCGGCATCTGGAAGTCGTCGACGACCGGATCGGACGCGAAGATGAGGCCGTCGCCGACCGAACTCGTCACCGCCCGGGCATAGGGGTCGATCCGCGACAGGGTCTCGTCGCCGTTGCGGATCAGGAAACGATAGGCGTCCCCGGGTTTCGCGCCCGGCACGTCGCCATACCAGTGGCCGTTGTCCTCGGAGGTCAGCGCCTCGCCCTCTTCCGACCAGTCGTTGAAGCTTCCGGTGACGGCAACCGCCTCGGCATGGGGCGCCCAGACGCGGAAGGCGGTCCCGGCATCATGGGGAATGGCCCCCATCCCGGGGAGAATGGCAGACTTCAGCATGGCGGCAGACCCTCGCACGACAGTTGCACGAGGACGCAATGCGGCTGCACAGACCCGGTTCCGCGCATCTGGTGCGGGCCGTCACAGCCCGGGCGATCTGCCTGCCGGATGGGCATTTTCATCTGCCATCGCCGCCCGCTGCGGCGCAGCACGCACCGGACACCCGGGCGGTGTAGAGGGGGATGCGGACCCGTCCGGCGGACGACAGGGCGCGATCCCGGAGGCCCGCGCCGCGATTGGCTCCCCCCGAAGAGCCGCCGCACTCCGGCAGGGATCGCGTCGAAACTCACCCGGTGGGGACCCCAGTTCAGCCCGGGCCACGCATTCCCGACGGCCACCTGATCGGGGCATTGACCGAGGGATCCGTGATCCACTCTGCCGGTCAGTCCCTGCCCCTCCCCCAAAAGCAAAGCCCGCCGGCGGGGGCCGGCGGGCTCATGTCGGGTCCGTCTCCGGGTGCGACACCCGGGAAAAGCGTCACTCGGTGACGGCAGCTTCCTCGGCGGCAACGCGGGCCTTGTCGCCGGCGCCCTTGGCGGAAGTGTCGCGCTCGACCAGCTCGACGATCGCCATCGGGGCGGCGTCGCCGTAGCGGAAGCCCGCCTTCAGAACGCGGGTATAGCCGCCGTTGCGCTCCTTGTAGCGCGGCGCGAGGGTGTCGAAGAGCTTCTTCACCGCGGCGTCCTGGCGCAGCTCGGACTGGGCGATGCGGCGCGAATTGAGGTCGCCGCGCTTGCCGAGGGTGATGATCTTGTCGGCGATCCGCTTCAGTTCCTTCGCCTTCGGCAGGGTCGTCTTGATCTGCTCGTGCTCGATCAGCGACGACACCATGTTGGCGAACATCGCCTTGCGGTGCTCGTGGGTGCGGTTGAGCTTGCGGTACCCGTGGCCGTGACGCATTTCATGTCTCCAAACGTCTGGTTTTGCTTTGTCCGGTGGCCCATGCGGTGCGGACCACACTCCTTGGGGCGGGATTGCCCGGGGCGGGAGGGGCGCCTGCGCGCCCCGCCCTTAGAACTGATCCTCGAACTTCTTGGCAAGTTCCTCGATGTTCTCGGGCGGCCAGTCGACGATCTCCATGCCGAGGTGCAGACCCATGCCGGTCAGCACTTCCTTGATCTCGTTCAGCGACTTGCGGCCGAAGTTCGGGGTGCGGAGCATTTCCGCCTCGGTCTTCTGGATCAGGTCGCCGATATAGACGATGTTGTCGTTCTTCAGGCAGTTGGCCGAACGGACGCTGAGCTCCAGCTCGTCGACCTTCTTGAGCAGCAGCGGGTTGAACTCGAGGTCGCTTTCCTCGTCGCTGCGGACGCCGGCCTGCGGCTCCTCGAAGTTGACGAAGACCGACAGCTGGTCCTGGATGATGCGCGCGGCATAGGCCACGGCATCCTCGGGCGTCACCGAGCCGTCCGTCTCGATCTGCAGGGTCAGCTTGTCATAGTCGAGCACCTGGCCCTCGCGGGTCGGCTCGACCTTGTAGCTCACCTTCTTGATCGGCGAGAACAGCGCGTCGACCGAAATGAGGCCGATCGGGGAATCCTCGGAGCGGTTCTTGTCGGCCTGGACGTAGCCCTTGCCCTGCTCCACGGTCAGCTCCATGAACAGCGAGGCGCCGTCGTCGAGGTGGCAGATGACGTGGTCGCGGTTCAGGATCTCGATGCCGTTGGTGGTGGCGATGTCGCCGGCGGTGACGACGCCGGGGCCGGTGGCCCGGATCTCGACCCGCTTCGGCCCCTCGACCTCCATCTTCACCGAGACGCCCTTGAGGTTCAGGACGATGTCGGTGACATCCTCCCGGACGCCGGCGACCGAGGAAAACTCGTGGAGGACACCATCGATCTGCACCGAGGTGATCGCCGCGCCCTGGAGCGAGGACATCAGCACCCGGCGGAGCGCATTGCCAAGGGTCAGGCCGAAGCCGCGCTCGAGCGGTTCGGCAACCGCGGTGGCCTGGCGGTAGGGGTCGGCACCCGGCTTGATCTCCAGCGCCGTGGGGCGAATGAGTTCCTGCCAGTTCTTGTGGATCATCATTGTCATGGCCCTCCATTCCTGCCCGCTGGCCGATCCTGCCAGGCGGACGCCCGAGGTTCGTCAAAATCGCGATCGCCCGCCGGAAACCGACGGGCGATCAGGTCAGTCCATCCGGTCAGACGCGCCGACGCTTGGGCGGGCGGCAGCCGTTGTGCGCGATCGGCGTCACGTCCCGGATCGCGGTGATCTGGAACCCGACGGCCGACAGGGCGCGCAGCGCGCTCTCGCGACCCGAACCGGGCCCCTGCACCTCGACCTCGAGGGTGCGCACGCCGTGCTCCTGCGCCTTCTTGCCCGCATCTTCGGCGGCCATCTGGGCGGCATAGGGGGTCGACTTGCGCGAGCCCTTGAAGCCCATGGTGCCGGCCGAAGACCAGGCGATCGCGTTGCCCTGGGCATCGGCGATCAGGATCTTGGTGTTGTTGAAGCTGGCATTCACATGCGCGACGCCAGTGGAGATATTCTTGCGTTCCTTGCGCTTCACGCGCGCCTTCTCGCGAGCCATGATCCGGCCTCCTTACTTCTTTTTGCCGGCGATGGGCTTCGCGGGGCCCTTGCGGGTCCGCGCGTTCGTGCTGGTCCGCTGGCCACGGACAGGCAGGCCACGGCGATGACGCAGGCCGCGATAGCAGCCGAGGTCCATCAGCCGCTTGATGTTCATCTGGTTCTCGCGGCGCAGATCGCCCTCGACCGTCAGATTCGCATCGATGTATTCGCGGATCTTCAGCACCTCGGCATCCGTCAGGTCATTGACCCGCCGGCTGTCCTCGATGCCGAGGGCGGAGGTCAGTTCCTTCGCCTTGGTCCGGCCAATGCCATGGATGTAGGTCAGGGCCACCTCGACCCTCTTGTTCGTCGGAATGTTAACGCCAGCTATGCGCGCCAAGTCTCTAGCTCCGTCCGTGGGACCCCCTGGCCCCGGTCAACAGTTGACGCCCGCCGGCAGGCCGGCAGGCTCGCGACACCCATGTTCCCTGGGCCGGCATCCCGCGTTCCCGAGGTGAAATGTAGAAGGGAACGACTCCCCTTGAGGAGAGAGCGCGTACTATAGGAATCGCAGGGATGGCGTCAACCCCGCTTCCGGGGCTGACAAAGCACAAAGATTCGCTAAAGCCCGAGCTGGCTGCGGATCTCGGCCGCGATACCGTCGATCTCGCCGAGCCCGTCCACCGAGCGCAGCTTGCCCTTGGCATGGTAATAGCCGATCAGCGGCGAAGTCTGGCGGTAATAGGTCATCAGCCGCACGCGCATCGCGTCGGCATTGTCGTCGGACCGCCGCACGAATTCGGTCGAGCCGCACTTGTCGCAGACGCCGTCCTTCGCGGTCGGCTTGGTCTCGTCGTGATAGACCTCGCCGCATTTCGCGCAGGAGAAGCGGCCGGAGACGCGCGCGACCAGCGCCTCGTCATCGACCCGCATCTCGACGACCGCATCCAGCGGCTTGCCCTTGGCCGCCAGCAGCGCCTCGAGCGCATCGGCCTGTGCCAGCGTGCGCGGAAAGCCGTCGAAGATCAGGCCATGCTTGCCGGCCTCGCCGTCCAGCTGCTCGGCGATGAGCCCGATGACGATTTCGTCCGTGACGAGTTCGCCCTTGGCCATCACTTCCGCAACCCGGTTGCCCATCTCGGTGCCCGAAGTTTTCGCGGCCCGCAGCATGTCGCCGGTGGAGAGCTGCACCATGCCGTATTGCTCGACGAGCAGTCGTGCCTGGGTGCCCTTGCCCGCCCCCGGCGGCCCGAGAAGGATGATGTTCATCGACGTGTTTTCCCCCGCCCTTGACCCTTGCCACGCAGCCGCGACCGTTCGATCAGCCCTTCGTACTGGTGGGCCAGCATGTGGGACTGAACCTGCGTGATCGTGTCCATCGTTACCGAGACCACGATCAGGAGGGAAGTGCCCCCGAAGTAGAACGGGACAGAAAGTTGCGAGATCAGGATCTCGGGGAGCAGACAGACCGCCGCGAGATAGGCCGAACCGATCACGAGCACGCGCGAGACGATGTAGTCGAGATGGTCGATGGTCTTCTGGCCGGGGCGGATGCCGGGAATATAGCCACCCTGGCGCTTGAGGTTGTCGGCGACCTCGTCGGACTTGAAGGCCACATTGGCGGTATAGAAATAGGAGAAGAACACGATCAGCGCCGCGAAGGCGACGATGTGGACCGGCTGGCCACGGCCCATGTAGGCGGCCACGGTGTTGAGCCAGCCCGAGGCGCCCGTCACCCCGCCGCCGGAGAAGGTGGTGATGGTCGCCGGCAGCAGCAGCAGCGACGAGGCGAAGATCGCCGGGATGACGCCGGCCGGGTTCACCTTGATCGGCAGGTGCGAGCTCTCGCCCCCATAGACCTTCATCCCCACCTGGCGCTTGGGATACTGGATGTGGATCTTGCGCAGCGCCCGCTCCATGAAGACCACGAAGGCGGTCACGGCCAGCATCATCACCATGATGCCGATGATGACGGCGGGGCTGAGCGCGCCGGTCCGGCCCTGGGTCAGGAAATGCGCAAGCGCGGCCGGCAGTTCGGCGACGATGCCGACGAAGATGATGAGCGAGATGCCGTTGCCGATGCCGCGCGAGGTGATCTGCTCGCCGATCCACATCAGGAACATCGTGCCGCCGACGAGGGTGACGACGACACCGAGCCGGAAGAACCAGCCCGGATCATGCGCCATGCCCTCGGCCTCCAGCCCGACCGCGAGGCCGTAGGCCTGGAAGGTCGCGAGGAAGACGGTGCCGTAGCGGGTATACTGGTTGATCTTCTTCCGGCCCGCCTCGCCCTCCTTCTTCAGCGACTGAAGCGAGGGCAGCATCGAGGCGAGGAGCTGCACGATGATCGAGGCGGAGATATAGGGCATGATGCCGAGGGCGAAGATCGCCATCCGGCCCACGGCCCCGCCGGTGAACATGTTGAGCATGCCGCCGATGCCCGCGCTCTGCTGGGCGAAGAACTGCTGGAGCCGCACCGCGTCGATGCCCGGCACCGGAATATAGGTGCCGATCCGGTAGACGATCAGGAGCCCGATGGCGAAGAAGATCCGGCTCTGGAGATCCTTGGCCTTGCCAAAGGTGCCCCAGCTCAGGTTGGCGGCCATCTGTTCCGCTGCGGATGCCATCCCGGCCCCCCTAAAAGACTGCGCCGCCGGACCCGGTTTCAGCGGTGTCCAGCGGCGCCAAAACTGCCCTGACTTATGCCGCCGCGGGGGCGCTCACAAGCCTGATTCTGGCCGTCGTCTCCGCTCTCACGCGGCGCCGGCCCCGGTCTCTTCCTCGGCAGCGAACCGCAGCGCAATCGTGCCGCCCGCGGCCTCGACGGCAGCGACCGCCGACTTCGAGGCGCCGGCGAGGCTGAGGGCCAGCTTCGCGGTCAGCGCACCCTTGCCGAGCAGGCGGATGCCGTCGCGCTTGCGGCGGACGACGCCGGCGGCGACGAGCGTGTCCTCGGTGATCTCGGCCGCGGCGTCGAGGCGGCCGGCGTCGACGAAGGCCTGCAGCTGGCCGAGGTTCAGCACGGCGAATTCCAGCCGGTTGGGCTTGTTGAAGCCGCGCTTGGGGAGACGCCGGTGCAGCGGCATCTGGCCGCCCTCATAGGCATTGATGGCCACGCCCGACCGGGACTTCTGGCCCTTGATGCCGCGGCCGGCGGTCTTGCCCTTGCCGGAGCCGGGGCCACGGGCCACGCGCTTCTTCTTCGGGGCGGCGCCGGGATTGTCCCGGAGTTCGTTCAGTTTCATCGTCGCTGTCTCCTTGCCGGAAATGCCCCGTCAGCGACGAGCAGGGCACACGCGGCTTGCCATGATGGACCCGGTCCGGAAAACGGACGGGCCGCAGCCCATACCCTGGAAGCGCCGGTGGCGCAAGGGCGACGCGCGGCTCGCCGGCCCCTGGCCTGTGCGTGAGTCCGCGGGCGGGGGCCGCGCCGCTTTCTCGCGGCGCGCCGAGCGACTAGCCTGCCCGCCACGGAAAATCTGGAGGGAGGATCTACCGATGACCAATGTCACCCGACGCGGGGCGTTCGGATCTGCCGCGGGGCTTGCCGCCCTCGCCGCGACCGGCGTCGCCTCTGCCCGGGCCGAGGCGCCGGCGGCGGCCCACCCTGCCCCGGCCTCCGGGCAGATCACCGCCGACGAGGCGCTGGAGCTGCTCAAGGCCGGCAACGCCGAGTTCCTGACCGACGCGCCCTTCCGCAAGGGCGAGACCCGCGCCCACCGGCTGGAGATCGCGGCCGGCCAGCATCCCTTCGCGGTCCTGATCGGCTGCTCGGATTCGCGGGTTTCGCCGGAGCTGCTGTTCGGGCGGGGGCTGGGGGAGCTCTTCATCGTCCGGGTCGCCGGCAATACCGTCGGGCCGACGGCGCTCGGCAGCATCGAATATGCGATCAGCCACCTCGGGGTGCCGCTCGTGGTGGTGCTCGGCCACGAACGCTGCGGCGCCGTGGCCGCGGCCGTCGATGTGGTGGAGAAGAACGCGACCTTCCCCGGCCATATCGGCGAGATGGTGGAGCCGATCGTCCCGGCGGTGCTGAAGGCCAAGGGATCGCCGGGCGACCTCCTGAACAACGCGGTGGCGGAGAATGTCCACCGGGTGGTGCGCAGCATCGTCGCGGCGAGCCCGACGATCAAGGGCAGCGCCGAGGCCGGGAAGGTCCGGGTCGTCGGCAGCGTCTACGACCTCGACGAGGGCCATGTCACCTTTTTCGATAGCTGAAAGGCGGCCTGGAAACCCGGACGGGCCGGGCCGACAGGCCTTTTCGCGCCCGGGCGCGTGATCCCGCGCCGGCCGTCCGCCGCCGCAGCCCCAGGCGGTCTCCGAGCGGCGCAACGCCCTAAAATGCGAACGCCCCAGCCTGAATGGCCGGGGCGTTCGAGTTCTCGCAGTCTGGTCCCTCGCGGTCCCGGCCCCTGGCCTCAGCCGCGCTCCTCGACGATCACGGCGAGGTGGGGGATGCTCGCGACCATGCCGCGCACCGAGGGGGTGTCCGGCAGTTCGCGGGTCTTGTGCATCTTGTTCAGGCCGAGACCGATCAGGGTCTGGCGCTGCACGTTCGGCCGCCGGATGGGCGAGCCGATCTGCTTGACGACGATCGTGGCCATGGGTCTCAGGCCTCCGCTGCGGCTTCGGGAGCCGCATCCGCGACCGGCGCATCGGTGCGCGGCAGGATGTCGGCGACCTTCTTGCCCCGGCGCTGCGCGACCATGCGCGGGCTCTGCTCGTTCTGCAGGCCGTCGATGGTGGCGCGGATCATGTTGTAGGGGTTCTGCGAGCCGAGCGACTTCGCCACCACATCATGAATGCCGAGCATCTCGAAGACGGCGCGCATCGGGCCGCCGGCGATGATGCCGGTCCCGGCGGGCGCCGCCCGCATCACGACCTTGCCGGCGCCGTGGCGGCCGTTCATGTCGTGGTGCAGGGTCCGGCCTTCCCGCAGGGGAACCCGGATCATCTGCCGCTTGGCCTGTTCGGTCGCCTTGCGGATCGCCTCGGGAACCTCGCGGGCCTTGCCCTTGCCGTAGCCGACGCGACCCTTCTGGTCACCGACGACGACAAGCGCCGCGAAACCGAAGCGCTTGCCGCCCTTCACGGTCTTGGAGACGCGGTTGATCGCCACGAGACGGTCGGCGAACTCGGGGGTCTCCTCCCGGTCGCGACGATCGCGGCGGCCGCCTTCTTCTCTTGCCATGTCCTATCCCTCAGAACTTCAGGCCGCCCTCACGGGCGGCGTCCGCAAGGGCCTTGACCTTGCCGTGAAACAGGAAGCCGCCGCGGTCGAAGATGACGTCCTCGATCCCGACCGCCTTGGCGCGGGCCGCGATCTCGGTGCCGATCCGGGCCGCCGCTTCCTTGTTGTTCTTGCCCACGAAGCCGAGATCCTTCTCCAGCGTCGAGGCGGCGGCCAGGGTCCGGCCCTGGGCGTCGTCGATCAGCTGGACGGAAATGTTCTTCGAAGACCGATGCACGGACAGGCGGGGGCGGTCGCCCGCCACCTTCCGCAGTTTGTTCCGGACGCGCTGGCGGCGCTTCTGGAACAGGTCGTACTTGCTGTTCGCCATGATATGCGCCCCCTTACTTCTTCTTCCCTTCCTTGCGGAAGATGAACTCGCCCTTGTACCTGATGCCCTTGCCCTTGTAGGGCTCCGGCTTGCGCCATTCGCGGATGTTCGCCGCCACTTGGCCAACGATCTGCTGATCGATGCCCTCGACGATGATCTCCGTCGGCTTCGGCGTGGTGATCGTCACCTCGGCCGGGATCGCGAAGTCGACGTCATGGCTGTAGCCGAGCGCGAGCTTCAGGACCTTGCCCTGGACCGCGGCACGATAGCCGACGCCGGTGATCTCCATCTCCTTCTTGAAGCCGGAGGTCACGCCGGTGACGAGATTCGCCACCTGGGTCCGCGACATGCCCCACTGCTGGCGCGCGCGCTTGGAACTGCCACGCGGGGTGACGGTGACGGCACCGTCCTCCACCGCGAGCGTCACGTCGTCGGTCGCGGTGAATTCGCGGGTGCCCTTCGGACCCTTCACCGAGACGGTCTGGCCGGACACCGTGGCGCTGACGCCACCCGGCAGCGGAACGGGCTTCTTGCCGATACGAGACACGGGCCCCTCCTCAGAACACGGTGCAGAGGACCTCGCCGCCGACATTGGCGGCGCGGGCCTGCGCATCTGACATGACGCCCTTCGGCGTGGAGACGATGGCGATGCCGAGGCCCTGGCGGACCTGCGGGATCTCCTGGACGCCGGAATAGACCCGGCGGCCGGGGGTGGAGACCCGGCGCAATTCGCGGATCACCGACTGGCCATCGAAGTACTTGAGCGAAATCTCGATCTCGTCGAGACCACGCTCGGTCTTCACCTCCTCGTAGCCGCGGATGTAGCCCTCGGCCTTCAGCACGTCGAGGACCCAGCGACGGATCTTCGAGGCCGGAGTGCGCACGGTGGACTTGCCGCGCATCGAGGCATTGCGGATGCGGGTCAGCATATCGCCGATGGGATCGTTCACGGACATGATGGAACCTCCCTTACCAGCTCGACTTGACCATGCCCGGGATCTCGCCCTTCGAGGCGAGGTCGCGGAGCGCGATACGGGACATGCGCAGCTTGCGATAGTAGGCCTTCGGACGGCCGGTCACTTCGCAGCGGTTGTGCAGGCGGGTTGCCGAGGAATTGCGCGGCAGCTTGGCCAGCTTCAGGCGCGCCTTGAAGCGCTCCTCCATCGGCCGGCTCTCGTCCTTCGCGATATCCTTCAGCTCGGCGCGCTTCGCGGCGTAACGGGCCACCAGGACCTGCCGCTTCTTCTCGCGCTCGATCATGCTGATCTTTGCCATGTGTCTCTATCTCCCCGCGCTCAGGCCGCCGTGAAGGGCATGTTGAACTGCTTCAACAGCGCCTTGGCCTCGGCGTCGGTCTTCGCCGTGGTGCAGATGACGATGTCCATGCCCCAGACCTGCTCGACCTTGTCGAAGCTGATCTCGGGGAAGACGATGTGCTCCTTCAGGCCCATGGCGTAGTTGCCACGGCCGTCGAAGCTCTTCGGGTTCACCCCGCGGAAGTCGCGGATGCGGGGCATCGCCACGGTGATGAGGCGGTCGAGGAACTCGTACATGCGGTCGCCCCGGAGGGTGACCTTCACGCCGATCGGCATCTCCTCGCGCAGCTTGAAGCCGGCGATCGAGGTCTTCGCCTTGGTCACGACGACCTTCTGGCCCGCGATCAGGGTCAGGTCCGCCTCGGCCGACCGCACCTTCTTGGTGTCGGAGGTGGCCTCGCCGATGCCCATGTTCAGGACGATCTTGTCCAGACGCGGGATCTGCATGTCGTTCCTGTAGGAGAATTCCTCCTTCAGGGCGGCGCGGATCTTGTCGCGGTACTGCGTGCGAAGACGCGGCGTATAGGTGCTGTCGTCAAGCATCAGATCGCCTCCCCGGTGGTCTTGGCGAAGCGGACCTTCTTGTCGCCATCCATGCGGAAGCCGACGCGCGTGGCCTTGCCGTTGCCGTCGACGAGCGCGAGGTTGGAGAGCTCGATCGGCATCTCCTTGGCGATGCGGCCGCCCTGGCTCTGCGCCGTCTGGCGGGTGTGGCGGATCGCGACGTTGACGCCCGAGACCACGGCCTTGTTGGCTTCGGTCAGCACGCGGGTGATCTCACCCTCGCGGCCCTTGTCCTTGCCGGCGATCACGACGACCTTGTCGCCCTTGCGAAGCTTCGCGGCCATCACAGCACCTCCGGCGCAAGGGAGATGATCTTCATGAAGTTCTTGGCCCGCAGCTCGCGCACGACCGGCCCGAAGATACGGGTGCCGACCGGCTCGTTCTGGTTGTTGAGGATCACGGCCGCGTTCCGGTCGAACCGGATCGAGGTGCCGTCCTCGCGGCGCACTTCCTTGGCGGTGCGGACGACGACGGCCTTGCGCACGTCGCCCTTCTTCACGCGGCCGCGCGGGATGGCTTCCTTCACCGACACCACGATGATGTCGCCGACGGAGGCATACCGGCGATGCGAGCCACCCAGGACCTTGATGCACTGAACCCGGCGGGCGCCGGAGTTGTCAGCGACATCCAGGTTGGTCTGCATCTGGATCATGCTTGGTTACTCCCGACCTGCGGAGACCCCTTGACCATGGGCCCCGCGGTTTCGACTATCTGGCTCAGGCCTCGGCGGCGGCTTCCGCCGTCAGGACCGTCCAGCGCTTGGTCTTCGAAATCGGCGCGCATTCGACGATGCGGACGCTGTCACCGACCTTGAACTGGTTCTCGCCGTCGTGGGCCCGGTACTTCTTGGACTTGCGGACGGTCTTCTTCAGCACGGGATGCGTGAAGCGGCGCTCGACCAGGACGGTGATCGTCTGGTCGTTCTTGTCGCTGGTCACGGTGCCCTGGAGAATACGCTTGGGCATGTCAGGCCTCCGTGCTCGCCGCGGCGGCGGCCTTCTGGTTCAGGATCGTCTTGACCCGTGCGGCGTCGCGGCGGACGACCTGCATGCGGGCAGTGTTTTCCAGCTGGCCGGTGGCCTTCTGGAAGCGGAGGTTGAAGGCCTCCTTCTTGAGGGCGCTGAGCTGGTCGCGCAGCTGGTCGGGAGTCTTGTCCCGCAGATCGGCCGCTTTCATGGCCTTCGTCCTTTCAACAGTCACCAGAGGGCCCCCTCACGGAGGGTCACCCTGATTCTGGTGGAGTTCGAGAGTGAGCGCGCCGTATAGGCGGAATGGCGGCCGGGCGCAAGCGCGGAAGACCCGCGGCGGCGTGGGCGGACAAGCGCGGCCCGGATCTGTAAATGGACCCTGAAACAGCAGAGGTATCTGAGTCACGTGATCCTGGGACGGGCGAAGATCTGGGCGCGCAGGATGAAGCGCGACGTCGTGGCCCTCTGGGTCGCCGCGCGCGACCCGCGCACCCCGCTGGCCGCGAAGATCGTCGCCGCAGCCGTTGCGGCCTACGCTCTCAGTCCGATCGACCTGATCCCGGATTTCATTCCGGTCCTCGGGTATCTCGACGACCTGCTCCTCGTGCCGCTCGGCATCCTGATCGCCGTTCGGATGATCCCGACCGTGCTCATGGCCGAGTTCCGGGACCGCGCAGCCGAGCGGGATGGGAGACCGAGGAGCATCGCCGGCGCGGCAGCCATTGCGCTCGTCTGGATCGCGTCCCTGGCCGGAGCCGCCTACCTGCTCCTCTAGGCCTCTGCGGCAACGGGTGCCCCGTCGTCGCTCTGCCCCCAAAAGCAAACCGCCGCACCCGAGGGCGCGGCGGAGTTTTCAGGACGCGAGGCGCCTCAGGCGCCGCGTCTCTTACCAGTCTTCGCGGGTGACGAAGCGGCACTTGATCGGGAGCTTCATCGCCGCGAGGCGCAGGGCCTCCTTGGCGATCTCCTCGTTGACGCCGTCGATCTCGAACATGATCCGACCTGGCTTCACCTTGGCCGCCCAGAACTCGACCGAGCCCTTGCCCTTGCCCATGCGGACTTCGGTGGGCTTCTTCGAGACCGGCACGTCCGGGAAGATCCGGATCCAGACCCGGCCCTGACGCTTCATGTGGCGGGTGAGCGCCCGGCGGGCAGCCTCGATCTGGCGCGCGGTGATGCGCTCCGGCTCGGTGGCCTTGAGCCCGTAGTGTCCGAAGTTCAGGTCCGAGCCGCCCTTGGCTTCGCCATGGATGCGGCCCTTGAACTGCTTACGGAATTTTGTTCGCTTTGGCAGAAGCATCTCAACTCACTCCCGGGCGTCAGCGCGCGTCGCGGTCGCGGTCGCGACCCCGCTGCGGACGCATGCCGCCACCTTCCTGCAGCTCCGCCTGACGACGGTCGCGGGCCTGGGGATCATGTTCGAGGATCTCGCCCTTGAAGATCCAGACCTTGATCCCGATGATGCCGTAGGCGGTCTTCGCCTCAGCGAGCGCATAGTCGATGTCCGCGCGCAGCGTGTGCAGCGGCACCCGACCCTCGCGGTACCACTCGGTCCGGGCGATCTCGGCACCACCGAGGCGGCCCGCGACGTTGATCCGGATGCCGAGCGCACCCATGCGCATGGCGTTCTGCACCGCCCGCTTCATCGCGCGGCGGAAGGAGACGCGGCGCTCCAGCTGCTGGGCGACGTTCTCGGCGACGAGCGCGGCGTCGATCTCCGGCTTGCGGACCTCGACGATGTTGAGGTGCAACTCGGAGGCGGTCAGCTTCGCCAGCTTCTGGCGCAGCACCTCGATGTCCGCACCCTTCTTGCCGATGATCACGCCGGGACGTGCGGCATGGATCGTCACCCGGCACTTCTTGTGCGGACGCTCGATGATGACGCGGCTGATGCCGGCCTGGGTCGCGTTCTTCTTCACATACTCGCGGATCGCGAGATCCTCGTGAAGCAGCTTGCCGTACTCGTTGCGGTCCGCGAACCAGCGGCTGTCCCACGTACGGTTGACCTGGAGCCGCAGGCCGATCGGGTTGATCTTCTGACCCATCAGGCGGTCTCCTCGCTGACCTGGCGCACCTTGATCGTGACCTGGCTGAACGGTTTCAGGATCTTGCCGAAGCGGCCACGGGCCCGGGGCCGTCCCCGCTTCAGGACCATGTTCTTGCCCACGAAGGCCTCGGCGACGACAAGCTCGTCGACGTCGAGCCCGTGGTTGTTCTCGGCATTCGCCACGGCCGACTGAAGGGTCTTCAGCACGTCCTCGGAGATCCGCTTCTTCGAGAAGGTGAGGTCGGCCATCGCCTTGCCCACCGGCTTGTTGCGGATCATCTGCGCGACGAGGTTCAGCTTCTGCGGGCTGGTGCGCAGCATGCGGCTGACGGCCATCGCCTCGTTGTCCGCCACGCGGCGGGGGTTCTTTTCCTTGCCCATGGCGTTACTTCCGCTTCGCTTTCTTGTCGGCCGCGTGACCGTAGTAGGTCCGGGTCGGGCTGTACTCGCCGAACTTCTGACCGATCATGTCCTCGGTCACGCTGACCGGGATATGCTTCTTGCCGTTGTAGACGCCAAAGGTCAGGCCCACGAACTGGGGCAGGATGGTCGACCGACGCGACCAGATCTTGATGACTTCGTTGCGGCCCGACTCGCGGGATTTCTCGGCCTTCTTGAGGACGTAGGAATCGACGAAGGGGCCCTTCCAGACAGAACGTGCCATGTGTCGCGGGGCTCCTTACCGCTTCGACTTCTTCTGGTGACGCGAGCGCAGAATGAACTTGCTCGTCGCCTTGTTCGACCGGGTGCGCGCGCCCTTGGTCGGCTTGCCCCACGGAGTGACCGGGTGGCGGCCGCCCGAGGTGCGGCCTTCACCGCCGCCATGCGGGTGGTCGATCGGGTTCATGACCACGCCGCGGACCTTCGGGCGATAGCCCTTCAGGCGCATGCGGCCGGCCTTGCCGAAGTTCTGGTTCGAGTTGTCGGGGTTCGAGACCGCGCCGACCGTCGCCATGCACTCCTGCCGGACGAGACGAAGCTCACCCGAGGAGAGGCGGATCTGCGCATAGCCGCCGTCCCGGCCGACGAACTGGGCATAGGTGCCGGCAGCACGGGCGATCTGGCCACCCTTGCCCGCCTTCATCTCGACGTTGTGCACGATCGTCCCGATCGGCAGCGCCGAGAAGGGCATCGCATTGCCCGGCTTGATGTCGGCCTTCGCGCCCGAGATCACCGTGTCGCCGACCGCGAGCCGCTGCGGCGCCAGGATGTAGGACTGCTCGCCGTCTGCATAACCGATCAGCGCGATGAACGCCGTCCGGTTCGGGTCGTATTCGATGCGGATGACCTTCGCCGGCACATCATGCTTGGTGCGGCGGAAGTCCACGATGCGATAGAGCCGCTTCACCCCGCCGCCACGGCGGCGCATGGTGATCCGTCCGGTGTTGTTCCGTCCACCATTTCCGGTCAGACCCTCGGTGAGGGACTTAACGGGGCGGCCTTTCCACAGCTCGGAACGGTCGATCAGAACCAGCCCGCGCTGGCCCGGCGTCGTCGGCTTGTACGATTTTAACGCCATGTCTTGCTGTCTTCCGTTGCTAGGGACGCCCCTTGAGGGACGTTAGTCAAAATCAGGCGCCGCCCTCCGGTATCGGCGGGCGGCGGACAGTCGACTCGGGACTGGCCGAGGGGTGGGCCCCTCTATCAGAGCCCGATGTCAGAGACCAGTGCTGACGTCGATGGAATTGCCTTCCACCAGCGTCACATAGGCCTTCTTCACGTCGCGGCGGGTGCCGGGACGGCCGCGGAACTTCTTCACCTTGCCCTTGGTGACGACGGTGTTGACCGCCTTCACCTTGACATTGAAGAGGGTCTCCACCGCTTCCTTGATCTGCGGCTTGGTGGTCGACATGCCGACTTCGAAGACGACGGCCCCGGACTCAGAGGCCAGGGTCGCCTTCTCGGTGATGATCGGCTTGCGGATCACGTCGTAGAGTTCAGGCTTCACGCTCATTTCAGTCGCGCCTCCAGCGCTTCGACGCCGGCCTTGGTGAGGACCAGGGTGTCGCGGCGCAGGATGTCATAGACATTGGCACCCGCGCTCGGCAGCACGTCGATGCCGTCGATGTTGCGCGCGGCCTGCGCGAAGGTCGCGTTGACCTCGGCGCCGTCGATGACGAGCGCGCGCTTCCAGCCGAGACCCTTCAGCGCCTGGGCGAGGGCCTTGGTCTTGCCCTCGGAGACCACCGCCTCGTCGAGCACCACGATCTGCCCGGCGCCGGCCTTGGCCGACAGCGCGTGCTTCAGCCCGAGCGCCCGGAACTTCTTGTTCAGGTCGTGGGCATGGCTGCGCGGGGTCGGACCCTTGTAGGTGCCGCCGTGACGGAAGGTCGGCGCCTTGCGGGAGCCGTGGCGTGCGCCGCCGGTGCCCTTCTGGCGATAGATCTTCTTCGTCGAGTAGCTGACCTCCGACTTGCCGAGCACCGAGTGGGTGCCCGCCTGCCGCTTCGCCAGCTGCCAGCGCACGACGCGGTGCAGGATGTCCGCGCGCGGCTCCAGCCCGAAGATCGCGTCGTCGAGCTCGATCGAGCCGGCAGGGCTGGCGTCGAGCTTGATCACGTCGAGTTTCATTCCTTGTCGCTCCCCTCGGCGGACTTGTCACCGCCCTCACCGGGCGCGTCGTCCTCGCCGATCTTGCCGGCCTTGATCTCGGCCTCGGCCTCGGCAAGAGCGGCTTCCTCGGCAGCGGCCTGCTCGGCGAGACGTGCAGCCTCGGCCTCGGCCTCGGCGGCAGCGGCTTCCTCGGCGGCCTTCGCCGCCAGTTCCGCGGCCTTGCGGGCCTCGGAGCGCAGCGCGGCCGGCAGGATCACGTTGTCCGGGGTCACTTTCTTGACCGCGTCCTTGATCGTGACCCAGCCGCCCTTGGAGCCCGGGACCGCGCCCTTGACCATGATGAGGCCACGCTCGCTGTCCGTGCGCACGACCTGCAGGTTCTGCGTCGTGACGCGGACGGCACCCATGTGGCCGGCCATCTTCTTGCCCTTGAACACCTTGCCCGGGTCCTGGCACTGGCCGATGGAGCCATGGCTGCGGTGGCTGATCGACACGCCGTGCGACGCCCGGAGGCCGCCGAAGTTGTGCCGCTTCATGCCGCCGGCAAAGCCCTTGCCGATGCTGGTGCCCGCGATGTCGACGAACTGGCCCGCGAAATAATGGTCCGCGGTGATCTCCTCGCCCACCTCGATGAGGTTGTCGGGGGACACGCGGAATTCCGCCAGCTTCCGCTTCGGCTCCACCTTCGCCTTGGCGAAGTGGCCGCGCATCGGCTCGGTCACGTTCTTCGGCTTGGCGCTGCCCGCACCGAGCTGGACGGCGGAATAGCCGTCACGCTCGGCGGTGCGCTGCGCGACCACCTGGACATTTTCCATCTGGAGAACGGTGACGGGAACCTGCTTCCCGTCCTCCAGGAACAGCCGGGTCATGCCCAGCTTCTTTGCAATCACTCCGGAACGCATCTCACCGATCCTCAGAGCTTGATTTCGACGTCGACGCCGGCGGCGAGGTCGAGCTTCATCAGCGCGTCCACGGTCTGGGGCGTCGGATCCACGATGTCGAGCAGCCGCTTGTGGGTGCGGATCTCGAACTGCTCACGGCTCTTCTTGTCGATGTGCGGGCCGCGCAGCACCGTGAACTTCTCGATCTTGTTCGGCAGCGGGATAGGCCCGCGCACGCGTGCGCCGGTCCGCTTGGCCGTGTTCACGATCTCGGCCGTGCTGGCGTCCAGCACCCGGTAGTCGAAGGCCTTGAGCCGGATACGGATATTCTGACCTTGCATTTCAGCGCCTCATGTCGGGCAGATTGAACGAAACGCGGCCGGGAGCCGGTGCTCCCGGCCGCGTGAAGACGACTTGCCTCAGTCGAGGATCTTGGAGACGACGCCGGCGCCGACGGTGCGGCCGCCTT
>ERZ500977.80-NODE-80-length-19822-cov-4.614307_pt1 | contig 19822 bp, 20 predicted proteins | sample MGYA00248863_ERZ500977 | MGnify/ENA primary metagenome ERZ500977 (study PRJEB25958, sample SAMN03398581) | human skin metagenome | study: EMG produced TPA metagenomics assembly of the Human Skin Microbiome Metagenome (human skin metagenome) data set.
GAGACGCGCCGTCTGGCCGAGGCTGCGGGCTTCGCTGGTGTCGTCGCCGGGAACGGTGATCACCAGGTTGTTGCCGTCGATGATGACCTCGGAGCCCGACACGCCGAGGCCGTCGACGCGGGCGCTGATGATCTCCTGGGCTTGGATCAGCGATTCACGCGAAGGCTGGGAGCCGTCGGGTGTGCGGGCGGTCAGGGTGACGCGGGTGCCGCCCTGGAGGTCGATGCCCAATTTGGGGTCGGGCTTCTTGTCCCCGGTCATGAACACCAGCAGGTATGCGCCGATGAGCAGTACCAGGAACAGCGCCAGGTAGCGGGCAGGGTGAACCGTCGAAGACGATGCCACGTGTCAGGGTCTCCTCGAGATCAGGTCGTCAGCACCGCAAAGAGTACGTGCTGCTGCTGAGATCTCAGCCGTCAGTCTTCTCGTTCGGGCTCTTGGTCAGCTCGACGCCGGAGGATTCGACGTCGCCATCGAGATCATCGTCGTCCTCCACGTCGTCGACGATGCGGTCGCGCACCGCGAGCTTCATCCAGGTGGTGACCACGCCGGGTGCGATCTCCAGGTCGATGTAGTCGTCACCGATGCCCTTGATCGTGCCCTGCAGACCTGACGTGGTGTGGATACGGTCGCCGATCTCGAGTGAGTTGTGAAGATCGATGGTGGCCTGCATCGCCTTCTTCTGGCGCCTGGAGGCGAAGAACATGAATGCGCCCATGATGATGAGCAGGGGTAGGAATACGACCAGATCCATGGCGGCAGTGTCTTTCTAGTTCTGTAAGAGATCTTCGAGTTTCGTGTGAATTATTCAATGTCACGATCGAGTGTCCGGGACTCCCGGACATGTCGTGGTGTTGGCCCGTCGTGAAGGACTCAGTGGTCCAGTGTGCCATCAGCGGCGTTTCCTTCAGTCGCCCCCGGTCGGCTCGGAGAGAACAGAAAATCTCCGGGCAGCTCTGCAGCGCCCAGAGCTTCGCACGTTGCCGACGATATCGCCGCGGATTTCGTTGGCATTCTCGGTCTACACTGCTGATTCCGCCAGGAAGCGGCATGGTTCTCGACGGATCGGTGCTCAGTGCGACTAGGCTCGAACCGCACGCGCAAGCGTCGAATCTTCTGTTTCTCTCCGGCTCCTCAAGGAGGTTTCCTGTGAGCGCTCTCGAACAGAGCCGCCATCTCGCCACCGCCATTCCCGGCCCCCGGTCGTCGGAATTGATGGCGCGGAAAAGCGCAGCGGTGGCCCGAGGGGTCGGCAACACCATGCCCGTCTACACGGCGCGGGCATTCGGCGGAATCGTCGAGGACGTCGACGGCAACCGCCTGATCGATCTGGGATCGGGTATCGCGGTCACCACCATCGGGAACGCATCCCCCAAGGTCGCCGACGCGGTGGCCGAGCAGGCGGGCAAGTTCACGCACACCTGCTTCATGGTCACGCCCTACGAGGGGTACGTGGCAGTCGCCGAGGCGCTCAACCGCCTCACCCCGGGAGACGGCGACAAACGCTCCGCACTGTTCAATTCCGGGTCGGAGGCCGTGGAAAACGCCGTCAAGATCGCCAGGACGTTCACAGGCAAGCAGGCAGTCGCCGCCTTCGACCACGCCTATCACGGCCGCACCAACTTGACGATGGCGCTGACCGCGAAATCGATGCCCTACAAGCACGGCTTCGGCCCCTTCGCACCCGAGATCTACCGTGCGCCGCTGTCCTATCCGTTCCGCGACGCCGAATTCGGAGGCAAGGAACTGGCCACCGACGGCGAACTCGCCGCGCGTCGCGCCATCACCGTGATGGACAAACAGATCGGCGCGGACAATTTGGCCGCGGTCATCATCGAACCCATCCAGGGCGAAGGCGGCTTCATCGTTCCCGCCGAAGGCTTCCTGCCGACGCTGCTGGACTGGTGCCGCGCCAATGACGTCGTTTTCATCGCCGACGAGGTGCAGACCGGTTTTGCACGCACGGGCGCCTGGTTCGCCTGCGAGCACGAAGGCATCGTCCCGGATCTGATCGTCACTGCAAAGGGCATCGCCGACGGCCTGCCGCTGTCGGCCGTCACGGGTCGCGCCGACATCATGGACGCCCCGCACGTCAGCGGCCTCGGCGGCACCTACGGCGGAAACCCGATCGCGTGCGCGGCCGCGCTGGCCACCATCGAGACGATCGAGGCCGACGGACTGGTCGCGCGGGCCGCGCAGATCGAGTCGCTGATGAAGGACAAGCTCGGCCGGATGCAAGCCGAGGATGACCGGATCGGTGACGTCCGCGGACGTGGCGCGATGATCGCTGTCGAACTGGTCAAACCGGGCACGACAGAGCCCGACGCGGAGCTGACCAAGAAGCTCAGTAGCGCCGCGCACCAGGCCGGCGTGATCGTGCTGACCTGCGGCACCTTCGGCAACGTGCTGCGCTTCCTGCCGCCGCTGGCCATCAGCGACGAGCTGCTGCTCGAGGGTCTCGAGGTCCTCGAACTCCTTCTCCGCGACCTCTGAGAGAGATTTTCCGCGAGAGCACGTGATGGCCTATTCGGGGTGAGCGAAAACGACTCCGAATAGGCGGTGCCACAACGTTATTGACGGCTCGGTGCAGGGTCGCCCCGTCCTGAGACGACGGGGATCCGGAGGAATTGCGAGTCACTCGCGACCGGCTGCTCACCTCGGCTGGACGACGCCATGTACACGGGCAAGCGCGCCGGCGGGAATGCCGTCTGTCATGCCGGGGCCCGCGATACCGCGGCGGCGTGACCTCGATCAGGACATCAGCAGGCCCACCACGATCGCCCTGAGCTCATCGGCCGTCAGCGCGCGGCCGTCGACCTCGAATGTCACCAGATCGGACACGAGGTCCTCGCCGGGCCGGCAACACCGATCGGCGACCAGGACGTCGACGTAGCCGCCGAGCGCGTCAGCCGTTCGCGTGTCGCATACGTCCAACCTCTGTGCGACCGACAGCCAGTCACGGGCAGGCACACCAAGCGCAACGAGAAGCCCGTGCAGCCGTTCACCCAGAACCATGACCGCGGGATCGTCTTCCAAGGGTTCGGGCAGGCGCACGGCAAGCATGTCCGACACCGTGTCCACTCCAACCACCGTGTCCACTCCAACGTTCATGTCGCTACCCGCCATTCGACCACGTTATCGCTCTCGGGCCTTCCGCCCCTTCCCCCTGATGGCGGCTCACCTCGCGGAAAGCGTTCCGCAGCAACGGGTTTGCCGAGCCCAGCGATCTCCAGTCGGCAGAACCGCGTGTCTAACGACACATTGGGGCGCATCAGCGACGGCTGTCACAGCGCCGCACTCACCTCGCCAACATCTTCACAGCGTATTGACAGCCCATACCCGCCTTTTCGCGGAATACCTTGGTTCTCAGCAACGTAGCAATTCGTAGGCGCAACGTTGCGCCCATTTTCCCACTATTTATTTTCGAGGAGGCATCATGTCGACTCGCGAGGATCGCCTCGAGCGCCGCATCGCCAGTTTGTATTCCACCGATCGTCAATTCGCACAAGCCGCACCCGACGCCGCAATCGTCGCCGCCATCGACGCACCGGATATGACTCTCCCGTCCATCGTGGATACCGTGTTCGACGGATATGCCGGTCGACCTGCCCTCGGGCAGCGGGAGATTCGGTTTGTCACCGATTCAGCCACCGGACGTACATCCGCCGAACTGCTGCCCTCTTTTCAGACGCTGACCTACGCCGAGGTGTCGCAACGCGCACACGCTCTGGCAGCGGCCCTCGCCGACGTGCGCCCCGGCGAACGTGTCGCGCTGCTGGGCTTCACAAGCGTCGACTACGCCACCGTCGACATCGGTTTGGTCCTGCGCGGCGCCGTGTCCGTGCCGCTGCAGACCGCGGCTTCGGTCACGGCCTTGCGGCCCATCATCGCCGAGACCGAGCCGGTCGTGATCGCCTCGTCCATCGACTACCTCGACGACGCCCTCGACCTCGCCATGGCAGCGCCGACGGTGATCCGCATCGTCGTCTTCGACTACATGCCTGAGGTCGACGACCACCGCGACGCGCTCACGGCAGCGCGCGGGCGCCTCGACCAAACCGGCAGCGCGATCACCGTGGAAACGCTGTCCGAAGTGATCCAACGCGGCTCGGCATCAACGCCGGTGCAGCCTCAACCATCCCCCGGCGCGGACACCCTGGCGCTGCTGATCTACACCTCGGGCAGCACCGGGGCCCCCAAGGGCGCGATGTACACACAGCAGATGGTTTCCAACGCGTGGCGGCCGTCGGGGCGTGCACGCTGGGGTGACCGTGGTGCAGACCCGTCGATCACGCTGAACTTCATGCCGATGAGCCACGTCATGGGTCGCATGCAGCTCTACGGCACGCTCGGATCGGGTGGCACAGCGTACTTCGCTGCCAGAAGCGATCTTTCGACGTTCCTGGAGGATCTGGCACTGGTGCGACCCACGCAGCTGTCGTTCGTGCCGCGAATCTGGGACACCGTCTACGCAGAGGTCGCAAAGGAGGTCGACAGCCGCAGCGCGCCCGAGGCCGAGATCTACGCCGAGCTACGCCAGAGCCTGCTCGGCGGCCGCTATTTGACCGCACTGTCCGGTTCGGCGCCTTTGTCGGCGGAGATGAAGCGGTTCGTGGAGGATCTGCTGGATCTGCACCTGATCGACGGCTACGGCTCGACCGAGGCGGGCGCAGTCTTTGTCGACGGACAGGTGCAGCGCCCGCCGGTCACCGACTACAAGTTGGTCGACGTCCCCGACCTCGGTTACTTCCGCACCGATCGGCCCCATCCGCGCGGTGAGCTTCTGGTCAAGTCGGAGAGCCTTTTCCCGGGTTACTACAAACGGCCCGAGGTGACGGCCGAGATGTTCGACGAGGACGGCTATTACCGCACCGGCGACATCGTCGCCGAGACCGGACCGGATCAGCTGGTCTATCTCGACCGGCGCAACAACGTCCTGAAGCTCTCGCAAGGCGAGTTCGTCACCGTCTCCAAACTGGAAGCAGTCTTCGGCGACAGTCCCTGGATCCACCAGATATACGTCTACGGCAACAGCTCCCGCCCCTACCTGCTCGCCGTGGTCGTGCCGACCGAGTCGGCGCTTGCCCACGACGACGTGAAGGCACTCATCAGTGCATCCCTGCAGGACGTGGCAAAGACGGCGGGCTTGCAGTCTTACGAGATCCCGCGCGACTTTCTCGTGGAGACCACGCCGTTCACGGTGGAGAACGGACTGCTGACCGGCATCCGCAAGCTGGCGCGACCCAAGCTCAAGGAGCGCTACGCCGACCGGCTCGAAACGCTGTACTCCGAGCTTGCCGAAGGGCAAGCCAAAGAGCTTCGCGCGCTACGCCTCGCCGGGGCGGACCGTCCGGCACTGGAAACGGTGAGCCGCGCCGCGGGCGCCCTCCTCGGCACCGCGGCGGGCGACCTGCAACCTGACGCGCACTTCACCGACCTCGGTGGAGACTCGCTGTCCGCGTTGACATTTGCCAATCTCCTTCACGACATCTTCGGCATCGAAGTTCCCGTCGGGGTCATCGTGAGCCCCGCGACCGACCTTCGCACCCTCGCCGACTACATCGAAGCGGAACGTGAAAACCGGTCGGCGAGGCCTACATTCGCATCGGTGCACGGTGCCGGTGCCACCGAGGTGCATGCCCGCGACCTGACACTCGACAAGTTCATCGACGCCACGACCCTCACGGAGGCAGTGGGATTACCCGGTCCACGACGCGAAGTGCGCACCGTTCTGCTCACCGGGGCCACCGGATTCCTCGGGCGCTATCTGGCACTGGAATGGCTGGAGCGGCTGTCCATCGTCGGCGGCACGTTGATCTGCCTGGTCCGTGCGAAAGACGATGCCGCCGCACGTGATCGGCTCGACCGCACGTTCGACAGTGGTGATCCTCGGCTGTTGGAGCATTACCGGCAGCTGGCCGATGGCCACCTTCAGGTCATCGCGGGCGACAAGGGCGAGCCAGACCTCGGACTCGACCCGCAGACGTGGCAGCGGCTCGCCGACACCGTCGACCTGATCGTCGATCCCGCGGCTCTGGTCAACCACGTGCTGCCCTACAGCCAGCTGTTCGGGCCCAATGCACTCGGCACCGCGGAGCTGATAAAGCTGGCGCTGACAACGCACCTCAAGCCGTTCGTGTATGTGTCCACCATCGGCGTCGGTGCCGGAATTGAACCCGGACAGTTCACCGAAGGCGCCGATATCAGGCAGATCAGCGCCACCCGCGCCGTCGACGACAGCTACGCCAACGGCTACGGCAACAGCAAGTGGGCGGGCGAGGTGCTCTTGCGGGAAGCACACGATCTGTGCGCGCTCCCCGTGGCGGTGTTCCGGTGCGACATGATCCTTGCCGATACCACCTACGCGGGTCAGCTGAACGTGCCCGACATGTTCACCCGGCTGATCCTGAGTTTGGTCGCCACCGGTGTAGCGCCGAATTCGTTCTATCAGCTCGACGAGAGCGGCAACCGGCAGCGGGCTCACTACGACGGTCTCCCAGTGGAGTTCATAGCCGAGGCCATCTCCACTCTCGGTGCCGCCGTCCGCAATGATTCGGTCACGGGCTTCGAGACCTACCACGTCATGAACCCCTACGACGACGGTATCGGTCTCGACGAGTTCGTCGACTGGATCATCGACGCCGGCTATCCGGTGCAGCGGGTGGGCGACTATGCGACATGGTTGCAGCGGTTCACGTCGGCGATCAACGGATTGCCGGATAGGCAGCGGCAGGCCTCACTGCTGCCTCTGCTGCACAACTATCAGAGTCCGGAGCTTCCCATCCGCGGCTCTATGGCGCCGACCGACCACTTCCGCGCGACCGTTCAGGACGCGAAGATCGGTCCCGACAAGGACATTCCGCACATCAGCCGTGCGGTGATCGTCAAGTACGTGACCGATCTGGAGCTACTCGGTCTGCTCTAGATGGGCAGCTTGTCCCGGATGCGCCGGCGGCGACGCCCGAACAGGGTGGGCCGCCGGCGCTCTACGGGAGCCGTCACCGCATCGGACTGATCCCACGAGGTCGGCCCATCGGTCGGCACGGGATCGACAGTGGTCTGTGCCTCGCGGTACGCGATGTCGCGCGCGGAGCGCACCGAAAGTCGGCCCGCCGCCAGCGCGCCGAGGAACACGATGAGCGCTCCGAGACCGGAGAAATAAGACAGCTCGAGCCACACCCGCTGCGCGTCGCTGGTAGCCACCGGCTGGCCCGGATCACCGAGTCCGAGCGGACCCGCCACGGCGCGCCCGACGACGAACCAGGCGCCGGCGGCCACGGCCAGCCAGCTACCGAGCATGGCCGTCGCGCGGTTTCTCGACACAAACATCAACAGACCGCCGATGACGGCGACCAGCCCCGGCAGCACCTGCAGCCAGCCGCGGCCCATTGTCCACACCCACGGACGGTCGGGGCTGAACGCGAAATCGAAGAGCGGGCCGATGAACGGCGCGAGTGCGCCCCACATGCCCAACAGCACGACGAGCAGCCCGCTGACGGCGCCTCGGCTGCGCGGGATCTGCATGGAGCCCCGGTGCGCCCGGGTCGGTGTGTCAACCATGATTCCTCCTCAACAGGGTGCACAGCGAGTACCCAGGCACTCCGTGAGGTAACCGGCTCACCACGGCCGCGCTAAAGCACCAGCCCGATAACCACCAGCACGATCGCGATGAGCGGCAGCACGCCCTGGCTGACAGCGGCGCGAGCCTTGTCGCGCGCAGCGGCCAGCAGGACCACCGCAGCCGCGAGCATCGACCCGACGCCGGCGAACACCAACGCGACTCCGACGGCCACGGCGCCGGTGAATGCGGCGATGACGCCGATGATCGTGACGATGCCGAGAAACAGGTTGTAGAAACCCTGGTTGAAGGCGAGCAGCTTCGTCGCCTGGGCTTCATCCTCCGTCATCCCGAACACGGCCCTGGTCCGTGGCGAGGTCCAGGTGACGGACTCCATCACAAAGATGTACCCGTGCAACAGGGCCGCAAGCACCGCAACGATCAAACCGGCCGTCAGCATGGGTTCCTCCTGTCGTATCAGTCGAACAAGCCGACCTGGCCGAGCCCACCTGCCCCGGCCGGCGGTGTCATTCCCAGATGCGTCCACGCCTGCGCGGTGGCGACGCGGCCGCGCGGCGTGCGCGCAATCATCCCGGCCCGCACGAGGAACGGCTCACAAACCTCCTCGACCGTGGTGGCCTCCTCACCGACAGCTACCGCCAGGGTCGACACACCGACCGGCCCGCCGCCGAAGCTGCGCGTCAGCGCTGACAGCACCGCGCGGTCCAACCGGTCGAGCCCGAGCTCGTCGACGTCGTAGACCTCCAGCGCGTACTTGGCGATGTCGCGCGTGATGACGCCGTCGGCGCGCACCTCCGCGTAGTCGCGTACGCGGCGCAACAACCGGTTGGCGATACGCGGGGTACCGCGGGACCGGCGCGCGATCTCCGCGCCGGCCTCGGCGCCGAGCTCGATGCCGAGAATGCCGGCCGAGCGGGCGAGTACCCGCTCCAGCTCGACGGGTTCGTAGAAGTCCATGTGGGCGGTGAAGCCGAAGCGGTCGCGCAGAGGTCCGGTCAACGCACCGGAGCGGGTAGTGGCCCCGACGAGGGTGAAGGGCGCGACCTCCAGCGGAATCGACGTAGCCCCAGGGCCTTTGCCGACGACCACGTCGACCCGGAAGTCCTCCATCGCCAGGTACAGCATCTCCTCGGCGGGCCGGGCGATGCGGTGGATCTCGTCGATGAACAGCACGTCGTGTTCGACCAGGTTCGACAGCATCGCCGCCAGATCGCCCGCCCGCTCGAGCGCGGGCCCGGAGGTGACACGCAGCGAGGTTCCCAGTTCGGCGGCGATGATCATCGCCAGCGACGTCTTGCCCAGCCCGGGCGGCCCCGACAGCAGGATGTGGTCAGGGGTGCCACCGCGGTTCTTCGCGCCCTCGAGCACGAGCTGCAACTGTTCGCGTACGCGAGGCTGCCCGATGAACTCCCCCAGCGACCGCGGGCGCAGGCTCGCGTCGATGTCGCCCTCGCCGACCGTCAACGCCGGCGACATCTCGCGCTCGTCGGCGTCATCTGCCGCGTCTTCTGAAAACCTGCCCACGCGCTACTTCTTCCCCAGCATCGACAGCGCCGCACGCAACGCACTCGATGTCGTCGCCTCCGGGTCGTTGGCAAGCACCTTGTCGGTCGCCTCCTCGGCCTGTTTGACCGCGAAGCCCAGTCCTACGAGCGCCTCCACAACGGGCCCCCGGATGCCGTGGCCACCCGCCGAAGCCATGCCCGAAGAGCTCGGCGTCCCGACCTTGTCACGCAAGGTCAGGACGAGCAGTTCCGCAGTCTTCTTGCCCACCTTAGGGATTCGGGTCAGTGCGGTGACGTCACCGTCGCCGATCGCCTGACGCAGTGCGGGGCCGTCGTACATCGCCAGCGCACCGAGGGCGATACTCGGGCCGATCCCGGACACCCCCAGCAGGATCAGAAAGAGGTCGCGGGCGTCGGAGTCGGCGAATCCATACAGGGTTTGCGAATCCTCGCGCACGATCATCGCGGTGATCAACCGGGCCTCGGTTCCCCGGCGCAGCGTCGCCAGCGTCGACGGCGTCGCCATCACCTTGTAGCCGACGCCCGCCGCCTCGATCACGACGTGGTCGAGTGCGATATCGAGCACCTCACCGCGCACCGACGCGATCATCGTGTGCTCTTCGACATCGGGCCCGCCTTTGCTCCCGCCGCGGCCTTCAGCGTCGCCTTGTACTTGCGGCGCTGTTCGGCCGCCATCTCCTCGGCAGCGGCCATCCGCGAGATCATCGGCGCGCGCCAGCAATGGCAGATCGCAAGCGCCAGTGCGTCAGCCGCGTCGGCCGGCGTCGGTTTCTGTTGCAGCGCAAGAATTCTCGTTACCATTTCGGTCACCTGAGCCTTGTCGGCGCGACCGTTTCCGGTGACTGCAGCCTTGACCTCACTGGGTGTGTGGAAGTGCACGTCGATGTCGCGACGGGCGGCAGCCAGCGCGATCACCCCGCCGGCCTGCGCGGTGCCCATGGCGGTGTTGGCGTTCTGGTTGGAGAAGACCCGCTCGATCGCGATCACGTCGGGCCGGTGGGTGTCGAGCCAGTGTTCGACGGCATCGCTGATCGCGAGGAGTCGATGCGCCAGCGGATGATCGGAGGGGGTGCGCACGACGTCGACATCGAGCGCGATCACCTGACGGCCGCGCCCACTCTCAATGACCGACAGCCCACACCGGGTCAGACCCGGGTCGACTCCCATCACCCGCACGCCAGCTCCTCCTCGAAGAGAACATTTGTTCGAGAGCTTAGCCGTCCGGGGCGACGCCGTCCGGCAGGGACACGCGTCAGATGGCGTAATGCCCGGAGCGCCAACCCTGGGACAACTGGAGCATCAGCTCGGCCATGCGGCCGCCGGAGCGACGCCAGCCTCGTACGAGCTCTCGCTCGACCTCGTGATTGTTGCGCTGGACAACGATCACCCACCGCCCGCCCAGAAATTTGGTCAGCAGCCAGAACGGCCACAGCAGCACGAACGGCAGCAGCAGGACGAGACCGATCACCCAGCCGAAGAAGTCGAAGTTGTCGAGCAGCGTCTCCAGCGACGGGAACGGCCACAGCTTGCGGTGCACCGACCACTGCACGCCCGAGGGATCCGTGAGGACTGGCATGCGCGAAGCATAGGGCCCGACAACCGGCTTGACCGGGCAATGACACCGCAGGGACGCGACGAACAGAGCAGGTCAGGTCGATATCGAATGCGCTGCGTTGCCGGCATGCCGGGGGGCCAACTCGATGCCCCGGTACTGGGGTGCCATCGTCCGGCCCGCAGCCAGGAGCGGCTCGGCGTCGCGCATCGCCCTGGCGAGCAGAAACGCCCCCTCCAGCGCCCCGACGATCGCCAGAGTCACCTGCCTGCCCAAGGATTCGTCGAGACCCCGCGACGCGAAGTACGCCGTGCCGCCGTCGATCCACGCCGTGAAGATGTCGCGGGTGGCGGTGCGCAATTCCTCGACGGTGTCCGAGATCTCCCCGGCCACGCTGGCGACCGGGCACATGTTGGCGAAGCCGGTTTGGGCCATGTCCTCGGCAGCCTGGGTGAACACCCCCTCCACGGCCGCCCCGAGGTCGTCGTAGCCGTCCACGATGGTGGGGATCAGGAGTCCGTAGGCAAGGCCGGCGTTCGTCAGCGCCTGACGCGCGATCTCGACCTTGCCGCCCGGGAAGTGGTGGTACAGGGATCCGATCGGCGCCCCCGACACCTCGGCGATGTCCTTCATCGCCACGCCGGCGTAACCCCTGTGCCGCATCAGCTCCGCAGCTGCGGTCAGGATCGACTCCTTGGTGGACCTTGCCATCCGCACCTCCTCGTGTCAGGCTAGAGCATACGTTCTAGAATGATCGTTCTAGTGGAGGAATTATGCGTACGGTGCAGGTCACGGCGGGGGTTCTCGAATATCGCGAGGAGGGCGACCCCGAGGGGCCACCGGTCGTCCTACTCCACGGCCTGCTCATGAACGACTCCCAATGGGACCTGACCCTCCCCCATCTCCCACAGGGTTTCCGCTACCTGCTTCCTGTGCTACCCATGGGCGGGCACCACCTCGCGATGCGCGAGGACGCCGACCTGACGCTGCCCGGCATGATCGGCATCGTCGCCGACTTTCTCGACGCGCTGGAGTTGACCGACGTCACGCTCGTAGTCACCGATTGGGGCGGCCCGCTGTTCCTGACCGACATGAATCGCGATCAGCGCGTCTCGCGGTTGGTGATCTGCCCGTCAGAGGCGTTCGACAACTTTCCGCCGGGGCTCCCCGGGAAGGTCGCATGGCTGGCCAGCCGGACCACCGGCACCGTGTGGCTGGCGATGCGTCAGCTCAAGATCGGCTGGCTGCGCAGACAGCGGTTGATGTTCGGCATGATGGCGAAAATGCCTGTGCCACAATTGATTTTCGACAGTTGGGTGGAGACGGCTCTTACCGACAAGGCGGTGCGGCGCGATCTGGTCAAGTACTGTCGCACCAAGTTCCGCGACGACGAGCTCATCAAGTCCACCGAACGCCTGGCGGCTTTCGACCGGCCGGCGCTGGTCCTGTGGACCGACAACCCGGTGATGCCCGCCGATCATGGGCGGCGACTGGCCGAGTTGTTGCCACAGGGCCGCCTCAAGACGATCGACGATGCCTACGTGCTGGTCATGCTCGATCAGCCGGTGCAGACGGCGCAGGCGATCGGGCAGTTCCTCGCCGTCACTGCTGCTCGGTGAGGGCCAAGGTGTGCGCCAGCGTGCCTGCCTGCGCCTGCTGCGCCAACTCACGCACGCGCTCACCCGACTTGCCCCAACCACGCACGTGCTCACGACTGACCTGGGTGCCGTCGCGCTCTACCAGAATGGTCCAGGACGCGCCGAGCCATTTCGACGCCAGCCAGAACGGCCACATCACCATGAACGGCAACACGATCAGGAAGATGAGCGCATCGAGGGTGGCGAAGCCGGTCTCCCACGGCACGGTCTTCCACCACCACCGACGGACTCGCCACTGCACCCCGTCGGGATCAGTCACCTTCTCCATGCGGCCGGCCACTTCCCTGATCGTCATCCACGACGATCAGGATTATGCACTCTGCAGGACGGATCAGTCGGCGGATCAGTCCTCGTCGAGCTGAGCGGCGACGTCGTCCGGGATGTCGACATTGGTGTACACGTCCTGCACGTCGTCGCTGTCCTCCAGCGCGTCGACGAGCTTGAGTACCTTGCGGGCCCCCTCGAGGTCGACGGCGACCGACACCGACGGCTGGAAGCTGGCTTCCGCTGATTCGTAGTCGATGCCGGCATCCTGCAGCGCGGTCCGCACGGCGACGAGATCGGTGGGCTCGGAGATGATTTCGAAGCTCTCGCCCAGATCGTTGACATCCTCGGCGCCGGCGTCGAGGACCGCGGCCAACACATCGTCCTCGGTCAGGCCGTTCTTCTCCAGCGTCACCACACCCTTGCGGGAGAACAGATAGGACACCGATCCCGGGTCGGCCATGCTGCCGCCGTTGCGAGTCATCGCAACGCGCACCTCCCCCGCGGCGCGGTTGCGATTGTCGGTCAGGCACTCGACGAGGATGGCGACGCCGTTGGGCCCGTAACCCTCGTATGTGATGGTCTGCCAGTCGGCGCCACCGGCTTCCTCGCCCGCGCCGCGCTTCCGCGCGCGCTCGATGTTGTCGTTGGGCACCGAGTTCTTCTTGGCCTTCTGGATCGCGTCGTACAGCGTCGGGTTACCGCCCGGGTCACCGCCGCCGGTCCGCGCCGCCACCTCGATGTTCTTGATCAGCTTGGCGAAGTTCTTGCCGCGACGCGCGTCGATCACGGCCTTCTTGTGTTTTGTGGTGGCCCACTTGGAATGGCCGCTCATGCAGGTACTACCTCTTCTGGCTCTTCTTGCTCTTCTTGCTCTTCTGGCTGATAAGTGTGGCTCGAAGTCAAAGTCCAGTTGGCCAGTCTACGTGGCCGTCATCCCAGGTCCTCGTCGATGTAGCGCTGCAGATTCGGGGCTACGGCCGCGACGAGCGCCTCCTCGCTCATGGTCGCGACGGGCTCAATGCCCCAGACATAGCGCATCATCGCCAATCCCATGATCTGCGACGAGATCAGCCCACTGCGCACCAAGCGCTCTCGCTCGCTCGACCCGAGCTGCGAGACGCCTATGAGGCTTCGCTCGACGATGAGGCGCAGCTTCTCGCGCGTAGCGGCTTCGTGCGCGGCGGTCTGCAGGATCGCCCGCAGCACCGGACCGATCTCGTCATCCGCCCATGCGCTGAGCATCAGCCGGATCAGCGCCTCACCCAGCTGCGGGACCGGCGTCGTCCAGGTCTCAGCGACGCTCTCCAACCACCGCGGGGGCGGCGTTGTGGCCGCGTCCAGAAGGGCTTCCTTGGACCCGAAGTAGTGGTAGACGAGCGCGGGGTCGACGTCGGCGGCGCGGGCCACCGACCGCATCGTCGTGCCTGCGTAGCCGGTATCTGCGAATGCCCTGCGCGCTGCGACCAGAATCCGCGCGGACAGCACGCCGCGCTCGTCGCGCGGACCGGGGGTGGCCTTCGGCACGGATCCGATCCTAGCGCGAGTTTCACATTGCGTTGAAACTAGTTTCAACGTAGCGTGAGACTATGCCCATCCGCGAACGCCGGCTCAACGGTCCTCAGGACACCGGCCGCGAATACCGAAACCTCGGCCAGCCGCAGTACGGCATCGCGCACCTGACCAATCAGCGCGTCCCGATGCGCGACGGTGTCGACCTCCTCGCCGACATCCATCACCCGACGTCGACGGGGAGGTATCCGGCACTGATCGCCGCCTCGCCGTACCCGCGCCAGATGCAGGACCTCGGCGCTCCTGCCGGATTCATCGAAGCGGGCGCCACCGACTTCTGGGTATCGCGCGGCTATGTGCACGTCATCGCCAACATTCGGGGCACAGGCGGATCTGGCGGCACGTTCGGGTTCTTCAACGCTCAGGAGCGGCGCGACATGTACGACCTCGTGGAATGGGTCGCGGCGCAGCCGTGGTGCGACGGCAACGTCGGCATGATCGGCATCAGCTATTTCGCGATGACTCAACTGGAGGCCGCCGTCGAGAAGCCTCCCCACCTCAAGGCGATTTTTCCCGTCGCGGTGACCGCCGACCTCTTCGACGCAGCCTCCCACCACGGGCTGGCGAGCTCGTCGTTCATCACGCCGTTCCTGTCGATGATGGGCTTGACGTCCGATCGCAGCGACGCGTTCTGGCGACGCAACCCGGTGATCGCACTGGCACGCAGGGTGCTGAACACGCCGAAACTGCACGAGAGATTCGCGACGATGAACGGTGAGGCGGCGGTCACGATGATGCGCGGCCTTCTCAGACTGCCCCACGACCCACACCCCTGGGATGACCTCTGGCTCGAGACGATGGTCAGGCATCCGCTGCGCGATGAGTGGTGGGAAGAGCGCAATGTGCTGCCGCTGCTCAAGAACGTCGACATCCCCGTCTACCTCGGGTGCGACTGGGAGAATGTGCCCTTACACCTGCCCTCGACCTTCACGGCGTGGAATGCGTTGCAGCACAACCCGAATGTACGAATGGCGATGCTGGGCAGGTTCGGCCTGACCTGGCCCTGGGAGAGTCTGCACACCGAGGCGCTGGCGTGGTACGACCACTGGCTCAGAGGTGCCGACACCGGCATCATGGACGGCCCGGCCGTCCGCTACGTCCTTCCGGGAACCGAGGGTTGGCGCACGAGCCCGACCTGGCCACCCGCCGCCACGAATCGACTTTTTGCGTTGCGCGGCGACGGCAGCTTGAACGAGGACGAGGGAGAACCCGGCCACCGCGAGTACCTGTCACTCGGCACCGGACTCAACCGCGCCAAGGCCAGCCCGACCGACCCTCCGTCGTCGCTGATGTGGACATCGGCTCCGCTGCCAGCCGACCTCGACGTCGTCGGCGCCATCGAGTTGCGCCTGGAGGCCTCGGCCACCGCCGCCGACACCGCTTGGATCGCCACGCTTCAGGACCTCGCCCCGGACAATGAGGTGACCGACGTGACAGCGGGGTGGGTGCGGGCCAGCCTGCGCACGGTCGATGACGCCGCGAGCCATGACGGCACCCCCGTCCTACCGTGCGACGAAGCGGTGGCCGTGCCCGCCGGTGAGAAGCTGACGTATCGAATTCCCTTGGTGCCGAACGCTCGTCGCTTCCACGCGGGCCATCGTGTGCGGCTGGTGCTCTGCAGCGACGATCAGGATCCGAGCACACCGGCGATGATGAACTTTCGTCACGCCAGCGTGGGAACCAGCACCGTCAACACGGTGTTCTCGGGGTCACGCCTGCTGCTTCCGGCGCTGAACCCGTAGCCGCTCGGCACTGTTAGCTGAGCCACACAGTCTGGCCACGTAACTTACTCGGGAGTAAGGTACTGAACCATGACATTCTCGCTGGAGTTGTCCTCAGACCTGCTGGACGTGCAGAAGTGGGTCCACGAATTTGCTGCCGATGTCGTCCGCCCCGCGGCTGCGGAGTGGGACGAGCGCGAGGCCACCCCGTGGCCGATCATCCAGGAGGCCGCCAAGGTCGGTCTCTACTCGATGGAGTTCTTCGCCGAGCAGGCCGCGGAGCCGAGCGGTCTCGGCATGATCGTTGCGTTCGAGGAGATGTTCTGGGGGGACGCGGGCATCGCGCTCGCCATCCTCGGCACCGGCCTGGCGGCCGCCTCGGTCGCCGCGAACGGAACTCCCGAGCAGGTCGGCGAATGGGTGCCCCAGATGTTCGGCACCGTCGACGACCCCAAGGTCGCCGCGTTCTGCTCCTCAGAGCCGAACGCGGGCTCCGACGTCGGCGCGATCCTGACGAGGGCCCGCTACGACGAGGCCACCGACGAATGGGTGCTCAATGGGACCAAGACGTGGGCGACCAACGGCGGCATCGCCAACGTCCACATCGTCGTCGCCTCGGTGCACCCCGAGCTCGGCACCCGCGGGCAGGCGTCCTTCATCATCCCGCCCGGGACGGAGGGTCTCAGCCAGGGCCAGAAGTTCCTCAAGCACGGCATCCGCGCCTCGCACACCGCCGAAGTCGTGCTCGACGAGGTCCGCATTCCCGGCCGGCTGATCGTCGGAGGCAAGGAGAAGTTCGACGCGAGGATCGCCAAGGTCCGCGAAGGTAAAAAGGCCGCGGGCCAAGCCGCGATGGCGACGTTCGAGCGGACCCGACCGACCGTCGGCGCGATGGCCGTCGGCGTGGCGCGCGCGGCCTACGAGTACGCCCGCGACTACGCCACCGAGCGCGAGCAGTTCGGCCGCAAGATCGGCGAATTCCAGGCGGTCGCATTCAAATTGGCCGACATGAAGGCACGCATCGACGCTGCGCGTCTGCTCGTCTACCGGGCCGGCTGGATGGCCCGCAACGGCAAGGCGTTCGAGTCGGCGGAGGGTTCGATGGCCAAGCTGGTCGCCAGCGAGACGGCCGTCTACGTCACCGACGAGGCCATCCAGATCCTCGGCGGCAATGGCTACACGCGCGAATACCCCGTCGAGCGGATGCACCGCGACGCCAAGATCTTCACCATCTTCGAGGGCACGAGCGAGATTCAGCGCCTGGTGATGGCCCGCGCGATCACGGGCCTCCCCCTGCGCTGAGCACGCCGAGATCGCTAGCGGAGCGACTCCACGAACAGGCGGTGCACGCGCCGGTCGCCCGTCACCTCGGGATGGAAGGCCGTCGCCAGCATCCGGCCCTGCCGCACCGCGACGGGATGTCCGGCCGCGCGCGCCAGCACCTCGACGTCGGCACCGACCCGCTCGACCCACGGCGCGCGGATGAACACCGCATGGATGGAGCCGTCGAGCCCGTTGAAGTCGATGTCATCTTCGAAAGAATCGACCTGACGACCGAAAGCATTGCGGCGCACCGTCATATCGATGCCACCGAGTGGAAGCGCTTCTCGACCCGGCACCCCGGCGTCGGCAATCTCGCTGGCCAGCAGAATCATTCCGGCGCACGATCCGTAGGCCGGCATGCCATCGGCGAGCCTCGCCCGCAACGGCTCCAGCAGGTCGAGTTCGCGCAACAGGTGGCTCATCGTCGTGGATTCGCCGCCCGGAATCACCAGCGCGTCGACACGCTCCAGCTCAACGAGGCGGCGGACGGTGACGGCTTCGGCGCCCGCTTCGCGCAGCGCCGCAAGGTGCTCACGGGTGTCGCCCTGCAGTGCGAGAACCCCGACAGTCGGCGCGCTCACCCGCGTTGCGGCGTGAACTCGCGCGCATAGCGGGTCAGCCCTTCCTGCATGACCGCCGCGACCATCTCGCCGTAACGGTTGAAGATCTTGCCCTGCGTCAGCGAGCGACCTCCGCAGGCCGACGGCGAGGACTGGTCGTAAAGCTGCCATTCGTCGGCGCGGAATGGACGCATGAACCACATCGCATGGTCGAGCGAGGCCACCTGCAGGTGCTTGCGCTCCTCCGGGTAGTTGACCTGCGCCGAACCGAGCAGCGTCAGATCGCTCATGTAGGCGAGCGCGCAGATGTGCAGCACCGGGTCGTCGGGCAGCGGGTCGCGGTGCCGGAACCAGACCTGCTGCTGAGAAGCCTTGCCCGGCAACTTGTTCAACAGATCACGGGGCACGATGCGAACATCCCACTCGTCGAACTGCCGGAAGCTGGCGTCGTCGAAGACCTTGCTCGCGGACTTGAAATCGGGGATGCCGTCGGGCGGCGCCACCACCGGCATCGTGTCCTGGTGCTCGATGCCGCTCTGGTCGGTCTGAAAGGACGCCGACATCGAGAAGATCGTCTCGCCGTGCTGGATCGCGTTGACGCGCCGCGTGACGAAGGAACCGCCGTCGCGCAGCCGCTCGACCAGATACACCGACGGTGCGCGCGCATCCCCGGGCCTCAGAAAGTACCCGTGCAGCGAATGCACCTGGAACTTGGGATCGACGGTGCGCACCGCGGACACCAGGGACTGGCCGGCGACATGACCGCCGAACGTGCGCTGCAGGAAGCCTGATTCAGGGCTGAACACACCACCGCGATAGATGTTGACCTCGAGCTGTTCCAGGTCGAGGATTTCTTCAATCGCCATTACTTCGGTTCTTCGCGCAAGCGGCTCATCACAGCGTCAAGGCTTACCAGCCGCGTTCTGCGAGGCGATGCGGGACCGGGATGTCATCGACGTTGATGCCGACCATCGCTTCCCCGAGTCCGCGCGACACCTTGGCCAGCACGTCGGGATCGTCGTAGAAGGTGGTCGCCTTGACGATCGCCGCGGCCCGTTCGGCCGGGTTTCCGGACTTGAAGATGCCTGAGCCGACGAACACCCCTTCGGCACCGAGCTGCATCATCATCGCCGCGTCGGCCGGGGTGGCGATGCCGCCGGCGGTGAACAGGGTGACGGGCAGTTTCCCGGCCCGCGCCACCTCGACGACGAGATCGTAGGGAGCCTGCAATTCCTTGGCCGCTACGTACAATTCGTCCTCCGACAGCGACGTCAACCGACGGATCTCGCCACCGATCTTGCGCATGTGGGTGGTGGCGTTGGAGACGTCACCGGTGCCGGCCTCACCCTTGGAGCGGATCATCGCCGCACCCTCGGTGATGCGCCGCAGCGCCTCGCCGAGATTGGTCGCACCGCACACGAACGGCACGGTGAACTTCCACTTGTCGATGTGGTTGGCGTAGTCGGCGGGTGTCAGCACTTCGGACTCGTCGACGTAGTCGACCCCGAGGCTCTGCAGAATCTGCGCCTCCACGAAGTGGCCGATCCGGGCCTTGGCCATCACCGGGATGGTGACGGCGTCGATGATGCCCTCGATCATGTCGGGGTCGCTCATCCGTGAGACGCCGCCCTGGGCGCGGATGTCGGCGGGCACCCGCTCGAGCGCCATCACCGCGACGGCGCCGGCGCCTTCTGCGATACGTGCCTGTTCGGGGGTGACGACGTCCATGATGACGCCGCCCTTGAGCATCTCGGCCATGCCGCGCTTCACCCGTGCGGTACCGCGAGCAGGAGCCCCGGGCGTTTCGGATTCCACTGCTTACTCCTTAAATCGCTACTGAATCAGTCTAAAGGCGGCCGCAAATCGATTCGATCCGCAGATCACCGGATGGATTGCAGCGACCCCGCCTGCAGCGCACCCGGCGCGTCGGCCAGCGCATTCGCCTCGTCGAGAAGCTCGCCCAACTGCAGCGGGTACACGGTCTCACCGCCCGCGACCAGCTTTTCGATCATGCCGTCATCGATTTCTTCGCGGGGCCCGCGATCACGATCGCGGCCGCGCCCTTGG
>ERZ500977.81-NODE-81-length-19736-cov-6.365683_pt1 | contig 19736 bp, 10 predicted proteins | sample MGYA00248863_ERZ500977 | MGnify/ENA primary metagenome ERZ500977 (study PRJEB25958, sample SAMN03398581) | human skin metagenome | study: EMG produced TPA metagenomics assembly of the Human Skin Microbiome Metagenome (human skin metagenome) data set.
AGCGCGCGGTGCGCCTCCACCGTGTCGTGGGTCAGCGCGAAGATCGCCGGCACGATCGCGTCGAGCCGCGCCAGCTGCTCCTTGGAGTCGGCGATGAGCGTGCCGGTCCGGTCCACCAGCAGCGTGTTCTGCGACGTATGGTCCTCCAGCTGCGCCAGCGCGCTGGAGATCTCGCCGACCGCATTCGCCTGCTCGCCGCAGGCGACAGAGATGTCCTTCATCTCCAGGGCGTTGCGGTGGATGAAGGCAAGGATCTCGCCGAGCTTCGTATTCGCCTCCGCAACGCGCACCGACCCCTCGCGCACGTCGCCGCTGCTCTGCGCGACATGACCCTTGATCTCGCTCGAAGCCGCGACCACGCGCTCGGCGAGGTTGCGGACCTCGGAAGCCACCACGGCGAAGCCACGGCCGGCCTCGCCCGCCCGCGCAGCCTCGATCGAGGCATTGAGCGCCAGCAGGCGGGTCTGGAAGGCGATCGAGTCGATCAGGGTGACGATCCCGGTGATCTGCTCCGACGAGGCCTCGATGCGGTAAACCGCCGCGTCGGCGGCATCGACCGCCATCCGCACCTCCTCGATCGAGCCCGACATCGCCTTGGCCTGGGCGGCGCCCGACGCGGCCTTGCGCGCATTCTCGGAGGTGGTGACGGAGATTTCCTCGATCGCGGCCGAGGTCTCCTCCACCGCCGCGGCGCTGCCGCTCGTGCGGTCGGCGAGATCGCTCACCCCGGTCTGCAGCTGGCCCTGGCTCTCGACCAGCGTGCTCGAGGCATCGATGATCCCGGCGACGATTTCCTCCAGACGCAGCGCCACGTTGTTGGTGTCGTCCTTGAGCGTCTCGAAGGCGCCGTGATAGGTGCCGGTGACGCGCCGTGTCAGATCCGCCTGGGCCATCGCCGAGAGAACCCCGGCCGTCTCCGACAACCCGCGCTCGACGACGGTGACGAGCTCGTTCACCTGGCCGGCCAGCCGGTTCAGCACCTCGTCCGGGAATTCGTCGTCGATCCGCTTGGAGAAGTCGCCCGCCACCGCGGCGCGCACCACGGCGCCGAAGGAATTCTCCAGCGCCTCCATCAGCTTCGGGCCTTCCGCGATCAGATCGATCGACGCGTTGATCTGGGTGGCAGCCTGCAGGAAGGCCCCCTTCAGCCCCCCGAGAGGGATCTTGCGGGAGGTGCAGCTCTGGCCGGCCGCCCGCGCCGCCAGCACCGTCTCGCCCACGAAGGCATCGCTCGCGTCGACCATTGCGTTGACGGCGGTGACGAGATCCGCCAGCGGACCGTCAAGTCCCGGGACCACCACCCGCGCCGTCAGCTCCCCCTCGCGCACGGACAGGCTGGCGTAACGTATCTCGCGGATCACCCGGTGGGCGAGCGTGATCGCCATGAAGACCGCGACGCCCAGCAGGATCCCGATCCCACCCAGAGCCAGCCTGACGGCCTGCGGCATCCCGAACAGACCCGAGGCGAAGCTCGTCGCCATGGCCCCGATCATCAGCAGGACGAGGATGTCGATCCGGGAGCGTGATAGCAGGTTCGTCATAGCCCTGGCCTTCCTTTTTGCGAAATCCGGCCCGAAAGCCGGCAGTCTCTATTCCGCCGCATGCAGCTGACCTTCGCGGGTCGCGTGGCCGAAGAAGTCGAGCAGGCGCGACAGGGCCTCCGCCTGCCGGTGCAGGGCCGCTGCCTGCTGGACGCCCCGCTCCGCGATCTGCGCGCTGCGCTGGGTCGAGTCCTCCATCCTGGCCAGGGCCTGTGTGAGGTCGGTGACGCCATGGGCCTGCTCGCGGGTCGCATGGGAGATGTCCGCCATCGCCGGGGCGATCGCGACGAAGGCGTTGACGATCTCGGTCAGCGTTGCCCCGGTCTCGTTGACCACACGGCTGCCATTCTCGACCTTCCCGAGGTTGATCGAGATCAGCTCGCGGATGTCATGCGCGGCATCCGCGGCGCGCTGCGCCAGCGTCCGCACCTCGGCGGCGACCACCGCAAAGCCCCTGCCCGCCTCTCCCGCCCGGGCCGCCTCGACCGCGGCATTGAGGGCGAGAAGGTTGGTCTGGAAGGCGAAGCCGTCGATCGCGTTGACGATCTCGGTGATCTCCCGGGTTCCGCTCTGGATCTCCCCCATCGCGCTCACGGCCTCGGCGATCACCTTGCGGCTGGCATCGGCCTGCCCCTGCGCATTGCCCGCGGTCTCGAACGAGGCGCGGGCACTGTCGGCATTGGCGCGAATCGTGACCGACAGCTGCCCCATCGTCGCGCTGGTCTCCTGCAGGGCGACCGTCTGCATCACGGCCCGGCCGGACAGTTCGTTGGCGTCCTGCGAGACGCCCTTCACCGAATCGAGGATCGCGGATTCCACCTCCTGCAGGGCATGGACCAGACGCCGCAACGTCCCGACGGTGGCATTGACCGCCCGGGCGACCTCGCCGAAGCGCCCGGCATGGGTTTCGGCCATCGCCCGATTCAGGTCGCCGCTGGCGAGAGCGGTCATCGCCGCCTCGCTGTCGTCGAGAAAGGACGACACGATGTCGCAGATCGCGTTCACGTCCTCGGCCAGTGTCTGCAGGGCCTCGTCTTCGAACCGTTGCCGCACCCGCCGGGAGAAGTCGCCGGACTGCGCTGCGGCAACAACCGATCCGACGCTGGACCGCAGCGCCTTCAGCATGGCGGCGCGCTCGGCCTGCGACGCCTGCTCGAGCGCCTGCACCTGTGCCTCCTGCGCGCGGGCCGAGGCGAGCGCCGTGCGCAGCGCCTCGAGATTCTCGGCCATCGCCCCGATCTCGTCTCGCCGCCGCCGCCCCGGCACGCGCACCGCATAGTTGCCGGCGGCAAGTTCGGTCAGGCAGCGGTCGAGGGTCGCGATCGGCCGGGACACGAGGCGCGACACGAGGAGGAATGCGAGGCAGGTCAGCAGGGCCATCAGCGCGAGTCCGATGCCCGCCAGGAGCCAGGCGTGTTTCCACACGCTTGCCATCAGCATGTCTTCCGACCAGGACACGACGAGCACCCCGATCGGAGGCTCGAGCGGGCTGAGCGTGATCGGCGTTCCCGTCGCATAGCCCTCGACCACTGGCCGGGCGCGCTCCATGGTCAGCTTCATCAACCGCGTCGACTCCAGGCCCGGAAGCGGCTGGTGCGGGGTCTTGGCCGCAAGCTGACGCCCCTTGGCGTCGAAGATGCCGGCCCAGTCGAGCGCGCCGGGATGAGCCGCGATCAGCCGATCCAGGGCGGCATCCAGCACGAGCCTCCGCGAGAACTGCACCGCGCCGCCGACAGATTCGGCGATCAGCTCCGCGCTCTGGGTGCCCGAGGTCAGGAAATCGTCTCGTGTCTCGGTACGCTCCTTCAGGATGCCGAAGCCGACGGTGATCCCGATGCCGAGCAGCAGTGCGACCGCGATCAGGAGCGACATGCGGCCGCCGAGTCCCAGCGTTCGCGTGGCGCGAGGTCCGCTGTCCGGCCAGCTGGGCAGGTGCGCCGTCCCTTCAGTCCTCGCCATCGGCCATCCTTCCGCTCCAGCTTCTGCCATCGGCGCAGGGGGATCCGCTGCCGGATGGCGCGACCCGACGCCCTTTCCGGCACGGCACGGGCCGGGAAGGCGTGCGGACGCTGCCTGAAAACGGCTAACAAGCGATTACCCGCGATCGCGGGGCTTGCCCGCCGCCGCGCACCTGCCTGCCAGGCCCCGGGCGGCCCGTCAGGGCTCGCGCAGGCTCTCGCGCAGGCCGCGGATCAGCGGCTCGAGGAAGAAGTCGAGGACGCTCCGGGTGCCGACCTTCAGCTCGGCCTGCAGGGTCATGCCCGGCAGGGGCTGCGCGCCCTCGGGCAGGTCGCGCAGGGCGGCGCCGGGCACGACCGCGATCTGGCCGCGATGCAGGCCGACGCCCCCGCCGCCCGCTCCCGTTCCCGCTCCTGTCCCGCTCCCCTCGCCCGAGCCGTAGGATTCGCGGCTGACCGCCCGCAGCGTGCCGGCCAGCGTGCCGTGGCGCCGCCAGGGAAAGCTGTCGATCTTCAGGATCGCCTCGGTTCCGGGGGCGAGGTTGCCGATGTCGGCCGAACGCAGGGTCACCTCCGCCACCAGCGGCACGCCGGAGGGGACCAGCGACACCACGGCATCCCCCTCGCGCACCAGCGACCCCGGGGCACGGCGGATCGTCTCCAGCACCACCCCGTCGCGGGGCGCGCGCAGGAGCGTCAGCGCCTCCAGCCGCTCGGCCTTGGCAAGCTGCTCCTCCACCTGCGCGAGCTGCGGGCGCACCGCTGCCAGCCGCTCCAGCGTCTCGCGCTGCCAGTCGCGCAGGAAGGCCTCGCGCTCGGCCACGGCTGCCCGCCCGCGCGAACTGAACTCCGCCAGCCGCGCGAGATGCTGGCGCGCCTCCTCCTCGACCGCGAGGCGGTTCGAGGTCGCCTCCAGCAGCGTGAGCCTCGAGCCCACCTTGTCCTCGGCCAGCTGCGCCCGCATCCCCTCGATCTCGCGCGCGACCTTCAGCCGTTCCTCAAGACCCGTCCCCGCATCCCGTTCCGAACGCTCCGCATCCTCGATCGCGGCGATGCCGGCATCGAGCGCCGCCCGCCGCGCGGCCAGCACCGAGGCGCGCTCGATGCCGAGCGCCCCCTGCAGCCGCGCTTCCTGCCCCGCCGCGGCCGGTGCAGCGGCGCCGCCAAGCTCGGCCTCCAGCCGGTCCCGCTCGGCGGTCAGCGCCCGCGCCTGGCTCTGGAGCGAGGCGCGATCGGCCGCGGTGAAGGTCGAATCGATCACGGCCAGCACGTCCCCGGTGCGGACCGCGTCGCCCGGCTGCACCCGAAGCTCGCGCAGCACCGCCGAGCCGACCGGCTGCAGCACCACGGGCGGCACCTCGGCGGTCAGCCGGCCACTCGCGCTCACCACCACGTCGAGCCGGGTCAGCGCCGCGACGACGAGAAGCGCTGCGATCAGCCCCGCCCCGATCGCCGGCCAGGCGCGCAGGAAGAGCGGCACCGGCGCGGCGATCAGCCCGTCGAGATCCTGCTGGAAGTCGAGCGCCTCGCGCGCCACCGGACCTGCGCTCACGACATGTGCTCCGTCTGCTGGCGCCAGAGGCTGCGATAGACCTCGCAGCGCTCCAGCAGCACCGCATGGGGCGCGAGGTCGAGCACCTGACCGCGGTCGAGCACCAGGATCGCGTCCGAGCGCACCAGCGACGACAACCGGTGCGAGACGATCAGCATCGTCCGCCCGCGCGCCATGTCGGCGAGGTTGCGGTTGATCAGCCCCTCGCTCTCGGGATCGAGCGCACTCGTCGCCTCGTCGAACACCAGCACCCTCGGCGCCACCAGCAGCGCCCGCGCGATCGCGATGCGCTGCCGCTGGCCACCCGACAGATTCGCGCCCCCCTCCTCGACCCGGGTCTCGTAGGCGGCCGGCAGGCGCCGGATGAATTCGTCGGCCCCGGCCAGCTCGGCCGCGGCCACCACCTCCTCGATCGCGGCCTGCGGCCGCGCGGCCGCGACATTCTCGCGCACCGTGCCGCGGAACAGCAGGTTCTCCTGCAGGACGACGCCGATCCCGCGGCGCAGATGGCCAAGCTCAACCTGCCGGATGTCGACGCCATCGAGATAGATCGCGCCCGATTCCGGCGCCTCGATCCCCTGCAGCAGCCGCGTCAGCGTGGTCTTGCCCGAGCCCGAGCGCCCGACGACGCCGATGACCTGCCCGGGCCGGATCTCGAAGCTCACCCCGTCGAGCGCCGGCGTGCGCGCGCCGGGATAGGTGAAGCGCACCTCGTCGAAGCGGATGGCGCCGGTCAGCTGCGGCCGCCCGGGCCGCGTCGCGCCTGCGCTCTCCGTCGGGTGGTCGATCACCGTCGCCAGCATCCGCGCCGACAGCGCCGCCTCCTGATACTCGTTCAGCAGGCCCACGATCTGCACGAGCGGCCCGGTCACGCGCTGCGACAGCATCATGAAGGCGACGAGCGAACCGAGCGACAGCAGCCCGTCGAAGACGAGGATCGCCCCCACGGTCAGCACGCCGATCTGCATCATCTTCTCGAGCCAGCCGGTCGCCGCGGCGGCGAAGGCCGCCACCGCGCCCACGTCCCACTGCCGCCGCACCGAGGCGACGAGGCTCGCGTCCCAGGCCGCCTGCCGGTTCTGCTCCAGCACCAGCGCCTTGACCGCCCGCATGTTGTGCAGCGTCTCGACGAGCTGCGCCTGCCGCTCGGCCTCGGCGATGTAGAGCGCCGACAGCCGGCGCTGAAAGAGCGGCAGCAGCGCCGCGATACAGCCCGCGATCGCCAGCGCGAAGCCGAGGACCACGGCCGTCAGCGCGCCCGAATAGAGCAGGAGCAGCACGAGCAGCACCGGCAGCAGCGCCGCGTCCAGCATCGTCTGCAACAGCCGTCCGGTCAGGAACTGCCGCAGCTTCTCGGTCTGCTGCATGTGGCGGGCCAGGACGCCCGCCGCCGTTGTCTCGAAGACCGACATCGGCAGGGCAAGCAGGTGCCCGAAGGTGCGCGACCCAAGCCGCGCATCGACCTTGCCGCCGGCGATCAGCATCAGCCGCTGCCGCACGTAGGTGAAGATCGCGTCGAAGCTCGCGAGCAGCACGAAGACCGAGACGACGACGAAGAGCGTGTTCCACGCCTGATGCGCCACCACCCGGTCGATCAGCACCTGCAACAGCAGCGGGATCGCGAAGGTGATCAGATTCGCCACCACGGCCGCCGTCGCCACCCCGCCCAGCAGATGCTTCTGCTTCAGGAGTTCGGGAATGAACCAGGTCAGCCCGAAGGGCCGATTCTCGTCGGTGAGCTTCTGCGCCCGGCGCACCAGCACCAGAACCCCGGTCCATTCCGCCTCGAACTCCGCGCGGGAAACGAGGTGAACGCCATCGGCCTCGCGCCGCGGGTCGAGGACCGCCGCGGCCAGCACCCCGTCCGGCCCCGGAACGCCCTGGATCAGCACCACCCAGTGGCCGCTGCGCATCTTCGCGAGCGCAGGATAGGCCGAGCCGAGCCCCATCGCCCGGTCCCAGCCGGCGCGGGTCATCACCCGGCTGCGGAAGCCCGCCCGGCCGAAGGCCGCGCGCACCGAGGCGGTCATGTCGTCCTCGACCACCTGCGGCAGCGATTCGGGTGGCATGTGCACGCCATGGTGCGCCGCCAGAAGGAAGGCGCAGCGCAGGGCGGTGAGCTGGGGCGCGAGGGCCGTGAGCTGCGGGGCGAGCCGGGGATCTGGTGCGGTCATGGTGGGCGCACCATGGGCGGATCAGGGTTAGGCTTCGGTAAAGGCGGAGGCGGACAGCGGCGGCGGCCCGGGCCCGAAACGACGGATGCCCCGGCCATGGGGCCGGGGCATCCGGAGCGGTTGCAGGGACCCGGCGCGGTGCGCCGGATCGGGTCGGGTCAGCGCGTCACATGAAGAGCGCGTTCGACTGCGCGGTCGACATCACCGAGGTCTGCGCGGTCGTGAAGGCGGCCGCCTGGGTGTCGGTCAGCGCCACGATGTCGCTCGTCTCCAGCGCCACGACCTGCGTGGTGGTCAGGCCCTGGATCTGGCCGGTGGTGAAGCCGCCCATCTGCGCCGTGGTCAGGGCGACGATCTGCCCCGTGGTCAGCGCCTGCACGTCGGCGACCTCGAAGCGCGAGATCGTCTGCGTCGAGAGCGTCGAGACCTGCGCCGTGGTGAAGCTCGCCACCTGCGCGGTGGTCAGCGCCGTCACCTGCGGGGCCGTCAGCACGTTCAGCTGCGCCGAGGTCAGCCCCGTCACCTGGGCCGAGCCGAAGGCCGAGACGGACGTGCCGAGCCCGCCGATCGCTGCGGTGGAGAAGCCGCCCACCTGGGCACTGCCCAGCACCCCGAGCTGGGCGGTGCTGAGCGCCCCCGCCTGCACGGAGGTGAAGGCCGCGACCGCCCCGGTGGAGAGCCCCGGCAGGGCCGTGGTCGACAGGGCTCCGACCTGCGCCGTCGTCAGTTCGCGCGCCTGCGCCGCAGTCAGGGCCCCGACCTGGGCGCTGCCGAGGACGGCGACATCCGCCACCTCCAGCTTCTGGAGCGTGGCAACCGTCAGGGCCTTCACCTGGGCCGTGGTCAGCGCGCTCACCTGCGCGGTGCTGAGCGTCGCCACCTGGGCCGAGCTCATCGTGTCGAACTGGCTGCCGGACAGCGCCTGGATCTGCGCGGTGGTCAGGCTCTGCACATTCGCCGTCGAGAGCCGCGAGATCGTCAGCGTGGTCAGGCCGCCGACCTGCGCGGTGGTCAGCGCGCCGACCTGCGTGCTGGTCAGGGCGGCGAGCTGGCTGCTCCCCAGTCCCTGCAGCTGGGAGGTCGAGAGCGCCGTCAGGGCCGCCGTGCCGAGCGCCGCGACATCCGCGGTCTCGAAGGCCCCGATCTGGACCGCGCTGAGCGCCTTCATCTGCGCCGTGGTCAGCGCCGCCGCCTGCGCCGTGGTCAGCGAGGCGATGCCGCGGGTCGAGGCCCCGGCAAGCGCCGCCGGCGCGATCGCGGCCAGATCCGCAATCTCAAGGCTCGCCATCAGCTGGTCCTTGAGGCCCGCCACCTGGCTGCTGGTCAGCGCCGCCGCCTGGGCGGTGGTCAGCGCCGCGAGCGCCTCGGTCGCAAGGGCGGCAAAGCCCTCCGAGGAGAGCCGCGAGATCATCGCGGAGGACAGCGCCGGGATCTGGACCGAGGTCAGGCCGGCGACCTGCGCCGAGCCGAGCGCGCCCACCTGGACCGAGGTCAGGGCCGCCACCTGCGCGGTGGTGAGCGCCCCCATGTCCGCGGCCTCGAGCTTCGAGACCGTGCCGGCCGACAGCCCCGCCACCTGCGCTGTGGTCAGCGCCTGCACCTGAGCCGTGGTCAGCGCCGCCACCTGGACAGACGTCAGGCTACCGAACTGCGCGCTCGTGACCGCCTGAACCTGCGCCGTTCCCAGCGCCGCGATGTCATCGGTGCCGAGCTTGGCGAAGCTCGCCACGCTGAGCGCACGGACCTGCGCGCTGGCAAGCGCCGCGACCTGACCGGTGGTCAGGGCCCCGACCTGCGCGGTCGTCAGGCCCGCGACCGCCGCGGTGGACAGGGCCGCGAGATCGTCCGTGGCGAGCGCCGCCACCTGCGTGGTGGTGAGCGCCCCGATCTGGGCGGTGGTCAGGGCCTTCGCCTGATCCGTGGTCAGCGCCACCAGATCCGCCGTCTCGATCGCCTTGACCTGCGTCGCGGTCAGCGCCTTCACCTGCACCGTCGTCAGCTGCGACACCTGCTCGGTGGTCAGCGCCTGGATGCCGACAGTGCTCAGGCCCGCGATCGCGCCGGTGCTGAGCGCCCCGAGGCTCGCCGTCCCGATCGCGGCAACCTGGCCGCTGGTGAGCGCCGCGGCCTGAAGCCCGCCGAGCGCCTTGGCCTGGGCCGTGGTCAGCGCCGCAACCTGAACGGTCGAGAGGCTGCGGACCGTGCGGGTGCCGAGCGCCGCCACCTGCGCGGTGGTCAGCGCCTGCACCTGATCGGTGGTCAGCGCCGCCACCTGGGCGGAGGTCAGGCCGCCGAACTGCGTCGCGGTCAGCGCCTTCACCTGCGCGGTGGTCAGCGCCGCCACGTCATTGGCCCCGAAGCCCGCGAGGCTGGCGCTGCCGAAGGCCGCCACCTGCGCCGAGGCGAAGGCCGCGACCTGCCCGGTGCTGAGCGCCCCGACCTGCACGCTCGACAGGGCCGCGACCGCAGCCGTCGCGAGGCCGGCGATGTCGCCCGTCTCGATCGCGGCGATCTGGCCCGTGGTCAGCGCGCCGATCTGGGTGGCGGTGAGACCGCCGACCTGCCGGCTCGACAGCGCCGCGATGGTGTCACTCGCGATCGCCTTCACCTGTGCGGTGGTCAGCGCCGCCAGCTGCACCGTCGAGAGGCCGCCGGCCTGACCGGTGGTGAGCGCCGCAACCGCCGCCGTGCTGAGCCCCTTGAGGGCCGAGACGCTGATCCCGGCAAGGCTGGCGGTGACGATCGCCGCGACCTGGGCGGAGCTCAGCGCCCCCACCTGCTGCGAGCCAAAGGCACTGAGATGTGCACTCGACAGCACGTCGATGTCCGCGGTCTCCAGCGCCTTCACCGCCGCGGTGCCGAGGGCCGCAACCTGCTTCGTGGTCAGCACGATGACCTGCTCGGTGCCGAGGCCGGCCACCTGCGCCGTGGTCAGCGCCCCGACCTGGGCACCCGTCAGGGCCTTCACCTGCGTCGAGGTCAGGGCGGCGATGTCGGCGGTCTCGATCTTGCGGATGAAGCCGGTCGACAGCCCGGCCACCTGCGCCGTGGTCAGCGCCTGCATCTGATCGGTGGTCAGCGCCGTGATCTGCGTGGAGGTCAGCGCGCCGAACTGCGCCGAGGTCAACGCCTTCACCTGCGCGGTCGTCAGGGCGTCGATATCCGCGATCTTGCTGATCGCCGCCGTCGAGAGCGCCGCGACCTGCGCGCTGGAAAGGCCCGCGATCTGGTCCGTGGCGAGGCCGGTCAGCTGCGCGGTGCGGAGCGCGGCGATGCCCGCGGTCTGGATCGCCGCCAGATCGGCGATGTCCATGGCCGACAGCTGTGCCGAGGTCAGCGCCGCCACCTGGCCGGTGGTCAGCTTCGCCGCCTGCGCAGTGGTCAGCGCAACGATGTCCGCGGTCTCGAGCGCAGCGATCTGCCGGGTCGTCAGCGCGGCGACCTGCGCGGTCGTCAGCGCGGCAACCTGATGGGTGGCCAGTGCCGCGATGCCGGCGGTGCTGATGGCTGCCAGCGCGCTCGCGCGGAGCTTCGCGATGTCGGCCGCCTCGAAGGCCGCGACCTGCGCGGTAGTCATGCCGGACAGCTGGGTCGAGGTCAGCGCCGCCGCCTGGGCGGTGGTGAATGACGCGACCTGATCGGAGCCGAGCCCGGCGATCGCGGCCGAGCCGATTCCGGCAATGGCGGCGGTGCCGATCGCCCCCACCTGCGCTGCGGTGAGGCCGGCAATCTGCGCCGAGCCGAAGCCCGCAACCTGAAGGGCGCCGAGCGCCGCCACCTGGGCCGTGCCGAGCGCGGCGATGTCCTGTGATTCGAAGCGCGACAGCGTGGCGGTGCCGATGCTCTTCATCTGGGCGGTGGTGAGCGCCGCCATCTGGTCGGTGGTCAGCGCCGCGACCTGGGCCGAGGTCATGCCGGAGAACTGGGTCGCGCCGAGAGCGGCGACCTGGGCGGTGGTGAGCGCCGCGGTTCCCCCGGTGGTGATCTTCGAGATCGTCGCGCTGGTGAGCCCCGCCACCTGCCCGGTGGTCAGCGCCGCCACCTGGCCGGTCGTCAGCGCCGCGACCTGGGTGCTGCCGAAGACGGCGAGCTGCGTCGCGCTCAGCCCGCGCACCGCGGCGGTCGACAGGGCCGCCACATCCGCGGTCTCGAACTTGGACAGCTGCAGCGCCGACAGCGCCTTCATCTGGTTGGAGGTCAGCGCCGCCGCCTGGTCGGTGGTCAGCGCCGGGGCCTGCAGGGTCGTCATTCCCTTGATCGCGGCGGTCGTGAGCGCGGCGATGTCCTGGGTGTCGAGGGCGGCGAACTGCGAGGCGGAAAAGCCTCCGAGCTGGGTCGCCGAAAAGACGCCGATCTGGGCGGTGGTGAAGGCCTGGACCTGGGCGGTCGACAGCGTGGCGAGTTCCGCGGTGGTCAAGGAGGCAATGACGGTGGTGTTGAGGGCCGCAATCTGGGCGGTCGTCAGATTGGAGATGACAGGCATGTTCGAAGCTCCCGAAGCGAGATGACGACCCTGCCAGCGCGGCCGGCCTGAACTTGGGTGGGAGGGCTAACATTCTGTCTGCCCCGAGGATGGCTTGGCTTGTGGCAGCCCGCGATTGAGAAAGCCTGAAATCCGCTCCGCTGCGCTGCACGCACCATGGGAAAACGACCGGAAATCTGCTGCGACTTGCCGCCAAATTTTCGGCAGTTCCGGCTTGCCGCAGTCGCACCGGGGCGGCCGGAAGGCTCGGCCCGGCGCACCGCCCGACGGCATGGCCGGGCCATGCTTTACGATCCGTTCATCCTGCGGCCGGCATGGTCCGCCAGACCCGCGCCCTTCAGGAGAGACCGATGACCGCCCATGCCAGCTTTCCCGCCCTCGCGCCGTCCGACGACCTCGCGTCGCTCGATTCGGCGCTCGCCCACCCGGGCGGGCTGGCCGGTGCGGATCCGGCGCTGGCGCCGGCCCTCGCCCGCGCCGTCGCGATCCTGCCCCTCCCCGACCTTCTGGCCCGCACGGCCCGGAGCAGCGACGAGGACGCCATGCGGCTCTACGCGCTGTGGCTCGGGCCCCATGCCGCAGCCCCGGATGCCTTCGCCGCCTGGTTCAACCTCGGCGTCCTGCTCGGCGGGTCGAAGCGCCATGCCGAAGCCGAGGCCGCCTATCGGCGCGCACTCGGCCTGCGCCCCGACCTCGCGCAGGCGAGCATCAACCTCGGCCTCTCGCTGGAGGCGCAGCGCCGCCCCGCCGAGGCACTGGAGGCCTGGCGCAAGGCCCTGCCCCCCGCCCCCCTGCGCAACATCCTCCACACCCATCTCGGCCGGCTGATGGAGGATCAGGGCCAGCTGCCCGAGGCGCTGGAGGACATGCGCGCCGCACTCCTGATCGAGCCCGACCAGCCCGACCTGCAGCAGCATTACGTCCACCTGCGCCAGCGCCTGGCCCTCTGGCCGGTCATCGACGACAGCATCCCCGGCCTCACCGCCGAGCGCCTCGCCGACCGCTGCGGCCCCCTCGGCGCGCTGGCCCTCCACGACGATCCCGCCCGGCAGACGGCGATCAATGCCGACTGGGTCGCCCGCAAGCTCCCCCCCGCGCCCGAGCGGCTGGCCCCGGCCACGGGCTATGCCCATGACCGCATCCGCATCGGCTATCTCTCCACCGACTTCTGCCGCCATGCGATGAGCTACCTGATCGCCGAGATGCTGGAGCGCCACGACCGGAACGCCTTCGAGATCTACGGCTACTGCGCCTCGCCCGAGGACGGCAGCGACATCCGCGCCCGCGTGATCGCCGCCTTCGACCAGTTCATCCCCGTCGGCGCCCTCACGAACGAGGAGGCCGCCCGGCGCATCCGGGCCGACGAGATCGACATCCTCGTCGACCTGAACGGCCTGACCCGCGGTGCCCGGCTCGAAGTGCTGCGCTGGAAGCCCGCCCCGGTGCAGGCGACATATCTCGGCTATATCGGGCCGGTGCCGATCCCGGAGCTCGACTGGATGATCGCCGATCCGGTCGCGATCCCGCCGTCCGAGGCCGCGCATTATTCGCCCGCCCCGCTGCTGCTCGAGGGCTGCTATCAGGCGAACGACAGCCGGGAAATGGACCTGCCGCCGGTCTCCCGGGCCGAGGAGGGCCTGCCGGACGACGCCTTCGTCTTCTGCTGCTTCTCGCACCACTACAAGGTGACGCCACCGATCTTCGACGCCTGGACGCGAATCGTCGTCGCGTGCCCCGGCTCGGTCTTCTGGCTTGCGGCCGACAGTGCCGCCAGCGGCGCGGCGCTCCACGCCCGCTGGGCCGCGGCGGGACTGGCGCCCGAGCGACTGATCCTCGCGCCGCGTGTCGATCCCGCCCGCTATCGCGCCCGGATGGCGCTCGCCGACCTCTATCTCGACACGAGTCCCTACAACTCCGGCACCGTCGCCTCGGACGCGCTGCGCATGGGCCTGCCGCTCGTCACCCTGCGGGGCCGGGCCTTCGCCGCGCGGATGGCCACGAGCCTGCTCAGCGCCGTCGGCCTGCCCGACCTCGCCGCCGGCGACATCGAGGGCTATGTCGGGCTCGCGACATCGCTCGCCCGCGCGCCCGAGCGCCACGCCGCGATCCGGGCGCGGCTCGCCGGCGACAGCTGGAGGAAGAGCCTCGGCGACAGCGCCGCCTTCACCCGCCGCCTGGAGAGTGCCTTCCACCGCATCCGCCTGCGCCCCTGATCCGGGCCAGGCAGGGCCTCACGCCGGCAGAGCCTCCACCCGCGCGATGGCGAAGCCGTCCCAGCCCTTGGCGCCGACGGTCTGGAGCGCCGTCGCGCTGACCCCGGGCATGGCGGCCAGCCGGTCGAAGAAGGCGCGGGTGCCGCGGACATCGGCGCGGTCGCTGCCGGCGTCGAGCACGTCCCCGCCCCGCACCACGTTGTCGCAGAGGATGACGCTGCCCACCCGCGACAGCCGCAGCGCCCAGTCGAGATAGGCGGCGTTGTTGGCCTTGTCGGCATCCATGAAGATCAGGTCGAAGGGCCCGAGCCCCTCGGCCGCGATCCCGGGCAGCAGGTCGAGCGCCGCCCCGACCCGGAGCTCGACCCGGTCGGCGACCCCGGCGGCGGCAAGGTTCTCGCGCGCCACGGCCGCGTGGCGGGGCGCATATTCCAGCGTCACCACCCGCCCTCCGGGCGCCAGCCCGCGCGCCAGGCCGATGGTGCTGTAGCCGCCGAGCGTCCCGATCTCCAGCACGCGGCGCGCGCCGAGGATCTGCACCAGCATCTGCAGGAACCGCCCGAAGGCCGGCGACACGTCGATCTCCGGCAGGCCCGCCGCGCGGTTCCGCTCCAGCACGCCGTCGAGCACCGCATCCTCCGGCAGGAGATGCGCGCCGATGTAGGCATCGACCCCCGCCCAGTCGTCCCGTGCCATGCAAAGCCTCCCCGCTGCCTGCCCCGGATCAGGGAGGTGGCGGGGAAGGCCCCGCCGGTCAAGTCCGGCCACCGCGCGGGGGCGATGCGGGCGTCCGATGTCCGACGCACGTCCCCTTTCCGTGCGCCTCCCTGGTCCGGTCGCCCGGAGCAACCCGGGAAGCGCCGTCAGTGTCCCGCGGTGCCGGGCCGGAGCGCGCTGCCGCGCCGGCGGCGGGCGGCGAGGGCGTCGGTCCAGCGCCGTTCCCAGTAGAAGGTCGACAGATGCGCGGCGACCAGCGTGGCGCCGAAGCTGACCGGCCGCTTGACCAGATAGCGCACCGCGACGCTGCCCTCGTTCATGAAGCCGGCCATCATCAGCGGGTGATAGACATAGAGCGCATAGGAGATCGTCGCGATATAGCCCATGACCGGCCGCAGCAGCACCGCCCGCAGCGGCTGCCACTCCGCGAAGACGATGAGCCCGACCAGAATCCCGGCGAAATAGGGCCGCAGATAGCCGAGCCAGCCGCCGCCCGGATGCGACGACATCATCCACAGGATCGCCACGCCCGCGATGAGCAGCGGCCCGAACCGCCTCAGGTTGGCGCGCAGGGAGGCGTTGCCGGCAATGGCCGGAGCCGCCAGTGCCAGGCAGCCGCCGATCAGGATCTCGTCCACCCGCAGGTGGGTGGCGATGTCCACCGTCGCGCCCGCCTGCACCCGGAGCGCGGTGACGGCGAGGCAGGCCGGCGGAATGAGCCAGACGGCCCTTCGCCCGAGCAGCAGAGTCAACAGGCCGATGACGATGTAGAACTGCATCTCGACGCAGAGCGACCAGAGATGCCCGATGGGCCAGTCCCCGCTCAGCCATTGCGGGAAATAGTTGGACAGGAAGGCAAGGCTCAGCAGGAAATTCCGGAGCGGCATGCCAAGCGCCAGCAGGATGCTGAGATAGAGCACCACCGAGGGCAGGATCCGGGTGACGCGCCGGGCCAGGAAATCGAGCGCCTGTTGCCCGCGCATCAGCATCGAGGTGATGAGAAAGCCCGACAGGCAGAAGAACAGGCTCATCCCCATGAGCCCGGCGGCATAGTTCAGTTGCAGGACATTCGGCCCCAGCGGCAGGCCATGCGCGGCAATGACGAGCAGGATGCTGATCGCCCGGATTCCGTCGAGTTCCGGGATGCGCCCGAGCTGCCCCGCTCCCCCTGCCTCGCTCTTGACCATGGCCCGCCTGCCCTGCTTCCCTCGACCGGACTGTCCCGCCGCCCGCGGCAGGCAGCATCCGGCGGAAGGGTTAAGGCTCCGGTAGCACGGGACCCGGCACGCCCTCCGGGCAGGCGCGACACGCCCGGACAGGCGGTCAGCCGATCCAGACCTCTTCCGGGATGCCGAGCAGCGACAGGATCGCGGTCAGGTCGGAATGGTCGAGCCGCGCGGCGGCGGCCTCGGCCAGGGCCGGCTTGGCGTGATAGGCGACGCCGAGCCCCGCCTCGCGCACCATGTCGAGATCGTTGGCGCCGTCGCCGACCGCGACGGCCTCCGCGGGACTGACCCCGATCGCGGCCGCAATGGCGATCAGCGACTCGCGCTTGGCGACCCGCCCGAGGATCGGCCGCTCGACCTCGCCCGTCAGCAGCCCGTCGCGAATCACCAGCCGGTTCGCCTGGTGCCGCCCGAAGCCGGCCGCCGCCGCCACCCGCTCGGTGAAGAAGGTGAAGCCGCCGGAGACGAGCGCCGTCTCGGCCCCGAGCGCCGAGAGCGTGCGCACCAGCGTCGCCGCCCCCGGGTTCAGCCGCACCCGCTCGGCGAAACAGGCTTCCAGCACCAGCGCCGGCAGCCCGGCCAGCAGGCCGACCCGGGCGATCAGCGCCGCCTCGAAGTCGAGTTCGCCCCGCATCGCCCGCTCGGTGATTTCGGCGACCTCGGCCTTCACGCCGGCGAAGTCGGCCAGCTCGTCGATGCATTCGACGCCGATGATCGTCGAATCCATGTCCGCGACCAGCAGGCGCTTGGCACGCCCCGTCTCGCGGATGAAATTCGCGTCGAGCGGCGCGCCGTCGGCCAGTTCGCGAATGCTCGCCCCTTCGGGCAGCAGGCCGGAATAGCCGATCTCGATGGCAGTGGACGCCAGGCGCCGCGGGGATGCAGGCTGCAACCCCCAGGCCTGGAGCCGTTTCCAGGCCACGAGGCCGGCGCCATCAGATACGCCGGCCTCGGCCGTCAGGACAGCAAAGCGGTTCATCGTTACTCCAAGCGCGCCTTGACAGACCTGCAGCCGCTCAGACCGCCGCACGCTGCGCGATCAGCCGCTGGTGCAGCATCTCGGCGACGAGGAAGGCGAGCTCCAGCGCCTGACTGGCATTCAGCCGCGGATCGCAGGCGGTGTGATAGCGGTCGGACAGGTCCTCCTCGCTGACCGCCCGCACGCCGCCGGTGCATTCGGTGACGTCCCGGCCGGTCATCTCGAAATGCACGCCACCCGGGATGGTGCCCTCGGCCGCATGGACCTGGAAGAATTCCTTCACTTCGCGCAGCACCCGCTCGAACGGCCGGGTCTTGTAGCCGGTCGCCGACTTGATGGTGTTGCCGTGCATCGGGTCGCAGGACCAGACGACGTTGCGCCCCTCGCGGGACACGGCCCGGACGAGCCGCGGCAGATGCTCGCCCACCTGCCCCGCCCCGAAACGGGCGATCAGCGTCAGGCGGCCGGCCTCGTTCTTCGGGTTGAGCTTGTCGATCAGCTTCAGGAGGTCGGCCTCGGTGATCGAGGGGCCGCATTTCAGGCCGATCGGATTCTGCACGCCGCGCAGGAATTCTACATGCGCCCCGTCCACCTGCCGGGTCCGGTCGCCGATCCACAGCATGTGGCCCGAGCCCGCCACCGGCAGGCCGGTCGTCGAATCGATGCGGCAGAGCGCCTCCTCGTATTCGAGCAGCAGCGCCTCGTGGCTCGTGTAGAAGTCGACGCGGTGCAGGGTCTCGGCCGTCTCGGGGCTGACGCCGGCCGCCTGCATGAAGTCGAGCGAATCCGAGATGCGGTTCGCCAGCGCCCGGTACTGCTCGTAGCCCGGCTGGCCCGAGGTGAAGTCGAGCGTCCAGGCATGCACCCGGTTGATGTCGGCAAAACCGCCCTGGCTGAAGGCCCGCAGCAGGTTCAGGGTCGCGGCCGACTGCAGGTAGGCCTGCAGCATGCGTTCCGGGTCCGGCACCCGCACGGCATCATCGGCCTCGAAGCCGTTGACAATGTCGCCCCGGTAGGACGGGTATTCGCGGCCGCCGATCATCTCGGTCGGGGCCGAGCGCGGCTTGGCGAACTGGCCCGCCATGCGGCCGATCTTCACCACCGGGCATTTCGCGCCGAAGGTCAGGACCACCGCCATCTGCAGCATCACCTTGAAGGTGTCGCGGATGTTGTCGGCCGAGAATTCGGCGAAGCTCTCGGCGCAGTCGCCGCCCTGCAGCAGGAAGGCGCGGCCCTCCGCCACATCGGCCAGTGCCCGCTTCAGCCGCCGGGCCTCACCGGCAAAGACGAGGGGAGGATAGGAGGCGAGCTTCTTCTCGACGCCGCCGAGCGCCGCCGCGTCCGGATAATCCGGCATCTGGACCCGCGGACGATTCCGCCACTCTGTCTTGTTCCAGTCAGCTCCCATGACGCCCTCCCCGGCACCGTGGCTTTGAGGCGCCTGCTATAGGCGACCCGCTGGCGGAACGCCATACCCTGCCCCGCCAGCCCTTTATCCTCTTGACCGTTCGCCGGCCCCGGCGCCTACATCCCCCATGAGCCGCGCCCAGCCCAGCCTGACGCCAGCAGGGTCCGATCCGGCCCGGCCCGAGCGTTTCGTGTTTCTCCTTCTGGAGAACTTCACCCTCATTGCCTTCGCCAGCGCCGTCGAACCGCTGCGCATCGCCAATCGCATGGCCGGGCGCACCCTCTACGAATGGCAGCTCGTCTCCGAGACCGGCGCGCCGGTCGTTGCCTCGAACGGCGTCAGCGTGCAGGTGGACGCGCCGATCGGCGAGGTGCCCCGCGACGCGATCCTCGTGGTCGTGGGCGGCATCCGGGTCAAGGAGTCGCTCAGCCGCGGCATCCTGACCTGGCTCAGACGGGAAAGCCGCAAGGGCATTGCCATGGGCGCGCTCTGCACCGGCGCCGAGGCCCTGGCCGAGGCCGGCCTCCTCGACGGCCGCCGCTGCACCATCCACTGGGAAAACCGCGACAGCTTCGAGGAAGACCACCCCGAGATCGACCTGCAGCCGTCGATCTTCGTCATCGACGCGAACCGCTATACCGCTGCCGGCGGCACCGCCTCGGCCGATCTCGTGCTGCGGCTCATTGCGCGGAGCCACGGGGTGGAACTCGCGACACTTGTCGCCGACCAGATGATCCATACCACGCTCCGCTCCGACCGCGATGCGCAGCGGGTGTCGATCCCGACCCGCATCGGCGTCCGCCACCCGAAGCTCGCCACCATCATCCACCGGATGGAAGCCAATCTCGAGGAGCCGATCTCGCCGGCGACGCTGGCCGAGGATGCAGGGATGTCGACCCGCCAGCTGGAGCGGCTGTTCCGCCGCTACCTCAACCGCAGCCCCAAGCGCTATTACATGGAACTGCGGCTGGCCAAGGCGCGCAACCTGCTGCAGCAGACCGACATGAGCGTGATCAACGTGGCGCTGGCCTGCGGCTTCGCCTCGCCGTCGCATTTCTCGAAATGCTACCGGGCCTTCTACCGCACCACCCCCTATCGCGAGCGCGGCCTGCCGGATGCGGCCGCAGCCGGATAGCGGCGCCGGGAATGGAGAATGGCGCCCTCGGGCGAGCGCCGTCCATCGGGGCCGAGCCCGCGCGGCCTTGCAAGCCGACGCACAAACTTCTGTTCCTAAAGGAAATTTTTTGAAAATGGCGATCCCGGGTGGACTTGAACCACCGACCCCTCGCTTAGGAGGCGAGTGCTCTATCCGCTGAGCTACGGGACCGTCGGGGTCTGGATACCCTCGGCGGGGAGTTGCGGTCAACCGGCACGCAACCGGCGCGGGCCCGGATTCAAGGCTCTGACGCCGCGCCTGGGAGGATGTGGCTTCCGTGGTCTCGCGCCCCCGGCCGCGCCTAGAGCAGCGTCCCCAGCACTACCAGC
>ERZ500977.82-NODE-82-length-19702-cov-7.292360_pt1 | contig 19702 bp, 19 predicted proteins | sample MGYA00248863_ERZ500977 | MGnify/ENA primary metagenome ERZ500977 (study PRJEB25958, sample SAMN03398581) | human skin metagenome | study: EMG produced TPA metagenomics assembly of the Human Skin Microbiome Metagenome (human skin metagenome) data set.
GTCGGCGATGATGTCGGCCGGATCCTCGATGCCGATCGAGACGCGCACCATGCCGGGCAGCGCCCCGGCGCGCTCCAGCTGCTCGGGGGTCAGCTGGCGGTGGGTGGTGGAGGCCGAGTGGATGATGAGCGAGCGGCTGTCGCCGAGATTCGCCACATGGCTGAAGAGCTTGACCGAATCGACGAGCTTCACGCAGGCGTCGTAGCCGCCCTTGAGTGCGAAGGTGAACAGCGCCCCGGCGCCGCGCGGATAGAGCTGCTGCACCCGCCCGTGATAGGGCGACGAGGGCAGGCCGGCATAGGTCACCTGCTCCACCGCCGGATGCGTCTCCAGCCAGGCGGCGACCGCCTTCGCATTCTCGACATGGCGTGCCATGCGCAGCGACAGCGTCTCGATGCCGAGCATCGTGTAGAAGGCGCTCTGCGGGGCCATGGTCATGCCGAGATCGCGCAGGCCGATGGCAATGCCGTGGAAGGTGAAGGCCATCGGGCCGAAGGTCTCGTGGAACTTCAGGCCGTGATAGGCCGGCTCGGGCGCGCTGAGGCTCGGGAAGCGGTCACTCGCCGACCAGTCGAACCGCCCGCCGTCCACCACGATCCCGCCGGTCACGGTGCCGTTGCCGGTCAGGTATTTGGTGGTGGAATGGACGACGAGGGTCGCCCCCATCTCCAGCGGCCGGCAGAGCCAGGGGGTGGCCGAGGTGTTGTCGACGATGAGCGGCAGGCCGTTCGCCGCCGCCACCGCCGCCACCGCCGGGATGTCGGTGACATAGCCGCCGGGGTTGGCGATGCTCTCGCAGAAGATCGCGCGGGTATTCTCGTCGATCGCCGCCTCGATCGCCGTCAGGTCCTCGGTGTCGACGAATTTCGCCGACCAGCCGAAGCGGTGGATGGTGTTCGACAGCTGGGTGACGGTGCCGCCATAGAGCCGCGTCGAGGCGACCACGTTGCAGCCCGGGCGCATCAGCGGGAATAGCGCCATCAGCTGCGCGGCATGGCCGGACGCGCAGGCGACGGCGCCGACGCCGCCCTCCAGCGTCGCCACCCGTTCCTGCAGGGCGGAGACCGTGGGGTTGGTCAGGCGGGAATAGATGTAGCCCACCTCCTGCAGGTTGAAGAGCGCGGCGGCATGATCGGCGTCGCGGAAGACATAGGCCGTGGTCTGGTAGATCGGGACCTGCCGCGCGCCTGTTGCGGGGTCCGGCCGGTTGCCCGCATGGACCTGCAGGGTGTCGAAGCCGAGCGACCTGTCTTCGGTGCCGTCCCCGGTGCTTGTGTCGGTCATCGCAGCCGTCTCCTCCCGTTTTCGTTTGCGCCGGAGGCTATGCGAGGCTGTGGGCCGGGGGCAATGCGTCGCGCGCAGAACGGAGCGGTCCGCGACGGCGCCGGGTGCCAGGGTCCCTCGGGACGGCGGCCTCAGGAGCCGGGGGCCGGGTCCGGGGTCGGGTCGAGCGGGAGGTCGGCGTTGTCGGGCAGTTCCAGGTCCTGCTCCAGATAGTCCTCGAGGCCCTGCAGGTCGTCCGGGATCGGCAGGCCGAGGGCGGTCATCTGGGCCAGCGTCTCGCGCAGGCTTTCCTGAAGGGCATGAGGATCCTCGGGGCCCTGCGCGATCTCGTCGAGCAGAGCCGCGATCTGGACACGAAACGCCTCGAAGGCCATGCTCTCTCTCCGCTGCTGTCCGCATCAGGATAGCAGGAGGTTGATCCACCGCAAGGCGCAGGCGCGGCCGAGCTGCAAGACTCGATGCAACACGGAGAGAAGCCATGGATTTCAAGACGGTCTTTCTCGCGGTCGGGCTGGAGCCGGCGCCGAAGGCGCTCGCGACGGCCACCCGGATCTGCGGCGCGCTGGGTGCCCACCTGTCCCTTCTGGCCGTCGACGCCGCCCCGCCGCCCCCTGCCTCGCCCTATGGCGTCGTCGCGAACGACCTCTGGGCCGGAGAGATCCGGGAGGGGCAGGCGGCGGCCGAGGCCAGGGCCGAGAGCCTCCGGGCCGAGCTCGCCGCAAGCGCCGTGCCGGTGAGCGTCGAGGCGCAGTTCGTCGACCGGGGCACGGTGGCGACGCTCGCCGCCCGCTTCGCCCGCTATGCCGACCTGACGCTCATCCCCCCGCCCTGCGGGCAGGGGCTGCAGGACTGGGTGCTGAACGGGGCGCTGTTCGAATCCGGGCGGCCCGTCCTGCTGCTGCCGGATGCGGAGGTGAGCTTTCCCGAGGTCCGGCGCGTCATGATCGCCTGGGACGCGAGCGTCGAGGCGTCCAAGGCGGTGCGCGACTCCATCGGCCTGATGAAGCGGGCCGGGCAGGTCGATGCGGTGCTGGTCGATCCGGTGCCGTCCTTCGATGGCCACGGGCCGGAACCGGGGGCCGACCTCTCGACCTATCTCGGCCGGCACGGGATCGAGACCACCGTCCACCGCCTGCCAAAGGAGGGCCATGACGTGGCCGAGATGCTGCGCCGCGCCGCGACCGACCTTGGGGCAGACCTCGCGGTGATGGGCGGCTTCGGCCATTCGCGGCTCCGCCAGAGGATCTTCGGCGGCACCACGACGGATGTGATCAAGAGCTTCCCGATCCCGGTGCTGATGGCGCATTGAGCCGCTGTCCGGCGGCAGTCGCCCCGGCAGTTTCAAGGCCGGGGCGACCTGTAGACCATCTGGCAAGTCTCGAATTTCCGCTTGCGCTCCGGCTTCCTGGGCGGGATCCGCTCAACCGGATCGGACATGACCCATGCGTATTGTTTTGCCCGGTTTTCGCAGGGCACTTGCCGAGACGCCCGCCCTTGCCGCAGTCGATGCGCGCACGCAGGAGGGCCCGCAGCGCAAGCCCTTCTGCCTCGCCTACAGCTACATCGACAACTGGATCGACTGGAAGGCAGGCAAGATCAACGCGGAGGAGTATGGCCGCCGGAAGATCCGGATAACCTGGAAGATGCTCGACAAGGGCGACAACCACAACTACGCGCCGGATGGAAGAAAGGTCGACCGGGCCTTTGCCGCGATCGAGACCTCCCAGCCGAGTCCGCAGGACATCGCCGAGACGGCCGCCTACTGCCGGGGCTTCCTGCGGCTCTGAAGGCCGGCAGTCTGGCCAGTCGGCCCCTGGTCAGCCCATGCGCTCCGAGGCATAGGCCCCGGGGCTCGGCGGGAAAACGATGGTGCGGTTGCCGTTGAGGAACACCCGGTGCTGGCAATGCGCGTGGATCGCGCGCGCCAGCACCTGGCTTTCGACATCGCGGCCGATCGACACATAGTCCAGGGCGCTCTGCGCATGGGTGACGCGCGCGGTGTCCTGCTCGATGATCGGGCCCTCGTCGAGATCGGCCGTCACGTAATGCGCGGTCGCCCCGATCAGCTTCACGCCCCGCTCATAGGCCTGCTTGTAGGGGTTCGCGCCCTTGAAGCTCGGCAGGAAGGAATGGTGGATGTTGATGATCCGCCCCGACATCCTGCGGCACATCTCCTCCGACAGCACCTGCATGTAGCGGGCCAGCACGATGAGGTCGGTGCCGGAGGACTCGACCAGCTCCATGAACTGCGCCTCCGCTTCCGGCTTGTTTGCCTTCGTCACCTTGATGTGGTGGAAGGGGATGTCGTGGTTCACCACCACCTTCTGATAGTCGAAATGGTTCGAGGCGACGCCCACGATGTCGATGTTGAGCGCCCCGATCTTCCAGCGGTAGAGCAGGTCGTTCAGGCAGTGGCCGAACCGCGAGACCATCAGCAGAACCCGTGTCCGCGCGCTGCCGTCGTGAAAGGCGAAGGTCATCTCCAGCGGCGCGGCGATGGCGGCAAAGCCCGCCTGCAGCGTCGCCAGGTCGACGCCGAGTTCGCTGGCGAAGGTCACGCGCATGAAGAAGCGCCCGGTGTCGAGGTCGTCGAACTGCGAGCTGTCGATGATGTTGCAGCCCTCGGCCGAGAGATACCCCGCGACCGCCGCGACGATGCCGCGCCGGGAGGGGCAGACGACGGTGAGCACCTGGCTCGCGGCGGGGCTGGCGGGGGGGATCGGCATCCGGGGGGCTCCTGCTGGCATCATTCGGTCCGGCTCCCTCATGCCTGCGGTCTCCGCGGGGCGCGTGTGAAATCGAGACCAGTTCGCAGCCGTTTGCGACCGGCTCAGCCGGGCCGCTGCATCGTCACCTGGGCGACATCGGTGGTGCCGGTCCGGAAGGCGGCGGCGCAGGAGGTGAGGTAGAGGGTCCACATCCGCCGGAACCGCTCGTCGAAGCCGAGGGGCTCGATCTCGCTCCAGGCGGCGTTGAAGGCCGTGTGCCAGCGCCGCAGCGTCTCGGAATAGCTGGCACCGAATTCGAGCGAGCCGACGAAGCCCAGCCCCGCCCGCTCGATCTCGTGCCGGAGGGCGCCGGGGCTTGGCAGCATGCCGCCCGGGAAGATGTATTTCTGGATGAAGTCGACGGTCCGGCGATAGGTCGGGAACAGCGGTTCGGCAATGGTGATGACCTGGATCGTCGCCCGCGCACCGGGGGCAAGGCGCTCGCGGATCGTCTCGAAATAGACCGGCCAGTAGGCTTCGCCCACGGCCTCGAACATCTCGATCGAGGCGATGCCGTCATAGCGGCCGCGCTCGTCCCGATAGTCGCGGAGCTGGACATCGACCCGCTCGGCGAGGCCGGCCTCGAAGATGCGCCGCCGGGCGAAGTCATGCTGCGCGCGGCTGATGGTGAGCGCGGTCAGCCGCGCGCCGCGGATGCGGGCGGCATATTCGGCAAAGCCCCCCCAGCCGCAGCCGATCTCCAGCAGATGCGGGTCGGTGCCCGGGCCGATCCGGTCGAAGATGCTCTCGTATTTCCGGATCTGGGCGGCGGCGAGCGGCTCGGTCCCGGGGTCGGCGAAGAGCGCCGAGGAATAGGTCATCGTCTCGTCGAGCCACTGGCCGTAGAAGCGGTTGCCGAGGTCGTAGTGGTGGGCGATGTTGCGGCGCGCCTGCCGCGGCGTGTTGCGGTTCAGCCAGTGCAGCAGCCGTTCGCCGTTGCGCAGGAGCGTGGCCACCGGATGCGCGCGCCGCACCCAGCCCCGGTTGCTGAGCAGCACGTCGAGCAGGGCCTGGAGGTCCGGCGTGGTCCACCAGCCCTCCATGTAGGCTTCGCAGAATCCGAGCTCCCCCTCGCGCGCGATCCGGGCGAAGAGGCGCGTGTCGATGACCTCGAGGCGCGCGGCAGGCCCGGGGGCGTGTGCGGGAGCGGGGGCGGCGACGCGGAAGATCCGGCCATCGGGCAGCACGAGATCGACGGACCCGGACTCGATCCCCTGCAGGACCTCGAAGGTGATGCCGAACCAGCGCGGCAGATGGTGCTGTCCGCGGGTGGAGGCAAGGATCGGCTGGCCGGTCTCGGACTCGTTCATTCCATCGTTCCCCGGCAACTATGCCCGGATTTTCGCGGTTTTCAAATCCCGTGATGGCGGCGCGGGTTAATGGCGCGCCCGGGTGACGGAAAGCCGGCCCGGCGCGACGACATGCTGCCTGCGCCCGGCGTCGCCCCGCCCGGGGTCAGCCGCCGGAGCCGCTGCCGGCATGGCTGTGGCGGTGGTGCTCGTAGGCGCCGAGCGCCCGCTGGCGGCCGACGCCGAGGCTGATGACGGGCTTCGGGAGGGGGGCGTCGGGGTCGAGGTCCCAGCTGCGCGGGGCGGCGGCGAAGAAGGCGTCGGCCTCCGGGCCGGGAGCCGCACCGTCATAGCCGCGCAGCCAGCGCCGGCGATAGGCCCCGTCGGGGTCGTAGCGGTCGGCCTGGGTCTCGGGATTGAAGATGCGGAAGAACGGGGCCGCATCCGGGCCGGAGCCCGCCACCCATTGCCAGTTGAGGGCGTTCGACGCCGGATCCCAGTCGATCAGGCAGTCCTCGAACCAGGCGAGGCCGACCCGCCAGTGGGTCAGCAGGTGCTTGGTCAGATAGCTGGCGACGACCATGCGCACCCGGTTGTGCATGGTGCCGGTGACGAACAGCTCGCGCATGCCGGCATCGACGAGCGGCTCGCCGGTCATGCCGCGGCGCCAGCGCTCGGCATCGGGATTGTCGCGCCGCCAGGGGAAGCCGTCCCAGTCCGGCCGCCAGGCCCGGCGCTCGATCTCGGGCGTGTGGTGCAGCAGGTGCCAGGCGAATTCCCGCCAGGCGAGTTCGCGCAGGAAGGCGTCACTGCCCGGTCCGCCATGATCGCGCCCGATGGTCCAGACCTCGCGGGGCGAGATCTCGCCCCAGGTGAGGTTCTCGGACAGGCCGGAGCCGCCCGGGCGGTCCGGACGGTCCCGGTCGCGGGGATAGGCGGCGAGGCGGAACTCTAGGAACTCCGTCAGGCGCCGCCGCGCCGCCGCTTCGCCAGGGTGCGCATGGTCGCGCACCACCGCGCCGCCCCGGTCCATGGCCGCGCCGAGCCTCCAGTCCGCCAGGGTGTCGCTCCCGGGCCAGTCGGCCGGGGCGGCGAGGCGGGGTGCGGGCAGGCTCGGGCCGGGATCGCGCGGCCCGATGGCGTTCCAGAATGGCGTGAAGACGCGGAACGGCCCGCCCTCGCGGGTGGTGACGGTGCCAGGCTCGTGGAGCAGGTGGCCGGGATGGTCCTCGGCCGCAAGTCCGGCCTTCCGGAGCGCCGCCGCGACGGCGGCATCGCGCTCGCGCCAGATCGGGCGATGGAGGCGGCCCCAGTGGACGGCCCCGGCGCCCGTTTCCCGCGCCAGCGCCGGCAGCACCTCGGCGGCCTCGCCCCGGCGGAGGATGAGCCGGCTTCCCGCCGCTTCCAGCCGACCCGCAAGCGCCTCGAGGCCGAGCTCCAGCCGCCAGCGGGCCGCGGCGCCGAGCGCCTCGGTCTCGGGATCGAGCACGAAGACCGGCAAGACGGGGCCGCCATCGGCCGCGGCGGTGAGCGCGGGATTGTCGGCAAGGCGCAGGTCCCGCCGGAACCAGTGAATGCGGGGCGCATCGGCGGACGGGCGGGGCGGGGCATCGGTCGCTCTGGACATGGCTGTCCACATGGAGGGGGCGGCGCGTTCGGCAAGGCCGGGCACTGCTGGCGGCCCTGCCTTTCGGCGGCCGGACGCAGGTACCTGCGTCCGGCCATGGCCCCGGGCTCAGTCGAGGCCGAGCTTGCCGCGGAGCGTGGAGAGATCCTCCGCCAGGGTATTGACGGCGCTGGCGAGGACGACGCGGTCCTGCTCGGTCAGGTGGTCATAGGTGACATAGCCGTCACCCTCGCGGTACTTCTCGAGGATCTGGTCGATGGTGGCGAAATTGCCGTCGACGGTCTTCAGGAAGTCGGCCTCCGGCTCGGCGATCAGCGGGCGCACCAGTTCGACGATCTTCTGCGAGCCGTCGAAGTTGCCGCGGAAGTCCCAGAGATCGGTGTGGGAGTAGCGGTCCTCCTCGCCGGAGATCTTGGTGGCCGCGACCTCCTCCATCAGCGCCGCGGCGCCACCCACCACCACTTCGGGCGGGAAGGTCAGGCTCTCGATGCGGGCGGCGAGTTCCTTCACGTCCGACAGGAGCTTGTCGGCGATCGGCCCGAGGCCCTCGGTCGAATTCTTCTCCCAGAGGCCGTATTCGATGCGGTGAAAGCCGGGGAAGGCCGGGTCGGCCTCGGCCTGCTCGTAGTCGTCGGCGCGGCTGTCGATCGAGACGTCGAGGTCGGAGAACAGCTCGGCAATCGGCTCGATCGCCTCGTAGTGGAGGCGGGTCGGCGCGAAGAGGGCCTTGGCCTTTTCGACATCACCTGCCTTGACCGCGCCCACAAAGGCCTCGGTGTCGGTCACGAGGTCGTCGGTCTTCTCGGAGACATAGAGCTTGTACTCGCTGATCGGGCCGACCAGATCGAGCGTGGCCTCTGCCTGCGCGGACTGGGCGGCAGCAAGGGCCCCGAGGGCGACGAGGGTCAGGAAGCGCATGGTGAACTCCTTGGCATTTGCGGACCCGTGCTGGGCTCGCCGGGACAGGAAGACGACTGGCTGGAGCTACTGGCTGGTCGGCTGGTTGGTGAGGGTGGCAGGCGTCACGCTCGCGATGAGGGTGCGCCCGACATAGTCGCCGGCCTCGAAGCCGGGCAGGGCATAGAAATAGCCGCCGCCGACGGGCTTGAGATATTCCTCCAGCGGTTCGCCATCGAGGCGGCGCTGGACGGCGATAAATGATTTCTCCAGATCCGCCTGCCAGGCGATGAAGAGCAGCCCCTGGTCGAGCTGGCCGTTCTTCAGGACCGTGTTCACGTAATTGAACGGCCGCCGCAGCATCAGGCTGTCCTCGGACCCGGGCGTGCGCGGGTTGGCGAGGCGGATATGGCTGTCGTGGGGCGTTGCCGTCCCGTCCGGATCGGCGGCGAAGTCCGGCACCATCGCCTCGGTGCCGTCCGGGCGGTCGAGCGGGGCGCCGGTCATCTTGGTGCGGCCGATGAACCGCTCCTGCTCCAGGAGCGGCGCGCGGTCCCAGCGTTCGACCAGGTTGCGGATCAGGCGCACCGCCATGTAGCTGCCGCCCTCTGCCCAGGCCGGTTCGCCCCGGTCCGGCCCGACCCAGACCACGCGCTGCATCACCGCCGCATCGCTGCTGTCGGGATTGGCCGAGCCGTCGCGGAAGCCGAGGAGGTTGCGGGCGCTCTCTGGCGGTCTGCCGGGGTCCGCGGGGATCACCGGCACGTTGCCGTGCTGGGCCCATTTCAGCACCAGCTGGTCGGGGATGGTCTTCAGGATGTCCCGGAGCGCGTGGACCACGGAGTCCTGCGTGTTCGCGCAGAACTGGAGCGCGAGATCGCCATGGCAGAGATCGGCGACGAGCGCGTCGTTCGGGAAGCGCGTCATCCGTTGCAGCACCCGCGGCTTGGCCGCCGAGAGCCAGGGGCGGTCGTCGAACAGCGAGGCGCCGAGGGCGACCGTGACGGTCAGCGCGTCGGGCTTCACGACCGGGCCGAGGATGCCGCTGTCGGCCGGTGGCAGGCGCGGGTCGCTGTCGGGGATCGGGCCGCCGCGGGTGAGGAACTCGATCCGGTCGGTCAACCGGCGGAACAGCGCCTCCAGCGCCGCCGGATCATCGGCGAGGACGTGGAAGCTCGCGACGAGGCCGTTGGCCGGGCGCGGGGTGACGATGCCCGCCTGATGCGGGCCATGGGGCGGGATGAAATCCTCGGCGCTCGTCGCTTCGGCCACCGGTGCGTCGGCGGCATGGCGCGGCTCGGTGGCCGCGCGGGCGGTGCGGGGCAGGGTGCCGACCGCCGTGGCGATCGCCGCCGCACCCGTGAGCAGGCTACGGCGGGTGGTGGCGAACCTTGCGCGGAACTCGTCGGGCATGGGATCAGTCGAGGCCGATGGCGGGATTGAGGGCGGCGGCGGCATCGGCGACCTGGGCGAAGGCTGTCGAGATCCGCGTGCGTCCCTCCGCATCCACGCGGCCATAGGCCGGGAAGCTGCCATCGGCGGTGCGGAAGCCGTCGAGGGTCTTGCGCGCGGTGTCGATCGCGTCGTGGAAGGTCGCGGAGACCTCGGGCCGGGCTTCGGCGACCAGCGGCTCGACGAGGAGCGCCGACTTGGCGATGCCGTCGAGGTCGGCCGAGAATTCGGCGAGGTCCGACTGCGAATAGGGCGCCTGCGACGCGGTTGCCTGATCGGACACCCGCCTGGCGAGGGAGGCGGCATTGCCGGCAAGGTCGGCCGGGCCGAGGTCCAGCGTCTTCAGCCGGTCCCGGAGGGCCTCGGCATCGGCGGCGAGGCGTGCCGCGACCGGGGCGAGGCCCCCGGTGCTGCCGGTGGTCCAGAGGCCGTATTCGATCCGGTGGAAGCCGGTGAAGCCCGGATCCTGCTCGCGCTGCGCGAGATAGTCGGCCAGCGGGTCCATGGAGGTCTCCAGGTCGCCGATGCGGCTGGAGACCGGCGCGATCTGGCGCCAGGGCTGTCGGGCCGCGAGCCAGGCGGCCCGGGCGCCCTCGAGGTCACCGGCGGCGATGCGCTCGGACAGGGCCGCCGTCGCCTTGCCGAGCTCGCCGCTGCGCCGGCTGAGGTAGACCCGGTATTCCGACAGCGGCCCGATGAAGGCGCGGGTCTCGGGCTGGGCCTGATGCGCGTCGGATTCGGCGGTGGCGGTGATGGTGAGGGTCCCGCGCGGGTTGGACAGGAGCCCGCAGGTGATCTCGTAGGTGCCGGGCTTCAGCCGTTCGGTCAGCGTGGCATTGAGGCCCGGGGTGATGTTCTCGCGCTCGGCCACCACCATGACGCCTTCGAGGATCTCCCATTCCAGCGGGCGGTCCGAGGCGTTGTGGATGCGGAAGGTGGTGCGGCCCGCCGGCAGGGTGAGTTCCGCCGGCTGGCAGGTCGCGTCGGTGACGGTGACGGCGATGGCGCCGTCGGTCGGCTCGGGCGTGGCGAAGCGGGCGGCGAGCCAGAGGGCGGCGCCGCCGGCGACGACGAGGCCGGCCGCCGCCCCGAGCAGGACACGGGTGAGCGTGGAGGAGGCGGGCTTCGGAGATGGCATCGGATCAGACCTCCCGCCGGCTCGCCGACGCGGCGGCGATCGCGGGTTTCGGGGCGGCAACCGGGGCGTGGGGCCTCAGGAACATCCAGAGGGTGATCCCGAGCACCAGCGCCCAGAGCAGGAATTCGCCGAGCACGGGGGCGTCGTGATAGCCGAAGAGCCCGGAGAGGATGGTGCCGGTGACGGACGAGACCGGGAGCGTCCGGGTCATGTCCCAGACGGGCTGCTGGAGATGGTTCCAGATCCCGGCTTCGTGGAGGTTGCGCAGCGCGCTCGAGGCAAGGCCGGCGGCGACGAGGATGATGAAGATCCCGGTCCAGCGGAAGAAGCGCCGGAGGTCGAGCCGCACCCCGCCGCGGAAGATGCCGATGCCGATCACCACCGCGACCGCCACGCCGAGCAGCGCCCCGAGCGGCGCGCCCGGCCCCGGGCTCTGCTGGAAGAGCGCGAGCAGGAAGAAGACGGATTCGAGGCCCTCGCGGCCGACGGCGAAGAAGCTCATCCCGATCAGCGCCCAGGTGGGGCCGCGCAGGTCCGCCATCGCCACGTCGATGTCATGTTCCATCGTGGCCCGCATCGAGCGGGCGGCCTTGCGCATCCAGAAGACCATGGAGATGAGCAGCACCACCGCCAGCAGGCCGACGATCGCCTCGAAGAGCTCCTGGATCTTCTGCGGGAACTGCGCGCCGATGGCGATCACGGCCGCGCCGGCGAAGAGCGACAGGGCGATGGCGAGCAGGACCCCCACCCAGACCGCAGGCAGGAATTCGCCCCGCCCGGTCCGGGCGAGGTAGCCTGCGATGATGCCGACGATGAGGGCCGCCTCGAGACCCTCGCGCAGCATGATCAGAAAGGACGCCAGCATCTCCACCCCCCGGCCTGCAGATGCCGGGCAATCCCACGGCATTTTGCCTGACTCGGCCACTCAGGTATTGATGCCTACGCCGGCCGCCGGGGCAGCGCAAGCCCGTCCGGCGCAGGCGTCCGGCGGGCTTCGGGCGGGCATTTCAAGCCCTGCGCGAAGTCCGGGGGGCCGGTTGCGCGGGGGGCGAGCGGGAGAGGGTCAGACGCCGGTGACGCTGGTGAAGCCTTCGAACTGGGGATGGCCGAGGTAGAGCGGCTTGTTGGCCCCGGCGCCCTTGTGGGAGGCGCGGAACTGCTCGGAGCGGGTCCAGGCCAGGAACGACGCCTCGTCCTTCCAGATCGTGTGCGAGGCGTAGAGGGTATGGTCCTCATGACTCGGGCCACGCAGCAGGTGGAAGTCGATGAAGCCGTCCAGTTCGTCCAGACGGCTCTTGCGGCTCCGCCAGACCTCCTCGAAGGCCTCCTCCGAGCCGGGCACTACCCGGAACCTGTTCATCGCCACGAACATCGCGGTCTCCCTTCCTGTCTCACGGCGCATATGTGGCGGTTCGGGCCCGGGCCGTCAAAGGGGCGCGCGCCTGGGCATGCGGCGGGCGGCGTTGTTGCGCCCTGTCGCCTTCGCTAGAGAGGGCTGGACCGGGAGGACGGCGACAATGGGCTTGGCAGGGCAGGTGAGACGGCTGGTTCTGACCCTCGCGGTCGGGGCCGCGGGCGGCGCGGGTTTCGCCGCGGTGGGCTGGCCGGCGGCCTGGCTGATGGGCGCGATGGTGGCGACGGCCATCGTGGCGCTCTCCGGTGTCCGGCTGGGCCTGCCCGGGCAGGTGCGGAACCTGGCCTATGTGCTCCTCGGCATCTCGATCGGCTCGAACGTGACCCCCGAGAGCCTCGGGCAGGTCGGGGCCTGGCCGGGCAGCATCGCCATCCTCGGCGTCTCGGTGGCGGTGACGATGCTGGCCTCGGCGGCCTATCTGGAGAAGGTGCACGGCTGGGACCGGACCACCGCCCGCTTCGCCTCGATGCCGGGGGCCTTCTCGGCGGTCGCGGTGATCGCCCTCGACAGCGATGCCGACATGCCGCGGGTGGTGCTGGCGCAGAGCCTGCGCATCTTCGTGCTGGTGGTCCTGATCCCGCCGATCCTCGTGGTGCTGACCGGCGCCGGCGAGGGGGCCGCCACGGGGCTGGCGGGGCCGGCGACGAACACGGCGGCCGAGGCCCTGCTCACCTTCGGCCTGAGCGCCGCTGCCGCCGGCCTGCTCGGCTGGCTGCGGGTGCCGGCCGGCGTGCTGCTCGGCGCGATGGTGGCGAGCGCGGTCCTGCACGCGACCGGGCTGGTGCATGGCCGCTTTCCCCCGGCGCTCGTCATCGCGGGCTTCGTGGCGACCGGCTCGGTGATCGGCGCCCGCTTCTACGGCACCCGGATGGAGACGGTGGCCCGCACGATCCCGGCGGCGGTGGTGAGCGTCCTGGTGGCGCTGGTGATCTCGGCAGGGATTGCCGCGATCGGCGCCCGCGTGCTCGGCCTGCCCTTCGGCGAGGTCTGGCTCGCCTATGCGCCGGGCGGGGTCGAGGCGATGGCGGCGATGGCGCTGTCCCTCGGCCTCGACCCGGCCTTCGTCGGCGCGCATCACGTCCTGCGGATCCTGGGCCTCAACCTCGTCAGCTCCCTCTGGCTGACTGGCGGCCGCTCCCGGCGGGATTGAACGGCCCGATCGTTGCAGATCCGCCACAGGTGCGGACGGGATGCCGCAGCCGGGGGTGGCGTTGACCCAGATCAAACGGGCTGCGGCCTGGCTCGGCTACTCGGTGGGCCAGGGAGGAAGTCGCTCAGAACTCCACAGGACAGACCATGACCGAGCGCCAAGAGCCACTGGCCGCCGATCTCTTGAAGGCGGTTCCCTTCCGCATCATTCCCGCCCTGATCACCACCGCAGTCCTCCTGGGGCTGCTTGCCGTTCCCACTCCCGCCGGGCTCGACCGGAACGGCTGGGTGATGCTGGCGATCTTTCTGACCACGATCGTCGCGATCATTCTCAAGGTCATGCCGATCGGCGTGATGGCGCTGATGGCGATCGTCATCGTGTCGCTGGCACAGGTCACCTCCGACACTTCGAAGGGAGCCGTCGCTGACGCGCTGGCGAGCTTCGCCAATCCGCTGATCTGGCTGATCGTCATTGCGATCCTGATCTCGCTCGGACTGCGCAAGACCGGCCTCGGCCGCCGCCTCGGGCTGGTCTTCATCGCGGCCCTCGGCCGGCGCACGATCGGGATCGGCTACGGCATCGTCTTCTGCGAGCTGCTGCTCGCGCCGGTGACGCCCAGCAACACCGCCCGGGCGGGCGGGATCATCCACCCGATCATGAAGTCGATCGCCAATGCCTTCGACTCCGACCCGGCCAAGGGCACCGAGCGCCGGGTGGGCACCCATCTCGCGCTCGTCAACTACCACGGGAACCCGATCACCTCGGCCATGTTCCTGACGGCAACGGCGGCCAACCCGCTGGCGCTCAGCTATGTCGCCGAAGCCAGCGGCGGGAGCCTGCATCTGACCTGGGTTTCCTGGGCGGTCGCCATGCTGGTGCCGGGCCTCGTCGCCCTGATGCTGATGCCGCTCATCCTCTATGTGATCGCCCCGCCGGAGCTGAAGGAGACCCCCGACGCCGTCGTCTATGCCCGCAGCGAACTGGCGGCGATTGGGGGCGATGTCGCCGAAGGAAATCATCATGACGGCGACCTTCGGCCTGTTGCTGCTGCTCTGGGCCAATGTCCCGGCGATGCTCTTCGGCCCGGCCTTCGTGCTGGACCCGACCGCGGTCGCCTTCATCGGCCTCTTCGCGCTGCTGATCACCGGTGCGATCACCTGGGATGACGTGCTGTCGAAGAAGAGCGCCTGGGACACGCTGTTCTGGTTCGGCGCGCTGGTGATGATGGCCGACCAGCTGAACAAGCTCGGCGTCATCGCCTGGTTCTCGGACGGGATGAAGACGGCCATCGCCTCGGCGGGTTTCGGCTGGGAGATGACGGCGGTGGTGCTGGTGCTGGTCTTCACCTTCGCCCACTACATCTTCGCCAGCGCCACCGCCCATGTCAGCGCGATGATGCTGGCGCTGCTGACCGTCGGCGCGCTGCTGATCCCGGTGGAGAGCCAGGGCTTCTTCTTCCTGATGATGATCGCCGCCTCGGGCCTGTTCATGGCGCTGACCCATTATGCGACGGGCACCTCGCCGATCATCTACGGGTCGGGCTACATCACCCTGGGCGCCTGGTGGGGAATCGGCTTCGTCATGTGCTGCGTCAATCTGGTGATCTTCGCCGTGGTCGGCGGCCTCTGGTGGAAACTCCTCGGCTACTGGTGACGGCAGCCGGCGCTTTGACGCAGGCGCGTGACAAGATATAGGAGAGGGGAGGCCGTCCGCCGCAACCGGCGGGTGGCCAGCCCCAGCATTCGAGGCCCGCATGGTCCACGCGCCCGATCTCTTCGGCAACGACCCCGAAACCCAGTCCTATGGCGCTGCCTCGATCGAGGTGCTGGAAGGGCTGGAGCCGGTGCGCAAGCGCCCCGGCATGTATATCGGCGGGACCGACGAGCGGGCGCTGCACCACCTGCTGGCCGAGGTGCTCGACAATTCGATGGACGAGGCGGTCGCCGGCCACGCCAGCCGCATCGAGGTGGAGCTGCACGCGGATTTCTCCATCACCGTCCGCGACAACGGCCGCGGCATTCCGGTGGACCCGCATCCCCGCTTTCCCGACAAGTCGGCGCTGGAGGTGATCCTCTGCACCCTCCATGCGGGCGGCAAGTTCTCCGGCAAGGCCTATGAGACGAGCGGCGGCCTGCATGGCGTCGGCATCTCGGTCGTCAATGCGCTGTCGGATCGCGTGGTGGTCGAGGTCGCCCGGTCCAAGCAGCTGTTCCGGCAGGAATTCTCGCGCGGTTTGCCGCAAGGCGGGCTCGTGCATCTCGGGCCGACGCAGAACCGGCGCGGCACCAGCGTCACCTTCCATCCCGATGCCGAGATCTTCGGCCCCACCGCCCGGCTGAAGCCGGCGCGGCTGCTCCGCATGGTGCGGTCCAAGGCCTATCTCTTCTCGGGCGTCGAGATCCGCTGGAAATGCGATCCCGCCTGCCTCGCCTCCGGCGACGAGACCCCCGAGAGCGCGACCTTCCACTTTCCCGGCGGCCTCTCGGACTATCTCTGCGAGCGGCTCGAGGGCGCGCAGTGCTATGCCGAACGCCCCTTCTCCGGCAAGGTCGCCTTCTCCGAGCGGTTCGGCGCCGAGATGGTCGGGTCGGTCGAATGGGCGATCAACTGGACGCCGCAGCGGGACGGCTTCGTCTCCTCCTACTGCAACACCATCCCGACGCCCGAGGGGGGCACCCATGAGGCGGGGTTCTGGGCGGCGCTGCTGAAGGGCATCCGCGGCTACGGCGAGCTCGTCTCCAACCGCAAGGCCGCGCAGATCAGCCGCGAGGATCTGGTCGAGGGCGGCTCGGCGATGATCTCGGTCTTCATCCGCGAGCCGGAATTCGTCGGCCAGACCAAGGACCGCCTCGCCACGCAGGAGGCCGCCCGGCTGGTCGAGGGCGCGGTGCGCGACCGCTTCGACACCTGGCTCGCCGCCGACACCCGCACCGCCGGGGCATTGCTCGACTGGCTGGTGCTGAAGGCCGAGGAACGCGCCCGGCGCCGGCAGGAAAAGGAGACGAGCCGCAAGACGCCGGTGAAGAAGCTGCGCCTGCCGGGCAAGCTCGCCGACTGTTCGGCGGCGGCGACCGACGGGTCGGAGCTCTTCCTCGTCGAGGGCGACTCGGCCGGCGGCTCGGCCAAGCAGGCGCGCGACCGCAAGATCCAGGCGGTGCTGCCCCTGCGCGGCAAGATCCTGAACGTGCTGGGCGCCGCCTCCTCGAAGATGATGCAGAACCAGGAACTGGCCGATCTCTGCCAGGCCATGGGCGTGCAGACCGGCAGCCGCTTCGCGCTCGCTGACCTGCGCTACGAGAAGATCATCATCATGACCGACGCCGACGTGGACGGCGCGCATATCGCCTCGCTGCTGATGACCTTCTTCTTCACCCAGATGCGGCCGCTGATCGAGACCGGCCACCTCTATCTCGCCGCCCCGCCGCTCTACCGCCTGACGCAGGGGGCGCAGTCGGTCTATGCCAAGGACGACGCGGAGAAGGACCGGCTCATGGCCCGGGGGCTCGGCGGGCGCGGCAAGATCGAGGTCAGCCGCTTCAAGGGTCTCGGCGAGATGATGCCCGCCCAGCTCAAGGAAACCACGATGGACCCCAAGCGGCGCAAGCTGATCCGGGTGAGCATCCACGAGGACGAGGCCTCGGGCGGCGAGGCGGGCGACACCGCCGCGCTTGTCGAGCGGCTCATGGGCAAGCGGCCCGAGATGCGCTTCCAGTACATCCAGGAGAACGCCCGCTTCGTCGAGGATCTCGACGTCTAGGGCAATGTCCAACCGGACGGAATTATCCGGTGATCAGGACGGAGCGTAAATTCAATATTCCAGGGCGGACGGCCGGGCGCAGCCGGGACGGACTCCGCTCTGAAGGGAAGAAGGGGGCGGGGGATGTCGAGGATGCTGCGTCTCGCGGCGGTTCTGCTCGCGGGCACGGGGGGATCCGCCGCACGGGCCGAGGGGTCGATCCCGGCCTGTGACCTGCTGACGCCGGCCGGGATCGCCGAGGCGGCCGGGGCCTCCGTGGAGCCGGACGGCTCCAGCGGGGATGCGGGGGCGGGGAAATGCCGCTGGCGGGTCGGGGAGGCGCATCTGGTCTCGGCAACGCTGGTGACCGAGGCGGCGCTCGGCGTCACCGGCGGCAGCGTGCTCGACTATTTCAGGCAGGCGGAACGGAACTTCCGCGACTCGGTGCCGCCCGGGGAGACGCGCGACCTGCCGGGCATCGGCCTGCGCGCCTATCTCTTCAGCACCGAGGTGAACAACCCGGACGAGGCGGTGTCGGTCACCGCGACGAACGGCGCGGACTTCATCACCATCGACACCTTCGGCCTGCCGGAGCAGGTGGCGATCGACCTCGCGCGGCAGGCCGTGGCGCGGCGCTGAGGCAGGGTCGGTCTGCCGCGGCCAGGGCGGCGGCAGACCGGGTTTCGGGTGAGGCTGCTGCCTCAGTTGCGGGCCTTGTCGACCATCTTGCCCTTGGAGATCCAGGGCATCATCCCGCGAAGCTTCTCACCGACCTGTTCGATCTGGTGCGCGTCGTTGCGGCGGCGGGTTGCCTTGAAGAACGGCTGGCTGACCGCATTCTCCTGCATGAAGTCGCGGACGAACTTGCCGGTCTGGATGTCCTCCAGAACCGCCTTCATGCGGGCCTTGGTCTCCTCGCGCGGCAGGATCCGCGGGCCGGAGACATACTCGCCGTACTCGGCGGTGTTGGAGATCGAGTAGTTCATGTTGGCGATCCCGCCCTCGTAGATGAGGTCGACGATCAGCTTCACTTCGTGCAGGCACTCGAAATAGGCCATTTCGGGCTCGTAGCCCGCCTCGACCAGCGTCTCGAAGCCCATGCGGATGAGCTCGACGAGGCCGCCGCAGAGCACCGCCTGCTCGCCGAAGAGGTCGGTCTCGCACTCTTCCTTGAAGTCGGTCTCGATGATGCCGGAGCGGCCGCCGCCGATGCCCGAGCAGTAGCTCTTGGCGATTTCGAGCGCATTGCCGGAGGCGTCGTTGTTGACGGCCACGAGGCAGGGCACGCCGCCGCCCTTCACGAATTCACCGCGCACGGTGTGGCCGGGGCCCTTCGGCGCCATCATGATGACATCGACGCCGGGCTTCGGCTCGATCAGGCCGAAATGGACGTTGAGGCCATGGGCGAAGGCGATCGCCGCGCCGTCGCGCAGGTTCTCGTGGATGTATTTCTTGTAGGTGTCAGCCTGCAGCTCGTCGGGCATCGTCATCATGATGACATCGGCCCATTTCGCCGCTTCGTCGATCGCCATGACCTTCAGGCCCTCGCCTTCGGCCTTCTTCGCGGAGGGCGAGCCCGGGCGCAGGGCCACGGCGAGATTCTTCGCGCCGGAATCGCGCAGGTTCAGCGCATGGGCATGGCCCTGGCTGCCATAGCCGACGATGGCGACCTTCTTGTCCTTGATCAGGTTGATGTCGCAGTCGCGATCGTAATAGACGCGCATATCTGGTTTCCCCCGTTTCGCGTTCGTGTTCGTGGCGGCACCCTAGGCGGTGGCGGGCAAAAGCGAAGCGTTGAAATCGGGGGTTTTCTTCGAGAAGGCGCGGATATAATTCGCAATCAACTCACTTGATGCGAAGATCATGCAGGCAGACGATATCGACCGGCGGCTGCTCCGCCATCTGGAGGAAGACGCCGCCCTGCCGGTGGCCGAGCTGGCCGCGCGGGCCGGGCTCGCGCCGGGACAGGTCGCCCGCCGGCTGGAGCGGCTGGAACGCGCGGGCGTCATCCTCGGGCGGCGCGTCGATATCGACCTGCGCGCGCTTGGCTACGAGGTGCGGGTCTTCCTGAGGGTGACGCTCGACAAGACCGCGCCGCGCGCCTTCGACGCGTTTCTCGCCGCCGCACGGGAGGTGCCGGAGGTGGTGGCGATCCAGACGCTGCTCGGGCGAGTCGATGCGCGGATGGACGTGGTGGCGCGCGATCTCGGGCATTATCAGCAGATCTACCGGAACCGGATCCTGGCGCTGCCCCATGTCGCGGAAATCGAGGCGCTGATGCTCGTGTCCGAGCTGAAGGGCGCCGGGCGGCTGCCGTTGTGATCGACCTTGACGACACCGACCGCGCCATCCTGCGCGCCCTGATCGCCGATGGTGGGCTGAATGCGCGCGAGGTCGGGGCGGCCGTGGGCCTGAGCCAGCCGGCGGCCTGGCGGCGGGTGCGGCGGCTGGAGGAGGCCGGGGTGATCCGCGGCCGGCGGCTGGTGCTCGACCGGGCGAAGCTCGGCTGGACGGTCACGGTCCATGTCGGGATCCGCCTCGCCGCCAAGGGCCGGCTCGATGTCGAGGCCTTCGAGCGCGCCGTGCAGGCGATCCCCGAGGTGCAGGTGGTCCAGCATGTCCTCGGCGTCTTCGACTATCGGCTGCTGGTGGTGGCGCATGACCTCGCGGATTTCGAGCGCATCCTGCGGCGCCGCATCCTGACCCTGCCGGGCGTCGGGTCGGTCGAGTCGAATGTGGAGCTGAGCGACGAGAAGACGGCCGGCCCGCCGGTGTGACGGCAGCCGGTCGCCCGGCCGGTCAGCCCGCCGAGGTGAACCGGGCGGGGCTGCTTTCCGGGCCGCCGGCCCCGAGGCCGAGGCGCATGGCGGCCTGACGCAGCGGGGCCGTGCGGTCGAGCAGGCGCAGCCCGGCGGCGCGCAGGTCGCGCAGCCGCTGGTCCCCGGTC
>ERZ500977.83-NODE-83-length-19201-cov-6.908284_pt1 | contig 19201 bp, 17 predicted proteins | sample MGYA00248863_ERZ500977 | MGnify/ENA primary metagenome ERZ500977 (study PRJEB25958, sample SAMN03398581) | human skin metagenome | study: EMG produced TPA metagenomics assembly of the Human Skin Microbiome Metagenome (human skin metagenome) data set.
GTCTCTTTCGCTGAGTGCTTCGGGGGCGGATGGTCGGGGTCTGGCGCCGACGACGTCGGCGCCGGTCCGGCCGGCGGTCACGCGGACGGCTCGGCGCTGTGCTCCAGGTAGGCGCGCAGGGTGTTCAGGCGGTGGGCGCGGGCGGCGGCCTCGATCTCCTCGAAGCGCGCCCCGTCCTCGATCAGGCGCAGCAGGTGCTCGTGCTCGTCCACGGAGGCCACCGCCCGGCCGGGCACGTACGCGAACGTGGAGGAGCGCAGCGCGGCCAGGCGGTTCCAACCGCGGTGCACCAGGTCGTGCACGTGCTCGTTCTGGTGATGCTCGAACAGGATCGAGTGGAAGCGGCGGTTGAGCTCGGTGAACGTCACCGGGTCCCAGGCCGTCTCCGACTCCGTCATCGCGCGCATGGTCGCGTTCACCTCGCGGGCCGCCGCGAGGTCCTCGGCGGTCACGTGCGGGGCGCACTGGGCGGTGGAGAACCCCTCCACCAGCGCCAGCGTCTCCATGGTGTGGCGGTACTCGATCGGGTCGATGCCCACCACGGTGGCGCCCACGTTGCGCTCGTAGGCCACCAGCTTCTCGGACTGCAGGCGGCGGATCGCCTCCCGCACGGGCACCACGGACATGCCCAGCTCCGCGGCGATCTGGGACAGCACCAGCCGGTCGCCCGGCAGCGCCCAGTTGTCGGCCGGGGCCGCCGTGACCTCGTAGACGCCATAACCGATGCGGCCCGAGTAGGCGACGCCGCGGTTCGACGGGATGGTCCAGGGCGTCGTGGTCCAGATCACGACCTTGGCGCCGTCGAGCGCCTCCGGCCCCGCGACGACCGGGAATTTCACCCAGATCGTGTGGCTCTGGTGGTCCTTGTATTCGACCTCCGCCTCGGCCAGCGCGGTCTTCTCGACCGGCGACCACATGACCGGCTTCGACCCGAGGTAGAGCGCGCCGTTCATCACGAATTTCATGAATTCGTCCGCGATCACCGCCTCGGCGTGGAAGTCCATGGTCAGGTAGGGATCGTCCCACTTGCCGGTGACGCCGAGCCGCTTGAATTCCTCGCGCTGGACGCCGACCCAGTGTTCGGCGAAGCGCCGGCATTCGGCGCGGAAGTCGATGACCGGCACCTCGTCCTTGTTGCGGCCCTTGGCCCGGTACTGCTCCTCGATCTTCCACTCGATGGGCAGGCCGTGGCAGTCCCAGCCGGGGACGTAGCGGCTGTCGTGGCCCATCATCTGCCGCGAGCGGACGACGAAATCCTTCAGCACCTTGTTGAGCGCATGGCCGATGTGGAGATTGCCGTTGGCATAGGGCGGGCCATCGTGCAGCGCGAAGGGCGGGCGCCCCGCCCCCGTCGCCCGCAGCCGGTCATAGACACCGATCCGCGCCCAGCGGGCCAGCCATTCGGGCTCGCGCTGCGGCAGGCCCGCGCGCATCGGGAAATCGGTCTTCGGGAGGAAGAGGGTGTCCTTGTAGTCGGGCGTGTCGGCACACATCGGGAAGGGTCCGTTCGAAAAAGGGAAAGGGGAGCGCAGCAGCGCACGGGTCCCGGCGGCCCTGACGCGTCAGAGCGCCGGGCGGCTAATTCGACGGAACTGGCCGGATCTTCCCTGCATGGCCGCGGGTATAGCGGCGCCCCCCCTGGCCTTCAACGGCTTTCGGGCGGAGGGGGAGGAAGCCACCCATATCGGCGCCCCGGATCACCCGGCAGGGAAGGATCGTCGCGGACCGTCCCGCCGGGGCAGGCGATTGCGGTCGCATCCGCCGATCCCCGCCCTCCCGCGCGGACAGCCCGGAGGGCAGGTTCCCGCCCGCTCCCGTGGCCTCACCCGGCGTTTGCCATCCGGGCGGCGAGGCCTTAAGTAGCGCCGCAACCCCTGACCTCACGCATGCGAGTCCCGCCGATGGCCACCCCCCAGTATGTCTTTCACATGGACGGCCTCTCCAAGGCCTATGCCGGCGGCAAGAAGGTCTTCGAGAACATCCGCCTGTCCTTCCTGCCCGGCGTGAAGATCGGCGTCGTCGGCGTCAACGGCTCGGGCAAGTCGTCGCTGCTCCGGATCATGGCCGGCACCGACAAGGACTTCCAGGGCGAGGCCAGGCCCGCCAAGGGCGTGACCGTCGGCTACCTGCCGCAGGAACCCGAACTCGACCCGGCCCTCGACGTGCGCGGCAACGTCATGGAGGGGGTTGCCGCCAAGCGCGCCCTGCTCGAGCGCTACAACGAGGTCGCCATGAAGGTGGCCGAGGACTACACCGACGAGCTGATGGAGGAGATGACCACCCTCCAGGACCAGATCGACGCGCAGAACCTCTGGGATCTCGACAGCCAGGTCGACGTGGCCATGGAGGCGCTCCGCTGCCCGCCCGACGATGCCTCGGTCGACACCCTCTCGGGCGGCGAGAAGCGCCGGGTCGCCCTCTGCAAGCTGCTGCTCGAGGCGCCCGACGTGCTGCTCCTCGACGAGCCGACGAACCACCTCGATGCCGAGACCATCGCCTGGCTCCAGAAGCACCTGATCGAATACAAGGGCACGATCCTGATCGTGACCCACGACCGCTATTTCCTCGACGACATCACCTCCTGGATCCTCGAGCTCGACCGTGGCCGGGGCATTCCCTACGAGGGCAACTATTCCTCGTGGCTGGAGCAGAAGGCGAAGCGCCTCGCGCAGGAGGCCCGCGAGGACAAGGCCCGCCAGACCACGCTGGCCCGCGAGCTCGAGTGGATCCGCCAGGGCGCCAAGGCCCGGCAGGCCAAGCAGAAGGCGCGCATCAACGCCTATAACGAACTCGCCTCGAAATCCGAGCGCGAGAAGATCACCACTGCCCAGATCGTCATCCCGAACGGCCCCCGGCTCGGGCAGAACGTGATCACCGTCGAGGGGATCGAAAAGCACTACGGCGACCGCGAGCTGATCGACAACCTGACCTTCGCCCTGCCCCCCGGCGGCATCGTCGGCGTCATCGGCCCGAACGGCGCCGGCAAGACCACGCTCTTCCGCATGCTGACCGGGCAGGAACAGCCCGACGCCGGCACCGTCACCTATGGCGAGAGCGTCACGCTCTCCTATGTGGACCAGTCGCGCGACGCGCTCGATCCCGCGAAGACGGTCTGGGAGGAAATCTCCGACGGCCTCGACGTGGTGAAGCTCGGCGACGCCGAGGTGAACAGCCGCGCCTATTGCGGCGCCTTCAACTTCAAGGGCAGCGACCAGCAGAAGAAGGTCGGCCTGCTGTCGGGCGGCGAGCGCAACCGCGTCCACCTCGCGAAGCTCCTGCGCGCCGGCGGCAACGTCCTCCTCCTCGACGAGCCGACCAACGACCTCGACGTCGAGACCCTGCGCGCGCTGGAAGACGCCCTGGTCGACTTCGCCGGCTGCGCCGTCGTCATCAGCCACGACCGCTTCTTCCTCGACCGCATCTGCACCCACATGCTCGCCTTCGAGGGCGACGCGCATGTGGAATGGTTCGAGGGCAACTTCGAGGACTACGAAGCCGACAAGATCCGGAGGCTGGGACCGGACGCGGCGGAGCCGAAGCGGATCAAGTATAAGAAATTTGCGCGGTGAGCTTGTTGTATGGGGGGCTCACCGGAATTAATGCTTTAGATCGGATCCGGTGAGACATGCCTGTCGAAAATCATAACCTATCTGAATACCATGTTAAATTTTTTCCCGGTTGTCGGAGCCTCATTCTGTGATCGAAGGTCCCGCGGAAATGCTGGCTCGCTACAGAAACACGCTCGGTAAAAATTTCGGAGAATACTTCTATTACTTAAATCAGGCTACATTTGAACTCGTCGGAGTCTGGGACGTTTATCGATCTTTTTTTGGGACGAATGAGCAGAGGGTTAACCTTCTCAACCGCGCCTCTGGCTACGTAACATCTGTAATTCAGGATACGCTCCATGAGCGTGTGATCCTGGGGATATGCCAGCTTACGGATCCTGAAAATTCTAGAGGTCTTAGAAATCTTACAGTAACCGGGCTTCCAAGCTTTATCGATGAGACAATTTACCGGGAAGAAATTGCAGTCATGTGCAAGTCTGCTCGGGATTCGACGTCGTTCGCGCGCGATCTTCGCAACAAGTTGATCGCTCATTCTGATTTTGCAGCCAAATCAGGAAGCCAACAAATAGAATACTCGTCGCGACTAAAAATTTTCAAAGCGATCACTGCCATAATCAAGCCTCTTCGCCATATCCATAGGAAATCATTTGATTCATTTCAATTTTACCACGCAATACACCCATCTCCGGACGAAAATATGTTTCTGAAGTGTATTCATCTCGGAGTTGAGCAGATGGAAATTGAAAAAAGCGATTTGAATATATTAAATTATTCCAAGCGGCAGTTTCCTGATTGGCTGGAAGTTCGCAACCAAGATGAGTTTGATTCAGGTTTTATCTCAAACATTAATAGTTAAATATTCATTATTATAGATTAACTTATCTATTGTTATATTTTATTTATATAAAATATATGAACTTAATTACGTCTCAAAACCCAAAATAACTACCACAATACAAGTACTGGTCTCACCATGCCAATCAATTGATGCTACACTGATTTGAACCGCAGTTGCTCCCCGTAGTGTCGCCAGCCTTCGTACCGCAGCCCCCTTGCGGGTGGCGCTACGCAACCTCAATCTTATAGTCGTCCGCACGACTGATAGCTGACCTGAGGCCCTTCTTCCCCGGAGCCCCCATGCGCCTCCCTGCCCTCCTCCTCGCCGCCCTCGCCCTTGCCGGCTGTGCGGGCGAGTCCTTCCGCGACACGTCCGCTCCGATCGCGGCGCAGCGGGATTTCAACCCCGAGCGGTATCTCGGCCTCTGGTACGAGATCGCCCGGTTCCCCGTCCGCTTCGAGGAGGGGTGCGTGGCGACCACGGCCGAATATGGGGCGATCGACGCCACCACCGTCAGCGTGCGCAACACCTGCCGCAAGGGGGCGCCGGACGGGCCGGTGCAGGGCGTCTCCGGCACGGCGACGGTGGTCGGGCCGGGCCAGCTCAAGGTGAAATTCCCGAAGGTGCCCTTCGTCTCCGCCGACTACTGGGTGCTGTGGGTGGACGCGGATTACCAGACCGCGGTGGTCGGCGTTCCGTCCGGCACCTCCGGCTGGATCCTCGCCCGGACGCCGGCGATCGATGCGGCGCGGCGGGCCGAGGCAGAGGCGGTGCTGGCCCGGAACGGCTATGACGTCAGCCGCCTCTACGACGTCCCCCAGGCCAGGCCGTAAGCCCTTGCGCCCCCCGGGAGGGGGGCGCCGCGGCGGTGTCAGTGCGCCGCCGGTTCTCCGAGGGACGCACGCCGCACCCGCGCCTGACGGCCCTCCCAGAGGCCGGCCGTCAGGAGGATGAGCGTCGTCAGCCAGCCCATGGTCAGCAGGTCGACGGCGGGCGCCACCGGCAGGAGCGCCGCCAGCGCCAGCGCCGCCACGATGTGGGAGACCGGGATCCGGCCATAGACCACCTTCTTGTAGATGGCGCTGCCGAGCAGGTAGAGGGCCGGACCGCCCGAGAGCACCAGCGCATAGGCCGTCTTCAGGCCGTCATGCGGATGGGCGAGCACCAGGTCGTTGCCGACCGCGGTGGCGATGATGCCGCCGACGAGGATGGCATGGACATAGTGGAACTGCGCGCCGATCCGGCCCGGATCGTCGGAACGGGTGATGGCGTCGGTCGCATCCTTGCCCGAGGTGCCGAAATAGAGCCACCACATGGCGAGCGTGCCGAGGAAGGTCGCAAGCATGGCCGAGAGCACCGCCGGGTCCCAGCTTTCTGCCCTGGCCAGCGTCGCGCCGGTCGCGAGCAGTGTCTCGCCGAGGGCGACGATGACGAAGAGCTGGCAGCGTTCCGCAAGATGCCCGCCCTCGATCGTCCAGTCGCGGGTCGAGGACCGGCCCATTCCCGGCAGGGCGAAGCCGGTCATCGGCGAGATGTATTCGCAGGCGACGGCCAGCGCCCAGAAGGCCGCGCGGGCCCAGTGCTCGGTCAGGCCGCCGGCGATCCAGAACAGCGCCGAGATGCAGAGCCAGCCGAGCATCCGCCGGTAGTTCGCCGCTAGCGGATGGGCGCGCCCCAGTTCCCAGACGATATAGCCGGTGCGCCCGACCTGGATCGCGACATAGGCGAGCGCAAAGACGAGGCCGCGGTCGCCGAAGGCCCCGGGAATGGACGAGGCCATGATGAGGGCCGCCAGCATCACGGCGAAGAGCATGCCGCGGATGCGCGGCGTCTCGGGATCGAACCAGTTGGTGGTCCAGCAGGTATACTGCCAGCCGAGCCAGACCGCGAACCACAGGATCAGCGTCTCGAAGACGCCGCCGAGAGTGAGGTTGTGGAGCAGCTCGTGGCTGAGCTGGGTGATCGCGAAGACATAGACCAGATCGAAGAACAGCTCTTCGTAGGTCACGCGGGCATGGTGCCCGTCGCGGCGGCGCAGCAGCGCATGATGGGGAGGGGCATCTGTCATGACATATCCTTACCGGGCCAGATGCAGCATGTGCTGCCGAACGACGTGCAGGCCGTGGAAACCCGGAGCCGGGGCGCGGCCGTCCGGCGCCCGCCCGCAGCGGGTATCGAAAATGCCTGCCTCCGCCCCGGCCCGCGAGAGGCTGGAGCGGAGGCAGCCTGCCCCGGCTTGTCGGCCGGGGGCGCCGCCGATCTCGCCCGACCCGGCGCAACGGCGACAGTCCGGTGCCGTTCGGGATCGCCTGACGCGCTCCGGCCGGGGCGGGCCGTGCCGGGAAGCCGGCTGTCCGGCGTCCCGGATCCTCACTTCGTGGTGTAGCCGCCGTTCACGAGGATGGTCTGGCCGGTCATCCACCAGCCCTCCGAGACGAGAAACCGGATCCACGGCACGATATCCTCGATGTCGGTGAGCCCCGTCCGCGACTTCGGCGACAGGGCCGCGGCCGTCTTGTGATAGGCAACCGCATCCGCGCCCTCGGCCGGATAGAAGAACGGGGTGTCCATCGGGCCGGGACCGATCGCGGTCACGGAGATCCCGCGAGCGCCCAGTTCCTTCGAAGCGGCCCGGGTGTAATGCTCGACCGGCGCCTTGGTGCCGGCATAGCTCGCGTAGAACGGAGTATAGGCGCCAAGCAGCGAGGTGACGAGCGTGCAGACCTTGCCGTTGTCGTTCACCACCTTGCCGGCCTCCTTCAGGAAGAAGAAGGCGCATTTGGAGTTGACCGCGCTCATCTCGTCGAACTCGGCCTCGCTCACCTCGGCCATCGGCTTCTTCAGCACCTTGCCGACGGTATTGACCGCGATGTCGATCGAGCCCATGGCGGCCTTCGCATCGTCAAAGAGCCTGGCGACGGCCCCGGCCGTCGTCAGGTCGGCCTGGAAGGCGAAGCCCTGCGCCCCGGCCGCCTGGATCGCGTCCAGCGTGGCTTCGGCCTCGCCCCGGGCGGCGGCGCTGTTGTAGTGGATCGCCACGGCCCGTGCGCCGTGTGTTGCCAGATCACGGGCGAGCAGCGCGCCCAGGTTCTTTGCGCCGCCGGCAATGAGAACAGTTTTCCCGGAGATTCTGTGATCGGACATGCTGTGTCTCCCTGCCTTGCGCAGCCACGTCCGGCGGCTGCTTTCCGGCGCGCAAGATATGGCCTAGGATTGCACGATAAAGCCGCCCATTCTGACAGAATATGTCAGAACTGACGTACAATCGGAAAGCCTGCCGCCTGTGGACCGCATTGAATCCTTCCGCACCTTCACCCGCGTCGTCGACTGCGCGAGCTTCACCCGCGCAGCCGATGCCCTCGGCCTGCCGCGCTCGTCGGTCTCGGCAGCGGTGATCGCCCTGGAGGCGCGCGTCGGCGCGCGCCTGCTGCACCGCACGACACGCCGGGTCGCCCTCACCCGGGACGGCGCCGCCCTCTACGAGCGCTGCCTGCGCGTCATCGCCGATGTCGAGGAGACCGAGAATCTGTTCCGGCAGGAGAAGGCCGGGCCGTCAGGGCAGCTCCGCATCGACGTGCCGGGACGGATCGGGCGGCTGATCGTCGCTCCGGCCCTGCCGGACTTCCTGGCGCGCTTCCCCGGCATCGACATCGCCCTCGGCGTCACGGACCGCGCGATCGACCTGATCGGGGACGGCGTCGACTGCGCGTTGCGCGTCGGCCCCCTGCCGGATTCCGGCATGATCGCCCGGTCGCTCGGAGAGCTCGACCTCATCAACGTGGCGAGCCCCGACTATCTGTGCCGCCACGGCACCCCGCGCACGCCGGAAGACCTCGCCGCCCATCAGGCGGTGAACTATGCCTCGCCCTCCACGGGGCGCGTGCATCCGTGGGAGTGGCGGACGCAGGACGGGCTGCGCGCAATGCCCGTGCGCAGCCGCGTGACCGTGAACAACGCCGAGGCCTGCATCGCCTGCTGCCTGGCCGGCCTCGGCCTCATCCAGATCCCCGCCTATGACGTCCGAAGCCATCTGGAGGCGGGCGAGCTCATCGAGGTCATGCCCCGCTTCCGCCCCGCCCCGATGCCGATGGCCCTGCTCTATCCCCACCGGCAGCACCTGTTGCCCCGGCTCCAGGTCTTCGCCGACTGGCTGCAGGAGCTGATGAACGGCCACCTGCGGCGCTGAGCTTCGGGGCTATCGGGCTGCGGCACCGATGGCCGGCATGGAGAGGCTGACACCGAAGTCATCCCTGGGAGGCATGGGGGGTGCCCCATGGGGACAGATCACCGACCGTCCCGGGGACTGCGAGCGGCGACTCCATGTCCCGGACTCGGACGCAGTCCCATGCGAGGTGCCGCGCGATCGCCCCACACCCGGCAGCGCCTCGCCCGATCGTCTGCTGGGCTCGGGAACATGATGCGCGACTGGTGCGACGCCATCGGCCTGCCCCAATGCACGAGCCACGGCCTGCGCGACGCGACTCGCCGGGACCGGATGCAGCGCCTCGGAAATCGTGGCGGTCACCGGCCACGCGACCTTGAAGGAGGTCCAGCGCTACACGGCCACGGCCAACCGAAAGCTCATGGCGACCTCGGCGATGTCGAAGCTCCGCGAAAGTGCTGCCGCGGCATCATCTGGCGAACCAGTTCTGCCGGTTCGCCAGAATTCGGCACAACCAATTGATAAAAAGGAGAAAAGCATGGTTTTGGCGGAAGAGGTGGGATTCGAACCCACGGACGGTTGCCCGTCGCCGGTTTTCAAGACCGGTGCCTTAAACCGCTCGGCCACTCTTCCCGCGCCCGGACGCGGCGTCCGGGCTGTCCCGGATGCCACATCCGCGGCGTGGGAACAATAGCCGCCCCTGCGGCGCTTGCCCCCCGCGCTGCAGCATGCTTATGTCCATTCTGGGCCATGTGGCCGGAAACCATCAGGCGGATCAGAGTTTGGAAACGGCCGTTGCCATCGACAGGACCGGCGCGGGTGCCCGGGTTGCCCTGACCGGCGCCCTGCTGCTCGAGGCTGTCGACCGGCTGCGGGCGGATTTCGACGGCATCGCCGGGCCCGGGCCGGTCACCGTCGATGCGCGCGGGCTGACGGCGCTCGACACCGCCGGGGCCTGGGCCATCGTCACCCTGCGCGAGCGGCTGAAGGCCGAGGGCGTCGAGGTCGTCGTCGAGGGGCTGGCCGATACCCAGACCGCCCTGCTCGAGACCGTCGCCCAGAGCCTGCCGAAGCCCGAGCCCGAGGCGCCGCGCGTGCCCGGCTGGCGGCTCTGGCTCGCCAGCGTCGGCGAGGGCGTGAGCCAGGGCGCCGGCACGCTGGTCGAGCTCCTGAACCTGCTCGGCGCGGTGCTGGCCCGGATCGCCGGCAGCCTGCTGCGCCCGGGCCGGATGCGCCTGACCTCGCTCGTCCACCACATGCAGGAGGCCGGCCTCAACGCGGTGCCGATCGCGGCGCTGATGGCCTTCCTGATCGGCGTGGTGCTCGCCTTCATGGGCGCGGTGCAGCTCCGGCAGTTCGGGGCCGAGATCTTCGTCGTCGACCTGATCGCCATCGCGGTCTTCCGCGAGCTCGGGATCCTCTTGACCGCCATCATCGTCGCCGGGCGGTCCGCTTCGGCCTTCACCGCCTCGATCGGCTCGATGAAGATGCGCGAGGAGGTCGATGCCATGCGCACCCTCGGCCTCGATCCGGTCCAGATCCTCGTCGTCCCGCGGGTGCTGGCGCTGGTGCTGACCCTGCCGATCCTCGGCGTGGTCGCCAATGTCGCGGGCCTCGTCGGCGGGGCGGCGATGTCCTGGATCTCGCTCGGGGTCTCGCCCGCGATGTTCTGGATCCGGCTGTCGGAGAATGTCGATGTGGTCCATTACCTCGTCGGCCTGTCCAAGGCGCCGTTCTTTGCCGCGGTGATCGGCCTCATCGGCTGCCACCACGGGATGAAGGTCGAGGGCAATGCCGAGAGCCTCGGGCGGCTGACCTCGGCCTCGGTCGTGCTCGCGATCTTCATGGTGATCGTGCTCGATGCGGTCTTCGCGGTCTTCTACGCCCTGGTGAATGTCTGATGGCCGGGCAAGCGAACGGAGCGCCGCCGGCTGCGGAGCGCGAGGTGCTGATCGAGGTCCGCGGCCTCGTGAACCGCTTCGGCACGCAGACCGTCCACGACGGCCTCGACCTCGACGTCTACAAGGGCGAGGTGCTCGGCATCGTCGGCGGCTCGGGCACCGGCAAGTCGGTCCTGCTCCGCACCATCGTCGGCCTGAACCGGCCGGCGGCCGGCTCGATCAAGGCCTTCGGCATCGACGTTCTGACCGCGACCGATGCCGAGCGCGAGGCGGTCGGGCGGCGCTGGGGGGTGATGTTCCAGCAGGGGGCGCTGTTCTCGGCGCTCACCGTGCAGCAGAATGTCGAGGCGCCGATGCGCGAGCTGCTGCACATCAATCCGGCGCTGCGCGAGGCGCTGGCGCGGCTCAAGGTCTCCATGGTGGGCCTGCCGCCGGTGGCGAACGGCAAGTTCCCCTCCGAGCTCTCGGGGGGCATGCAGAAGCGCGCCGGCCTCGCCCGGGCGCTGGCCCTCGATCCGGCCGTCGTCTTCCTCGACGAGCCGACCGCCGGGCTCGACCCGATCGGCGCGGCCGCCTTCGACGACCTGATCCGCCAGCTCAAGGAGAGCCTCGGGCTGACGGTCTTCATGGTCACCCACGACCTCGACAGTCTTCACGCCATCTGCGACCGCATCGCGGTCCTTGCGGAGAAGAAGGTGCTCGTCACCGGCACCATGGCGGAGATGCTCGAGGTGGATCACCCCTGGGTGCGCGAATATTTCCACGGGCCGAGGGCGCGGGCCGCCCTGGCCACCGCAGGATAGGGAGAGGCGCATGGAGACGCGGGCAAACTACGTCGTCATCGGGCTCTGCACGGTCATCGGCGTGCTGGTGGGACTTGGCCTCTTCATCTGGCTGGCCAAGTGGCAGTCGGATCGGCAGTGGAACTACTACGACGTCTATTTCGACAATGTCTCCGGCCTGAGCCGGGCCAGCGAGGTCCGCTTCAGCGGCCTCGGCGTCGGCCAGGTGTCCGACCTCGAGCTGGCCGGCGACGGAACCGGGCGGGTGCGGGTGCGGCTTGAGGTCGATGCCAACACGCCGATCCGGGAAGGCGCCAGCGCGCAGCTCCAGGCCCAGGGCGTGACCGGTGTCTCGGTGGTCTCGATCACGCAGGGCGATGCCGCGAAGCCCCTGCTGCGCGACACCACAGACGACATCCCGGTCATTCCCGGCCAGCGGTCGGTGGTGCAGTCGCTGACCGAGGACGCCCCGGACCTGCTGCAGGAATCGATCAAGCTGGTGAAGGAATTCCAGAATCTCGTCGGCGGCCAGAACCAGGCCTATGTGGACAGCATCCTCGGCAATGTCGACCGGGCCTCGGGGGACCTGGAGACGGCGCTGAAGGACTTTTCGGCGATCTCGCGATCGGTGGCCGATGCCACCGGGCAGATCTCCGTCTTCACGAACAAGCTCGACCCGATCGCCACCTCGATCGACGGCGCGCTCGGCGAGGCGACGACGACGATGACCGCGATGAGCGGCGCCTTCGGCCAGGCGCAGACCACGCTTGCAACCGCCGACACCACGCTGAAATCGGTGAATTCGGTCGCCCAGGGCGCGGATGAGGTGCTGCGCACCGATGCCAGCGCGGCGATCGCCGAACTCAAGGCCGCAATCGTCGACATGCGCGGCGTGGTGAACGGCCTCGGCGGCCAGGGCCAGACGGTGCTTGCGAGCTTCGGCGGCACGGCCGACCGGGCCAATGCCCGGCTCGACCAGCTTGAGGCGACGCTCGCCACCCTCCAGGGCACCCTCGCCACCACCGACACGACGCTCGCCTCGATCGATGCCGCGGCGACGAGCTTCACCGGCCTCGTGGACGGCGACGGCGCCGCCCTCGTGTCCGAGGCGCGCACGACGCTCGAGGCGGTCAACCGCTCGGTGAGCGCGATCGAGACGGCCGCCACGCAGGACGTGCCGGCGATCCTCGCCGACGTGCGCCGGGCGATCACCGGGATCAATGCCACCATCGACCAGGTGTCGGGCGACGTGCGCACGCTGTCGGGCAATGTCGGCCCGGCGGTGCTGCAGGCCACCACCACGATGCAGGACGCCTCGACCACCTTCCGGCAGGCGAATGCGACCCTCCAGCAGCTGGAGCCGGTCATCGCCGCCGCCCAGGGCACCTTCCGGAGCGCCGAGCAGGTGATGTCGACCGACATCGCCCCGGTCACGGCCGACCTGCGCGCCTCGGCCGAGCGGATGAGCAGCTCGATCGATGCCATGGCCGCGGACATCCCGGGCATCACCGCCGAACTCCGGCAGACGCTGGAGCGGGCGAATGCGACCGTCGCGCAGATCAACGGCATCGTGCAGGGCTCGGCCGGCCCGATCGGCGACTTCACCAGCCGGGGCCTGCCGCAGTTCGTGCGCTTCACCGGCGACGCCCGCGACCTGATCGCGCGCCTCGACCGGATTGCCGCGCAGCTGGAGCGGGATCCGGCGCGCTTCTTCCTCGGCGCGCAGGCGCCTGACTTCCGGAGATAGCCCTGCCATGACATCGCGCCTGTACCGGCTCCTTCCCGCCCTCCTCGCCAGCCTCGCGCTCGGTGGCTGCGCCGCGCTCGGCTCGGTCAACAACGCCGCCCGCAACCTCGATGCCTATGAGCTGAACCCGCTGCCGGTCGCGAGCGTCGCGGCCCGGCCGAGCCCGCGGATCCTGTTCGTCGCCGAGCCCACGGTCTCGGGCGCGATCGGCAGCGAGCGGATCGTGATCAAGCCCGACGCGCTCCAGGTGTCCTTCCTCGGCGACGGCCGGTGGGTGGAGTCTGCGCCCCAGCACATCCGCAACCTGCTCAGCCGCTCCTTCGCCAACAGCGGCCGGCTGACCCTCGTCACCACGTCCAGCACCGGACCGCTGCCGGACTTCACCCTCCTGACCGACGTGGACCGCTTCCAGGCCGAGCTGCAGCCCCGGGGCAGTGCCGCGCCCGCCCGGGTGACCGTCGGCATGACGCTCACCCTCGTCCGCGACGCGGATGCGGGCCTCGTGGCGACGCGGCGCTTCTATCGCGTGGTCGACGCGACGGACACCGATGCGCCCGCGATCGCCGCCGCCTTCGACGCCGCAATGGCCTCGCTGCTTCAGGAAACGACGCGCTGGGGCCTCACGGTGATCACCGGACGCGGCACCGGGGCCTGACGGGGCGGCCTCGCCCGGCCCCTTCCAGCGGCAGCGGCTTCCCGACCGGCCGAGGTCGATCCCTCGGTCGGGCCGTTCTCCCGGGCGCGCAGGCAACGGGCGCCCCCCCGTATGCGGCGGCCTCCGGTCCCGCGGCCTACCGGCTGGCGGCCCGCGCGGCGGCGAGACCGGCGAGCGTCAGCCGCGTGGCATCCTCGGCCACGGCGGGCACGCCCTGCAGCGCAAGGGCCGAGACATAACGCCCGGCGAGCGTCCCCGCCCCCACCACCACGACCTCGCGGCCGAGCCACCAGGGCCGGGCCGCGGCGAGTTCCGCCCCGATCAGCAGCCCCGAGAGCCGGGCGCGGGCGCGGTCCGGGGTCAGCCCGTCGAGCAGCCCCGCCGCACGCAGCCGGAAGAGCAGCGCCGCCAGCCGCTCGGGCCGCGACAGCGCCTCCTCCAGCGCCGCCAGGAAATCCGGCTCGGACCAGCCGTCCCCGGCGAGCGAATGGCGCAGGACCGAGACGGTGCCGAGCAGCGAGAAGAGCTCGCCCGTCATGAAGGTGGCGAAGCTCACCACCTCGCCGGCCGAGAGATGGGCCCATTTCGAATGGGTGCCCGGCAGGCAGGCCACGCCGTCGAACCCGGGCCGGAGCGCGAGAAGCCCGGCGATCTGGGTTTCCTCGCCGCGCATCACGTCCGGGGGCGACGCCTGGGCGAGGCCCGGCAGGATGCGCACGGACAGCCGCGGGTCGCGCACCTCCGGCCGGACGGCGGGGCGGTCGAGGGGCAGTGGCGCCCCGGGAACCGGCCCATAGGGGGCCTCGATCCAGCCCTGCCGGGCGCCGACCATGCCACAGGCAAGAACCTCGGTGCGCCGCCCCGGCGCGAGCCACGGGCCGACGAGCGCGAGCAGCGCCGCCTCGAAGCCCTCGGGCTTCAGGCCGCCCATGCCGTCGCCGGACCTGGCGGCGGCGAGGGGCTGGCCGTCCGCATCCATCGCCCAGGCGCGGACATTCGAGGTGCCCCAGTCGACGGCGATCCAGTCGACTGCGGTCACGTCAAGGGCGCCGGGCGTCGGCCCGGCGGGCCCGGAGTCGGCAGGGCTGTCGCCCATCATCCGGTGACCACCACGCCGCCGTCGATGACCAGCGCCTGCCCGGTCATCATCCGCGCCGTGTCCGAGGCCAGGAAGAGCACGGGCTCGACCAGATCCTCCTCCTTCAGGTGCTCGGGCAGACATTGCCGGGCGAGATGGGCGGCAAGATCCTCCGGCGTCGCCCAGAGCGCCATCTGGCGGTCGGTCAGCACCCAGCCCGGCATCACCGCATTCACCCGGATGCGGTCCGGCCCGAGTTCGCGCGCGAGCCCGCGGGTCAGGCCGGTGATCGCCGACTTGGCCGTCATGTAGGCGAGATAGCCCGCGGCCCCCATCATGTAGGAGATCGAGGAAAAGTTGATGATCGACCCGCCGCCGGCCGCCTTCATTCCCGGCGCGGCCGCCTGGGCGGTGAAGAAATGCGGGCGAAGGTTGATGTCCTGCGCGCGGTCCCATTCCTCTACCGTATAGCCCTCGACCGCGTGGCGGTCGTCGCGGGCGGCATTGTTGACGAGGACGGTGATCGGCCCATGCGCCTCGGCCGCCGCCGCCATCGCCGCCCGGAGCGCCGGGATGTCCGTGACATCGCAGGGCAGGAACAGCGGCGCGCGGCCATGGCGGCTGCGCAGCTCCTCGACCAGCGGTGTGGCGTCGCTGCGCTGCACGAAGGCGACCCGGGCCCCCTGGGCGAGAAATCCCTCGGTCAGGGCCGCGCCGATGCCGGAGCCCCCACCGGTGATGAAGACCGAGCGGCCCTCGAGGTCGTGAAAGGTTGCATGGCGCGGCATTCGTCTCTCCCCGGGGGCTTTGCCGCCACGGCCGGGCGGCTTCGGGCCGACTATGGGCAGGCTTGGCGGGACTGCCAAGACCGGAAAGTCTGCCGCGCCGCCCTGTCCGGAGCGGCGTCAGGGGGTGGGAAAGACAAAGCAGCGGTCCCGGCGCAGGGACAGCCACAACGGCGTCTCCGGCTGCGGCAGGAAGACGCCCGGGACGGTGGCCTTCAGCACCGCCCCGTCCGCCTCGACCGCCAGCTCGACGATGCTGAGCTTGCCCATGAAGCGGCTGCGGACCACCCGCGCCCGGGCTGGCACGCCGTCCTGCGCGGTCGGCAGCGGGCCGCGGCCGTTGCGGTCGAAATCCATCTTCAGGTGCTGGGGCCGCACCACCACCTCGGCCGTCCGGCCCTCGTCGATCCCGTCTGCCGGAAACGGGCCGAAGACCGTCTCGACCGCGCCGCCGCGGACCCGTCCCGGCACGACATTCACGTCCGAGAAGAACATCGCCGCCTGCCGGTCGGCCGGTGCGCTGTAGAGGGTGTAGGGCGCGCCCTGCTGGACAATGCGCCCCGCGCGCATCAGCGCGATGCGGTCGGCCATGCGCATCGCCTCCTCCGGCTCGTGCGTCACGAGGAGCACGGCCGTTCCCTCCTCCTTGAGGATGTCGAGGGTCTCGTCGCGGATGCCGTCGCGCAGGCGGTTGTCGAGGCCCGAGAAGGGCTCGTCCATCAGCAGGATCGGCGGGCGCGGCGCCAGGGCGCGGGCCAGCGCCACCCGCTGCTGCTCGCCGCCGGACAGCTCGTGCGGATAGCGCCCGGCCTTCGCCCCGAGGGCGACCCGGTCGAGCAGCATCCGCACCCGTTCCGCCCGCCCCGCCGCCGGCCCGCCGAGACCGAAGGCGACATTGGCCGCGACGTCCAGATGCGGAAAGAGCGCGAAGTCCTGGAAGATGAGCCCGACCGCGCGGGCCTCGGGCGGCAGGTGGCGCCCCGGCCCGGAGACCAGCCGCCCGTCGATCGTCACCGTGCCGGTGGCCTGCCGCTCGACCCCGGCGGCGATGCGCAGCAGCGTCGACTTGCCGCAGCCCGAGGGCCCGAGCAGGCAGACGACCTCGCCGGCCCCGAGCGTCAGGCTGACGCCCTTCAGCACCTCGGCGCCGCCGAACGCATGGCCGATGCCCTCAAGCTTCAGGCGCTGCGCGTGCACGTCCCCCACCGGCGGCCCCACTCCCGACCAAAACCATCAGCTATGGCACGTAGCAAGCAGGCCGGCGCCGGGCAAGCACCCATGCCGGCACCGGGATCCGTGGCCGTTCGGAACGGGGCGGCGGAGGCAAGGTGAGGGGTGTTCGCCGTCATGGCAGGAGACCCTGCGGGTCAGGCCCGGGAACCGCGCGCCGCAGGACCGGGCCACGGGGGCGCGCGAAGATCCTCTGGACCAGGCGAGCGAGTTTTCAGGCCGTCTCCGAGAGGCGGCGGCGCAGGGCCGGCGCGGGAGTTTCGGGATCCCGGCAGGAGAGACTTGCAGCCAGTTTCGGGGATACTGGCCGCAAGGATCGACGCGGTGGGGGCGCAAAGACCCGCCGCTCGACCCGTCCCGGTTTTCCAAAGGTCTCTCAGAGCGTGCTGTTGGTCGCCCCGCCGTCGAGGAGCCAGTTCTGGCCGATGATGAAGCCCGCATGCACCGAGCAGAGGAAGGCGCAGGCCGCGCCGAATTCGGCCGCGGTGCCATAGCGGCGGGCCGGGATGGTGGCGGTGCGGCGTGCGCGGGCGGCCTCGAGCGCGATGCCCTCGGCCTCGGCCACGCCGCGGTCGAGGCTGTCGGCGCGGTCGGTGGCGTGGATGCCCGGCAGCAGGTTGTTGATCGTCACGCCGAAGGGCGCCACCTGCCGGCTCGTCCCCGCGACGAAGCCCGTCAGCCCGGCGCGGGCGGTGTTCGAGAGGCCGAGCGCCGGGATCGGCGCCTTCACCGACTGCGACGTGATGTTGACCACCCGCCCCCAGCCCCGGTCGCACATCCCGGGCAGCACGGCCTGCATCAGCGCGACCGGCGTCAGCAGGTTCGCGTCGAAGGCCCGGATGAAGTCGTCGCGGCTCCAGTCACTCCAGAGCCCGGGCGGGGGGCCGCCGGCATTGGTGACGAGGATGTCAGCCGCCCCGGCCGCCTCCAGCACCGCGCTGCGCGCCGCCTCGCCGGTGATGTCGCCCGCGACCGTCGTCACCGTGACGCCATGGGTGGCGCGGATCTCGGCGGCGGTTGCCTCCAGCGCCGCGCCGCCCCGCGCGTTCAGGACGAGATCGACGCCTGCCGCCGCCAGCGCCTCGGCGCAGCCGCGCCCGAGACCCTTCGACGCCGCGCAGACGATCGCCCGCCGACCCGTGATGCCAAGATCCATGCCAGTCTCCCTCCCCGGTCAGGGCGCGGAGCCTAGCGTCTGTCGGTCCGAGCGCAAGTCACTCCGCCGGTCCCGGAGGTTCAGCGGACCCCGGTCACGTTCGACAGCGGCACCTTGGTGCCGCCCTCGGTCACGAGCGTCGCCACCCCGTCCTCGATCGCGACTTCCGCCACCTTCGAATAGACGGCCCCGTCGGTGGTCCCGACGAGGTTCGTCCCGTTGTAGCTCCTGACCTTGAAGGTATAGCTTCCCGAGGCCGCCGTCGTTCCGTCATTGGTGGTGCCGTCCCAGGTGACTTCGGTCGCCTTGGGGTCCACCGACCGCTCGGCCACCACGGTCCCGAAGGCGTTCGTGACGAGCAGCGTCGCCTTGTCGGCCCCGTTGACCGGGGTGGTGGCGACCTCGATCGGCTTGCCGTCGAACTCGGCCGCGGAGGCGGCCCGGACCTCCCGCCCGATCCAGGCCGCCAGCCCGCCGGCCGAGCTGCCGCCCAAGGCGCCAAGGATGTCGTCGAGCTTGTCGTTGCTCTGCACCTGCTGCTCCACGGCCGAGAAGCTCGCGAGCTGGGCCACGAATTCTGTCGAGTCGAGCGGCTTGAGCGGGTCCTGGTTCTGCATCTGCGTGGTCAGGAGCTTCAGGAAGGTCTGGAAGTCCGCATTGATCGCCGTCGCCGGCTTGGTGCTGGAGGCGGCCGTGGTCGCGGCGGAGGTGGCGGCAGTCGTCGCCGCGCTCGTCGCGGCGGAGGGGCTGGTGACGGCCATGGGGGATCTCCCGGGTCAGAGGCGGATGTCGAGGCTGCCGCTCACGCCCGACCGTGGGGCGGAGGCGAGCGACAGTGCGGAAAGCGGCGGGGTGCCGGTGGCCGGGACGCCGCCGGAGGCGGCCGTCTCGGGCTCGGCCAGCACGGCCCAGCCCGTGGCCTGGCCATCGGAGAAGCGTCCGGTGCCCTGGCCCGAGGCGAAGTCGAGGACGACGCCGTTCTGGCCGGTCCCCGACAATTCGCGCGACAGTTCGGCCGCGTGGCGGCGCAGGAAGTCCTGGGTATCCGGCCGCTCGGCCATCACCGTCACCTTCAGCCCGGACTCGTGGTGCTCCAGCCGGATCTGCACCTTGCCGAGCTCGGGCGGGTCGAGGCGGATCTCCACCGTGTCACCGCCACCGCTGCCCGAACCGCCACTCACACCGACGGCGATCTGGCTGGCGACGGCCTGGGGCGAGGCATGGGTGAAGGGCGCGGGGGCCGGGCTGGTGGCCGGGGCTGCGGAGAAGCTGGAGGCGCCGGCCGACTGCAGCTGCCA
>ERZ500977.84-NODE-84-length-19129-cov-7.218360_pt1 | contig 19129 bp, 11 predicted proteins | sample MGYA00248863_ERZ500977 | MGnify/ENA primary metagenome ERZ500977 (study PRJEB25958, sample SAMN03398581) | human skin metagenome | study: EMG produced TPA metagenomics assembly of the Human Skin Microbiome Metagenome (human skin metagenome) data set.
CACCACCTTCTGCTGGTTGCCCCCCGAGAGCTCGGCCACCACCTGGCCGGGTCCACGGGCGCGGATGGCGAAGCGGCGGATGGCTTCCTCGGCGAGAGTCCACTCGCGCCGCGTGTCGACGACGCCCCGCCGGAGGAGCCGGCCGAGGATTGCCATCGAGACATTCTCGCGGATCGGCTGCGGCCGGACAAGGCCGTGCTGGGCGCGGTCCTCGGGCACATAGGCAATGCGGTTGGCGATCGCCTCCGCGACACTCGCCACCGTGACCGGGCGGCCGTCGATGCGGATCTCGCCGGCGGTGGCGGGGGTGACGCCGAAGATCGTCTGGGCAAGCTCCGTCCGGCCCGAGCCGACCAGCCCGGCGATGCCGAGGATCTCGCCCGCGCGGACGGAAAAGCTCGCGTCGCGGACCTTCGAGCCCATGGTGAGGCCGCGCACCTCCAGCACCGTCGCCCCGAGCGTCGGCTCGTCCTTGGGGAAGAGCTGGGCAATGTCGCGGCCGACCATCATCGAGACGAGGCTCGGCTCGGTCACCGCGCCGATCGGGCGGGTGGCGATGGCGGCGCCGTCGCGCAGCACGGTGACGCGATCGGAAATCTCGAAGATCTCGTTCATCCGGTGGCTGACATAGACGATGCCCACCCCCTCGGCGCGCAGGGCCCGCACCACGTCGAGCAGACGCCGGACATCGGCCTCGGGCAGCGCCGCGGTCGGCTCGTCCATGATCAGGACCCGGGCCTCGCGCGACAGGGCGCGGGCGATCTCGACGCGCTGGCGGTTGGCCACCGACAGGGTCGAGACCGGGGCGTCGACATCGAGGTCCGGGCAGTCGAGCCGGTCGAGAAGGGCGCGCGCGCCCCGGCGCATGGCCCGCCAGTCGATCGTGCCCCGGCCCGTGCGCGGGGCGTGGCCGAGCCAGACATTCTCCGCCACCGTCAGCGCGGGAAAGAGCAGCAGCTCCTGGTGCACGACGGCGATGCCCGCCGCCTGCGCCTCGCGGGGGCCGGCGAAGCGCGTCGCCCGGCCATCGACGGTGAGGGTGCCGGCATTCGGCTGATGCGCGCCGGACATGATGCGGATGAGCGTCGACTTGCCGGCGCCGTTCTCGCCCATCAGGGCATGGACTTCGCCGGGGCGCACGTCGAAGCGGACGCCGCGCAGCACCGAGACCGGACCGAAGGATTTCTCGATTCCCTCCAGCGCGATGATCGGTCCGGCAGTCGCCGCCCCCCGGGCGACGGACTCGGTCTGTGGGTTCGACATGACCTCCCCGTCTGTCAGTCCCGGGCCTCTTGCGGGCCGGTTGCCTGCGGCCTCTGCGGGCCGCGATTTGTCATACATTGCCGAAGACGGATTTCTTGGCAACAGCCCTGCGGCCCGGACTGGCGAAATCCGTCATGGGCTTCGCGGCTCCCCTTGCCTTGGCGGCGGCCCGGGCGCTACGCCTCGGGACAGTGCACCCGCCGGGGAGGACGGAAATGGCGCCCTTCAGCCCGCAGATCCTGCGTACCCTGCCGCCGCCGGTGATGGAGGCGCGGCGCTGGATCGCCGATGTCAGCTTTCCGGCCGCGCGGCCGCTGCTCAACGTGAGCCAGGCCGCGCCGGTCGAGCCGCCGCCCGAGGCGCTGCGCGCGGCCATGGCCGAGATGGTGCTGGAGGAGGCGGACACGCATCTCTACGGCCCGGTGCTCGGCAATCCGGGCCTGCGCGCCGAGATCGCGGCGCGCTGGAGCATCGCCTATGGGGGGGCGATCGCCCCGGCGGACGTGGCGGTGACCTCGGGCGCCAATCAGGCCTTCTGCGCGGCCATCGCGACACTGGCGGCCCCCGGCGAGGCGGTGATGCTGCCGGTGCCCTGGTACTTCAACCACAAGATGTGGCTCGACATCGCGGGGGTCGAAGCGGTGCCCTTGCCCTGCGGGCCGGACATGCTGCCGGACCCGCAGGCGGCGCGGGCGCGGATGACCGGGCGGGTCAAGGCCATCGTGCTGGTGACGCCGAACAACCCGACCGGGGCGGAATACCCGCCCGCGCTCGTCGCAGAGTTCGCGGCCCTCGCGCGGGAGGCGGGTGCTGCGCTGATCGTGGACGAGACCTATCGCGACTTCCACTCGGCCGACGGCCCGCCGCATGGCCTGTTCGCGGACCCGGACTGGCGCGACGTGCTGATCCACATCTATTCCTTCTCCAAGGCCTTCCGGCTGACCGGCCACCGGGTCGGCGCGCTGGTGGCCGATCCGGCGCGGCTGTTCCAGGTGGAGAAGTTTCTCGACACGATGACGATCTGCGCCCCGCAGCTCGGCCAGAAGGCCGCCCTCTGGGGCCTGCGCAACCTGGGCGCCTGGGTGGCGGAGCAGCGCGGCGAGATCCTGGCCCGGCGCGATGCCGCCCGATCGGCGATCGCCGCCCTGCCCGGGTGGGAGCTGCTCGGCTGCGGCGCCTATTTCGCCTATGCCCGGCACCCGTTCGACATTCCCTCGGGCGCGCTTGCGCCGCAGCTGGTCCGGCAGGCGTCGGTGCTGCTGCTGCCGGGCACGATGTTCGCGCCGGGGCGTGAGGAGGGCGGCGACGGGGCGGCCGAACGCCAGCTGCGCATCGCCTTCGCCAATGTCGACGTGTCGGGCATCGCCCAGCTTGCCGCGCGGCTGGGCGACTTCACGCCGGCCTGATCGCAGGCCGGCGCAACCGGTTTCATCGAAGCGGGCCCCCCCTTGCGGCTCAAGGGCCCGCTTCGGTCTTAAGGCGCTGGCCCGTCAGGCCGCCGTGCTGGTGCGGCGGGGGCGCCGGGCCCGGGCGCGGGCAGCGCGGACGGGGTCGATGCCCTTGCCCTCGGTGCCGTGTCCGCCGGTTCCCTCGGCCACCTTGTGCGCCGGCTTGGCGCGATGGCCGTCGGCCTTGTGGGCCCGCTGCTTGGACGGATCCCCGCCCATGCGGCCCCGCGCGGGCTTGGCGGCGGGCACGCCCTGGCCGGCCCGGGCCGCCAGCAGCGGCACGCGGGTGATCTTCTCCACCGCGCGGACCTTCGCCACCTCGTCGGGGGCGCAGAGGGTGATGGCGGTGCCGAAGGCCCCGTTGCGCCCGGTGCGGCCGATGCGGTGGACGTAGCTCTCGGCCTCGTCCGGCAGGTCGTAGTTGATGACATGGCTGATGCCGGGCACGTCGATGCCGCGGGCAACGATGTCGGTGGCGACGAGCACGCGGACCTGCCCCATGCGGAAGCGGGTCAGGGCACGCTGGCGGGCGTTCTGCGCCTTGTTGCCATGGATGACCTCGGCGTCGATGCCATCCTTCTCGAGATTTTCGGCCACGCGGTCGGCGCCGCGCTTGGTGCGGGCGAAGACGATGGCGCGGGCCATCTCGGGATCGCCGAGCAGCTCGGCGAGGCGGGCGCGCTTCGCCGCGGTCGGAACTTCCTCCAGCCGCTGCTCGATGCGGACCGGCGCAGTGGCGGGCGGCGCCACCTCGACCCGGACCGGGTCGCGCAGGAAGCCGGCGCAGAGCTCGGCGACTTCCTTCGGCATGGTGGCCGAGAACAGCGCCGACTGCCGCCGCGGATGCAGCTTGGCGACGATCCGGCGGACCGGAACGATGAAGCCCATGTCGAGCATCCGGTCGGCCTCGTCGAGGACGACGAAGCGGGTCTCGTCGAGGCGGAGGTCGCCGGCGTCCACGAGGTCGGTCAGCCGGCCGGGCGTGGCGATGACGACATCGACGCCGCGCGACAGGGCCTTGACCTGACCGCCGCGGCCGACGCCGCCGAGGATGATCTGGGTCGACAGCCGGGCGCCGCCCGCGAAGACGCGCAGGTTCTGGTCGATCTGCACGGCGAGCTCGCGGGTCGGGGCGAGGATCAGCGCCCGGCAGGTCTTCGGCGCGGGCCGGCCCTGCAGGGCGAGGATCGCGTTCAGGATCGGCAGGCCGAAGGCGGCGGTCTTGCCGGATCCGGTCTCGGCAATGCCGAGGATGTCGCGACCCTCGAGCTGCGGCGGGATCGCCTTCACCTGGATCGGCGTCGGCGTGGTGAAATTCGCCCGGACAAGGGCGTCGAGGAGCGGACGGGCGAGGCCGAAATCCGCGAAGGTCTGGGTGGTCACAATAGGTTCCTTGCCCGCGGGCTCCGTGTCGGGATGCCGGCGGTTTATGCCCTCGTCGGGCGCAAGCGACGAAAACGAATGATGCCGGTGCGGGGAGCCATTGCTCCAGCCTGCGCCACCGTGCGCTGTCTATAGCGGATTTGCTGCGCCGCGACAACCCCCGTGGACGCAGGCCGGTCTTGCGGGACGGCGGCCGCGGGGGAGTTTCGGGATCCGGCAGGAGATCCCCCCGCCACCATCGGGGGTGCCGGCGGGAGGGATCGACGCCTCGGAGCGTGAAAGGCCCCGGCGGACCGACCCGTCCGGGGGGCCGGGCCGTCTCTCAGTTGGTGAGGGCGAGGTCGGCGAGGATGCCCTGCACACGGGGCGTCTCGGTGGCGAGGAAGGCGGTGAACGCGGCCGAATCCTGGTACATGTCCACCCAGCCGCGCTCCTTCACCAGCGCCTGCCATTCCGGGCTCGCCACCATGTTGCCGATGGCGGTGTCGAGGGCGGCAAGCTCCTCTGCCGGCAGGTCGCGCCGGGTGACGAGACCGCGCCAGTTCACCAGCTCCACGTCGAAGCCCTGCTCGCGGAAGGTCGGGATGTCGACACCGGGCAGGCGGTCGGGGGCGGAGAGGGCGATGGCGCGCAGCTCGCCGCTGGCGATGAGCCCGGCGAATTCGTTGAGCCCGCCCGTCGCCACGGTGATGTGGCCGCCGAGAACCTGCCCGAGCATCTCGCCGCCGGCACCCGCGACGATGTAGTTCATCTGGGCGATGTCGCCGCCGAAGGCCTTCACGGTCATCGCCGAGACGAGGTGGTCCGGGCTGCCGAGCGCAAAGCCGCCCCAGGAGACCGAGCCCGGGTCCGCCTCGTACATCGCCTTCAGGTCGGCGAGGGTCTGGATCGGGCTGGCGGCGGCGACGACCAGGGGCTGGTATTCGCCGGTCAGCCGGGCGAGCGGCTGCACCTGCACGAGATTGACCGGCGCCTTGTTGATCTCGAGGGCGCCGATCATCCCGAGCCCGGTGGTCATCAGCCCGGTGCCCCGGCCCGCGCCGTTGACGAACTGGGCGAGGCCGATGGTCCCGCCGGCGCCCGGCACGTTGATGACCTGCACGTCGGCGGCGAGGCCGGTCGATTCCAGCACCGCCTGGGTGCCGCGGGCGAGCTGGTCATAGCCGCCGCCCGGCCCGGCGGGGGCGATGATCTCCACGCCCTCGAGGTCGGCCTGGGCCATGGTCGCGCCGCAGAGGGCGACGGCGACCGCGCCGGCGAGGCGGCGGCCGAAGTCGGCGAAAGCGGTCATGGGGTCTCGTCCAGTTTCTTGTAGGGCGGATTGGGCTACGCTCCGGGCTCCGGGGGCAGGGCGGTCTCGCTGGCGAAGCCGACGGCCCGCGCCTCGAGGCGGAGCGTCGGGTGATCCCAGGCGTGGCCGCTGCGCCGGGGCAGGGTGAAGTCCACCGCGGCGTGGCTGCGGTTGAAGAGCACGGCAAAACGCTCGCCGGTATCGCGGGCGAGGACCATGGCAAAGGCCGGGGTGCCGGGGGCCTCCCAGTCGGCCGTCTGCATTGCCGCGCCCGCCGGGGTGAGCCAGGCGACATCCGGCAGGCCCTCGGCCGAGACCCGGCCGGTCAGGAGCGCCGGCCGGGCCAGCTCCGGGATCTTGCGGCGCAGATGGGCAAGCAGGGCCACCCATGTCTCGAGCCCGAGATCGCGGTGCTGCCAGTCCAGCCAGGTGATGGCATTGTCCTGACAATAGGCGTTGTTGTTGCCACCCTGGCTGCGGCCGAATTCGTCGCCCGCCGTCAGCATGATCGCCCCGCGCGACATGAAGAGCGTGGCCAGCAGCGCCTTGACGTCCGCATGGCGGGCCGCGCGGATGCCGGGGTCGTCGGTCGGGCCTTCCGTGCCGTTGTTCCACGAGTGGTTCGGCTCGTGGCCATCGCGGTTCTGCTCGCCGTTGGCATGGTTGTGCTTGTGGGCATAGGCGGGGATGTCGGCCAGGGCGAAGCCGTCATGGGCGGCGATGAAGCTGACGCCGCGGCTCTCGCCCGGGGACCAGGTGTCGCCGGAGCCGGCGAGGGCGGTGACGAAGTCGCCGAGGCTGTAGTCCGCGCCCTGCCAGAAGCGCCGCACCCGGTCGCGATAGCCGTCGCTCCACTCCAGGAACGGCTTCGGGAAGCGCCCGACATTGTAGCCGCCCGGGCCGATGTCCCAGGGCTCGGCGATCAGCAGGCGCGAGCCGAGCATCGGATCCGCGCGCATCTCGCGCAGGAGCGGCGCCTCCGGGTCGAAGCCGGTGGCGGTCCGGCCAAGGATGGGGGCGAGATCGAAGCGGAAGCCGTCCACGCCCGCCTGCCCGACGAAATGCCGCATGGCGTCGAGCACCAGCCGGCGCGTCGCGGGATGCGTGCAGTCGAGCGTATTGCCGCAGCCCGTGTCGTTGATGAGCCAGCCTTCCGGCGCATGGCGGAAATAGGCGCGGGCATCGAGGCCGCGCAGCGACAGCGTCGGCCCGAGCCGGTCGCTCTCGCCAGTGTGGTTGAAGACCACGTCGAGCAGCACGCCGATGCCGGCGGCATGGAGGGCGTCGACGGTGGCGCGCAGCTCCGCGATCCCGCCCGGGCAGAGCCGCGGGTCGGGGGCGAGATAGGCGACGGGATTGTAGCCCCAGGCGTTGGACAGCCCGAGCGGCGGCAGGTGGCGCTCGTCGATCCAGGCGGTGATCGGCATCAGCTCGACGGCATCGACGCCGATGCGCTGGAGATGATGGATGACGGCCGGCTCGGCCAGCGCCGCGACGGTGCCGCGCAGCGCCGGCGGCACATCCGGATGGCGAAGGGTAAAGGCGCGGACCTGCGTCTCGTAGATCAGCCCGCCCGGAGGAAAACGCACCGGCTCCGGGTTCCGGGGCAGTGGCAGGGCCGTGACGACGGCCTTGGGCATCAGGGGTGCGGTGTCGAGGGCCGCATCGCGCGCCGCCGCAAGACGGGAATCGTAGGCGAAGGGCGCATCAAGCGCGAGCGCATAGGGATCGACCAAAAGCTTGGCCGGATCGAACCAACGCCCGGCGTCGGGGTCATACGGTCCGTCTGCACGCAGGCCGTAGCGCGCACCGGCGCCGACACCGGGAACGACGGCGGTGAAGAGCCCGTCGCCGTCCCGCGCGAGTTCGACCCGCGCGGCTTCGTGCGCCCCGTCGTAGAGGCAGACCCACATCCGTTCCGCTGCGCCGGACCAGACGGTGAAGCGGGTGCCATCTGCGTCCGGCACCGCACCGAAACGGCTGTCCGGGACCAAGGCGGAGGTCGGGCCGCTCATGGCGGCGGCCCGATCAGGTGATGACATCGGGCTCGGTCCGCCCGGTGCGGCGGGTGATTTCCGCCAGATCCTCGGCGGCGGCGATGAGGTTGGCCAACGCATCGCCGGTGGCCAGGCCATGGCCGGCCGGATCGGGCTCATAGCGCTCGATATAGACGCGCAGCGTCGCGCCGGACGTGCCGGTTCCCGACAGCCGGAACACCACCCGGCTGCCGCCATCGAACAGGATGCGGATGCCCTGATGCCGGCTGATCGAGCCGTCCACCGGATCGGAATAGGAGAAGTCATCCGCCGTGGCGACGGTCAGGCCGTGGAGCTGCCGGCCCGGCAGTTCCGGCAACAGCGCCCGCAGATGGGCGATCAGCCCGTTGGCGGCCTCGCTGTCCACGCCCTCATAGTCGTGGCGCGCGTAGTAATTGCGGCCGTAGTCGGCCCAGTGCGCGGTGACGATGTCCCGGACGCTCTCGCCGCGGGCGGCGAGGATGTTGAGCCAGAGCAGCACCGCCCAGAGGCCGTCCTTCTCGCGCACATGGTCCGAGCCGGTGCCGGCGCTCTCCTCGCCGCAGATCGTGGCAAGCCCGGCGTCGAGCAGGTTGCCGAAGAATTTCCAGCCGGTCGGGGTCTCGAAGAGGCCGATGCCAAGCTTTTCCGCCACCCGGTCGGCCGCGCCGGAGGTCGGCATCGAGCGGGCGATGCCCTTGAGGCCCGCGGCATAACCGGGGGCGAGATGGGCATTGGCAGCGAGCAGCGCGAGGCTGTCGGAGGGCGTCACGAAGATGCCGCGCCCGATGATGAGGTTGCGGTCGCCGTCGCCGTCCGAGGCCGCGCCAAAATCCGGCGCATCCGTGCCCATCAGCCGGTCGTAGAGTTCCTTCGCATGGACGAGGTTCGGGTCCGGGTGGTGGCCGCCGAAATCGGGCAGGGGGGTGCCATTCCGGACCGTCCCCGGCGCGGCACCGAGCCGGCGCTCGAGGATCTCCGTGGCATAGGGACCGGTCACGGCGGACATCGCGTCAAATGACATGGTGAAGCCGCCGTCGAACATCGCCCGGATGGCCGGAAAGTCGAACAGCGTCTCCATCAGCGCGGCGTAATCGGCGACGGGGTCGATGACCTCGACGCTCATCCCGCCAAGGTCCTGGGTGCCGAGGCTGTCGAGGTTGAGGTCGGGCGCCTCGAGGATCCGATAGGCGTCGATCGACTGGGTGCGGGCGAAGATCGCATCGGTGATCTTCTCGGGCGCCGGGCCGCCGTTGCCGATGTTGTACTTGATGCCGAAATCCTCGGTCGGGCCGCCCGGATTGTGGCTGGCCGACAGGATGATGCCACCATAGGCGCCGTACTGGCGGATGACGTTCGAGGCCGCCGGCGTCGAGAGGATGCCGCCCTGACCGACCAGCACCTTGCCGAAGCCGGCTGCGGCGGCCATCTTCAGCGCGGTCTGGATCACCTCGCGGTTGAAGAAGCGGCCGTCGCCGCCGATGACCAGCGTCTTGCCCGCGAAGCCCTCAAGGCTGTCGAAGATCGACTGGATGAAATTCTCGACATAATGCGGCTGGCGGAAATGCGGGACCTTCTTGCGCAGGCCCGAAGTGCCGGGCTTCTGGTCGCTGAAGGGCGTGGTCGGGATGGTGCGGATCATTCGGGAAGGTCCTGCGAGGGAAGAAGCGAAGCGTAGAGGGCGGCATATTCGGCGGCGCTGCGGTCCCAGGACACATCGGCACGCATGCCGTTGCGCTGGAGCGCAGCCCAGGTCTTCGGGTCGCGGAACAGCGCGACGGTACGGCGCAGCGCGTGGCGCAGCGACGGCCCGTCGATCGGGACAAACTGGAGCCCGGTGGAGGCGCCGGCCTGCAGGGCGGCGATATTGGCGTCGATCACGGTATCGGCCAGGCCGCCGGTGCGCGCCACGACCGGCACGCAGCCATAGCGCAGGCCGTAGAGCTGGGTCAGCCCGCAGGGCTCGAAGCGGGACGGGATGATGATCGCATCGCCCCCGCCCTGCATCAGGTGGGCGAGCGGCTCGTTGTAGCCGATCGTCACGCCGATCCGGCCGGGATGGCGGGCGGCGCAGTCCTCGAAGGCCCGCTCTAGCCAGGCCTCGCCCGCCCCCAGCACCGCGAGCTTGGCGCCGAGCCCGACGAGCTCGTCCGAGGCCTCGGCCAGAAGGTCGATGCCCTTCTGCCAGGTGAGGCGGCTGACCACGACGAGAAGCGGCGCATCGTCCGCATCGAGGCCGAACTGCGCCTCGACGGCCCGGCGGTTGGCGAGCCGCCCGCCGGGCGTGCGGGCGGAATAGGTCGCGGCGAGGGAGGCATCGGTCTCGGGGTTCCAGGCATCGGTGTCGATGCCGTTGACGATCCCGTGCAGCACGCGCGCCCGGTCACGGATCAGGCCGTCGAGCCCCATGCCGAAGGCGGGTGTGGTGATCTCGATGGCATAGGTCGGGCTGACGGTGGTGATCGCCGTGGCATTGGCGAGCCCGGCCTTCAGGAAGCCGACGCCCTGGAAATACTCCAGCCCGTCGATCGCCCAGGCGGCCGAGGGCAGTTCCAGCCAGGTGAAGATGTCGCCCGAGAAGTGGCCCTGGAAGGCGATGTTGTGAACGGTCAGGATCGAGGGCACCGGGATGCCGCGGAACCTGAGGTAGAGGGGCACCAGCCCGGCCTGCCAGTCATGGGCATGGACGAGGTCGGGCCGGAAGTCCGGCAGCGCCCCGGCCGCGATCTCGCTCGCGGCGATGCAGAGCGCGGCATAGCGGCGCCAGTTGTCCGGGTGATCGCGCCCGTCCGGCCCGAGATAGATCCCGCCCGGCCGGTCGTAGAGATCGGGCGCATCGAGCACCAGAAGGTCGAGGCCCGCGGTCGTCACCTCGATGAGCCGCGCCGGCGTTCCGAGCAGGGCCGGGAACTCGTGGATGATCCGGCCGCCGGCGGCGGCCTGCATCACGGCCGGATAGCCGGGCACGAGCGAGCGCATCTCGACACCGATGCGCCCCAGCGCCGGGGGCAGGGCCCCGGCGACATCCGCCAGGCCCCCGGTCTTGACGATGGGGTAGATCTCGGAAGTGACAGACAGGACTTTCACGGGGTCTCCTGGGGCGGCCTCAGGTCTGCAGGCGGTCGATCATCGGCTGGGTGATCAGGCAGATGCCCCGATCAGTCCGGCGGAAGCGGCGGGCGTCGAGTTCGGGGTCCTCGCCGACGACGAGCCCCTCGGGGATGCGGACCCCCCGGTCGACCACCACCTTGCTCAGGCGGACATGGCGGCCGATGTCGCATTCCGGCAGCACCACGGCCTCCTCCAGATGCGCAAAGGAATGCACGCGCACACCGGTGAAGAGCAGGCTCGAGCGGAGCGCGCCCCCCGAGATGATGCAGTTGCCGGAGATGAGCGAACTGACCGCGCTGCCCCGGCGCCCGGGGAGGTCGTGGACGAACTTCGCCGGCGGGGTGATCTCGGCATAGGTCCAGATCGGCCAGTCGGTGTCGTAGAGGTCGAGCTGCGGAATGATGTCCGTCAGGTCGAGATTCGCCTCCCAATAGGCATCGATGGTGCCGACGTCGCGCCAGTAGGAGGTCGCCTCAGTCGAGGATCGCACGCAGGAGCGGCTGAAGCGGTGCGCCACCGCCTTTCCGTGCCGGACGATATACGGAATGATGTCCTTGCCGAAGTCGCGGCTGGAATTCGGGTCAGCGGCGTCGCGGCGCAGCAGGTCCATCAGGAAGCGGGTGTGGAAGACGTAGATCCCCATCGAAGCGAGGGCGACCTCGGGGTTGCCAGGGATGCCGGGGGGATCGGCAGGCTTCTCGATGAAATCGGTGATGGTGTCCTCGGCATCGACATGCATCACGCCGAAGCCGGTCGCTTCCATCCGCGGCACCTCGAGGCAGCCGATGGTGACATCCGCGCCGCTGTCGACATGCTGGCGCAGCATGATCTCGTAGTCCATCTTGTAGATGTGGTCCCCGGCGAGGATCACCATGTATTCCGGGCCGTAGTCCTCGATGATGTCGGCATTCTGGAAGACGGCGTCGGCGGTTCCCTCGTACCATTGCGTCTCGGACACGCGCTGCGAGGCGGGCAGGATGTCGAAGCTCTCGTTCCGCTCCGGCCGCAGGAAGTTCCAGCCCCGCTGCAGGTGGCGGATGAGGCTGTGTGCCTTGTACTGGGTGGCGACCCCCATCCGACGGATGCCGGAGTTGAGGGCATTCGACAGCGCGAAGTCGATGATCCGGGTCTTGCCGCCGAAGTAGACGGCCGGCTTGGCCCGGCGGTCGGTCAGTTCCTTCAGCCGGCTGCCGCGGCCGCCGGCCAGGACATAGGCCATCGCGTCACGAGCCAGCGGTTGCGAACGTCGCTCCATTATCTTCCTTCCCCCTCTAGTCCTTTTATCCGTCGCGGCCCGACCCTCAGGCTGGCCGCCCGTCATGCTGCAGCCAGAGCGTGGCAAGCGGCGGCAGCGTCACATGCGCGACCGGCCCGCCCGGCGTCTCGATCGCCTCGACCCGGCCGAGGTTGCCCGCGCCGCTGCCCCCATAACTCGCAGCGTCCGAGTTCAGGATCTCGCGCCAGCGCCCCGTGGCCGGCAGCGGCACGCGGTAGTCGCGGCGCTCGACCGGCGTGAAGTTGGTGATGACCGCCACCGGGCGTTCCCCGGGCGCGCGGCGGAGCCAGGCGAAGACCGAGGACTCGGCATCGTCCGCCAGCAGCCATTCGAACCCCTCGGGCTCGCAGTCCCGCGCATGAAGGGCCGGCGTCTTGCAGTAGAGGTGGTTGAGGTCGCGCACCAGCGCCTGCACGCCCGCATGCTGCTCGAGTCCGGTCTGCCACCAGTCGAGCCCGCGGCTCTCGGCCCATTCGCGGCCCTGCGCGAATTCCTGGCCCATGAACAGGAGCTTCTTGCCCGGATACCCCCACATGAAGGCGTAATAGGCCCGCAGGTTCGCGAATTTCTGCCAGCTGTCGCCGGCCATCTTGGCGATCAGGCTGCCCTTGCCGTGCACAACCTCGTCATGGCTGAGCGGCAGGACGAAATTCTCGGTGAAGGCATAGACGAGCCCGAAGGTCATCTCGTGGTGGTGATGCCGGCGGTGCACGGGATCGCGCGCCAGATAGGCGAGCGTGTCATGCATGAAGCCCATGTTCCACTTGAAGCCGAAGCCGAGCCCGCCCTCGTGGACCGGCGCCGAGACCTTCGGCCAGGAGGTCGATTCCTCGGCGATGGTGATCGTGCCCGGCTGACTGCCGTAGACGGCGCGATTCATCGCCTGAAGAAAGCCAACCGCTTCCAAATTCTCACGCCCGCCCAGATGGTTGGGCACCCATTCTCCCTCCTTGCGCGAATAGTCGAGGTAGAGCATGGAGGCGACGGCATCGACGCGCAGGCCGTCGATGTGGAAGACCTCCGACCAGTAGAGGGCGTTGTTGACGAGATAGCTCGCCACCTCCCGCCGGCCGAAGTTGTAGATCGCGGTGTTCCAGTCGGGGTGAAATCCCTGCCGCGGGTCCTCGTGCTCGTAGAGGGCGGTGCCGTCGAAGCGGGCGAGGCCATGGGCGTCGGTCGGGAAATGCGCAGGCACCCAGTCGAGGATGACGCCCACCCCGGCCCGGTGTGCGCCGTCGACAAAGCGAGCGAACCCCATCGGGTCGCCGAACCGGGCGGTCGGGGCATAGAGGCCGGTGGTCTGGTAGCCCCAGGACGGATCATAGGGATGTTCGCTGACCGGCAGGAACTCGATATGGGTGAAGCCCATGTGGACGACATAGGGGATGAGCTGGTCGGCGAGCTGGTCCCAGGTCATGAAGCCGCCGTCCCAGTGCCGCCGCCACGAGCCGGGATGCACCTCGTAGATCGAGATCGGCTGGCGGCGGGGATCGGTCGTCGCCCAGTGCGCGCGGTGCGCGTCATCCCCCCAGACATGGTCCGGCCAGTCCGCCACCTTCGAGGCCGTGGCGGGGCGCATCTCGGAGGCGCGGGCAAAGGGATCGGCCTTGAGCGGCAGGACGCTGCCATCGGGGCCGAGGATCTCGTATTTGTAGGCCGTGCCGATGCCGACGTCCGGGACGAAGATTTCCCAGATGCCGGTGTTGAGGCGCAGACGCATGCTGTGCCGGCGTCCATCCCAGGCGTTGAAGTCGCCCACCACCGACACGCGCCGCGCATTCGGCGCCCAGACGGCGAAATGCACGCCGTCGGCGCCCTCGTGGTGGATGGGATGCGCGCCCATCTTGTCGAAGAGCCGCAGGTGGCTGCCCTCGCCGATGTAATAGTCGTCCATCGGCCCGAGCACCGGGCCGAAGCTGTAGGGATCGGTCCCCCACCATTCGCCGCCGCGGTTCCAGGCGCGGTAGCGCAGGGGCACCCGCTCCGGCAGGTCGACCGGCCCCTCGAGGAAGCCGGCCGGATGGCGGAGTTCAAGCCGTCCCACCGCCGTGCCGTCGAGGGTGAAGGCCTCGGCCCCCTCGGCATCGGCGATGAAGGTGCGCGCGACGAACGCCCCGGGCGCCCCATGCAGGCCAAGCACGCCAAAGGGATCGGCGTGGCGGCCGCTGACGATTGCCTCAACCGCACCGGCGTCGGCCGGGTCGGGGATGACAGTCCTGGCCTTGTTCGAGTCCGTCCTGGCCATCACCGTCTCCCCCTCGGCATGCCCGGCTTCTCAGGCCGGTCTCTTGAGATTATAGGGGAATATTCCAGATGTCTCCCGAATACTGCCGGATGGTGCGATCCGAGGAGAACCATCCCATGCGGGCCGTGTTGAGGATCGCCTTCTGCTGCCACTGGCGCTGGTCGAGCCACATCTCGTCGACCTTGCGCTGCGCCGCCGCATAGGCGTCGAAGTCGGTGGCGACCATGAACCAGTCGTGGTCATAGAGCCCGCCGATCAGGTCGCGGTAGCGGTTCGGATCGTCGGGCGAGAAGACCCCCGAGGCGATGGCGCTCAGGGCCTGGCTGAGTTCGGGGCTTTCCTCGATCACCTTGCGCGGGTCGTGGCCCGAGCTGCGCAGGCCGGCAACCTCCTCGGTAGTCAGGCCGAAGATGACGATGTTCTCCTCGCCGACATGCTCCATGATCTCGACATTGGCGCCGTCGAGCGTGCCGATGGTGAGCGCGCCGTTCAGGGCGAACTTCATGTTGCCGGTGCCGGACGCCTCCATGCCCGCGGTCGAGATCTGCTCGGAGAGGTCGGCGGCGGGCACCAGCACCTCGGCAAGACTGACGTTGTAGTTCGGGACGAAGACGACCTTCAGCACGTCGCGCACGCTCGGGTTGGCGTTGATGACGCGCGCCACGTCGTTGGCCAGCTTGATGATGAGCTTGGCGTTGTGATAGGTCGGCGCCGCCTTGCCGGCGAAGAACTTCACCCGCGGCACCCAGTTCTTTTCCGGGTGCGAGCGGATCTGGTCATAGAGCGCGACGGCCTCGATGATGTTCAGGAGCTGCCGCTTGTATTCGTGGATGCGCTTGATCTGGATGTCGAAGATCGCATCCGGGTTCAGGCGCATTCCCATCCGCTCGCGGATCAGCTTGGTCAGGCGCGCCTTGTTCTCGCGCTTCACCTTCGCGAAGGCATCCTGGAAGGCCGAATCCGTGGCATGGGCCTCAAGCCCGCGTAGCGCATCGGTGTCGTCGAGGAAGGCGTCGCCGATCACATCGCGCACGAGACCGGTCAGGCCCGGGTTGCACTGCTGCAGCCAGCGGCGTGGCGTGATCCCGTTCGTCTTGTTGTTGATCCGCGTCGGGAACATCCGGTGCAGGTCCTTGAAGACCGTGACCTTCAGCAGTTCCGAGTGGAGCGCGGAGACGCCATTGATGGAATGCGCGCCCACGAAGGCGAGATTGCCCATCCGCACCCGCCGCTCGCCGCTCTCGTCGATCAGGCTGACGTTGCGGATCTCCTCGTCGTTCATCTTGTGGACGTTGCGGGCCTCGCGCAGCAGATGCGCGTTGATCTCGTAGACGATCTGCATGTGCCGGGGCAGCAGCCGCTCGACGAGCGGCACCGGCCAGCTTTCCAGCGCCTCGGGCAGAAGCGTGTGGTTGGTATAGGCAATCGTGCCCTGGGTGAGCGCCCAGGCCTCGACGAAGTCGAGCTCGTGCTCGTCCATCAGCAGGCGCATGAGCTCGGCCACGCCGATCGCCGGATGGGTGTCGTTGAGCTGGACGGCAACCTTGTCGGCCAGATTCTCGAAATGGCCATACTGCTGCTTGTGGCGGCGCAGGATGTCCTGGAGCGAAGCGGAGGTGAAGAAATACTCCTGCCGCAGCCGCAGTTCCTGGCCCGCGGGCGAGGTATCGGCCGGGTAAAGCACCCGGGTCAGGGCATCGGCACGGTTGCTCTCGACAAGGCTGCCGGTGTGGTCGCCCGCGTTGAAGGCGGCGAGCTGGATCGGGTCGACCGGGTCGGCCCGCCAGAGCCTCAGAGTATTGACGCGGTGCCCGCGCCAGCCGACGACCGGCGTGTCGACGCCCGTTGCAATCACCTTCTCGGAGGGAGTCCAGACGAACTTGGCGGCAGCTCCGTTTGCCTCGTGATACTCGATCGCACCGCCGAAGCCGACCTCATAGGCCGCCTCGCGCCGGTCGAACTCCCAGGGGTTGCCGTGCTCCAGCCAGGTTTCAGGCAGCTCCACCTGCCACCCGTCCTCGATGCGCTGGCGGAAGAGGCCGTGGCGGTAGCGGATGCCGTAGCCATAGGCCGGCACGCCGACCGTCGCCATGCTCTCCATGAAGCAGGCGGCAAGGCGGCCGAGTCCGCCGTTGCCAAGAGCGGCATCGGCCTCCAGCTCGGCAATCACGTCATAGTCGACGTCGAGCAGCCCGAGCGCCTCGCGCATCACCACATCGAGCCCGAGGTTCGAGACGGCATCGCGCATCAGCCGGCCGATCAGGAATTCGAGGCTGAGGTAATAGACGCGCTTGTCGCCCTGCAGGTAGGTCTCCCGGGTGCGGGCCATCCAGTGCTCGATGGCCCGGTCGCGGGTCACGAGCACGACGGCCTCGAGCCAGTCATGCGGCTTCGCGACCTTCGGATCCTTGCCGACCCGGTAGGTCAGCCGCTCGACGATCTCGCGGGCGAGAAGCTCGGGGTCCGAGGACCGGGGATTGGGCGTGGGAAGAGATTGGAGGGAAAGCGTCATCGGAGGGGCCCCCTGCGGGAAAGTGGCTCTTGGGCTTTCGGGTCTGCAGCGTTTGTCACGCCATTTTTTTGTCAATGCGTTGGACACCCCTCCCCGGGCGGCCGGTGGCACGGCGGCGTCAGGTAACGTCACTTGCCCCGCCCTCGCAAGAGATTTGGCGGGGAAATGCTCCCTTGGCGACCAAAGCCTGCACGATACGCGGCAGAGGGGCACGCACTGCCTCCGGAGGGGCGGGACGGGGGCGTTATGCCGGTTTCCGGGAGCGGCGCGGGCTCCGGTCCGCGCGGCCCGAACCGGCCAGTCCGGGGCCCGACCCCGGCCGTGTCGGCCCCTCCGGACGGCGCGAGGCCGGGGGAGGGACTCGATGTCCCGCAGGCGGTGCCATCCGGCCGAACGCAGGATCCGGCGACTCGGTCGTGCCGTCCGGGAGAGCGACACGACCGGAGGTGTAGGGCCCACGGGACTGTCTGGAAACCCGGACGTGTCGGTCCGGCGGCTCTTTTCGCGCGCCGGCCTCGGCCGCCGCAGTCCCAGACGGCGTCCGAGCTGCCGCGGGTCAGTCCGCCACGCGGTCGATGCCGCCGTGGTCGGCCGACCAGGCGAGGGGATCGGCGAGGAAGGACTCGACGGCCGCCAGCGCCGCCGGCTCGAAATGCCGCCCCGCCTTCGCCTCGGCCAGCACCTCGCGCCAGGTCGCGAGGTAGTGGAGCGTCAGGTCATGGCCGGCCAGGACGTCGAGGGTGCCCGGGAAGACGCTGTAGAAGAACACGACGAAGGTGTGGCGCACGTCGCCGCCCGCGGCCCGGACCGCCTCGGCGAAGCGGATCTTCGAGCCGCCGTCGGTCGTCAGGTCCTCGACGAGCAGGATCCGCGCGCCCTCGGCGAAACTGCCCTCGATCTGCGCATTCCGTCCGAAGCCCTTGGGCTTCTTGCGGACATAGAGCATCGGCAGGCCGAGCCGCTCGGCGATCCAGGCCGCGAAGGGGATGCCGGCGGTCTCGCCGCCCGCCACCGCGTCGAAGGCCTCGAAGCCGGCATCGCGCAGGAGCTTCGCACAGGCGAAGTCCATCAGCGCCGAGCGGATGCGCGGGAAGGAGATGAGCTTGCGGCAGTCGATATAGACCGGCGAGGCGAGGCCAGAAGTGAGCTTGTAGGGCTCGTCGGCGCGGAAATGCACCGCCTGGATCTCCAGCAGCATCCGCGCCGTCAGGCGGGCCATCTCCGCGTCATCGGGAAAGGTATTTGCAAACATCGGCTTCTCCTCAATCTCTCACACGCCAGTGCAGGGGCTTGCCCGGATCGAAGACCGTGACCACCCCCGCGCCGGTCTCGATCCGCGGCGTGACGGCCACCGGCGCCTTCATCCGTTCCAGCGTGACCCGCGCGGCATTGGGCGGCAGGCCGTAGAAGGCCGGACCGGCGAGGCTGGTGAAGATCTCCAGCCGGTCGAGCGCACCTTCCTCCTCGAAGACCTGTGCCGTCCAGGGCAGGGCGACCGGCGCCGAGAAGACCCCCGCCGCACAGCAGGCCGCTTCCTTGGCGTGGAGCGGATGCGGCGCGCTGTCGGTGCCGAGGAAGAACCGCGGCGAGCCCGAGATCGCCGCGCGGCGCAGCGCGAGGCGGTGGCGCTCGCGCTTCACGATCGGCAGGCAGTAGTAGTGGGGCCGCACGCCGCCGACGAGCAGGTGGTTGCGGTTCAGGAGCAGGTGGTGGGTGGTGAGGGTGCCGGCGATGGTATCGCCGCCCTCCTCGACGAAGGCGACGCCCTCGGCGGTGGTGACATGCTCCAGCACCACCTTGAGTTCGGGCAGGCGGCTGCGCAGCGGCGCGAGAACCCGCTCGAGGAAGACCGCTTCGCGGTCGAAGATGTCGACGGCCGGGTCGGTCACCTCGCCATGGATGCAGAGCGGCAGGCCGATCTCGGCCATCCGCTCCAGCACCGGCATCACCTTGGCGATGTCGCGGACGCCGCTGGCCGAATTGGTGGTGGCGCCGGCGGGATAGAGCTTCACCGCCGTGATGAGGCCGTCCCTGGCGGCGGCGGCCACGTCGCCGGGATCGGTCGCCTCGGTCAGGTAGAGCGTCATCAGCGGCTCGAAGGCCTGGCCGGGGGCGCGGGCCGCGAGGATCCGGTCGCGATAGGCGCGGGCGTCGCGCGCCGAGAGGACCGGCGGCACCAGGTTCGGCATGACGATGGCGCGGGCGAAGTCCCGGCTGGCGGGCAGGATGCCGGCCAGCATGGCTCCGTCGCGCAGATGCAGGTGCCAGTCGTCCGGGCGGCGGAGGGTGAGGGTCTCGGGCAGGGCGGCCTCCTGGGGGTCGTCGCGAGTCGGCGCGCCCCTTACCATGCCCGGCGCGGCGAGGGACAGGCGCCTTGGCACCCGACCCGCGCCGGACGGCCCCGGGACGGCCGTCCGGGGGCGCAGGCCGACGAGGCCCCTCCGGGTCTCGTTGTCCCCGGTGGCCGGCGGGCAGCGCCGCGCGGCAGCTCACCCGCGCCGGACGGCCCGGGACTGCGCGCCCCGGGACGGTGCCCTAGCTGCGCTGGCCGAAGAGGATCTTCTGGGCCTCGCGGTCCTGGGTGC
>ERZ500977.85-NODE-85-length-18801-cov-7.985170_pt1 | contig 18801 bp, 18 predicted proteins | sample MGYA00248863_ERZ500977 | MGnify/ENA primary metagenome ERZ500977 (study PRJEB25958, sample SAMN03398581) | human skin metagenome | study: EMG produced TPA metagenomics assembly of the Human Skin Microbiome Metagenome (human skin metagenome) data set.
GTTGCCCGGCCCCGCAGCGCCAGCAGGGCCTCCAGCGCGGCCACCGCCCCGGGATCGAGCGGCGGGGTGCCCGCTTCCTCGGCCAGCCGGGCGATGCGCGCCGCGACCTCCTCGGTATCGCGCAGGCCGACGACAGAACCGGCAGCGGCGATGAGCTCGGGCACCCGGCCCGCGGCTTCGGCACGCAGGATCTCCGCCCGGCCCGCGGTGACGGCCGCCTGCTCGCGGCCATAGCGCGCCAGCATCACCTGGAACCGCCCGGGCCGCCACACGTGGCGCCGCAGCGCCGCGCGCCGGGCCGGGGTGGTGGCGAGGCTGTCCACCGCCGCAAGCACGAGACCCATGTCGCCGGTCACGAGATCGACCGGCGCCGGCCCGAGCGCGGCGAGGATCCGGAGCAGCACCTCGGCCTCGCGCTCGGCCGGATCGGCCCCGCCGAAGAACTCGATCCCCGCCTGCAGGTATTCCCGCGGCCGGCCCGATCCCGCCGCCTGCCGCCGCCAGACCGGCCCGCAATAGCTGTAGGCCGCGGGCTCGGCGCCCCCTTCCATGTGCAGCTGCACGATCGGCACGGTGAAATCTGGCCGCAGCATCATCTCGGCCTCGTCATCCCGGGTCACGAAGGCCCGGGCGCGGATATCCTCGCCATAGAGGTCGAGCAGGACCTCCGCCGGCTGCAGCACCGCGGGCTCGACCCGGGTCGTGCCCGCGCCGAGGATGCCCCCGATCCGGGCGACTTCCGCCTCAAGGCGCGTGAGCCCGGCCCCCTGGCGGGCGCCCCGGAGATAGGCGCGGTCCGAAACCATCGCTCAGCCCCCGGCCCGGGCGAGCATCGCCGCCACCGCCGCCACCAGCCCCGCGCGCGGGACCTCCAGCTGGGCGGGCTGGGCCTTCCAGTCGGCATGGGTCTCGATCTCGGCCGCCAGCCGGGCCCCGAGGGCGAGGTCCTTGATCTGGACGACGCCCTGCGCCTTCTCGGTGCCGCCCTCGATCACCGCGACGGGGCTCGCGCGCTGGTCGGCATATTTGAGCTGCCGGCCCATGTTGCCGCCGCCGAGGAAGACCTCGGCGCGGATGCCGGCGGCGCGCAGCTCGGCCGCCATCGCCTGATAGTCGGCCATCCGGTCGCGGTCCATGACGGTGACGACCACCGGCCCGGACGGCACCGCCCCCGCCCCGCGCGCGGCGAGCGCCGCCAGCAGCCGGTCGACGCCGATGGAGATGCCGGTCGCCGGCACGGCCTCGCCGGTGAAACGCCGCACCAGGTCGTCATAGCGCCCGCCCCCGGCCACCGAGCCGAACTGCCGCGGCCGGCCCTTGTCGTCGAGGATCTCGAAGGTGAGCTCCGCCTCGAAGACCGGGCCGGTGTAATAGCCGAGGCCGCGCACGACCGAGGGATCAAGGATCACCCCGGCCCCGGCCGCCGCGGCATGGGTCGCGAGCGTCTCCAGTTCATCGACGCCGGTCCGGCCCGTCACCGAGGCCCCGACCAGCTCGCGCAGCCGCGCGCAGGTCGCCGCCGCCTCCGGGCGCCGCGCCTCGGTGAAGCCGATGAGAATGTCCGCCTGCTCGTCCGACAGCCCCGCGCCTGCGGTGAAATCGCCGCTCTCGTCGCGCCGCCCGGCCCCGAAGAGCGCACGCACCCCCGCGACCCCCAGCCGGTCGAGCTTGTCGATGGCCCGCAGCACGATGCCGCGCCGCGCGGCGCCCGCCTCGGGATCGGCCGGATCGAGGATCCCGGCGGCTTCGAGCACGCCATTGAGGACCTTGCGGTTGTTCACCCGGACCACGAAATCGCGCCGGTCGATCCCCGCGGCCACCAGCGCCTGGCCCAGCATCGCGCAGATCTCGGCATCCGCGGCGATGTTGCCCGAGCCGACCGTGTCGGCGTCGCACTGGTAGAACTGGCGGAACCGCCCCGGACCCGGCTTCTCGTTGCGCCAGACCGGACCGACGGCATAGCGGCGATAGGGCGTGGGCAGCGACATCCGGTGCTGGGCATAGACCCGCGCCAGCGGCGCCGTCAGGTCATAGCGCAGCGCCAGCCAGCCCTCATCGGCCTCGTTCCAGGCGAAGACGCCCTCGTTCGGCCGGTCAACATCGGGCAGGAACTTGCCCAGCGCCTCCACCGTCTCGACCGCCGGGCTCTCCAGCGGGTCGAAGCCATGGGCGTGATAGACATCGGTGATCCGGGCGAGCATTGCGCTGCGGGCGCGCACCTCCTCGCCGAAATAGTCGCGGAACCCCCGCGCGGTCTCGGCACGGGGGCGACGGGGCTTCTTCTGGTCGGACTTTGCCATGGCGGAGACTTCCGGTTTTCGCGGGCTGCCTTAGCCCGCCCACCGCCATGGAGCAAGCACAGCTGTCTGCCGGGCCTCCGGCCCGTGCCGTGGCCGGAGACAGGCGCGCGATCAGAAACCGACCATCGCCGTGCGCGGGCTGAGTTCGCGGGTCAGCGTGTCGAGGATTTCGCCGGCGGTCGCCGCGGTGGCGGGGCGCCCGCCGGGATAGCCGGCCGGGCAGATCTGAAGCGACCCGCCGTTGGCATTGGCGACCAGCATCGCATCCCCGAGGGCATCGCGCTCGATGGCCGTCAGGGCATCCGCGCGCAGGCAGTCCTCCAGTGCGATCAGCTGACGCATCTGTACGGCCGCAGGATCGAAATACGGAGCGGCCATTCCAAGCAGCGCCGCCGCCGCGCATCCGATCAGCGCGATTGCCGGATAGTGGTGGACTTCGATCGTATCCATCATCCGCTTCCCTGCATGTGCTGCGTCGCAACAGGACGCGATATCCGAAAAATTGATGCACTTGCGGGATTAATGAAGGCTTAACGATGATCGGTATTTTGCAGGAGCGTGCGGCGCAGCATTCCGGGCCGCGTCGCGCGCCCGATGGGGCGAATCAGGCCTTGTCGAGGCCGAAGGTATGCGGGCGCCCCGCGGCGCGCCGGGGGGAGGCTTCGGTCACGAGCAGGTGCAGGGCATCGTCGAGGCTCTCGGCCAGCGCGGGCAGGGTGTTCATGGCTGCATAAAGGCGCAGGGACGACAGTATCTCGTAGAGCTGGGCATTGTTCTCGGGCAGGTACATGTTCAGGCCTTCGGCAGCAGCTTTTAGAGCCGTCTGCCTTTTATGCCCCAACCCCGAAGGCCGCACAGACAAGATTTCGCAACAAGGGGCGAAACCCTGACGCTTTTCAAGGATTGGTTAAGTATTTCAGTCGCTTTGCGGATGCTTGGCGCCCTGGTTGCTCGCCGTCCGACATGTCGACAGAATATGCCGGGCAGGATACAGACATTCGGGTCGAGGACCGGCGGCGCGGTGTCCTCCCGCGCGCCGGAAGGGAGGTCGAGTGGTCGATTTCAGCGAGCGGGAACTGCGCGACGCCCTGGGGCGGTTCGTCACCGGCGTGACGATCGTCACCACCATGACGGCGGACGGCCCGCTCGGGATGACGGCGAACAGCTTCTCGAGCGTCTCGCTCGTCCCGCCGCTGGTGCTCTGGTCGCCCGCCCGCAAGTCGCGGCGTTTCCCCGCCTTCGAGGCCGCGTCGCATTTCGCCGTGCATGTGCTGAGCGATCGCCAGCGCGCGCTTGCCGAACGCTTCGCGGCCGCGGGCGCGGACCCGTTCGAGGGCCTGCCCCATGGCCGGGGCGCCGGGGACGTGCCGCTGCTGCCCGACTGCGCGGCCCGCTTCGAATGCCGGCACGCCGCCGGCTATGACGGCGGCGACCATCTCATCGTCGTGGGCGAGGTCCTGCGCCTCGAGGTGAGCGAACAGCCGCCGCTGGTCTTCTTCCGGGGCGGCTTCCACCGGCTCGTGCCGGCCTGACGCCACCCCGGCTGCCCCTATTCCAGCCGGCTGATCAGCACCGTGCAGACCGGTTTCTTGCCGATCGCGTCGTTGCAGACCCGGCTGCAGACGCGCTGCACCAGTTCCTCCAGCGCGTCGTCGTCGTCGATGTCGGCGCGCTTGGCCCGGGTGACGGCCGCGCCGATCTCGCGCTCCAGTGCGCCTTCGAGGCCGTCGCGGAGCTTCGGGTTGTCCGGCAGGCCGGTGGCGCGGACGAAGGCCCCGTCGAGCGGGCGGCCATCCTCGTCGATGATGATGCTGACCGCCACATGGCCGCGGATCGCCATGCGGATCCGGCTCCGGACGATGCCGTCGAGCGCACCGATCATGCGCGTCCCGTCCTGATAGACCCGGCCGGTCTCGATATGCTCCACCACGACCGGCACCTCGCCGGTCAGGTCGAGCATGGTGCCGTTCGGCGCGACCGCGGCCGCATAGCCCCGCGCGGCGGCCAGTTCGGCATGGGCCGTCAGATGGCGGTGCTCGCCATGCATCGGCACGATGGCGCGCGGTCGGACGAGGTCATGCATCGTCTCGAGGTCCGGGCGGTTGGGATGGCCCGAGACGTGGTAGAGCCCGGCGCTGTCATCGACGATCCGCACGCCCTTGGCGCTCAGCTGGTTCATGATCCGCCCGACCGCCACCTCGTTGCCGGGGATGGTCTTCGACGAGAAGAGGAAGGTGTCGCCCGCCCGGAGCTCGAGCCCCATGTAGCGGCCCTGCGCCAGCTGGGCGCTGGCCGCCCTCCGCTCGCCCTGGCTGCCGGTGGCGAGCACGAGCAGGCGGCCACGCGGCACGCTGTCGGCGTCGAGCACGTCGATCGTCGGCGGGAAGCTGTCGAGGACCTCGGAGGCATGGGCGGTCGAGAGCATGGTGTTCATCGCCCGGCCCAGCACCACGACCTCGCGGCCCGCGGCCTTGCCGGCTTCCGCCAGCGTCTTCAGCCGGGCGACGTTGGAGGCGAAGGTCGTCGCCACCACCATGCCCTCGGCATCGGCCATCAGCGCCCGGATCGGCCCGGCCAGGGAGGCCTCCGAACGGCCGGGGTGGGTGCTGAAGACATTGGTGGAATCGCAGGTCATCACCTTGACGCCGCTGTCGCCCACCGCGCGGAAGGCCACCGGGTCGAAGGGATCGCCCACGACCGGCGTCGGGTCGATCTTGAAGTCGGCGGTATGGAGGATGCGTCCGGCCGGGCTGTCGATGACGAGCGACGAGCTTTCCGGGATCGAATGCGAGACCGGCAGGAAGCCGACGCGGAACGGCCCCGCCTCGACCATGTGCGGGAAGGGCGCGGCCTGGCGCACCGCCGTGGTGTCCTGCCCCGCCCGGTCCATCTTCGACTTGGCGATCGCCGCGGTGAACCGCCGGGCATGGACCGGCACCTTCAGCCGCGGCCAGAGCAGCCCGAGGGCGCCGACATGGTCCTCGTGGGCATGGGTGATGAAGATCCCCTCCAGCCGGTCGGCCCGCGCCTGGATCCACGCCGGATCGGCCATGATCAGCTCGACGCCCGGGGAGCTCTCCATGTCCGGGAAGGTCACCCCCATGTCGACGAGAATGAACCGCTCGCGGTCCTTGGGGCCATAGCCATAGAGATACATGTTCATGCCGATCTCGCCCGCGCCGCCCAGCGCGAGGTAGATCAGCCGATCGTTGCCCGCCATCTTCCTTCCGTCACTCCCTGTTCAGACGGTCGATGAGCACCAGCCCGTGGATGGTGAGCGAAGTATCGACCTGTTCCAGTACGTCTGTCCCTTGCGCGAAGAGGGTGGACAGCCCCCCAGTTCCGATGACGGTCATCGCCCGCCCGCGCTCGGCGCGGATCCGGGCGCAGAGACCCTCGATGAGCCCCACATAGCCCCAGTAGATGCCCGACTGCATGCAGGCGACGGTGTTCGTCCCCACCGCATGGTCGGGCCTGGTCACGTCGATGAACGGCAGCGCCGCCGCCGCGTCGTGCAGGGCCTTCAGCGACAGGTTGACGCCCGGGGCGATGACGCCGCCCTCATAGGCGCCGTCATGCCCGACCACGTCGAAGGTGGTGGCAGTGCCGAAATCGACCACGATCAGGTTCGGCCCGTAGCGGTCATAGGCGCCGACGGTGTTCACCAGCCGGTCGGCCCCGACGATGGCGGTCGGATCGACCCGGACCGGCACGCCGAGCTTCACCTCGGGCTTGCCCACCACGAGCGGCCGCGTGTTGAAATAGCGATCCGAGAGGACACGGAGGTTGAAGACCACCTGCGGCACCACCGAGGAGATCACCACCGAGCGGACATCCGGGACCAGGCCGGCATGCTCGAAGAGCTGCGACAGCCACACCCAGTATTCGTCCGCGGTGCGCTGCCGCTCGGTCGCGCAGCGCCACTCGGCGATCACCGCGCTGCCGTCATGCAGCGCGAAGACGGTATTGGTGTTGCCGACATCAACCGCGAGGAGCATCCGCCCCCCGATCTTCATCGCTGAAATGCACGTCGGCCGCCGGCAGCACGACCGGCCCGGCCGGGGTCGCCAGCACGATCGCCCCCGTCGCGTCGATCGTCTCGAAGGTGCCGGTCACCACGCGCCCGGGCAGCCGGGCGACGACCGGCTGCCCGATCCCGCGGGCCCGGGCGAGCCAGGCGGCGCGGACCGGCGCAAAGCCCTCGATCCTGAGCCGGGCCACCCAGTCCGCCACGGCCGGGGCAAGCTCCGTCAGGAAGGCGTCCGGCGCCACCGCGACCCCGGTCGCCGTGGCGAGGGCGACCGGCCGCACCGCGCCCGTCTCGAGGGCGGCGGCCGGCGGAACCGCGGCGAGATTCACCCCGAAGCCGATCACCAGCGCAGGCCCCTGTGCCTCGAGGAGGATCCCCGCCAGCTTGGCCCCGGACAGGAGGACATCGTTCGGCCATTTCAGGCGGAAGAACTCCGGCTGCCCGGTGATCGCGTCGAGCGCCTCGGCGAGGCCCAGGGCTGCCGCGAAGGAATGCTGCGCCATCCCGGCCGGATCGCCGTCGAGCGTCAGCAGCAGGCTCGCGGCAAGATTGCCGGGCGGCGTGGCCCAGGCCCGCCCGCGACGGCCCCGCGCCGCCGTCTGCCGCCGGGCCAGGATCCAGAGCGGACCACGCTCGCCGGCTGCGGCCCGGCGCAGCGCCTCCGCATTGGTGCTGTCGATCTCGTCGAGATCCGTGCGCCCGACGCCATCGGGCCACGGCCGACCGGAGGGGCTATTGGACAAGCGTTGCCGCGGCGGAAGCGGCCAGCGTCTCCACTCCGAAGAGATTCACGATCCCCACGACCATCGCCACGGCCGAGGCCCCGAGCATCAGCATGTGCAGCCGGGGCATCCGCCCGGTCAGCGGCTCGACCGGCGCGCCGAAATACATGAGGTAGATGATGCGCAGGTAGTAATAGGCGCCGATGACACTCGCGATCACGCCGGCGACGGCCAGCCAGACCAGCCCGGCCTGGACCGCGGCCACCAGCACGTAGAACTTCCCGAAGAAACCGACGAGCGGCGGAACGCCGGCGAGGCTGAACATGAGCACGGCAAGCGCCGCGGCCCGGGCCGGCTCCGCCTTGGAATAGAGGCCGAGGGCGGCGATGTCCGTCACCGGCTGGCCGTCCCGCTCCATGTTGAGGATGAAGGCGAAGACCCCGATGTTCATCGCGACATAGATCGCGAGATAGATGAGCAGCGCCTGCGCCCCCTGTTCGGTGCCGGCGGCGAGCCCCATCAGCGCGAAGCCCATGTGGCTGATCGAGGAATAGGCCATCAGCCGCTTGATGTTCTGCTGGCCGATCGCGGCGACAGCGCCGAGGAACATCGAGGCGACGGAAAGGAAGACGAGGATCTGCTGCCACTGCTGCACCGCCCCGCCGAAGCCGTCGTAGAGGACCCGGGCGAAGAGGGCGGCGGCGGCGACCTTGGGCGCCGTGGCGAAGAAGGCCGTGACCGGCGTCGGCGAGCCCTCGTAGACATCCGGCGTCCACATGTGGAACGGCGCGGCCGACACCTTGAAGGCAAGGCCGGCGGCGAGGAAGACGAGGCCGAAGACCAGCCCGAGGCCGAGATGCTCGCCCGCGGTCACGCTGGCGATGCCGGCGAAGTCGGTCGTGCCCGCATAGCCGTAGGTGAGGCTCGCGCCATAGAGCAGGAGGCCCGAGGACAGCGCGCCGAGGACGAAATACTTCAGCCCCGCCTCGGTCGAGCGCACGCTGTCGCGGCGGAAGGCGGCGACGACATAGAGGGCGAGGGACTGCAGCTCCAGCCCCATGTAGAGCACGATGAGGTCGCTGGCCGAGACCATGGTCATCATCCCCACCGAGGCGAGCAGGATCAGGACCGGGAACTCGAACTTCAGCAGGTCGTTGCGGCGCAGGTAGTCATGGCTGAGCGCGAGGGTGGCCGCCGAGCCGAAGAGGATCAGCACCTTCGAGAAGCGCGCGAAGCCGTCCGAGACGAAGCTGCCGGCGAAGGCCGTGCGCGTTCCCTCGGGCTCGAACCCCACCCAGAGACCGGTGAGGACGAGGATCGCCACCGTCGCCCACAGGATCACGCCGCTCGGGTCGCGGCGGGTCGAGCCGAAGGCTCCCCACATCAGCCCCGCCAGCGCGGCAGCCGCCAGCAGCATCTCGGGAGCGATCACGGACAGGTCTTGAGACAGCATTGCGCGGGGGCCTCAGTTCTGGGCGACGAGGGTCGCGGCGGCCGCCTGGGCGGTCTGGGTATGGTCCACGAGGGCCTGCACCGAGGGCCCGATCAGGTCAAGGACCAGGGCGGGATAGACGCCGAGCACGATCGTGGCGATGACGAGCGGCGAGAAGATGAGCTTCTCGCGCCGGTCCATGTCCTTGATCGACTTCAGGCTCTCCTTGATCAGGTCCCCGAAGACGACCCGGCGGTAGAGCCACAGCGCATAGCAGGCCGAGAAGATCACGCCGGTCGCCGCCATGAAGGCGACCCAGCTGTTGGCCTGGTAGACCCCGGCGAGGCTCAGGAACTCGCCGACGAAGCCGGAGGTGCCGGGCAGGCCGACATTGCCCATGGTGAACAGCATGAAGATCATCGCGAAGACCGGCATGCGGATGACGAGCCCGCCATAGGCGGCGATCTCGCGCGTGTGCATCCGGTCGTAGATCACGCCGACGATGAGAAAGAGCGCGCCCGAGACGAAGCCGTGGCTGATCATCTGGAACATCGCGCCATCGACGCCCTGCCGGTTCAGCGCGAAGATTCCCATGGTGACGAAGCCCATGTGGGCGACCGAGGAATAGGCGATGAGCTTCTTCATGTCCTCCTGCATCATCGCGACGAGGCTCGTGTAGATGATGGCGATGACCGAGAGGGTGAAGACGAAATTCGCCAGGAGTTCCGAGGCGACCGGGAACATCGGCAGGCTGAAGCGCAGGAAGCCGTAGCCGCCCATCTTGAGGAGGATCGCGGCGAGGATGACCGAGCCGGCCGTCGGCGCCTGCACATGCGCGTCCGGCAGCCAGGTGTGCACCGGCCACATCGGCATCTTCACCGCGAAGCTCGCGAAGAAGGCGAGGAACATCAGCGTCTGCGCGCCGCCGGTGATGGTGAAGCCGAGCACGTTGAGCGGGGTCGAGCTGAACTGGTGCGTCAGCAGCGTCGGGATGTCGGTGGTGCCGGCGTCCATGTACATCGCGATCATGGCGACGAGCATCAGCACCGAGCCGAGGAAGGTGTAGAGGAAGAACTTGAAGCTGGCGTAGATCCGGTCCTTGCCGCCCCAGATGCCGATGATCAGGAACATCGGGATCAGGCTGCCTTCGAAGAAGACATAGAAGAGCACCAGGTCCAGCGCGCAGAACACCCCGAGCATGAAGGTTTCCAGCACGAGGAAGGCGATCATGTATTCCTTCACCCGCGTCTCCACCGCCCAGGATGCGGCGATGGTCAGCGGCATGATGAAGGTGATGAGCATGACGAACAGCACCGAGATGCCGTCGACGCCCATCTTGTAGGTGAGGCCGCCGAGCCAGGACCGCTCCTCGACGAACTGGAAGCCGGTATTGGCCGGATCGAAGCCCGCCAGCACGAAGAGCGACAGGAGGAAGGCGGCCGAGGTGGTGAAGAGCGCGAGCAGCTTTGCATTCTTCTGCGCCGCCGGATCGTCGCCCCGCAGGAACAGGAGCAGCACGACCGCGCCGATCAGCGGCAGGAAGGTGATGATCGAGAGGAGGCTGTTCATCATCAGTGCCCGCCGCTGATCCCGAGCCACAGCGTCAGGACCAGGATCCCGAGCACCATGGCGAAGGCGTAATGGAAAAGGTAGCCGGACTGCGCCCGACCCGCGAGGCGGGTCACGAAGGGCACGAAGCCCAGGGCCACGCCGTTGATGAAACCGTCGATGGTCTTGCCGTCCCCCTGCTTCCACAGGAAGACCCCGAGCCAGCGCGCCGGGCGGACGAAGACGAGGTCGTAGATCTCGTCGAAGTACCACTTGTTGAGCAGGAAGCGGTAGAGGACCGGCTGGCTGGCCGCCAGCGCCTTCGGCCGCGTCGGGTCGAGAATGTAGAACCAGTAGGCCAGCCCGAGGCCGATCAGCATCGCGAAGAACGGCGACATCTTCACCCAGGCCGGGGAATGGTGCGCGTCGTTCAGGACGGTGTTGGTGGGCGCCATGAAGATCGCGCCCTGCTCCCAGCCCGGTGCCGCCGCATGGGCGTCCCCGGCGGGCGCGGCACCTTCGGCGACCGCAGGCTCGGTGGCGGGGGCCGCATGTTCCACGGCCGGAGCGGCGTGCTCCCCGGCCGGGGCGGCGTGCTCGGCCCCGGGGGCGGCGGCGTGCTCGCCCCCCTCGGACGCCTCGGCGTGATGCGGCAGGCCGAAGAAGGCCACCACCCGCTCGTGATCGCCGAAGAAGGGCTTGTACCAGAGCATGCCCGCCAGGACGGCGCCGATGGCCAGCACCCCGAGCGGCACCGTCATGACCTTCGGGCTCTCATGCGCGTGGTCATGCGCGTGATGGTCGCCGCGGGGCGTGCCGTAGAAGGTGAGGAAGATCAGCCGCCAGGAATAGAAGGAGGTCATCAGCGCCGAGATGACCAGCATCCAGAAGGCATAGGTCGCCGCCCCGGTGCCCCCGGCATGGGCGCTCTCGATGATTGCGTCCTTCGAGAGGAAGCCCGCGAAGCCGATCGAGGTGAGCGGAATGCCGACGCCGGTGATGGCGAGCGTGCCGATCATCATCGCCGCGAAGGTGAGCGGGATCTTCTTCCTCAAGCCCCCGTAGTTCCGCATGTCCTGCTCGTGGTGCATCGCATGGATGACCGAGCCGGCGCCGAGGAACAGCATCGCCTTGAAGAAGGCATGGGTGAAGAGGTGGAACATCGCCGCGGAATAGACGCCCACGCCCGCCGCCACGAACATGTAGCCGAGCTGCGAGCAGGTCGAATAGGCGATCACCCGCTTGATGTCGTTCTGCACGAGGCCGCAGGTCGCCGCGAAGAAGGCGGTCGAGGCGCCGATGACGACGATGAAGGTCTTGGCGTGGGGCGCGAACTCGATCACCGGCGACATCCGGCAGACGAGGAAGACGCCCGCCGTCACCATGGTGGCGGCGTGGATGAGGGCCGAGACGGGCGTCGGGCCCTCCATCGCATCCGGCAGCCAGGTGTGCAGGAAGAGCTGCGCCGACTTGCCCATTGCGCCGATGAAGAGCAGCACCGCGGCCAGCTCGGCCGCGTTCCACTCGCGCCAGAGAAAGCCGACATTGGTCGCGGCCAGCGTCGGGGCCGCCCGGAAGATGTCGTCGAAGCGGATCGAGTCGACGAGCATGTAGAGGGTGAAGATCCCGAGCAGGAAGCCGAAGTCGCCCACGCGGTTGACGATGAAGGCCTTCATCGCCGCGTTGTTCGCGCTCGCCTTGCGATAATAGAAGCCGATCAGCAGGTAGGAGGCGACACCCACGCCCTCCCAGCCGAAGAACATCTGGAGGAGGTTGTCGGCCGTCACCAGCGTCAGCATCGCGAAGGTGAAGAAGGAGAGATAGGCGAAGAAGCGCGGCTTGTAGCTCTCGCCGTGCTTCCAGTTGTCGTCATGGGCCATGTAGCCGAGGCTGTAGAGATGCACGAGCGCCGAGACCGTGGTCACGACGATCAGCATCGTCACCGTCAGCCGGTCCACCCGGATGGCCCATTCGCTCTCCAGCGTGCCCGACACCACCCAGCGCAGGATGTTCACCGTGCGCTGCTCGCCGTCGAAGGAGAGGAAGACGATCCAGCTCAGGGCGCAGGCGAAGAACAGCAGGCCGGTCGCGATCCAGGTCGCGGCCTTCTCGCCGAAGAACTTGTGGCCGAAGCCGCAGAGCAGGGCGCCGACGAGGGGCGCGAAGAAGATGAGCGTCGTCACCGGTCAGCCCTTCATCACGTTGATGTCGTCCACGGCGATGGTGCCGCGGTTGCGGAAGAAGATGACCAGGATCGCAAGCCCGATCGCCGCCTCGGCGGCCGCGACGGTCAGCACGAAGAGCGTGAAGACCTGGCCCACCAGATCGCCGAGATGGGCCGAGAAGGCGACGAGGTTGATGTTGACCGCCAGCAGCATCAGCTCGATCGACATCAGGATGACGATGACGTTCTTGCGGTTGATGAAGATGCCGAAGATCCCTGTCACGAACAGGATCGCGGCGACCGTCAGATAGTGCCCCAGCCCGATCATCGCCTGCCCCTCCCGAGGAAGCCGGTCGCCACCGCGACCGCGAAGGCCGCCGCCACGCCGATCGCCATCCAGCTTGCCACGCTCATGCCCCCTGCCCCGGCTTGATGTCCACAAGCCGAACCGCGGCCTTGGGGTCGCGGTACATCTGCGCCAGCACGTCCTGCCGCTTCACGTCCGCGCGCTTGTGCAGCGTCAGGACGATCGCGCCCACCATCGCCACCAGCAGGACGAGGCCCGCCAGCTGGAAGAGCAGCACGTATTTCGTGTAGAGAAGCTGCCCGAGGGCCGCGGTGTTCTCGACCTCGGCCGGCGAGGGCGTCACCGCCTGCCGCAGGCTGAGCGCGGTGTCGCTGATCTCCCAGGCGCCGAAGGCGAAGCCGAGCTGCACCAGCAGGATGAGCCCGATCAGCAGCCCCACCGGCAGATACCGCGCCATCCCGGCCCGGAGCTCGGCGAAATCGACGTCGAGCATCATGACCACGAACAGGAACAGCACCGCGACGGCACCGACATAGACGATGACGAGCAGCATCGCGACGAACTCGGCCCCGAGCAGCACGAAGAGCCCCGCCGCCGAGAAGAAGGCGAGGATCAGCCACAGCACCGAATGCACCGGGTTGCGGGCGAAGATGACGAGCACCCCCGACACCACCGCCACGATCGCGAAGAGATAGAAGGAAAAGACGGCCACTTCTGCTTTCCCCTCAGCGATACGGAGCGTCGAGCTCGAGGTTGCGCGCGATCTCCGCTTCCCACCGGTCGCCGTTCGCGAGAAGCTTCTCCTTGGTGTAGAAGAGTTCCTCGCGGCTCTCGGTCGCGAATTCGAAGTTCGGCCCCTCGACGATCGCATCCACCGGGCAGGCTTCCTGGCAGAAGCCGCAGTAGATGCACTTGGTCATGTCGATGTCGTAGCGCGTGGTGCGGCGGCTGCCGTCCTCGCGCGGCTCGGCGTCGATGGTGATGGCCTGGGCGGGGCAGATCGCCTCGCAGAGCTTGCAGGCGATGCACCGCTCCTCGCCGTTCGGGTAGCGCCGGAGCACATGCTCGCCGCGGAACCGCGGGCTGAGCGGTCCCTTCTCATGCGGATAGTTGAGCGTCGGCCGCGGCTTGAAGAAATACGAGAAGCCGAGCTTGAAGCCGCCGATGAAATCGGTCAGCAGGAAATATCGGACAGCCCTGTCCAGCGGAATTCCCATGCCTCAGCCCCCCACGATCCAGCGCTGGTAGGCGCCCCAGAACCAGCCGTATTGCGCAAACAGTCCCACCAGGACAACCCAGCCGAGGCTGAGGGGCAGGAACACCTTCCAGCCGATCCGCATCAGCTGGTCGTAGCGATAGCGGGGCACGATCGCCTTCACCATCGCGAACATGAAGAACCAGAACAGCATCTTCAGCACCATCCACAGCACGCCGTCCGGCAGGCCGGGGATGGGCGACAGCCAGCCGCCGAAGAACAGGATCGAGATGAGCGCGCACATGAAGACGACGCTCATCAGTTCGCCGATCATGAAGAGCAGGAACGGCGTCGAGGAATACTCGACCTGGTAGCCCGCGACGAGCTCCGACTCCGCCTCCGGCAGATCGAAGGGCGGGCGGTTCGTCTCGGCCAGCGACGAGATGAAGAACAGCACCACCATCGGCAGATGCGGCAGCCAGTACCAGCTCAGGAGGCCCCAGCCGCCGTCCTGCGCCTCGACGATCCGGCTGAGGTTCAGCGACCCGGTCGAGATCAGCACGCCGACGATGACGAGGCCGATCGACACCTCGTAGGAGATCATCTGCGCCGCCGAGCGCAGGCCGCCGAGGAAGGGATATTTCGAGTTGGAGGCCCAGCCGCCGACGATGATCGCATAGACGTGCAGCGACGAGATCGCGAAGATGAACAGGATCCCGACATTCATGTCGGAGATGACCCAGCCCGGCGCCCAGGGAATGACCGCCCAGACGATCACCGGCAGCACGAAGGAAATCATCGGCGCCAGCATGAACAGCACCTTGTCGGCGCCGGCCGGGATGACGATTTCCTTGACGATATACTTCAGGAAGTCCGCGAAGGACTGGAGCAGGCCGAAGGGCCCGACCACGTTCGGGCCGCGGCGCAGCTGCACGCCCGCCCAGATCTTGCGGTCGGCATACATGAGGAAGGCCAGCGCCACCAGCACGAGCACGGTGACGAGCAGGCACTGACCGAGGATCAGCAGGAAGAGGCCGAAGCCGGATGAGAAGAAGCCGCCGTCCATGCCTTACTCCGCCGCCAGGGGCTGCTGCCGCCGGGCATCCGCCAGTCGTGTCAGCTCCGCCATCACGCTCGAGGCGCGCATCACCGGATTCGCCAGGAAATGCTGCCGCACCGGGCTCAGGAAGGCGCCACTGCCGAGGGTGCCCGGCTCCAGCGGCGTCCAGTCGTTCACCGGCACGACATCGAGCGCCGCAAGCTGCGGCACCTCGGCGAAGACCGCGCTGCGCAGCTGGGTGAGGCTGTCGAAGGGCAGCGGCTTGCCGAGCTGCGCCGAGAGCGCGCGCAGGATCGCCCAGTTCTCGCGCGCATCCCCCGGCGGGAAATTCGCACGGCTGGCGAGCTGCGGGCGCCCCTCGGTGTTGACGAAGAGGCCTGCTTCTTCGGTCCAGGCGGCGCCGGGCAGGATCACGTCCGCCCGATGGGCGCCGCGGTCGCCGTGGCTGCCCTGATAGATGACGAAGGGGCCGGCCGGCAGGTCGATCTCGTCGGCCCCGAGGTTGAAGATGACCTCGGCCCCGAGCACCGCATCGATCCCGCCCTCGGCCACGCAGCCGAGGTCGAGCGCCCCGACCCGGCTCGCCGCCGTGTGCAGGACGAGGAGCTTCGCGCCCCGGATCGTGGCGAGCGCCATCGCGGCGGCCAGCACCGCCGCGCCGTCGCTGCCCGTCAGCGCCCCCGCGCCGAGGATCAGCACCGCCGGCCCGGCGTCGCCCGTACCCTCGGCCGGCGCCTCGGCGAGCTTCGCGAGCGCCCCGCGGTCGGTGCCGAGATGCGCGTAAGGATAGGTGAGGTCGACCGCCTCGCCGACGAGGCTGACCGCGGCGCCGCGCAGCCAGGCCTTGCGGATGCGGGCGTTCAGCACCGGCGCCTCGACCCGCGGATTGGTGCCGATCAGGAACACCTCGCGCGCGGTGTCGAGATCCTCCAGGGTCGCGGTGCCGACATAGGCGCTGCGGTTGCCCGCCGGCAGGAAGGCGCCATCGGTCCGGCACTCGACCGCGCCGCCGAGCCCCGTCACCAGCGCCTTCAGCGCATAGGCCGCCTCGACCGGCACCAGGTCGCCGATCAGTCCCGCGACCTTGCGGCCCTTCACCGCCGCCGCCACGGCCGCGAAGGCCTCGGCCCAGGTGGCGGGCTTCAGCTTGCCGCCCGCGCGGACATAGGGGCGGTCGAGCCGCTGGCGCCGGAGGCCGTCCCAGATGAAGCGCGACCGGTCCGCCAGCCACTCCTCGTTCACCCCGTCGTTGTTCCGGGGCAGGATGCGCATCACCTCGCGGCCCTTGGTGTCGATGCGGATGTTCGAGCCGAGCGCGTCCATCACGTCGACCGACTCGGTCTTGGCCAGCTCCCAGGGACGCGCGGTGAAGGCATAGGGCTTGGAGGTCAGCGCCCCGACCGGGCAGAGGTCGATGACGTTGCCCTGCAGCTCGCTCGTCAGCATCTGCCCGAGATAGCTCGTGATCTCGCTGTCCTCGCCGCGGCCGGTCTGGCCCATCTCGGGCACGCCCGCGACCTCGGTGATGAAGCGCACGCAGCGGGTGCAGCTGATGCAGCGGGTCATCTCGGTCTTGACGAGCGGCCCGAGGTCCGGGTCGATCGCCGCCCGCTTCGGCTCGCGATAGCGGCTGAAGTCGACGCCGTAGGCCATCGCCTGGTCCTGCAGGTCGCATTCGCCGCCCTGGTCGCAGATCGGGCAGTCGAGCGGGTGGTTGATGAGCAGGAACTCCATCACCCCCTCGCGGGCCTTCTTCACCATCGGGCTCTTGGTCTTGATGACCGAGGGCGCGCCGTCCGGGCCGGGGCGGAGGTCCTTCACCTGCATCGCGCAGGAGGCCGCCGGCTTCGGCGGACCACCCACCACCTCGACGAGGCACATCCGGCAGTTGCCGGCGATGCTCAGCCGCTCGTGGTAGCAGAAGCGCGGCACCTCGATGCCGGCCTGCTCGCAGGCCTGCAGCAGCGTCAGCCGCGGATCGACCTCGATCTCGATGTCGTCGATGATGAGCTTGCGAAGGTCGGTCATGGGCGGTTCCTGTCGCGCAGCGCGGGCCAGTCCTTGAAGGCGAGGACCCAGAGCGAAATGATGTTGGCCAGCGGGATCAGCATCAGCAGGCCCCAGGCGCCGGCATGTCCGGTGCGCGACCAGATCTTCCAGTAGGGCACCACCACCAGCGCCAGGATGATCAGCAGCGGAATGAAGCCGACCGCACTGTAGCCGTGGCTCTCGACCGTGGTCGTCGTGGTCTCCATCGCCCTACTCCGCCGCGACGGCGCTGACGCGGCCGGTGCGCTTGTGCTTGATGCGATCCTCGATCTCGTTGCGGTAGTGCCGGATCAGGCCCTGGATCGGCCAGGCGGCGGCGTCGCCCAGCGCGCAGATGGTGTGGCCCTCGACCTGCTTGGTGACCGACAGCAGCATGTCGATCTCCTCCGGCTCGGCGTCGCCGGTCACGAGGCGCTCCATCACCCGCATCATCCAGCCGGTGCCCTCGCGGCAGGGCGTGCACTGGCCGCAGCTCTCGTGCTTGAAGAATTTCGACAGCCGCCAGATCGCCTTGATGACGTCGGTCGACTGGTCCATCACGATCATGCAGGCGGTGCCGAAGGAACTCTTCAGCTCGCGCATGCCGTCGAAATCCATGATCGCGGTCTCGCAGAGATCCGCTGGCAGGATCGGGCAGGAGGCGCCGCCCGGGATGATCGCCTTCAGGTTCTTCCAGCCGCCCCGCACGCCGCCGCCGTGCTTCTCGATGAGCTCCTTCATCGAGATCGACATCGATTCCTCGACGACGCAGGGATGGTTCACATGCCCGGTCAGGCCGAAGAGCTTGGTGCCGGCGTTGTTCGCCCGGCCGAACTGGGAGAACCAGCCCGCGCCCCGGCGCAGGATCGTCGGGGTGACGGCGATCGACTCGACGTTGTTCACCGTGGTCGGCGCGCCGTAGAGGCCGGTGTTGGCCGGGAACGGCGGCTTCAGCCGCGGCATCCCCTTGCGCCCCTCGAGGCTTTCCAGGAGCGCGGTCTCCTCGCCGCAGATATAGGCGCCGGCGCCATGGTGCAGGCGCAGGTCGAAATCCCAGCCGGACCCGGCCGCGTTCCGCCCGAGCAGCCCGGCATCATAGCATTCGTCGATCGCGGCCTGCAGCGCCTCGCGCTCGCGGATGTATTCGCCGCGCAGGTAGATATAGGCCTCGTGCGCGCCCATCGCGAAGCTCGCGATCAGGCAGCCCTCGATCAGCGTGTGCGGATCATGGCGCATGATCTCGCGGTCCTTGCAGGTCGCGGGCTCGGATTCGTCCGCGTTGACCACGAGGTAATGCGGCCGCCCGTCGCCGCCCTTGGGCATGAACGACCATTTCAGGCCGGTCGGGAAGCCTGCGCCGCCGCGGCCGCGCAGGCCGCTCGCCTTCACTTCCTCGATGATCTTGTCGCGGCCGCGGCCGATGATCTCGGCCGTCCCGTCCCAGTGGCCCCGGGACCGGGCGCCTGCGAGGCTCCGGTCGAACATGCCATAGATGTTCGTGAAGATCCGGTCCTTGTCCGCCAGCATCTCGTCTTCCCCGTCCCCTGGGCCGCCGCTCGGGCGGCACCTTGGTTCTAGTCACCGGCCACCCGGACCCCGGATGGCACTTGCCGATCTTCCGCCCCGGCGGGGCGGCCGTCTCAGGTGTCGAGCTCCCCGCGCTCCACGGCGCGGGAATGCTCGGTTTCGCCGCCGGAGGCCAGCAGCTTCGCCTGCCCCACCCAGTCCTCGCGGGTGGCGCGGCCGTTGAAGGCGTCGAGATTCGCGTCGACCCAGGCGAGTTCCGCCGGGGTCCAGGCCGCGATCTGGTCGAAATGCCAGAAGCCGAGCCGATGGAGCAGCGCCTCGAGCTTCGGCCCCACTCCCTTGATCTTCTTCAGGTCGTCTCCCGACCCTGCCCGCGGGGCGTCGAGCCCGACCGGCCGCGTGACCTCGCCCGGCGCCGCGGCCAGCCGGGCCAGCTCGGCGAGCACATTGTCCGCGTCCACTTCGCCAACTTCGAACCGCCCGGTCGA
>ERZ500977.86-NODE-86-length-18792-cov-8.154934_pt1 | contig 18792 bp, 21 predicted proteins | sample MGYA00248863_ERZ500977 | MGnify/ENA primary metagenome ERZ500977 (study PRJEB25958, sample SAMN03398581) | human skin metagenome | study: EMG produced TPA metagenomics assembly of the Human Skin Microbiome Metagenome (human skin metagenome) data set.
AGGCGATGGCCCCTGCGGTCGAGAGCGTCAGCCTCGTGGTGGCGTGGTTCGGGGACGACCTGCGAGCGGGCTCCTGCAAGCTGCGCCCGGGCGTCGAGGTCACGGCCAAATCCACGACGCCGGTCGGCTGGTCGGTCAATGGCGTCAGCCGGGCGAATGCTTTCCTCGTCAGCCGCGACGCCGAGGATCGCCCGGTCTATGGCGGCACGCCCGCCGATTTCGCGGTTGTGCAGGCAATCCGGGATCTGAAGGCGCGCGGGCTGCGCGTGACCTTCTATCCGTTCCTCCTGATGGACGTCCCGCCCGGCAACACGCTGCCGACCCCGTATTCCGACAACGCCGCCGAGATGGGACAGCCGACATTCCCCTGGCGCGGCCGGATAACCTGTTCGCCCGCGGCAGGCTATGCCGGGAGCGTGGACAAGACAGCCACGGCGTCGAGCCAGGTCGCAGCCTTTTTCGGCAGCGCGGCCCCCTCTGACTTTACGATCTCGGGCGACACCGTCTCCTGGACCGGCCCGTCCGGGGACTGGGGCCTGCGCCGCATGATGCTGCACTACGCCCATCTCTGCGCGGCGGCGGGCGGGGTCGATGCCTTCCTGATCGGCTCGGAGATGCGCGGGCTGACCACCATCCGCTCGGGTGCCAGCAGCTATCCGGCTGTCACCGCGTTCAAGGCACTCGCTGCCGATGTTCGTGCCATTCTCGGCGCGGGCACGGAGTTCGGCTATGCAGCCGACTGGTCGGAATACTTCGGGCATCACCCGGGCGACGGCTCGGGCGATGTGTTCTTCCACCTCGACCCGCTCTGGGCCGATCCTGAGATCGATTTTGTCGGCATCGACAACTACATGCCGCTCTCCGACTGGCGCGACGGGTTCGGGCATGCGGATGCCGCCGAAGGCTGGCCCGCGATCTACGACCGGGCTTATCTGCAGGCGAACATCGCGGGCCGCGAAGGCTTCGACTGGTTCTACGCCAGCGCAGCGGATCGGTCGGCGCAGGTGCGCACGCCGGTTACCGATGGCGCTGCGGGCAAGCCGTGGGTCTTCCGCTACAAGGATCTGCGCGCCTGGTGGTCCAATCCTCATTTCAATCGTCCGGGTGGGGTGGAGAGCGGCACGCCGACAGCATGGGTGCCGCAATCGAAGCCCATCCGCTTCACCGAACTCGGCTGCCCGGCCATCGACCGCGGCACCAACCAGCCCAATGTCTTCTTCGACCCGAAATCGTCGGAGAGCTTCACGCCGTATTTCTCACGGGGCTGGCGCGACGACACCATCCAGCGCGCCTATCTCGAGGCGACCTACCTGTTCTGGGGCGAGGCCGCGAACAATCCGCTGTCCTCGGTCTACGGCGGCCGGATGGTCGATGTGCCGGAGTGCGCAGCTTGGACCTGGGACGCGCGTCCATATCCGTTCTTTCCCGAACTGACCGATGTCTGGACCGATGGCCCCAACTGGCGTCTCGGCCATTGGCTGACCGGGCGCCTCGGGTCGGTGTCGCTGGCGGCGCTCGTCCGGCATCTCTGCCTGCGCGCCGGGCTGACTGAGGACCGCATCGACGTCACTGGCCTTTGGGGCGCGGTCGAGGGCTATGCCATCGGTGCGCTGGAAAGCCCGCGCGCCTCGATCACCACGCTTGCCCGCCACTTCGGCTTCGACGCCGTCGAGACCGAGGGGGTGATCCGCTTCGTCATGCGCGGCCGGGCCTCCGTCGCCACCCTCGCACCCGACGATCTGGTGGCCGCCCGCGAGGGCGACCTACTCGAACTGACCCGCGGCCAGGAGACCGAACTGCCGCAGGCCCTGAAATGGCAGGTTGCCCGTGCCGACGAGGATTACGACGCGGCCCTCGTCGAGGCGCGGCGCATCACGGTGGACACGACGAGGATCGCGTCCGAGTCCTTCCCGATGGCGATCCCGCCCGAGGAGGCCGAACGCCGCTGCCGCCGCGCGCTGATGGAAGCGTGGATCGGCCGCGAAAGCGCCACCTTCCGCCTGCCGCCTTCGCGGCTGGCGCTGGACCCCGCCGACGTGATCCGGCTTGTGCATGACGGTCGCGACATCGAGTTGCGGCTGGTATCCATCGCCGATTCCGATGGGCGGGGCGTCGAGGCCGTCCGCCAGGACCGCGCCGCCTATGACCTGCCACCCGGCGATCCGCGCACCGTGACGCTGACCCGGGCCGTGGTATTCGGCGCGCCGGATGTGGTGTTGCTCGACCTGCCGCAACTGTCCGAGGACCAGCCCGCGCACCGGCCGATGGTCGCGGCCCATGCCGTTCCTTGGCCGGGCGAGATGGCGGTGTTCCGCAGCCCGGGGTCGGATGGCTTTGCCTTGCTGACCACCTTCGGCAGCCGCGCTCGGATCGGCACGCTGGTGTCGGATTTCTATCCGGGCCCGACCTCTCGCTTCGATCTCGGCAATGCGCTGGTCGTGGATATGGTCTCAGGCACGCTGGAAAGCGTCACCGACCTGACCCTGTTCGGCGGCGCCAATGCGTTGGCAGTGGAGGCAGCACCGGGCAAATGGGAGATCGTGCAGGCGGGTGTCGCCGAACTGATCGCCACTGGGCGCTATCGCCTGACCCGCCTCCTGCGCGGCCAGCGCGGCACCGAAGCCGCAATCGGCAATCCCACCCCGGCTGGGGCACGGGTGGTGATACTGGACACAGCGCTGGCTCCGCTCCCGATCGCCGAGGCCGATCTCGGTCTGCCATGGAACTGGCGCATCGGCCCCGCGGCGCGATCCGTCAGTGACGCCAGCTACACCCCGCTGGCCTTCACGCCAGCCGGTCGCGGCCTCGTGCCCTTCGCCCCGGTTCATGTCGAACAGCCGTGGCGGACAGCGCGCAGCCCGGGCGATCTGACGATCCGCTGGACGCGCCGGTCGCGCGCGCTGGTGGCCGATGCCTGGGAACAGGTCGAGGTGCCTTTGGCCGAGGACTTCGAGAGCTACGACGTCCAGATCCTCGACGGGGCAGCGGTCAAGCGGACGCTGGCCAGCGCCACGACGTCCGTCCTCTACTCCGCCGCCCAGCAGACCGCCGACTGGGGTGCGCCGTTCGGCCCCGGCCAGACACTGGCCATCCGAATTTACCAGCTCTCGAACCGCCTCGGTCGCGGCGATCCCGCCACCGTCACCCTCCAGTTCTGAAGGCCCGTCATGTCCGACACCTCCACCCACCTTGGCCTGCCATACCTGCTGGCGGCCCAAGCCCAGAAGCATGTCACGCACAACGAGGCCCTGCGCCTGCTCGATGCCATGGTGCAGTTGTCAGTCCTCGACCGCACGCGCCCCACGCCGCCCGCCAGCCCCGCCGATGGCGACCGTCACCTCGTGGCATCGGGCGCGACGGGCCTCTGGGCGGGGTGGGATCTGAACGTGGCCTTCTGGGTCGATGGTGTCTGGATGCGCCTCGTGCCGCGCCAAGGCTGGCTGGTCTGGATTGCGGCAGAGCAGGTCTTTGTCGTCTGGAATGGCAGCGCATGGGACCCGGTCGGCGTGCCGCAGGATGTTTCCGACGCCATCTTCAGCCTCGTCAATGACACCGATCCGACGAAGAAGGCGCTGTTTTCGCTTTCGGGGATCACCACCGGCACGACCCGGACCTTCACACTGCCCAACACCTCCAGCGAGTTGGCGATCCTTGCAGGCACCCAGACCTTCACGGGCAACAAGACCTTCTCCGGCATGCTGACCGCCTCGGGCACCGTTACGGTTTCGGCGGCTTCGGCCAGCATCGGCACGGCAACGACGACCGCCACCTACGGCATGGGCACCGGGGCGACGACCACTGGCGTGACCAAAACCGTGAACCTCGGTACCGGCGGCGCATCCGGATCGACCACGGTCGTCAACATTGGCTCGGCCACCCCGGGCGCCGGGGGCACGACGGTCGTGAACACGCCCACCGTGACTTTCGCCAATGCGGTGGCGCAGGTTGGCATGCCCCAGGCCAACCTGACCGCGCAGCTTCTCGGCCTCGGTGGGGCGACAGCCGACAGCTACAATCGCGTGTCGGTCAATACCCCGGCACTGCTGTTCAACAACGCAGGCGCCGGGATCGAGGTCACCGTCAACAAGGCGGCCGCCGGAAACGACGCGGCATTCGCCTTCAAGACCGGGTTTTCGGCCCGGGCGCTGATCGGCCTCTTGGGCAACGACGATTTCAGCTTCAAGGTCAGCCCGGATGGCTCAGCCTTCTTTGATGCCATCAGGATCGACCGCGCTAGCGGCCAGGTGGAACTGCCGCAGCCCACCATCCTGCCGGGGCTCAGCGCCGCTCCATCCCCTCCGCCCAGCGGCAAGGCGGCCGTATATGCGCGCAATCGGGCGGGGGCCCCTTGGATCGACGTCATGCGTCCATCCGGCCGGGATTTTCCTCTGCAGCCGCACTTTGGTGTGAACCGGATTGCCAACTGGTCGCCCTCGGTCACAACAACGATCACAACAGAAGGCCTGCCGATCACCTCGGTCGGCACCGTTTCGCACCCAACGCTGGCTGCAACGAACCTGGCCGCCAGCATGCGCCGCTGGCGGCTGACCTCGGCGGCGGTGGTGGATTCTGCGGCCGAGCAGCGTTCTGCCGGTTGGGCCTGCTGGCGTGGCAATGCGGCGGGATTGGGCGGCTGGACCTTCGTCACGCGGATTTCGCTCACGACGCTGCAGGCGACCGGCATGGGCTTCTTCGGCCTTTACGGCTCCACCGCCGCGCTGGCGACCACCCTGACGCTGGCCGCCGCCATCAACTGCATTGGCATCGGCTTCCAGCGTGGTACCCACACACGCTGGCAGCTGGTCGCGAACGACGGCACCGGCGCTCCGACCCTGACTGACATGGGCGCGAGTTTCGCCATCGCGACGGGTGGGGTGCTGACCCTGTTCATCGCGGCACCGCCTAATGGCAGCGCGGTCTGGGTGCGGGTGGTCGACGAGGTCTCAAGCGCTGTGTTCGAGCAGGAGATCACCGCCGACCTGCCTGCAAACACGCAGTTCCTTTCGCCGCGCCTCTTCCTCAATACAGGCACGACAGCCGCCGCGGTCGCCTATGACTGTGCCGGGGTCTACCTGGAAACCGACTTCTAGGCTTCTCGCCTGCCGCGGCTCGCGGGTGGTTCAGGATCTCGCTGCGTTCCGGGAGTACACATCCAGCGAACCGTCGCGACGGATCAGCAGGACGTCATAGGCATCGCGCTGGTCCTCCGGCCCCATGCCGGGCGAGCCGTAGGGCATACCAGGGACCGCAAGTCCGACCGCATCGGGGCGTTCGGCCAGCAGGCGCCGGATGTCGGCGGCAGGAACGTGGCCTTCAAGCGCATAGCCGTCGACCACGCCGGTATGGCAGGAGAAAGCCTTCGCCGGGACGCCATGGTCCATCTTGAAGCGGATCAGCAGCGTTCCCATCGACACTTCGTCCGTCACGGTGAAGCCTTGCTCGCGCAGGTAGTCGACCCAGGCATCGCAGCATTCACAGCCGCGTCCCTTGACGACATGGATCGGTGGTTCCGCTTGCGACCAGGCAGCGCGCCCCGGGACCGCGACGCTGGCCGCTGCCGCAAGCAGCAGGTTGCGTCGTCCGATGTGCTGCCCGCTCATCCCCGATCTCCTACTGCCAAAGCTTCAAAGCCCGTCTCGCGGCGCCATGTCGTCAGCGCATCAAGATCCTCGGACGAGGCAATCTCTTGTTCCGGCAGGGCGTCCCGGTCTGTCGGATCGACCGGCCGACCGTCAACGCGGACCTCGTAGTGCAGGTTCGGGCCACTTACGAGGCCCGTCGCGCCAACGGCACCGATGCTGTCACCGGCCTTGACCCGGGTGCCTTCCCGAACATCCTCGGCAATCTCGGACAGATGGGCATAGCGCGTCACAACCCCGCCGCCGTGATCGATGTCGATGGTCAGACCCTAACCTCGGATCGTACCGGCAAAGACCACACGCCCGGCGCCGGTGGCCGAGACCTCGGTTCCGACCGGAGCGGCATAGTCGATCCCGGTGTGCATCCGCACGCCCCCGAGAACTGGATGGTTGCGTCGCCCGAAGACAGACGACAGCCGGGCACCGAGGATCGGCGCGGCAGACCGCTGGACGGCTTCCCCGTCCTCGAACACGATGACGGGTCCTGCGGCTTCGGTGGCGACGAGCTCAAGCACCCGGTCTGCAAGTTCCAGCCGCGCATAGTTCAGCCGAGGCTCGCCCGCGATGCTGCCGTCAGGAAGCTGGTCTTCCTGCCAGACCAGCGCGAAGGTCTCGCCGCCCTGCAGATCGCGCCGGAAATCGACCTGGCCCGCGAGGAGCGCAGTCAGGTCCACGGCGAAGCGCTCCGGCGCGTTGCGCGCGACGAGGGCTTCGTAAAGCGTGCCGTCAAGCACCAGCGTTTCCCGCCGGTCCGTCTCACGGATCGGAGGATCAAGGCGCTCGGCTGTCACCTGGCCATTGAACGTCAATGCAATCTCGACGCCATCTTCCACGAAAAGCGACAGGCGCGTCAGGCTGGTCGGATCGCCCGATGCGGCCGTCCATTCGACGCGATGACCGGGTCGCAGGTCGGTCAGGTCGTAGACCCCCGCAAGCGCCAGGGCGGCCTCGGCCCGGAGGCCCGCGGGGACACCTGCGCGGTCAAGCACGCTGTCGAGCGTGTCGCCTGAGGCGATCGTCACATCGATCACGGCTGGACCGTGCGCGGTCGGCGGGTCGGCAACAACCCGCAAGGGCACGAGAGAGGCGGCGGCAAGGACCATGAGGGCAGAGCGGATCATCTGGCAGAATGACCTTTCAGCTGAGGGTTCGGCGGATCTTCGGAACGGCGAAACGCCGGTCTTCGTGATAATCAATGATGCTGGCAAAGCGCCCGTCCGGGTGGAACAGGAACACCCCGGCTGTATGGTTGACCGTATAATCGCCATCGCGCGGCACCTTCTCGAACCACGCGCGAAATCCCGCGGCGGCGCGTTCGACCTCGGCCAGCGGGCCCGTCAGGCCGGTGATGCGCGGATCGAAATTCGCGAGGTAGTCGGACAGGACCGCCGGCGTGTCGCGTTCAGGGTCCACCGAGATCAGGGTGACGTTCAGGCGGTCAGCCTCGGGACCGAGATCCTCGAGCCAGCCCGAGATGTCGCTGAGCGTGGTCGGACAGACGTCGGGACAGAAGGTAAAGCCGAAGAAGATCATGGTCGGGCGCCCGATCCAGTCGGACGGCCGGACGGTTGCGCCGCGCTGGTCGGTCAGCGTGAAGTCCATTTCGGCGATCGGCAAAGGCAGACGTGGGTCTGTGGCAGGCGCGGTGCCGCGGCTGCGCCATGCCCCGAGGCCGAGCGTGAAAGCCAGCGCCCCCGCCACCCCGCCGAGGCCGAGGATCACTGCCCTGCGTGTTCGCAATCCGGCCCCTCCGCACGCATGGACAGGACCTCGACCGGCACCGTCACCTCGCCCGCGTCGCGGAAGGTCAATGTCACAGGGAAGCCCTCGCCTTCCTTCAGGGTGGTGGTCAGGCCCATCAGCATTCCGTGATAGCCCCCGGGCGCCAGCGCCACCGTCTGTCCCGCCGGAACCGGAACCGACATGGCGTGCGGCATCGAGGCGACGCCGTCCATCACGACGGTTTCGTGCAGCATCGGCATTCCCGCGACGGGCGTCGCGATGCCGATCAGCGCGTCATCGACGCTGCCTGTGTTGGTGATCTCGACATAGAGCACGCCGGGGCGGTCGGCGCCGATCGTCGCGCGGGACCATGCGTGCTCGATCATCAGATTTCCGATGGTGAAGGTTTCGCAGGCCAGGGCCGGCAGGCCGACAAGGGACAGAAGGGCGGCAAGGATGGGGGTTCTCATGGAGCCTCACAGTCTGGAGCGAAGGTCATTCAGGATGTCACTGGCGGGCGTGCCGTAGGCGAACTGGCGCAGCCAGTCGCCATCGGGCCCGATCAGGTAGAGCGCCGGGCTGTGCGACATGGTGTAGCCATCCGGCGCGGCCGCGTCGTCCTGGCGTTCGAAGTAGATGTGGAAGCTCTCCGCGGCGGCGCGCGTCTGCACCTCGCCACCGGCGAGGCCCAGGATCGCCGGGTGGAAGGCGGATGTGTAGGCGGCAAGCCCCAGACGGCGGTCGCGGGCGGGATCGACGGAGATGAAGATCGGTTGCACCTTGTCGGCGTCCGGTCCGAGGTCATCCATGACCTGCGCGACTTCGGACAGCGTGGTGGGGCACACGTCCGGACAACTCGTGAAGCCGAAGAACACCAGAAGGTGCTTTCCCGCGAAGTCCGCCTCGGTGCGGATCCGGCCCTCGGCGTCGGGCAACGAGAACACCGGGCGAAACGCGGCCTCGGCCCGGGGCGGGGTTGCCGGATCGGCCACCAGAACCCAGGTTCCATAGGCCAGACAGGCCAGGCCCGCGGCTGCCCAAAGGGCTTTCTGGAATGTTGTCAGTCTCATGCGGTCCCTGTCTATGATGCGGCGTGCCTGAACCCTCCAGCGGCTTGAGGTTCAAGCGAAAAAGCCCGGTGTCACGGAAAGATGAGGCGTCAGCCGAGCAGAACCGTCGCCAGCAGATTGATGTTCAGCACGATGATCGTGACCGCGATCAGCGCGCAGAGCGCGGTAAGCCAGCGGGGGGCCACCAGATCGCCCATCTTGGCCCGGCTTGCCGTGAACATCACCAGCGGCACGATGGCGAAGGGAAGCTGGAAGGACAGCACGACCTGGCTCAGGATCAGGAGCTGGCCGGTCTCCTCGCTGCCGTAAAGCAGGATCACGGCCATCGCCGGGACAATGGCGATCAGCCGGGTGATCAGCCGCCGCAACACCGGGCTGATGCGGAAGGCGATGAACCCTTCCATCACGATCTGCCCTGACATCGTGGCTGTCACGGTCGCGTTCAGCCCACAGCACAGAAGCGCAATGCCGAACAGGGTCGGGGCGATGGCGCTGCCAAGCAGCGGCGAAAGCAACGCATGCGCCTGATCGATCTCGACGATTTCGGTTGTGCCGCTGGCGTGGAACGTCGCGGCGGCGAGGATCAGGATCGACGAGTTGACCAGAAGCGCCAGCATCAGCGCGATGGTCGAATCCCAGGTCGCAAGCCGCAGCGCCTCGCGCTTGCCGCCCGGATCCTGTCCGAAGGCCCGGGTCTGCACGATCCCGGAATGGAGGTACAGGTTGTGCGGCATCACGGTCGCGCCGATGATGCCGAGCGCGATGTAAAGCATCTGCGGATTGGTCACGATCTCGGTCGAGGGCGCAAAGCCCGCGATCACCGCGCCCCAGTCGGGGTCGGCCATCGCGATCTGCACGAAGAAACAGGCCGCGATCACCGCCAGAAGTGCGATGATGAAGGCCTCGATCCACCGAAATCCCTTGTTCTGCAGCCAGAGGATCAGGAACACGTCGGCCGCGGTGATGAAGATGCCGATCTCGAGCGGGATGCCGAACAGAAGGTTCAGGCCGATGGCCGTGCCGATCACCTCCGCGAGGTCGGTGGCGATGATCGCCGCTTCGGCAAACAGCCAGAGCGGCACCGACACCCAGCGCGGAAAGGCATCCCGGCAAGCCTGCGCCAGGTCGCGGCCCGAGGCGATGGCGAGCCGCGCGCAGAGCGATTGCAGAAGGATCGCCATGATGTTCGACAACAGCGCAACGAAGAGCAGCGTGTAGCCGAAGGCCGCCCCCCCGGCGAGCGAGGTGGCCCAGTTCCCGGGGTCCATGTAGCCGACCGCGACGAGGTAGCCCGGTCCGATGAAGGCAAGGAACCGGCGGAAGGGCGACGCGCCGCGCGGCACTGCGATCGAACGGAACACTTCGGACAGGGACGGCGTGGTGCTGTCGGTACGCCAGGCATGGATCGGCATGGATGGAAGCCCCAGAAGGACGCGTCCGCAAAGGCCGGGCGCAATATGTTAGATGGTGCTAACAATTCTCCCCATGGCTTTACTTGTCAATCCGTCCCGTGCGATGCTTCTGCGATGACAGGGATCGATCCGAAGAACCGCATGGGCACCGATGACCGAGCCGCCGACCTGCGGGCCGAGGCGTTCCAGGGCGTGCGCGCGGCGCGCAGCCGCGAGCTTGCCGAGGACTATGTCGAACTGATCGCCGAACTGATCCACGACCACGGCGAGGCGCGGCCGGTGGATATCGCCGCGCGGCTTGGCGTCCGGGTCCCGACGGTGACCAAGACGCTCGACCGTCTGGCCCGGGAGGGCCTGATCACCCGGGCGCGGTATCGGTCCGTGTTCCTCACCGACGAGGGCCGCGCGCTGGCCCGGGAGTGCCGTCGGCGGCACGAGATCGTGCTGCGGTTCCTGCTGAGCCTGGGCCTCGACCCCGAAACCGCCGAGCGCGACGCCGAGGGGATCGAGCATCACGTCAGCGCGCGCACGCTGGCCCTCTTCGCGGCCTTCGCCAGCAAGTCCTGACGGCGGCGTCAGGCGTTCTCGACGGCGAAGCGCACATCGGCGATCAGGCTTTCCGCGCTGAAGTTCTCCAGCCGTTTGCCGTTCAGGAAAAAGGTCGGCGTCTGCCGGATGTCCAGGGCTTCGACATCCGCCATGTCCTGGTTGATCGTTCCGGTGATGCCGGGAAAGAGCTTGTCCGTCTCGGCCCGGTCCAGATCGAGGCCCGCATTCCCGGCGATCTCCCAGGCCACGTCCATCTCGGGCGCCCCGTGGACCGCCCAGCCCGGCTGCTCTTCGAACAGGGCGTCAAGCACCGGTTCGAACTTGCCCTGCATCCGCGCCGCCTCGAGGATCCGGGCAGCCTCGTCCGACCCTTCGTGGAACAGGGTATAGCGCAGCACAACGCGGACCTGATCCGGGAACAGCCGGAGGATCTCCTTGATGACCGGATGGTACGCCCGGCAGGCCTCGCAGGAGGGGTCGAAGAACTCGACCAGCGTGACGGGCGCATCGGCCGGGCCGAAGCTGGGCGAGTAGGGGCGGTCGAGGAGTGCTGCGTCCACGGGCGGCGCAGCGGCGGCGCGGGCATCGGCGTCTGCCTGACGCCGGGTGTTCACGACAAAGGCGCCGCCCCCGAAAGCGACGAGCCCAAGGGCTGAGGCCCCGATCAAGACAGTGCGGCGATTCATGCGCGGGTCCCCCTTGGAAGGATCAGACAGGCAAGGATGGCGGCAAAGGCCGCCAGCGAAAGGTAAGGAATGGGCAATCCCAGGATCACCTGCGCCGGGCCCGAGCAGGAAGGGCCGTTCTCGGTGCAGGGAACGACCGGAGCAGGCAGGAGCCCCGCATAAAGTCCGGAATGCCAGGCCGCGAGCGCCAGCCCGGCGATTCCGAACGGCAGGGCATAGACCCGCGCCAGGCGGTCGCCCCGCCAGATCGACAGGCCAAGGATCGGGACCAGCGGGAACATGGCGATACGCTGGTACCAGCACAGGGTGCAGGGCATCTGCCCCAGCACCTCGCCGATGAAGAGAGCCCCGAGGGTGGCGGCAAGAGCGATCACGAACGCAGTCGTCACCGCAAGGTCGTCCCGGGGCGGGGTGTCAGCGTCAGCCTTGGTCACGAACGGGCTCCTTGCGGCGGCGCTGTGGCAGGGACGACGCGAGGAGGCAGGCCGCTCCCAAGGTGATCGCCATGTCCGCGACGTTGAACGTCGGCCAGTGCCAGTCCTGCCAGAAGACGTCGAGGAAGTCCGTCACCGCACCCTGCCGCAGCCGGTCGATGATGTTGCCAATCGCCCCGCCGACGATCAGGGCGAACCCCGTGCGCTCGACCGGATGGCGCGCGCGCAGGGCCATCACGGCGAACACCAGCGTCAGCCCGGCGGTCACGGCGGCCATCAGCAGCGGCCGACCGGACATCGGACCGGACAGGAGGCCGAAGCTCGCGCCTTCGTTGAAACCGAGCGTCAGGTCGAGACCGGGAAGAATGGCAACGGGCTGGCCGGGCACCAGGCCGGAGAGCGCGGCCGCCTTGGTGGTCTGGTCGAGCAGAACCGTGGCCAGCACCACAATCGCAGGTCGGGTCATGGAGCGGTTCCCTGGCGCAGCCCGATCCAGCGCGGCACGGCGGCGGTGTAGCGGTCGTAGTCCGCCCCGAGTGCCGCCCGCAGGGCCGTCTCCTCCGTGCGCACCTGTGTGACAGCCGACCACAGGAAGACGAGCGGCGCGACGACAGTGGGCAGCGATGACACCGCGAGCGCGACACCGGCCAGCAAGGCGAACTGCCCCACGAAGGTGGGGTTCCGGCTGTAGCGGTAGAGCCCGCCCGTGACGAGGGCGCCCGTCGCGCCGGGCACGACCCCCACCCGCCAGGAGGCGCCCATCGACATCTGTGCCGCAAAGGCGACCATCGCCCCCACGCCCGCGAGGAAGACACCGATCAACCCGGCGGCAACCGTCCGGCCTTCGGTCCAGAGCGGATCGGCCTTGTGCAGCGCAGGCCATGCCAGCCAGAGAAGCGGCCCGAAGAAGGCAAGCACGAAGGCCGCACGAAACCCCAAGGCGGCCAGCCGCTCGCGTCCCCTTGCCTGCCCGAACAGCCAGACCGGCCTGCCCGCCGCCCGCGTCGCCGCCGTGGTCCCCCAGAGGAACAGTGCCAGATAGCCGAAGAGAAGGGCCAGCGCGGCCCAGCCGAAAGCCGACATCATCGCCTCACGCCTCGCGCTCGGGGTTGAACCGCAAGAGACGCAGCGCGTTCAGCGTCACCAGCACCGTCGCACCCGTATCGGCCAGGATCGCGATCCAGAGGCCCGTCAGGCCGAGGACCGAGGTGACGAGGAACACCGCCTTCAGCCCCAGGGCGATGGTGACGTTCTGACGGATGTTGGCCATGGCCGCGCGCGAGAGGCGGATGGTTGCGGGAATGTCGGTCACGCGGTCGCGCAGGATCGCCGCATCGGCGGTTTCCAGCGCCACATCGGTGCCTGATCCCATGGCGACGCCGACCGACGCCTGCTTCAGGGCGGGCGCATCGTTGATGCCGTCACCGATCATCATGACGCCGTCCTTCGCCCCGATCTCGCGAATATAGGCGAGCTTGTCCTCGGGAAGCATGTCGGCCTCGAACTTCAGGCCAAGGCCGCCCGCGATCGCCGCCGCCGTCCGCGGGTTGTCGCCGGTCAGGATGACGGGGGTCAGGCCCATCGCGGTCAGCTGGCGCACGGCATCCTTCGCATCCGCCCGCGGCTCGTCGCGCATCGCGATCAGGCCGAGCGGGGACTTGGCGCGGAACACCGCGACGGCGGTCTTGCCCTCCTCTTCGAAGATCGTCGCCTGGCGCAGTCCAAGCCCGTCAAGGCCGCCGTTGTCCATGGCGTAGCGGGGCGAGGCGACCCAGGCCGGGGCGCCGTCGACCGTCGCCACGACGCCCTTGCCCATCAGTGCCTTGGCTTCGCTGGCGGCGAGCGGCGCGACGCCCGCGTCCTTCGCCCGGTTCAGGATGGCGACCGCCAACGGGTGGCTCGACCCCGTCTCGACGCCCGCGGCGACAGCCAGAAGCTCGGCCTCGGTCGTCTTGCCGAAGGGCACCACATCGGTCACCTGCGGCCGGCCATGCGTCAGGGTGCCGGTCTTGTCGAAGGCGACCCAGCCGACCTTGGACGCCGCCTCGATCACCGCGCCGCCTTTCATCAGCAGCCCACGCCGCGCGCCGGAGGACAGCGCCGAGGCGATCGAGGCCGGAACCGAGATCACCAGCGCGCAGGGGCAGCCGATGAGAAGCAGCGCCAGGCCACGATAGACCCAGGTATCCCAGGGTTGGCCGAAGGCCAGTGGCGGCACCAGCACGACCAGCGCCGCGACGCCAACGATGGCGGGCATGTACCAGCGGCTGAACCTGTCGATGAAGCGTTCCGTCGGCGCGCGCGCTTCCTCGGCTTCCTCGACCAGCCGGATGATCCGCGCGATGGTGTTGTCCTCGGCCCCTTTTGTCACCGCAACGCGGATGGCCGCTTCGGTATTGATTGCCCCGGCAAACACCGCATCCCCGGGTCCGCGCGTCCTTGGCACGCTTTCGCCGGTGACCGGGCTTTCATCGACGCCCGAGGTGCCCTCGACGATCTCGCCATCCGCCGGGATGCGGTCGCCCGGGCGTACCAGGACGGTCTGGCCAATGGCCAGGCTCGCCGCAGGAACCTCGCGCGTGGTGCCGTTCACTTCGAGGAGCGCCGTCTTGGGCACCAGTTTGGCCAGGGCCCGGATGCCGTCGCGCGCCTTGCCCGCCGCCACACCTTCGAGCACCTCGCCGACCGCGAAGAGGAACACGACCAGCGCTGCCTCTTCCGCCGCGTCGATGAACAGCGCGCCGACGGCGGCGATCGTCATCAGGCTCTCGATGGTGAAGGGTTGGCCCATCCGCAGCGCGGCGAAGGCGCGCCGCGCGACCGGAGCAACCCCGATGAGGCAGGCCGCGACAAAAGCCCATCGGCCGATGTCCGGCGCGATCAACTCGACGATCCAGGCCGCGCCGAGCAGGACTGCCGTGAAGATGACCAGCTTGCCCTTTCCGGTCTGGTACCAGGGCTTGCCCCGGTCGGCGGGGTCGTCGTGGACATGGCCCGGGCTGCCATGGCCCGAGTCGTCACGCGGCGAATCCTTCCCGTGCGTCGCATGGTCATGACCGTCATGGTCGTGGCCCGATGGATCTGCCCCGCCATCCCTCTCGCCAGGCGCCCCTGCCGTCGGCGTCGCGGGCAGCACAAAGTCCTTCCTCGCCGATGCTGCCCGTGGCGCGATCTCATAGCCGAGCGCACGAACGGCGCTCTCGATCCTGTCCCGCCCGGTTTGCGCCTCGTCGAGGGTCAGACGGAGACGTTCCGACATGATGGCGACCTCGACACCGCTCACTCCCGGCAGGCGCGACACCGCATCCTTGATCTTGGTGGCGCAGGATCCGCAATCCATGCCCCTCACGGTCCAGTCGCAGGCGGTTTCGTTTCGTGCTTCGGCCATCGTCAATCCTCGGCCCCAGCGGGGCGATTGTCTTCATCGAGTCGGGAAGCTAATGTCTCTAGCAACTATAGCTTCAAGGGGAATCTGATGCTGACCATCGGAAAACTCGGGGCGCAGGCCGGAGTGAAGGTTCCGACCATCCGCTACTACGAACAGATCGGGCTTCTGCCCGAGGCCGGGCGCAGCGCCGGCAACCAGCGGCTCTACGGACGCAAGGCGTTGGAACGGCTTGCGTTCATCCGCCACGCACGGGACCTCGGCTTCACGCTCGAGGCGATCCGTGACCTTCTCAGCCTCTCGGACAATCCCGAACAGCCTTGCGTCGCAGCCGACGCTATCGCGCGCGCGCAGCTTGCGGAGGTGGAGCGCCGCCTCGCGCGGCTGACGGCGCTGAAGGCCGAACTGGAGCGGATGGTCGTGCAATGCGCGGGCGGCAAGATTGCCGATTGCCGGGTGATCGAGGTGCTGGGCGACCATTCCCTCTGCTCCACCGACCACCGCCATCCGGAGAGCGAGGCCAGTCCGTGACCGCACCCGGCACACTCGCCATCTATGCCGGTGCCGCCTTGGCCGAGATCGCGGGCTGCTTCGCGGTCTGGGCCTGGATGCGGCAGGGGGCGAGCGCCATCTGGCTTGTCCCCGGAGTGGCGAGCCTCGCCGCCTTCGCATGGCTGCTCGCGCTTGCCCCATCCGACTTCGCCGGGCGCGCCTATGCGGCCTACGGCGGGGTCTACATCGCCGCATCGCTCCTCTGGCTCTGGATGGTCGAAAAGCAGCGGCCGGACGCCTGGGACCTGACAGGCGGGGCGATCTGCCTCTTCGGCGCGGCGGTCATCCTGTTCGGTCCAAGGGCGATGGGGAGCTAGTCAGGCGCTCGACCGAAGATCGTCAAGGCGGTGTGTCACGCTGGAACAGCCGAAGATAGTGCCACTAGATGATTGTCGTCTTCGCGACGTAGGTCGGTCGCGGATGCGCCAGAAGTGCAGCCGGGGAAGCGATGCATAAGTATATTAAAATCAATAGGTTAGACTGGAGAAGGTTGGATTCCAGGCCCGTCCCCTCCGCCACTTGACCCCGCGAAAGCGTTCTCCCCATCCGGCTGCGGCCGGATTTTTCCGTTGTTTTCGAGGGTTATGCGCAGTTGGCTTTGCACCGGCGTACTCTCCAAAGCGGCCAGACACGTTCTCTGCAGCGAGATATTCTCCGGACCTCTCGACTGCGCGTATTCGGTGTAGAGCCCGTAACCATTGGAAAATGTAGTGGAATTTCCTCGCGCCACCTAAACACTTCGATGCCAGTGGCGTTTGTGGAAAGGAACACAAGTCCAACCCGTTCTTTTCCCATGCATCCTCGCAAATCCCTTCCACCATTGAGAATTTCTGGCGACGAAGGCATCCTGTCGGTGAGGGAGGCTATGAATGGCGGAACCTGACCTCGACACCGACAAGCTCGACGACGCGGCGCTGGCGATCCTCAGCCTGACGCTGCATGAAGGCAATCGCGTCTGGAAAGGGATCGACTGGTCGATCACCGACCGGCTGCACGCCAAAGGGCTGATCCACGATCCCATCGGCAAGGCGAAATCGCTCGCCCTGACAGAAGATGGACTGGCCCGAGCCGAAGCGGCTCTCGTCGAGTTGTTCGTGAAGCTGTCGGACGATCCAAAGAGGTCCGATCCATGAAACCGGCCGACGAGGAGCGGATCGCCGCCCGACTGGCGAAACTGATGGCGATGATCTGTGTGCGCAACACGGGGATCGAGGAATTGCGCGCGGGGACCGTTCCGGTCACCCACACCGGCGACTATTCGGACGTGTTCATCACCGATGCCGACGGCCACCAGATTCGATGGTCTGATGCGTCCCATCTCGACGATGACCAGATGCGAGACCTTATGCGGCAGATCGTCGACCGGCTCTACACCTTTCATCTCAAGGCTGACGATCCGGGGTTCCGCGACCACCTCGACCGCTGGCTTGCCGTCGCCGAACGATGGGACGAACCGAAGCTGGATGAGGCCTTCCTTGCGACCATCACCGGCGGGGAAGCCAAACTGCCGAGATAGCCATTCGCGGTCAGGTCAGGCTTCGACGGATGGTCGCCGGATCCCATTATGCAACGGGTTCCGCAACGGCTGAGTGCTTCGTGACAATGTACTGAATTTCTGCGGGCTTGAACGCGACATCTCATGCCCAGCGGCCGAAGCCGCCCGGATCCCGGCGATGTACGGCAATTCCATCGCCCAGCTGGAAAGCGATGTCGTCTGGGGCATCATCACCGCCAACCCGGCCATGGCCGACGGCACGGCGCTGTTCCATGCCAACCACAAGAACCTCGCGGGCACCGGCGCGGCGCTGGCCGTCGATGCAGTGGGGGCGGCCCGTGCGGCGATGGCGCTGCAGACCGGCCTCGACAAGAAGACGGTGCTGAACATCCGCCCCGCCTTTCTGATCGTGCCCGCCGCGCTGGAACTGATCCTGACCCGGGCGGCCGAGGAAGGCGCGAAGCGCGCGCTGGCTGATGTCGGGCTCGACGGCGACGAGGCCGCGCTCGACATCCGCGACCTGCGATCCCTGGTGGATTGCATCCGGCTGGTGCGCCGCACCGCCATGCAGACCGCCGTCCGCATGATCACCACCGGCGTCATGCTGGCGCTGCTCGCCGGCATCGCCATCAAGCTCAAGATCTTCGGCGGCAGCCCGTAGGCGCTCAACACAACCATCAGCCCACCAGCACCCGCCCACGAGGCGGGTTTTTCGTTTTCGGAGGACCCCATGACCACGACGTTCTACGACCACTGGCGCGACGTGCCTGAGGGCACCTGGCGCTGGCCAAACTTCTCGCCTGCGGAAATCGCCTGCCGAGGTACCGGCAAGCTGCTGGTCAATGAACCCGCGCTCGACAAGCTGCAGGCGCTCCGAGACCGGCTGGGCAAGCCACTGATTGTCCGCTCGGCCTACCGCAGCACAGAGCACAACCGTGCGGTCGGTGGCGCGACCCGGTCGAAGCACCTCGACGGCGCCGCCTTCGACATCGCCATGACGAACCACGACCCGGTGGCGTTCGAGGCCGCCGCCCGAGCCGTCGGCTTCCTCGGCTTCGGCTACTATCCGCGCTCGGGTTTCATGCACATCGATCTCGGCCCGGCTCGGCAATGGGGCGAGCGTTTCCCGGTGCGGGCGACGGCGTTCGCCGCGGAAACGGCGCCCGTGCGGAGGTTTTGGCCGACAGCCGCACCATGAAGGGCGGTGGCGCGGCTGGCGTGGCGACGCTGGGTGCCGCGGGTGTCGAGGTGGCAAAGAGCGTCCTGGCTGAAACCCAGTCAGCAATCCTGCCGCTAGTCCCGTACCTCGACACGTTGCGCTGAGTGTTCATCGCCGTGGCGCTCGGCGGGATCGCGGTCACGATCTATGCGCGGCACGACGATTGGAAGCGAGGGCGGCGGTGAGTGGCGGGCTCTTCACGACGCTCGCCGGGTCAGCATGGGCGCGCGCGGCGCTCCGCTACGGCGCCTCATACTCGCCGTGCTCCTGCCGGCCCTGCGCCGCTCCGGCGAGTGCGCGGGTGTGGCTGGCAGAACGCTTTGAGACCACAGAGAAGGCCAATGAACGTCCAATGCCAAATGCTGGAAGCCGCCGCGCGCCGTCCTCGCGATCGCGACGAGCATGCTGAACGGCTGCGTGACGGTCGGTTTTAAAGAAGGTGTTCCCGGCACGTGTCCCTTCGTCGTTGCATAGCAGGGAGGTCCAGGCGCGAGCCGCAGAGGAACTGAACTCATTGCCGGTCGGTTCGGCCATTGCCGAGATGCTGAGCGACTACGGCGCACTGCGTGACCAAACACGCAGTTGCAGCAGATGAGTGGCTGCACGATACGCCCGATCATGGCCTCACT
>ERZ500977.87-NODE-87-length-18729-cov-6.480401_pt1 | contig 18729 bp, 11 predicted proteins | sample MGYA00248863_ERZ500977 | MGnify/ENA primary metagenome ERZ500977 (study PRJEB25958, sample SAMN03398581) | human skin metagenome | study: EMG produced TPA metagenomics assembly of the Human Skin Microbiome Metagenome (human skin metagenome) data set.
GCCCCAACCCCGCCCCGCCCCGGGCCCCGCGCCCCGGCGCCCCAGCCGAGGACCGGCACCGCCTCGCGGGTGTGGTCGCTGCCGCGGAAGGTCGGGTCATTGCCGTGGTCGGCGGTCAGGAGCGCGAGATCGCCCGGGCGCAGCCGGGCGACAAGCTCCGGCAGGCGGGCATCGAAGGCCTCCAGCGCCCGCGCATAGCCCGACACGTCGCGCGGATGGCCGTAGAGCGTGTCGAAGTCGACGAAATTCGCGAAGACGAGATCCCCGTCGCCCGCCGCCTCGAGCGCCGCGAGGGTCGCGTCGAAGAGCGCCATGTCGTCCTTGCCCTTGGCCAGCGTCGAGATGCCCTGATGGGCGAAGATGTCGCCGATCTTGCCGATGGCATGCGTCCGCCCGCCGGCCGCCACCACCCGGTCGAGGAGCGTCGGCTCCGGCGGCGGGATGGCGAGGTCGCGACGGTTCGACGTGCGGCGGAACCGCCCCGGGGCGTCGCCGACGAAGGGCCGGGCGATGACCCGCCCCACCCGCAGCGGATGCACGATGTCCGCGGCGATCCGGCAGACCTCGTAGAGCCGCTCCAGCCCGAAGGCCTCCTCATGGGCGGCGATCTGGAGCACGCTGTCGGCCGAGGTGTAGAGGATGGGCTTCCCGCTCGCGAGATGCGCGGTGCCGAACTGCTCGATCACCGGCAGGCCGGCGGCATGGGCGTTGCAGAGCGTGCCCGGCAGGCCGGCCCGGGCGATCAGCGGGTCGAGGATCGTGGCCGGGATCGCCGGCACCTCGCGCGGGAAGTAGTGCCAGTCCCAGGGCACCGGCACGCCGGCCAGCTCCCAATGCCCGGAGGGCGTGTCCTTGCCGCGCGACACCTCGACCGCCACGCCCCAGAGCCCCTCCGGCTCGGCACTGAAGCCCGGCAGGTCGAGCCCGGTCGCCAGGCGCAGCGCCGACCCGAGGCCCTGCCGCTCCATGTGCGGCAGGTCGAGCGGGCCGCTCCGCCCCGCCTCGGCCCGGCCCTCGGCGCAGGCGCGCGCGATATGGCCGATGGTATTGGCCCCGGCATCGCCGAAGTCCGCCGCATCCGGCGCGCCACCGATCCCGGCGGAATCCATGACGAGAAGGATCGCGCGGCCCATCAGGCCACCCGCTCCAGCACCAGCGGCCCGGGCTCGGGCGCAGGACCGATCCGGTAGGCCGCCCGCACCCGCTCGGCGGCCCGGGCAGCAGCCTCCGGGGTCGCGGCATGGACCCGGGCGAGCGGGGTGTCGGGACCGACCGTGGTTTCCAGAGGGGCGAGCTGGTCGAAGCCGACCGCATGGTCAATGGCATCGGTCGGGCGGCGGCGGCCGCCACCGAGCTCCACGACGGCGAGGCCGAGGCCCCGCGTGTCGATGGCCGAGACGAAGCCCTCCGCCCCGGCCAGCACATCCTCGACCACGGCGGCCTCGCGCAGATGCGCCTCGAAATCCTCGACGAAATCTGCCGGCCCGCCGAGGGCCGCGACCATCCGCTCGAACCGCTCGGCCGCCGCCCCGGTCTCCAGCACGCGCGACACCGCGGCGCGGCCGATCTCGGCATCCCCCGCAACGCCGGCCTTCGCGAGCAGCTCGCCCCCGAGTGCCACGGTCACGTCCCAGAGCCGGGGGTCGACGGCCTCCATGCGGAGCAGGCGCACGGCATTGGCCATCTCGAGCGCATTGCCGGCCGCACTCGCCAGCGGCTCGTTCATGTCGGTGATGAGCGCGACCGTGGGGCAGCCCGCCCCGTTCGCCACGTCGACGAGCGAGCGCGCGAGCGCCCGCGCCTCCTCCGGCCGGGCCATGAAGGCGCCGCTGCCCGTCTTCACGTCGAGGACGAGGGCATCGAGCCCGGCCGCGAGCTTCTTCGACAGGATCGAGGCGGTGATGAGGTCGAGCGACTCGACCGTGCCCGTCACGTCGCGGATGGCGTAGAAGCGCCGGTCCGCGGGGGCGATGTCGTCGGTCTGGCCGATGATGGCGCAGCCGACCTCGGCCACCACCCGGGCGAAGGTGGCGGCGTCGGGCTGGGTCGCATAGCCCGGGATGGCGTCGAACTTGTCGAGCGTGCCGCCGGTATGGCCGAGCCCCCGCCCCGAGATCATCGGCACATAGGCGCCGCAGGCGGCCAGAGCCGGCGCGAGGATGAGGCTGACGTTGTCCCCCACCCCGCCCGTCGAATGCTTGTCGACCACCGGCCCGTCGAGAGCCCAGTCGAGCACCCGCCCGCTGTCGCGCATGGCGAGCGTCAGCGCCACCCGCTCGTCGAGCGTCATGCCGCGGAAGAAGACGGCCATGGCGAGGGCCGCCACCTGCCCCTCGGTGATCTCGCCCGAGGTCAGTCCCCGGACGAAAGCGGTGATCTCCGCGCCCGACAGGGCCTCGCCCGACCGCTTGCGGACGATGATCTCCTGCGGGAGCATCAGGCGTAGCCTCCGCTCGCCCGGTCCTCGTCCTCCGTATCCCCGGATGCCCCAAGCGTGCCGAGCAGCACCCCGAGGAGGCCAGAGGCGCCGAAGCGGAAATGCTTCGGTCCGGCCCAGCCCGGCCCGAGGATGCGGTCGGCGAGGGCGAGATAGACGGCGGCGTCCTCGACCGTGCGCACCCCGCCCGAGGCCTTGAAGCCCGCGGTGCCGCCGTGGCGCGCGATCGCCTCCAGCAGGATCTCGGCCGCCTCGGGGGTCGCGTTGACCGGCACCTTGCCGGTCGAGGTCTTGAGGAAATCCGCGCCGCCCGCCAGCGCCTGCTCGGCCGCAAGCCCGACCAGCACCGGGTCGGCGAGCTCACCCGTCTCCAGGATTGCCTTCAGCACAGCGTCGCCGCAGGCGGCCTTCACCGCCGCGACCGCCGCCGGGACCGCGGCCTCGTCCCCGGCCTTCAGCGCCCGCCAGGGGATCACCATGTCGATCTCGTCGGCTCCGTCGGCGAGTGCCGCCCGGGCCTCGGCGGCGGCAGCGGCGCCGCCGCCGTCACCGCCCGGAAAGTCCACGACCGTTGCCACCCTGATCCCGGTATGGGCAAGGGCGGCCTTCGCCTGCGCGACGAAGCGCGGCCAGATGCAGACCGCGGCGACCGAGCCCTCGGGCGTCTGGGCCCGGCGGCAGAGGGCGTCGATATCCGCGGCCGTGCAGGCCTCGTCGAGATTGGTCAGGTCGAGGCAGACCAGCGCACGCAGCGCGGCATTCCTCAGGTCGGTCTCGCGGGTCATTCAGTCCTCCCCCATCTGCCGCGGCCCGAAGGCGCCGGGCAACAGCGCCCCGAGGGTCGTCCGCGCCCGCTCTCCGGCGGGTCCGGCAAGTACGACCGTTGCCTCCGGTCCGGCGAATTCCGCCAGTTTCTGCCGGCAGCCGCCACAGGGGCTGACCGGCTCGGGCGCGTCGGCCAGCACCCAGATCTCGGCGATCTCGCGCAGGCCGGCCGCGACCATGGCCGCGATCGCCCCCGCCTCGGCGCAGGTTCCCTCGGGATAGGCGATGTTCTCGACGTTGCAGCCGACATGGATGCTGCCATCGGGACAACGGAGGGCAGCCCCCACCCGGAAGCCGGAATAGGGCGCATAGGCCTGATCCCGAACGGCGCGCGCGGCGGCAAAAAGATCCATGTCGGGGCCTCCGCAGACGACATCGGCGCGACTATGGGCGCGGCGCCGACCGGGTGCAAGGTGCGGCACGCGGCCGGAGGGCCGGCTCGGAGGGAGATCCGTTCCGCCGATAGCGGGGATATCGGCGGAACGGATCGGCGCACCGGGGCCGGAACGACCCGTCGCACCGGCCGTCGCGCCGACCCGTCCGGATTTCCAGACAGGCTCTCAGGAGATGCGGCGCACCGGCACCTGCCAGCCCTCTAACTTACGGTAGATCGTCGAGGGCGACAGCTCCAGCATCCGCGCGGCCCGCGGGATCGAGCCGCCGCAGCGCTCGATCGTCGCCTCGATCAGCGCCCGCTCCACGACAGCCAGCGAATTGCCGACGAGCGAGTCGATCGGCCGCTCGCCCTCGGGCGGGGTGTCGACGAGATGCAGGAAGGACTGGTCCCGGGTCTGACGCCCGGCCATCGGCAGCGGGACCGGTGGCTCGGTGGCAGGCGCCAGCGCCACTTCCGGCGGCAGCATCGACCGCGTCACGAGGGGGCCGTCGTGCAGCACGACGACATTGCGGATGACGTTCAGGAGCTGGCGGACGTTGCCCGGCCAGGGCCGGCTCGCCAGGATGCGCAGCGTCTCCGCGTCGAAGCCGGTGAAGGCCTTCTGCTCCTCGGCCGCGAATTCGGCAAGGCTCGAGCGGGCGATGTCGAGGATGTCCTCGCCCCGCCCCCGGAGCGGTGGCATGTGGATCGGCACCACATGCAGGCGATAGAACAGATCCTCGCGGAACCGCCCCTGCCGCACCTCCTCGGCCGGATCCCGGTTCGTCGCGCAGACGATCCGCACGTCGACGGAGATGGCCTTGGCCGCGCCGACCGGCTGGATGGTCGAGGTCTGCAGGAAGCGCAGGAGCTTGGTCTGCAGGCTGAGGTCCATCTCGCAGATCTCGTCGAGAAACAGCGTCCCTCCGTTCGCCACGGCGGCCGCGCCGGGCTTGTCGCTGAGCGCCCCGGTGAAGGCGCCCTTCAGATGGCCGAAGACCTCGGATTCCAGCAGGTCGCGCGGGATCGCGGCGCAGTTGAGCGGGACGAAGGGCCGGTTGCGCCGGGCCGAGACCGCATGGATCGCCCGGGCACAGACGTCCTTGCCGGTCCCGCTCTCGCCGGTGATGAAGACCGTCGCGGTCGAGCGGCCGATCGAGCGCACCATCCGGTAGATGTCCTGCATCGCCGGGGACCGCCCGATGAAGCCCTCCAGCCCGGCTTCGACCGTATCGGCCGTTTCCGCCTCGTCGCTGACGAGCGCGGTCGTGGACGCGGCATTCTGCACGGCGCTCAGCAGGCGGTTCTCGTCGAAGGGCTTCACCAGGAAGTCGAAGGCCCCGGCCCGCATCGCCTCGACCGCCCGGTTGATCGAGCCATTCGCGGTGATGACGATCACCCGCTCGCCGCTGCGCCGGTGCTGCAGCTCGTCGAGCAGGTCGAGGCCGTCGCCGTCCGGCAGCTGCAGGTCCAGCAGCACCACCTGCGGCCGACCGGTCACCATATGCGCCCGTGCATCCGCAAGCGTCATCGCCGTCGCGACCTTGTGGCCAGCCCGGCTCAGCACCTGCGAATAAAGCAGGGCCAGCGATGGCGTGTCCTCGACCAGCAGAATGCTCGGCATCAGTGCCCCGCCCGCTGCGCCGACGCATAGGCAACGGCCGCGTCGATCTCGCTCATGCACTGGCGCAGGAGGTCGGCGAGCCCGTCATTCTCGCCGAGATGCGCCCGGTTGTTCAGCGCCCGGGCGCAATGCTGCAGCCGGGTGGCGCCGATCGCTCCCGCCACCGAGATGAGGATATGCGACGCCGACCGGATCAGGCCCCGTTCAAGACCCTGCTCGGCCGATGCGAGGTCGCGCCGCGAATTCGACAGGTCGGCGATCACCTTTTCCAGAAGCTCGGACATCATCTCGGCGCCGATCGCATCCGCCAGGGAATCGTAGATCGCGTGGTCGACGACTCCCGTGTCGCGTGCGGCCTCCGCGGCCTCCGGCGAGGCCGCCCCTGTCTGCGCCGGCCCGCCAAGCCCGAGATGCGGCACCAGCGCGCGCGACAGCGCATCGATGCTGGCAATGGGCTTCGAGATCAGACCGTTGGCCCCGGCCTCGGCAATCCGGTCCCGGTGCTCGCTCATCGCATAGGCGGTCAGGGCCACGATCGGCGTGCGCGCCCGCTCGTCGCGCCGGGCCCGGATGGTGCGGATCACGTCGAGCCCGGACATGCGGGGCATCTCGATGTCGACGACCACGAGATCGAAGGGCGCGCGCTCGAAGGCGTCGATGGCATCGACCCCGTCCCGGGCCAGCGTGACCTCCGCGCCGAGCAAGCCGAGCATCTGGATCGCGACCATCTGGTTGGTCGGATTGTCCTCGGCAAGGAGGATCCGCACACCGGCCAGCGACTGGTTCCCGGAGGCGGGCGCGCTGCTCCCGCTCTCGAGAGCGGGGGCGCCTTCCAGCAGAACAAGGGGGGCGGGGATCTCGACCCGGGCCTCGACGCCGCCGGGGCGGTTGAAGATGTGGAAGCTCACGCCCACCTCATCGGCCAGCGTGCGCACGATATGGAGCCCGAGGCCATGCTCCTCGTGCGGCACGCGCAGCGCCACCACCTCCGCGCCGAGAACCTCGGCCAGCACGCTGTTGTCGATCGGCGGCCCGGCGTTGAGGACGGTCAGCACCACGCCCCCCGACCCGGACCGCGCCATCTCCAGCCGGATGACGCCGGTTCCGTGGTTGAGCGCGTTCGAGACGAGGTTGCCGATGATTCTGGCCAGCGAGATGCAGGACACCTCGGCGCCATCGGGCAACGTATCCGACGGCGCGAATTCGAAACGGCGGCCGGCGGCGGCGATCTCGCCGCTCCAGCGTTCGCGGATATAGGCCACGAAATGCGCGAACCACGTGACGGACAGGTCCTCGGGATCGTCCGGGACCGGGCCGGAAAGGAGCACGGTCAGGCGATCGATCGCCCGCGCGCCGACCGCGATCCGTCGGAGCTGCTCCTGCGTGGGCAGCGGCATACCGGCGAAATCGATGGTGGCAAGGCCGCCATGGATGCATTGCAGGGCGGCGCGGATGTCATGCGCGAGCATGGCAAGATCCGCTCCTTCTCGGAGCCGGGGTGCGGGCCGGATGGGGAAAGCTGACTTCAAGGGCCGCATGCTCTCCTCAGTTCGCGCCGGAAATCTCCGGCGCTTCCACCAACATCACAACCCTATTGGTTGAGTCGCATGCGGCAAGTTCAGCGTAGGATATCCGACAACTGCAAATTGCAAAAGCCCCCGCGTGTGGGCTCCCTGCATCCTCCACCCGCCCCGCGATCACGATGCCAGACGGCTCAGGATGCTCCGGCGCAGGCCGGTCATGTCGCGCGGCGAGGCGACGACATCGTCGAAATAGGCCGGGTACTGCGGATGCCCGAGCGAGACGAAAAGGGCGCGTGGAAAGCGGCTGCGCAGCTTCTCCATCATCGGCTCCTCGTCAACGCTGGTGCTGTCGACCAGCACCACGTCGACCGGACTGGCCTCGTCGCCATCGGAGAAGTCGATGCGGTCGGACCGCAGCGTGGCCTGGTAGATCGCGGCAAGGGCCGATGACCGCGTCTCCAGGTGGACCCGGATGCGCTCGGCCTGCAGGGCCGGCGCCGGCACGCGCACCACGATCAGGCGCCGTCCCTCCGGGCCATCGTCGAGGCTCAGGCTGCCGAGGCAGGCGCCGATGAGCGTCCGGGCCACCAGCGGGCGCAGCGCCTCGCTCGTCACCTGATCGGCGGGCAGTTCGGTCATGCCGACGAGCAGGTCCAGCTTCCAGTCCACGGCAGTACTTCGCACCTGAAATCCCACGACGCCCGTCAAGGTCTCGCTGGTGTGGCTCAGGTCGAGCTGCACGCCCTCCGGCTCGCGGAGATCGAGCACGAACTGCACGAGGTTGACGAAGACCTGGCTCAGCCGCTCGAGGTCGCCCTCGATCCGCTCGGGGCCCCCCTCGGCCACCACGACCGGGATCTGCGCGCCGCCGCTCGCCACCGCATCCCGGATCGCCCCGGCCAGCGCGGTGATGCGGAAGGGGTCGTGGCGGACCTGCAGCAACCCGTCCTGGATCTCGGCATAGTCGAGCAGCCCCATCAGCATCTGGAGCATCGTCTGCCCGGACTGCCGCACCTGCTCGACCAGTCGCCGCTGGCGGTCGCCGAGCCCGCTCTGCTCCAGAAGCGCCAGCGGCCCGAGGATCCCGTTGAGCGGGTTGCGCAGCTCGTGGCTCATCATGGTGAGGAACCGCAGCTTGCCGCGGCTCGACTGTTCCGCCTCCTCGGCCACGCGGCGGCTCAAGGCGACGAGGTCGCGCTGGCGGCGGTTCTCGCGCAGGATGAGAAACAGCGACAGCATGCTCAGGATCACCGCGGCGAGCGACAGGAGCGCAGTGGTCTGCGCGCTCTGCTGGATCCGCGCGCGCAGCGCGGCGCTGGCGTCGCTGTCGGCGCGGACGACCCGCAGCGTGTAGAGCCGCATGTCCTGTTCGAACTGTTCCACCCGGCGCAGGATGATCCCGACGGTCGCCCGGTCGTCCGGGGTCAGCCGCGCCAGGACCTCGTCGAGTTCCTCCAGATAGGTGGCCATCGCGGCGAGCGTATGGTGCTCGTCTTCATAGCGGCGCACCGCCGCGCCCACGTTGCCCTCGCTCATCATGAGCACGCGGCTCCAGAGTTCATTGAACTGCTCGCGCACCTGGGCCAGCGCCGGCTGCGACCGCCTCTCGGCCAGTTCGGCCAGCGCGACATGGAACCGGAGCAGCTCCACCTCCATCTGCGTCGAGGACCACAGGATGCCGTCCCGGCTGATGGACTGGAGCCCCGCCACATCGCGGCGGATGGCGAAGAACCCGACGGCCGCGAATCCGGTCATCGCGATCAGGATCACCAACCCGATGTACCGGGGGATGGGTTTTACCCTCAGAGACACTCTGTTACCGCCGGGCATCCGATTCGCAGCATGCCGGCACTCCCGGGGGCTGGCGGCATCGAACCGCCGAGCCGCCACGGGGCAGGCCTTGGCACAAGCTGTCCCTCAGACATGCCCGTCACTCCGGCTGATCGATGCATACTCACCCTAGTGCACTCGCACTGGTTGAGACAATTCAGACGTAAGATCGATTAACGAGCGTTCGTTGCCTTTTCGTTTATTGATTGTCAGGACGGCGCAAATTTGCACCGCCCTTGCGCAGGGATCGTCCAGCGAGCAATCCGGCCCGACTCCCTCACCCCTTGGCGGACAGACCCGATTCGGCCAGCGTCCGGGTGATCTCCTCCAGCACGGCCGGATCGTCGATGGTGGCCGGGGCCTTGTAGTCCCGCCCGTCGGCGATCCGGGCCATGATGCCGCGGAGGATCTTGCCCGAGCGCGTCTTGGGCAGGCGATGGACCACGAAGGCCGACTTGAAGGCCGCCACCGGCCCGATGCGGTCGCGCACCAGCCGCACGCATTCGGTGACGATCGTGGCGGGATCGCGGGTGCAGCCCGTGTTCAGGCAGAGAAAGCCCATCGGCAGCTGGCCCTTCAGCTCGTCCGCCACCCCGACGACGGCACATTCGGCCACGTCCGGATGGCTGGTCAGCACCTCCTCGATCGCCCCGGTCGAGAGGCGATGCCCGGCCACGTTGATCACGTCATCGGTGCGGGCCATGATCGAGATATAGCCGTCCGCGTCGATCACCCCGGCGTCACCGGTCTCGTACCAGCCCTCGAAGCTGCTGAGGTAGGATTTCACGAACCGCGCCTCGGCATTCCAGAGCGTCGAGAGCGTCCCCGGAGGCAGCGGCAGGCGGATGGCGACGGCGCCGAGCTCGCCCGCGGGCAGCGGCTGGCCCGCATCCGACAGGATCTGCACGTCATAGCCGGGCATCGGCAGCGTCGGCGAGCCGAGCTTCACCGGCAGGAGCTCGATCCCCGCCGGATTTGCCGCGATGGCCCAGCCGGTCTCGGTCTGCCACCAGTGGTCGATCACCGGCACCCCGGCATGGGTCTGGGCCCAGACGATCGTGTCGGGGTCGGCCCGCTCGCCGGCGAGGAAGATCATCTGCAGCGACGACAGGTCATAGTCGTGGAGCCGCGCCCCTTCCGGGTCCTCGCGCTTGATGGCCCGGAGCGCGGTCGGAGCCGTGAAGAAGCTCTTCACCCCATAATCCGCGATCACCCGCCAGAAGGTCCCCGCATCGGGCGTGCCGACCGGCTTTCCCTCGAAGACCACCGTCGTCGCCCCTACGAGCAGGGGCGCATAGCAGATGTAGGAATGCCCGACGACCCAGCCGACATCCGAGGCGGTCCACATCACCTCGCCCGCGCCGATGCCGTAGATGTTGCGCATGGTCCAGGCGAGCGCGACCAGATAGCCGGCGGTCGGCCGCACCACGCCCTTGGGCGCCCCGGTCGTGCCGGAGGTATAGAGGATGTAGAGCGGATCCATCCCCCCGACCGGCGTGCAGGGTGCGGGCGCAACGCCCTCCTGGAAGCCTGCCCAGTCGAAATCGCGCCCCTCGATCAGCGACGCCTCCGCCTCGGGCCGTTGCAGCACCACGCAGAAGTGCGGCTTGTGGTGGGCAAGGCGGATCGCCTCGTCCACCATCGGCTTGTAGGCAACGATCCGGCCCGGCTCGATGCCGCAGGAGGCCGCGATCACCGCCTTCGGCGCGGCGTCGTCGATGCGGACCGCAAGCTCCGGCGCCGCGAAGCCGCCGAAGACCACCGAATGGATCGCGCCGAGCCGGGCGCAGGCCAGCATCGCCACCAGCGCCTCGGGGATCATCGGCATGTAGAGCACGACCCGGTCGCCCTTGCCGATGCCCCGGGCGGCCAGCGCCCCGGCCAGCCGGGCCACCTGGTCGCGCAGCTCGGCATAGCTCAGGCGGCCCTTCGTCCCGGTGACGGGCGAGTCGTAGAGGATGGCCGTCCGGTCGCCATGGCCGGCCTCGACATGACGGTCGACCGCGTTCCAGCAGGCGTTGCACTGCCCGTCGGCGAACCAGCCATAGATCGGCGCCCGGCTGTCCTCCAGCGCGCGGGAGGGCGGGCGGTCCCAGTCGATCGCCGCCGCGGCCTCCAGCCAGAAGCCCTCGGGATCGGCCTTCCATCCCTCGTAGACGGTCTCGTAGCGCATGCTGTGCTCCCCCAGTTCCAGGCACGCCACCGCCGAGACTGGCGGCGACCTGCCGCCAGCCCGTCGGAACGAAGCCGATGTCCTGCCGAGCGAGGGGCTGCCGCGCGAGCGGAAGCCCCTCGCGGCTAGCCGTAGCTGTGCACCGGCGCCCCAGCCAGTGCGGTGATGTTGAGAAGGCCGCGGGCGGTGATCGACGGTGTGACGATATGCGCCCGATTGCCCATGCCCATCAGGATCGGGCCGACCTCCAGGCCGCCGGCCACCATCTTCGTGATGTTGCGCACCGCGCTGGCCGCGTCGGTATTGGCGAAGACGAGCACGTTCGCCATGCCCCGCAGCCGCGAGTTCGGGAAGATCCGGTCCCGCAGAACCGGGTCGAGCGCCATGTCGGAATGCATCTCGCCCTCATAGACGAAGTCGAGCGGCTGCGCGTCGAGGATCTCCAGCGCGGCGCGGGTGCGCCGGCCGCTGTCGGTGTCGAGGTTGCCGAACTGCGAATGCGAGCAGATGGCAATCTGCGGTTCGAGGCCGAAGCGCCGGACGTGACGGGCCGCGCCGATGACCGTGTCCGCGATCTGCTCGGCCGAGGGCTCCGGGTTCACCTGCGTGTCCGCGACGAAGAGGACGCCCTTCTCGTGGATCATCAGCGACAGGGCGCCGACCGGCCGCAGCTCGTCGGTCCCGAGCACCTCGCGCACGTATTTCAGGTGCCAGAGATACTGGCCGAAGGTGCCGCAGATCAGGCTGTCGGCGTCGCCCCGCTGCACCATGACCGCCCCGATCGCAGTCGTGTTGGTGCGCATGATCGCCCGCGCCAGATCCGGCGTGACGCCGCGGCGCTCCATGATCCGGTGGTAGGTCTCCCAGTATTCGCGATAGCGCGAGTCGCTCTCGGGGTTGACGATCTCGTAGTCGCGCTCGGCCACCAGCGGGATCGCGATCCGCTCGGACCGCGCCGAGATCACCTCCGGGCGGCCGATCAGGATCGGACGGGTCAGCCCCTCCTCGCGCATCGCCAGCACGGTGCGCAGGACGCGCTCGTCCTCGCCCTCGGCGAAGACGATCCGCCGGTCGCTGCCGCGCGCCACGTCGAAGGCCGGGCGCATCAGAAAGGCCGAGCGGTAGACGGACTGGTTCAGCGTCGCCTTGTAGGCCTCGATGTCCGCCACCGGGCGCGTGGCGACACCGCTCTCGATCGCGGCCTTGGCGACCGCGCCGGCGACGATCGCGAGCAGCCGCGGGTCGAAGGGCTTCGGGATCAGGTAGTCGCGCCCGAAACTCAGCGTCTCGCCCTGATAGGCCGCGGCCGCCTCGGCCGAGGACGAGGCCCGGGCGAGCGCGGCGATGCCCTCGACACAGGCCACCTGCATCGCGTCGTTGATGACGGTCGCGCCGACGTCGAGCGCGCCGCGGAAGATGAAGGGGAAGCAGAGGACGTTGTTGACCTGGTTCGGATAGTCCGACCGCCCCGTCGCCATGATGACATTCGGATTGGCGGCGCGGGCCTCGGCCGGATCGATCTCGGGATTGGGGTTGGCCAGCGCGAAGACGATCGGCACCTCAGCCATCTGCCGGACCATCTCGCCCTTCAGGACGCCCGGGCCCGAGAGGCCGAGGAAGAGGTCGGCGCCCGGGATGACATCCGCCAGCGTGCGCAGGTCCGACGCCTGGGCAAAGGCCGCCTTCTCCGGGTTCATGTCCTCGGCGCGGCCTTCGTAGACCAGCCCGTGGATGTCGCAGAGCCAGATGTTCTCGCGCCGCGCCCCGAGCTTCAGCAGCATGTTGAGGCAGGCGATGCCCGCCGCGCCGCCGCCGGTCGAGACGATCTTGATATCCTCGAACCGCTTGCCGGCGACGTTCAGCGCATTGGTCGCCGCCGCGCCGACGACGATCGCGGTGCCGTGCTGGTCGTCATGGAAGACCGGGATCTTCGTCCGCTCGCGGCAGAGGCGCTCGACGATGAAGCAGTCGGGGGCCTTGATGTCCTCGAGATTGATCGCGCCGAAGGTCGGCTCGAGTGCCGTCACGATGTCGGCGAGCTTCTCGGGATCGGTCTCGTTCACCTCGATGTCGAAACAGTCGATGTTGGCGAATTTCTTGAAGAGGACGGCCTTGCCCTCCATGACCGGCTTCGAGGCCAGCGCCCCGATGTTGCCGAGGCCGAGCACCGCGGTGCCGTTCGACACGACCGCGACGAGGTTGCCCCGCGCGGTATAGCGGGCCGCGGTCGCCGGCTCGGCCTTGATCTCCAGGCAGGCCTCCGCGACGCCCGGGCTGTAGGCGCGGCTGAGGTCATGCTGGTTCGCCATCGGCTTGGTCGCCCGGATCTCGAGCTTCCCCGGCTTCGGGAACTCGTGATAGTCGAGCGCCGCCTGGCGCGTCTCGCTGCTGGTACCGTCGGCCAAGGCATTTCCCCCGTCAGTCCGTCCGCCCTTGCTTGAGCATTGTCCGTCTCGCACCGGCCCTCGGGCCGGTCAAGTTGTCCCGCGCCTCGCGCCGCCTCAGGCCGCATCGGCGGGGAGCGTGCCCCCGTGGCGCAGCCAGTAGTCCCGGATCCAGGGCACCGGGCCGAAGCCGAACTTGCGCCGCGTCCCCCAGCGCTTGCCCTCCGGCCCGAGCAGGTCGATCGGGCGCGGGTCGCCGTGGAAGACGAGGATGCGCGCCCGGGGCGGCAGTCGCGGCGGGCCCATCACCGTGTTGATCGGCCAGTACCACAGGCAGTGGTTCTTGAAGCTCGGGCACCAGTCCTCGGGCAGGTAGGCGGGATCCTTCGCGATCTTCGGAAAATAGTGCCGGTCGCTCTTCCAGGTGGCGAAGACGGTTTCGGTATTCGCCTCGAAATGCTCGAACATGCCGCGCTGGTCGCCGGCGCGGTAGAGATAGATCGAGCCCTGCGTCCCGCGGTCGGGCCGGAGCCCCTCGGGCAGCAGCGTGCGCACCAGCGCCGGGTTCCATTCCCGCAGCGAATAGAAGGCCGGCCGGCGCTGCCAGAGCTCGAAGAAATCGTCGAGCGGCCCCACGATCATCACGTCGAGGTCGATCTGCAGCACGATGTCATCGTCCGCCACGATCCCCGGGGCCAGCAGGGCGATCTTCGGAAAGCAGCTGCGCCGCCAGGTCTCGCGCGGCACCCGGAACTTCGGAAAGGGCACGAGGTCGATGCCGGGATCGAGCCCCTCGCCCTCGTCGGTGATGCAGACGAAGCGGAACGGGCCGGTCATGTTCTCCCGCGCCGCGCGGTAGAGGATGTTCACGTAATCCGGCCCGTAGCGGGTGCCCCATTTCACGCAGCCGATGACCCGCTCGCCCATCACCGCCTCCCGAGCGTCCGTCCAGCCGCGCCGGTCACGGCCGCGCCTCCCGGATCAGGCCGAGGATCTCCCGCGCCGCGGCCGGAATGTTCGTTCCCGGGCCGAAGATCGCGCTGACGCCGGCATCCTTCAGGAAGGCATAGTCCTGCTGGGGGATGACGCCGCCGCAGATCACCAGGATCTCGCCGGCGCCCTGTGCCTTCAGGGCCTCGATCAGCTTCGGGGCGAGGGTCTTGTGCCCGGCCGCCTGGCTCGAGATGCCGACCACATGCACGTCGTTGTCGATCGCATCCTGCGCGGCCTCTTCCGGGGTCTGGAAGAGCGGACCGACATCGACGTCGAACCCGATGTCGGCAAAGGCGGTCGCAATCACCTTGGCGCCGCGGTCATGCCCGTCCTGCCCCATCTTCACGACGAGCATGCGCGGCCGCCGGCCCTCCGCCTCGGCGAAGTTCTCCACATCCGCCTGGATGGCGGCGAAATCGGCATCGCCCTCATAGGCGGCGCCATAGACGCCGGCGAGGGTCTTCACCTCGGCCCGGTGCCGCCCGAACACCTTTTCCATCGCGTCCGAAATCTCCCCGACCGTCGCCCGCGCCCGGGCCGCCTCGACCGCGGCGGCCAGCAGGTTGCCGCCCGAGCGGGCCGCCTCTTCCAGGGACGCGATGGCCGTCTCCCAGGCCGCCGCATCCCGCGTCGCCCGGATCTGCTCCAGCCGCGCCACCTGGCTCTCGCGCACCTTCACATTGTCCACGTCGAGGATGTCGAGCGGCTCCTGCTCGCGGAGCCGGTATTTGTTCACCCCGACGATCACTTCCTCGCCACGATCGACCGCCGCCTGCCGCCGCGCCGCGCTCTCCTCGATGCGGAGCTTCGGCATGCCCGAGCCCACGGCCTTGGTCATTCCGCCAAGCGCGTCGACCTCCTCGACCAGCGCCCAGGCCTTCTCCGCCAGTTCCGCGGTCAGGCTCTCGACATAGTAGGATCCCGCCAGCGGGTCGATCACATGGGTGATGCCCGTCTCCTCCTGCAGGATGAGCTGGGTGTTCCGCGCGATCCGGGCCGAGAAGTCCGTGGGCAGCGCGATCGCCTCGTCGAGCGCGTTGGTGTGCAGGCTCTGCGTGCCCCCGAGCGCCGCGGCCAGGGCCTCGTAGGCGGTGCGCACCACGTTGTTGTAGGGGTCCTGCTCCTGCAGGCTCACCCCGCTCGTCTGGCAGTGGGTGCGCAGCATCAGGCTCGACGGCTTCTTCGCCCCGAACCCGGTCATGATCCGGTGCCACAGCAGCCGCGCCGCGCGAAGCTTGGCCGCCTCCATGAAGAAGTTCATGCCGATCGCGAAGAAGAAGCTGAGCCGCCCGGCGAAGTCGTCCACGTCCATGCCGGCGGCGATCGCGGCCTTCACGTATTCCTTGCCATCCGCGAGCGTGAAGCCGAGCTCCTGCACGAGGTTCGCGCCCGCCTCCTGCATGTGATAGCCGGAGATCGAGATCGAGTTGAACTTCGGCATCTCCTTCGCCGTGTAGCCGATGATGTCGGAGATGATCCGCATGCTCGGCTCGGGCGGGTAGATGTAGGTGTTGCGGACCATGAACTCTTTGAGGATGTCGTTCTGGATGGTCCCGGCCAGCTTCTCCGGCGGCACGCCCTGCTCCTCGGCCGCCACTACGTAGAGCGCGAGAATGGGCAGCACGGCACCGTTCATGGTCATCGACACGGATACCGACGACAGGTCGATGCCGTCGAAGAGCTGGCGCATGTCGAGAATCGAGTCGATCGCGACACCGGCCATACCGACGTCGCCCGCCACCCGCGGGTGGTCGGAGTCGTAACCGCGGTGGGTAGCCAGGTCGAAGGCGACCGAGAGGCCCTTCTGGCCGGCGGCGAGGTTGCGACGGTAGAACGCGTTGGACTCCGCTGCCGTGGAGAAGCCCGCGTACTGGCGGATCGTCCACGGCTGGTTGACATACATCGTCGGGTACGGGCCGCGCACGAAGGGCGGCTCTCCCGGGAGGCTGTCCAGCGGATAGCCGGCATCGACCACGTCCCTGCGGTCGGCGGCGATGTAGACCGGTTTGACGTCGATACCTTCAGGCGTCGCCCAATCCAGTTGCTCGGCGGTGTAACCGTGCGCGGCGGCAGCCGCGGTCACCTGTTCTTTCACCTCGGCCTGTGTCGGCGCGGCGCCAGCCGTGTCACCGGTCAGCGGGACATTTGCGAAAGAGTCGATCTTCTTCTTCGGTTCCGTGGCAGTCATGTCATGCCCCCAATCGCGTCAGCAGATCTGACAAAGTCTGCACCGCATCGATTTTCGCGGTCACATGGCCGTCGGGTTTCGACGGCGCATCGGCGACCGCCTTCTCGGGGCCGGCGAGAAGGACGTATTTCACGCCTGCGGCCTTAGCGGCGTCGATCGCGGCCGAGGCCTCATCCGCGTAACGCTTGTCGGTGCCGCATACGACAGCCACCTCGGTGACCCCCGCCTCGGCGACCACGGCACCGATTCCCGATGCCTCGAGGGGGCCCGGGTTGACGGCCTCGATACCGCCGGACGCCAGCAGGTTCGAGGTGAACGTGGTGCGGATGTTGTGCTCGGCAAGGGGTCCCAGCGGCAGCAACAGCGCCTTCGGGCGTGCGCCGTGTTTCTCCAGATATTCGTCGGAGCGGTTGCGCAGCGCTTCGAAGTCCGCGCCGTAACGTCGCACCGACGGCAGCGGATTTCCCTGCGGCAGAGGCACTTCCGAGAGATTCGGGAATTCGTTGACTCCGGTCACCGCAGTCCTGCGGTGCGCGATGTCGTCGGCCCGGCGCTGTGCGACCTCGGCGATCTGAGTGCCGATGTGCTCTCGTGCCGCCTCGAACCCACCCCTGGCTTCGATGTCCTGGAAGTGTGCCCAGGCCTGCTCGGCAAGCTCTCGGGTGAGGTCCTCCACGAACCAGGAACCGCCCGCGGGGTCCAGGACGCGGCCGATGTGCGACTCCTCCAGGAGAAGCAGCTGCGTGTTGCGGGCGATCCGGCGCGAGAAGCTGCGCGCAGTGCCGGGGAATCCGCCGTCGATCGCGACATCGAACGGATGCACCTGCACGATGTCGGCGCCACCGACGCCGGCCGCGAAGGCCGCCACGGTGGTGCGCAGCATGTTCACCCACGGATCGCGCTGGGACATCATCGGCAGCGACGTGGTCGCGATAACGGTTGCGGCACCGGAGTCGGGATCGCCGACCACCTCGGCCACTCTGGCCCAGAGTTGACGTGCGGCACGTAGTTTCGCGATGGACTGGAATTGGTCATCGTCAACGGCGAACCGGAAACTGATCAGGCCGAGCGCCGCGGAGGTGCTGAGCCCGGCGTCGACAAGATGCCTGAGGTAGGCCACGCCCGCCGCGACGGCAGCCCCCAGCTCCCAGGTCGCGTTGGCACCGAGATTGTGGAATGTGGGCCCGTCGACGGTGATCATCCGCACGTGCCCGTCGAATCCGAGAACCTGCTCCGCCCGTCCGACGACCTCCTCGAGACACGGCGCGGCGCGCCCGGCGAGCGGCGCGGTGAGCGGGTCCGCCGCGAGATCCACCGACAGCCGCGATCGCTGGTCGTCGTCGAGTCCCGCCAGCATGGCGAGCAGCTCCTCGAGCGTCGCGCCGTATGCCGCGCCATCGGTGTGCATCACGAGGGGCACCAGGTCGAGGTAGACACCGTCGAGGAGCGCAGGCAGCTCCGACGGCGCCACTGCGCCCTCGCCGATCCGCAGCACCAACGCGCTGATGCCTTCGGTGAGCCCGACCAGGATGGCGCCATTCGCCTCTGCCGCCGCAGACCCGTCTGCGGGGTAGACCTCGGCCACCTTCCAGCCGGCTTTGACGTCGCGCAGTGCGTCGCCGCCACGCACGAAGGGCCAACGGCCCGGCAGCGCGGGTTCGGTGAGATCGTCCCGGCTCGTGTAGAGCGGCCGGATGGGGAAACCGTCGTACGTCGGCGAGTCGAGCAGACGCTCAGGCTCGGTGCCCAGCTCGGCGGGGTCCTTCTTCGTTGTCTTCGCCAGCACGCCCGCCACGGCGGAGCGCCATCGGTCCAGATCGGAGTCGACTACACCTGCGGCAGCGCCGTCGCTGGGTTTCTGCACAGCCATCAGGCTAAATGATGAGGCTCACATCAGCGTGCGCCGGTGTGCAGATTCCACACTGCGCCAACGGGGTGGGTTTGCTCCCGGCCCGTATTGTCAGTAACCGTGAAATCCGTAGTCAGCACGCTTCGTACCGTGAGAGCCGCGGTCGTCGCCACGCTGAAGACGGTGCCACCGACCCGACTGGCGGCCGTCGCGTCGGCCATTGTGATTCTCGTCGCAATCGCGATGCTGGTCCCGTTCCCGACGGCGCTCCAACTTCGGGACTGGGCCACCTCTGCGGGACCTTGGTTCCCTCTGGTGTTCTTCGCCGCACATGTGGTGATGACGGTGTTTCCGTTCCCGCGCACCGCGTTCACCTTGGCCGCCGGTCTGCTGTTCGGACCCGTTCTGGGCATTCCCATCGCGGTCGCCGCCAGCACCGTCAGCGCGGTCATCGCGCTGCTGCTGGTCCGGATCGCGGGTTGGCAGGTCAGCCGGCTCGTCTCCCACCCGCGCGTCGACGCGATCGA
>ERZ500977.88-NODE-88-length-18676-cov-6.411202_pt1 | contig 18676 bp, 16 predicted proteins | sample MGYA00248863_ERZ500977 | MGnify/ENA primary metagenome ERZ500977 (study PRJEB25958, sample SAMN03398581) | human skin metagenome | study: EMG produced TPA metagenomics assembly of the Human Skin Microbiome Metagenome (human skin metagenome) data set.
TGGAATGGCGTTCATCAGCACCGACGACGGATAGGAGGCGAGCCCGCCCGGCACATAGAGCCCGGCCGCGTCGACCGGCGTCCAGCGCCAGCCGAGTTCCGCGCCGGTCTCGTCGCGCCAGCGGGCATCCTCGGGCAGCTGGCGGACGTGATAGGCCTGGATGCGCGCGGCCGCGAGTTCCAGCGCCGCGCGGTCCTCGGGGCTGACGGTGGCGATGGCCGCGTCGATCTCGGCGGCGGTGAAGGCCAGGGTGGCGGGCGTCAGGGTCAGGCGGTCCCAGCGGGCGGTCCGTTCCAGCACGGCGGCGTCCCCGCGCTCGGCGACATCGCGCAGGATCTCGGCAACCTCGGCCTCGACCCCGGCATCCGCCTCGCGCTTCTGGCCGAGCAGGGCGCGGAAGGCCGTCTCGAAATCCGGGTCTGCGGTGGACAGGAACTGGGGCATCGCGTGTCTCCTCGGCGCCGATGCCATAGCCGCTTGATCGGAGGGGCTCAAGCAGAGCCGTCCAGCCGGCGCGCGAAGGTCTCGGCCGCCTGCCGCAGCGTCTCGGGGAGAAAACCGGAAAATCCGAGGACGAGGCCATGTTCCGGCGCCTGCTCGCGGTAGAGGGCCGAGAGGGGCCGCCCGCCGAGGCCCGCGGCCCGGGCGCGGCCGGCGAGATCCGTATCGGTCAGGTGCAGGCGGCCGGGCACGCGGGCGATCAGGTGCAGGCCCTGCTCCGGCACGGCAGCCGTGACCGGCCCGGCTCGCAGGCCCGCCACCAGCGCGTCGCGGGCGGTGCGGGCCATCCGGCGGACGCGACGGAGATGCGCGGAGAAGTGGCCGGCCTCGAGGAATTCGGCCAGTGCCGGGGTGGCCAGCGTCGAGGGCGGACGGTCCTGCTGCGCGCGCAGGGCCAGCAGGGGGGCGAGCAGCGGTTCGGGCACCACCGCGTAGCCGAGGCGCAGCCCCGGGGCGAGAACCTTCGAGAAGGTGCCGAGGTAGATCACCCTGCCATGGTCGTCGATGCCCTGCAGCGCGGTCAGCGGCGTTCCCGCATAGCGGAACTCGCTGTCGTAGTCGTCCTCGAGAATCAGGGCATCCGTGCGGCGCGCCCAGTCGATCAGCGCCAGACGCCGCCGCATGGTCAGGGTGACGCCGAGCGGGAACTGGTGCGAGGGCGTGACATAGGCGGCCACCGCGTCAGGCGCGCGGGTGATGCCGGCTGCCGGGTCGAGCCCCTCGGCATCGACGGGCACGCCGGCGAGCCGCAGCCCGGCGGCAGTCAGGGCGGCGGCGGCCCGGGGGTAGCCGGGATCCTCGATCCACACCGGCCCGCCCCGGGGCAGCAGCGCGGTTGCGACCTGATAGAGGGCCTGCTGGGTGCCGGTGGTCAGCACCACCTGATCGGCGTGGCAGCGGACCCCCCGCGCCGTGCGCAGATACCCCGCCACCGCACGGCGCAGGTCCGCGTCGCCCAGCGGATCGCCATAGGCGAGAAGGGCCGGGCCCATCCGCGCCAGCCGCTTCTGCAGGAGGCCGCGCAGGATCGCGAGCGAGCGGCGATCCTCGAAGGCCACCCCCAGCGTCCCCGGCAGCACCGGCCCCCCGGGCCAGGGGATGAGACCCGGGCGGGCCGCTGGCGGGGGAGCGGAGGACGCGGGGCCGAGGCGGGGAACCTCCGCCGCGACGAAGGTTCCGGCGCCGACCCGGGCCTCGGCGAAGCCGTCGGCCACCAGCATCTCGAAGGCGGCGACCGCCGCTCCCCGCGCGAGGCCGAGGCGGGCCGCCAGATCGCGCGTGGGGGGCAGCTTGGTGCCCGGGGCAAGCGCGCCGGTCTCGATCAGCCGCCGCAGCTCGGCATAGAGCGCGCGACGCCGGGGGCCGCCGGCGGGCAGGATCGGGATGAGCGCCGACCAGTCCGGCAGATTGGTTCGCACATTCTGCATGGGATTGGATCTTTTTCGGACCATTCGCGCCGCCTATGGCTGCCTCTGCCGTCAGCCGAAAGCAAGCGCCATGTCCACCGAGGTCCCCGAATCCTTCCCCGTCACGCCGCGCAGCCGCCTGAAGCGGCGGCATGACCGCGGCGCCCATGACCGCGCCAGTGTCTATCCGGTGCTCGACGCGGGCCTGCTCGCCCATGTGGCCTATGTGATCGACGGCCAGCCCTTCTGCACGCCGACGCTCCACTGGCGTGCGGGGGATGTCCTCTACTGGCACGGCTCCTCGGCCAGCCGGATGCTGCGCCACCTGGCGGCGGGCACCCCGGCCTGCGTGACCGTCAGCCACCTCGATTCGCTGGTGCTGGCCCGCAGCGGCTTCAACCATTCCGCCGATTATCGCTCCGCGATGTGCTTCGGCACCGCCCGGCTCGTCACCGACCCGGAGGCGAAGCGGGAGGCGCTCGTCGCGCTGGTGGACCGCTTCTATCCCGGGCGCAGCGCGACGCTGCGCCCGGCGACGGCGCAGGAGGTGAAGGCGACCGCGGTGGTGGCGATGGAGATCGAGGAAGCCTCGTCCAAGATCCGGGACCGCGGCCTTGTCGACGACCCGGAGGATTTCGGCCATCCGGTCTGGGCGGGGGTCATTCCGGTCCGCACCGTGCTGGGCCCGGCCGCGGCCTGCCCGGAGCTTGCCCCCGGCACGCCGCGCCCGGAGGGGCTCGCCGCCTATCGCGCGGACCGGCGGCTCGACGCGGTGCTGCTGGAGACCCAGGGAGGCCGCGACCGGGCGGGATGACCGCCCGGCTTGCCCGTGGATCAGCCCGGCGACATGCCCCGCATCCGCTCGGACCGGCGGCGCAGCAGCTCCAGCGTGGTCAGGAGCAGCACCGAGATGGTGACGAGGATCGTCGCCACGGCGAGGATGGTCGGGGAGATCTGCTCGCGCAGGCCGATGAACATCTGCCAGGTCAGGGTCTTCTGCGAGGCCGAGCCGACGAAGAGCACCACCACCACCTCGTCGAAGGAGGTGATGAAGGCGAAGAGGGCACCGGAGATCACCCCGGGCAGGATGAGCGGCATCTGGATCTTGAAAAAGGTCGTCACCGGGTCGGCGCCGAGGTTGGCCGCGGCGCGGACCAGGCTGCGGTCGAAGCCGACGAGGGTCGCCGTGACGGTGATGATGACGAAGGGAATGCCGAGCACGGCATGGGCGAGCACGACGCCCCAGTAGGTGCCCTGCAGCCCGAGGCGGGAATAGAAGAAATACATCCCCGCCGCCGAGATGATCAGCGGCACGATCATCGGCGAGATCAGGATCGCCATGATCACCCCGCGGAAGGGCACATGCGGCTGGCTGAGGCCGACCGCGGCGAGCGTGCCGAGCACGACCGAGAGGAGCGTTGCCACCGGCGCGATCCGCACCGAGTTCCAGAGGGCATTCTGCCAGTCGGGATTGGTGAAGAAGTCCTGGTAGTGGCGGAGCGAGAAGCCGGCCGGATCGAGGGCCAGCATCTCGGGCGTGAAGGTGAAGAAGTTCGTCGCGTTGAAGCTGAGCGGGATCACGACGAGGATCGGCAGGATCAGGAACAGCAGGATCAGCACGCAGATGGTGCGGAAGGTCCAGAACCAGATGCGCTGTCCGGGGGTGGCATAGGGGGCGAGGGCCATGGCGCTTATCCCAGCTTCACGTTGTCGATGCCGACGATCCGGTCGTAGGTGTAGTAGAGCCCCAGGACCACCACGAGGAGCAGCGTCGCCAGCGCGGCCGCGAGGCCCCAGTTCAGCGACGACGAGATGTGATAGGCGATCCGGTTCGAGATGAAGACGCCGGAGGTGCCGCCGACGAGTTCGGGCGTGATGTAGTAGCCGATCGCGAGGATGAAGGTGAGGATGGCGCCGGCGCCGACACCGGGGATCGACTGCGGGAAATAGACCCGCCAGAAGGCCGTCCAGTCATTCGCCCCGAGCGACTTCGCCGCCCGCAGGTAGCTCGGCGGGATCGTCTTCATGACCGAGAACAGCGGCAGGATCATGAACGGCAGCAGGATATGCGTCATGGCGATGATCGTGCCGGTCGCGTTGTTGATCATCACCAGCCGGTTGGCGTTGTCGATGATGCCCGCCCAGACCAGGATGCCGTTGATGACGCCCTGCTGCTGGAGCAGCACCTTCCACGATGCAGTGCGCACGAGCAGCGACGTCCAGAAGGGCAGCAGCACGAGGATGAGCAGCAGGTTCGAGGTGCGCAGCGGCAGGCTCGCGAGCAGATAGGCGATCGGATAGCCGAGCAGCAGGCAGGCGCCGGTGATGGCGACGCTCATGATCGCCGTCCGGGCGAAGAGCATAAGGTAGACCCGCTCCGCCGGCGGCTTGAACCCGATCGAGCCATCCGGGTAGCGCTGGAGGTCGAGTGCGGTCAGCAGGTAGCCGGCGGTGTAGTTGCCTGAGAAGCGCTTGATCGTCTGCCAGGTTGCGATGTCGCCCCATTTCTTGTCGGCCGCGATGAACTGCTCCTTGAGCGGCTGACCCGGGTCCATGTCGCGAATGTCGCGGCCGGCGCCGCGCATCAGCGAGGACATGCCCGAATTCTCGTAGTTGAGGCGGGTGCCGAGGCGGGTGTTGGTCTTCGCCGCGACGGCGGCGGTCAGGTCCTGATGGAGCGCGGCGAAGGTCGGCTCTCCCGGCAGCTCGCTTCCCATTGGATCCCAGTCGGACAGCGTCGCGACGGTATGGGGCAGGGTCTGGGGGACGATCTGGTTCTCGACCGAGCGGAACAGCATGTCGCCGATCGGGAAGAGAAAGCTCACCAGCACGAAAACAAGGAGCGGGGCGACCAGCATCAGCGCCCGCAGCTTCTGCGCCCGAAGCGCCCGGGCAAGGCTCGTCTTCAGGGGCGTGCCATCGGCGGCGAGCATCGGGCCGCTCGGGGTGACGGAAACATTGCTGGACATGGCGACCACCCCCCGGGCGCGATAATGGGAGGACGGGGCCGGTCAGCCCCGTCCGCTGAGCGTTGACCGAAGGCCTACTTCGCGAGCCAGGCCTGGAACTTGGCCTCGACTTCATCCTGGTTGTCCGCCCACCACTCGATGTTGTTCACGAGGTAGTTCTTGGCGTTTTCCGGGTTGGTCGGCATGTGCGGCGCCATGTCGATGCCGAGCGAGGCATGCTGGCCGACGAGCGGCTGCGACGAGGCGCGGGCCGGTCCGTAGGAAATGTACTTCGCCTGATCGGCGAGCCGCTGGGTGTCGGTGGCGAACTTCAGGAAGTTCATCACGCGGTCCTTGCGCTCCTGCGGGAGGTCGGCGGGCACGATCCAGCCGTCGAAGTCGAAGACCTGCCAGTCCCAGAGCATCGCCACCGGCTGCTTCTGCTCCTCGATGACCGAGAACAGGCGGCCGTTGTAGGAAGAGCCGATCACGACTTCCTTGTCGGCGAGAAGCTGCGGGGTCTCGGCGCCGGCCGACCACCAGACGGTCTGACCCTTGATCGTGTCGAGCTTCGCGAGGGCGCGGTCGACGCCTTCCGGAGTCGAGAGCACGTCATAGAGATCCGCCTTCGCGACACCGTCGCAGAGCAGCGCCCATTCGAGGTTCTTCTTGGGCCGCTTTTCCAGGCTGCGCTTGCCGGGGAAGTTCTCGAGGTCGAAGACCGCGCAGAGATCCTGCGGGACCTTGCCATTCCATTCGGCCACATCGGTGCGATAGCCGAAGGTGGTCGAGAACACGATCTGCGGAATGAAGCACTTGTTGATCAGGCTGTCGCCGAAGTCGGCGGTGGGCGTCGCGCCGTCGGTGCCGGGGGCGAGCGCCTCGTCGTAGTTGATTTCGGCGGCGAGGCCCTCGTCGCAGAGACGCTGGCTGTCCGGTCCCTCGACATCGACGAGGTCCCAGGTGACGTTGCCGGCCTCGAACTGCGCGCGGAGCTTGGCGACCGCCTCGTTCGAGCTCTCGTCCCAGGTGAACTTGGTGCCGGTCGCGGCGGCATAGGGCTCGGTATAGGCTTTCTGCTGCGAGGTCTGGTAGGCGCCCCCCCAGGAGACGACGGTCATGCTGTCGGAGCAGCCCTCGCAGGGGCCAATGTCATCCGCGGCGAAGGCGGCCGCGATCGGAAGGACCGCGAGGGCGGTCGCTCCGAGAAGAAGATGCAGTTTCATTCGGTACTCCCAGTTGGTTGCGAGCGGCGGGCCCATCGGTTGATCCGCGCGGCCCCCCCGGATACCGCCTCAGGCGGCGTCCAGCGCGCGGCAGTCTTCCACATGCCAGCCGATTTCGACTGTCTCGCCGGCGACCAGCCGGCGCTGGTCGACGGCATTTCGGCACTTCATGATGAAGTTGTCATTGTCCGCGACCCTGAGCCGGGTGCGGAAGCTGTCCCCCATGTAGATGAACTCCAGCACCTCCGCTCGGAGGGTGTGGGCGCCGGGGGGCAGGCGGTCGGGCCGGAACTCGATGCGTTCGGGCCGGATCGAGACGAGCGTCGGATCGCCCGGCTTCGTCACGTTGACCGGCAGCGCGTCGATGACCGAGCCGTTGCCGAGGCGCACCGTGCAGCGATCGCCACTGATCGTCTCGACCGAGCCGCGCAGCGTGTTGTTCTCGCCGATGAACTGCGCGACGAAGCTGTTCGTCGGCCGTTCGTAGAGATCCTCGGGCGGGTCGAGCTGCTGGATGCGGCCGTCGTTGAAGACGGCGACGCGGTCGGACATCGTCAGCGCCTCGGACTGGTCATGGGTCACGTAGACCACGGTTACACCAAGCTGCTGGTGGATGTGCTTGATCTCGAACTGCATGTGCTCGCGCAGCTGCTTGTCGAGGGCGCCGAGGGGCTCGTCCATCAGCACGAGCTCGGCGTCGAAGACGAGCGCCCGGGCGAGCGCGATGCGCTGCTGCTGGCCGCCGGAGAGCTGGGCGGGGCGGCGGCCGGCGAAGCGGCCCATCTGCACCATGTCGAGGGCGCGGGCGACCTTCGCCTCGATCTCGGCCTTCGGCATCTTCCGCACCTGCAGGGGAAAGGCGAGGTTCTCGCCGATCGTCATGTGCGGGAAGAGGGCGTAGTTCTGGAACACCATCCCGATGCCGCGCTTGTGGGGGGGGATGTTGTTGATCGGCCGGCCGGCGAGGCGAATCTCCCCGTGGGTGGCCGTCTCGAAGCCGGCGAGCATCATCAGGCAGGTGGTCTTCCCCGAACCCGACGGCCCGAGCATCGTCAGGAATTCTCCCTTTGCGATGTGGAGGTTAAGGTCCTTAACGACCAGCGTCTCCCCGTCATAGCTCTTCTGGACATGCTCGAAGGCCACGAAGGCATCCTGACCCGTTGCGGAACCCATCTGTCCCCCTGTTTCGCTCTGTCGCACCCCGATATGCCGGGATGTTAATCACAGACCCAGCCGCTGCGCAAATCCTTCGCGACAATTCCTCCCGCACTGCACAATGAATGGTCGTTGCCCCGCCGGATCGCCCTTGCGTTTTTGCAATTCGCGCTTAGAACGATGCGGGAGGGCCAGGTCTTTGGGGGGGGCGAGCTATCAGCATTTTCAATGAAATGTTCGACGGCTCGGCGGTGCGACCTGCCTATGCCAAGCTCGTCGAATGGGTCGAGCGAACCCCGCCCGAAGTGCTCGTCCAGAAGCAGGCCGAGGCGGAGGCGCTGTTTCGCCGGATCGGCATCACCTTCGCGGTCTATGGCGAGGGCGGCGACACCGAGCGGCTGATTCCCTTCGATCTCATGCCCCGCGTCTTCACCGAGGCGGAATGGCGCAAGCTGGAGCGGGGCGTGAAGCAGCGCGCCCGGGCGCTCAACGCCTTCCTCTTCGACGTCTATCATCGCGCGGAAATCATCCGCGCCGGCGTCATCCCGGCCGATCTTGTTTTCCGCAACGAGGCCTTCGAGGCCGCCGTGGTCGGCATCGACCCACCGGGCGGCGTCTACAGCCATATCGTCGGCATCGACCTCGTCCGGACCGGCCCCGAGGATTTTTTCGTCCTGGAGGACAACTGCCGGACCCCGTCGGGTGTCTCCTACATGCTGGAGAACCGCGAGATCATGATGCGGATGCTGCCGGAGCTGTTCCGGTCGTCGCGCATCCTGCCGGTGGACCATTATCCCGACCTGCTGCGCCGGACGCTGGCCAGCGTCGCGCCGCAGAAATGCGACGGCGAGCCCGTCTCGGTCGTGCTGTCGCCGGGCAGCTTCAACAGCGCCTATTACGAGCATTCCTTCCTGTCGGACCAGATGGGGATCGAACTCGTCGAGGGGCAGGATCTCTTCGTCGACGGCGATTTCGTCTACATGCGCACGACCGAGGGGCCGCGGCGGGTCGATGTCATCTACCGCCGCATCGACGACAGCTTCCTCGATCCGCTCTGCTTCCGGCCCGATTCGATGCTGGGCGTCCCGGGGCTGATGAATGTCTACCGGAGCGGCGGCGTGGCCATCTGCTCGGCCCCCGGCGCGGGCGTGGCCGATGACAAGGCCGTCTATATCTACGTCCCCGAGATGATCCGCTTCTATCTCGGCGAGGAGCCGATCCTGAACAACGTCCAGACGTGGAAATGCGCTGATGCCTCGGACCGGGCCTATGTGCTGGAAAATCTCGCCAAGCTGGTGGTGAAGGAGGTGCACGGCTCGGGCGGCTACGGGATGCTGGTCGGGCCGAAATCCACCAAGGAGCAGATCACCGCCTATGCCGAGCGCATCAAGGCCGCGCCGGCCGACTTCATCGCCCAGCCGACGCTGGCGCTCTCCGCCTGTCCGACCTTCGTTGACGAGGGCCTCGCCCCCCGGCATGTCGACCTGCGTCCCTTCTGTCTGGTCGGGCGCGAGGTGAACCTCTGCCCCGGCGGGCTTACGCGCGTGGCGTTGACCGAAGGCTCGCTCGTGGTGAATTCGAGCCAGGGCGGCGGCGTCAAGGACACCTGGGTATTGGCGGACTGAGGAAATCATGCTCAGCAGAACCGCAGAAAGCCTCTACTGGCTGGCGCGCTACGTCGAACGCGCCGACACCATGGCCCGCCTTCTGGAGGTCGGCTACCGCATGGCGCTGATGCCCTCGGCCGGCGCCGGCTATCGCAACGAATGGGCGCCGCTCGTCTCGGCGGCCGGCTCCTCGGACGGCTTCTCCGAAAAGTTCGGCGAGGACGTGCGCCAGCGCGACGTGGAAACCTGGCTGTTCTTCGACCGGGACAACCGCTCCAGCGTCATCTCCTGCCTCGAGGCGGCGCGGCAGAACGGCCGGGCCGTGCGCGCCGCGCTGACGAACGAGATGTGGGACGCGCTGAATACCGCCTATCTCGAGCTGCGCGACATCGAGCGGCGGCCCCGCTCGGAGGCACCGCTCCCCCAGCTCTGCGACTGGACCAAGCGTCAGGCCGCCCTGTTCCGGGGGGCGACCGAGGGCACCCACCTGCAGAATGATGGCTACGACTTCCTGAACCTCGGCTGGTACCTGGAGCGGGGCGACAACACGGCCCGGATCCTGGACGTGAAATACTATGTCCTGCTGCCGACCATCGACATGATCGGCGGCGGCATCGACACCTACCAGTGGTCGACCCTGCTGCGCGCGCTGTCGGCCTTCCGGGCCTTCCACTGGACCTATGGCGGCGAATACAGCCCGCGCAAGATCGCGCATTTCCTGATCCTGAACCGGGCCTGCCCGCGCTCGCTGCTCCATTGCCTGTCGCAGACCGAGACCCATCTGGAACGGCTGAGCCGCGCCTATGGCCACCGCACGGCCGCCCATGACCGCCTGCGCGGCCTCTATGCCGAGCTGTCGGAAGCCGAGGTCGATGACGTGATCCGCGAAGGGCTCCACGAGTTCCTCACCCGCTTCATCCACCAGAATTCGGCACTGGGGCAGGATGTCGCGGTGGGCTATCTGTTCGGAGGGCTCTGATGCGTCTCACCGTCCGTCATGCCACGATCTACACCCATGACAGCCCGCTGCGCTTCATCGCCCAGAGCCACAGGCTGACGCCGGCCGCGAATGCCGCGCAGCGGATCCTCGACTGGCGCGTGACCTGCGAGGGGGCGGTCTTCGGCGACCTGTTCCTCGACGGCGGTGGCGACCGGATCAACACGATGACGGTCCATGGGCCGGTCGACCGGCTGGAGATCCTCGTCGAGGGCGTCGTCGACACCACCGACACCGCCGGCGTGCTGCGCAACCATGCCGAGATCATCTCGCCGCGCGTCTACCTGTCGCCGACGGCACCGACCAAGATGAGCACCGCGCTCGGCGAGCTGCGCCAGAAGGCCCTGAAGGGCGCGCAGGGGAGTGAGCTCGATGCCGCGCACCGGCTCTCGGCCGCCGTCGCCGAGGCCATCGCCTGGGAACCGGGCACGACCCACAGCCACACCACGGCCGCCGAGGCGCTGGAGGAGGGCCGGGGCGTGTGCCAGGACCATGCGCATGCGCTGATCGCACTCGCCCATGCCTCCGATCTGCCGGCCCGCTACGTGACCGGCTATCTCCTGACCGATGCCGAGGAGGGCGAGGCCGCCCATGCCTGGGCCGAGGTCCATATCCAGGGCCTCGGCTGGGTCGGCTTCGATCCGGCCAACCGCTGCTGCCCGGATGATCGCTACATCCGGCTCGCTTCCGGCAGAAATGCCCTTGAGGCCGCCCCCATCCGCGGGGTATCGCGCGGTGGCGGCGAAGAGGCGATGGCGGTGAGCGTTCAGGTGACGGACGCGGCCCAGGCGCAGGTCCAGTCGCAGCAGTGACCTGAGGCCGGGAGGCCGCGACTGACATGACCTATTGCGTAGGGCTTCTGCTCGATGCGGGCATCGTCATGTTGTCCGATACCCGCACCAATGCGGGCATCGACAACATTGCCACCTATCGCAAGATGTTCACCTTCGAGGAGCCGGGGGAGCGGGCCTTCACGATCCTGACCTCGGGCAATCTCTCGGTGACGCAGACGACGCTCGCCAAGCTGGAGCATGCGATCGAGGATCCGAATTCCGGGCCGGAGGAATCGATCCTGAAGGCCGACACCATGCTCGACGTCGCCGAGATCGTCGGGCGCACGCTCAATTCGGTGGCGGTGTCGGTCAAGGCGCAGATGAAGACGATGAGCCAGTCGCCCGCGGCCGGGGCCTCGATGCTGCTCGGCGGCCAGCGCCGGGGCGGCAAGATGCGGCTGTTCCTCATCTATCCCGAGGGCAACTTCATCGAGGCGACCGAGGACACGCCCTATCTCCAGATCGGCGAGCACAAATACGGCAAGCCGATCCTCGACCGGGTCATCAGCCCGAAGACCTCGATCGAGGACGGGCGCAAGGCCGTGCTCCTGTCGATGGATTCGACGCTGCGCTCGAATCTTTCGGTCGGGATGCCGCTCGATCTCGTGGAACTGCGCCGCGACGACTGCTTCATCAGCCACCGCGAGCGGATCTATCCGGGCGACCCGGAGTTCACCGCCATGTCCGAAGCCTGGAGCCGCGTGCTGCGCGAGGGCTTCGTGAACATGGGCTGAGGGACGTCCGGACACCCGGACGGCCCGGGGCGCTCAGAGACGGTCTGGAAATGCGGCGGCGGAGGGCCGGCGCGGGGTTTTCGGGGTCCCGGCAGGAGATCCTTCCCGCCAATCTCGGGAATATCGGGGGGAAGGAGCGACGCACCGGGGCGCGAAAAGATCCGCCGGACCGACCCGTCCGGGTTTGCAGACAGGCTCTTAGTCCCGGCCGAAGCCCGCCTGCGGAAACTCCTGCTTTACCGCGCCTGCCGCTCCGGCAACGATGGGCGGGTGCGGGGCAGGAGGATCGGCCGTGGCTGGGACAGGCATTTGCGAAAGGCGGGACGGATGACCCGGATGGAGGCGATCCGCCCCGGGGCGGAGGTGATTGCCGAGCTGAAGGCGGTGGCGGCCCGGCCCCTGACGCAGGCGCTGGCGATGCCGCCCGCGATCTACACCTCCGAGGCCGTCTGTGCCGCCGAGGTAGAGCGGATCTTCGCCCGCGAATGGATCTGCGTCGGCCGGGTCGAGGCTCTGGCGGCCCCGGGCGACTACATCACCTATGACCTCGCCGGGCAGCCGATCGTGGTCCTGCGCGACGCGGCCGGCGACATCCGGGCGCTGTCCAACGTCTGCCTGCACCGGATGTCGACGCTGCTGACCGCGCCGACGGGCAACACCCGCCTCCTCGTCTGCCCCTATCACGCCTGGACCTACAACCTCGACGGCAGCCTGCGCGGCGCGCCGATCATGCAGAAGAACGCCTGTTTCGACCGCAAGGCGATGGCCCTGCCGCAGATCCGCTGCGAGGTCTGGGAGGGATTCGTCTTCGTCACCCTCGATCCCGAGGCCGGGCCGGTGGCGGACAGGCTTTCGGGCCTCGCCGCCGAGATCGCGCCCTTCGGCCTTGCCGGCTACACCGAACTCTTCCGCGAGACCCATGTCTGGGACACGAACTGGAAGGTCCTGGCCGAGAATTTCATGGAGAGCTATCACCTGCCCGCCTGCCATGCCGGCACCATCGGCGGGCTGTCGCGGATCACGGATGCCGAGATGCCGGAGGGGGCGCCGGCCTACAACATCCATTTCATCACCAAGGACCCGTCCTTCACCCTGTCGGTCGCGCATCCGAAGAACACCAGCCTGACCGGCGACTGGCGGCTGACGACGGCGGTCTTCGCGGCCTATCCGGCGCTGCTCGTCACGGTGACGCCGGGGTATTTCTGGTATCTGTCGCTGCATCCGCGCGGGCCGGGGAAGGTGCATATCACCTTCGCCGGAGGACTTTCGCCGGATTTCATGGCCGATCCGGAGGCGCCGGCGCATTTCGCGGCCACCAAGGCGCTGCTCGACGCGGTGAACGAGGAAGACCGGGGCTGCACCGAGCGCGTCTTCCGCGGCGTCTCCTCTCCGCTCGCCAAGGCTGGCCCGCTCAGCCACCTCGAGCGTCCGCTCCATGACTTTTCGCGCTACCTCGCCAGCCGCCTCTGATCCGGGAGAGCAGGCGGACCGGGTTGTCTTTGGGGGGCTGGCCCGGCCGCCTGTGTCGAGCAGCGGGCCGGGATGGCGTGACCGATCATCCGGAGACGACCTCAGACCGCCGTGGCGCGGGCCTCGTCGATGTAGAGTTGGCGCAGGCGGCGGGTGACCGCCCCCGGAGTGCCATCGCCGATGACCGCGCCGTCGATCGCGACCACCGGCAGGACGAAGGACGAGGCGGCGGTGACGAAGGCCTCCCGTGCCGCGCGGGCCTCGTCGATCGAGAAAGCCCGGACCTCCAGGCGCAGCCCCGTCTCGCCGGCGAGCTTCAGCACCGCTGCCCGGGTGATGCCCGGCAGGATCGCAGGCGACAGCGCCCGGGTGACGAGCACGCCCTCCGCCGTCAGGATCCAGGCGTTGGACGAACTGCCTTCGGTGACGGTTCCGTCCGGCTCGACCAGCCAGGCGTCATCCGCCCCCGCGGCCACGGCCTCGCTCTTGGCCAGCGAGGCGGCGAGGAGCTGCACCGTCTTGATGTCGCGCCGTCCCCAGCGCAGGTCCGGCCGGGACACCACCCGGATCCCCGTCCGGGCCGCCGGGCTCTCGACGAGCGCCCGGGACTGGGTGAAGAGGACGATCCCCGGCGCCGCGCCCGGCCGGATGAGAAAATCCCGCTCGGCGACACCGCGCGTCACCTGCAGATAGACCATGCCCTCGGTCAGGCCGTTGCGCGCCACCGCCTCGCGGTGGAGCTCGGCCAGCTCCGCCTCCGGGGCGGGCAGCGCCATCCCGAGTGCCGCGAGGGACCGCCCGAGCCGCGCCAGATGCCCGTCGACATCGACGAGCCGCCCGTCGAGGACGGCCGTCACCTCGTAGACGGCATCCGCGAAGAGAAAGCCGCGGTCGAGCACGCTGACCTGCGCGGCCTCTTCCGCCACCCAGGCGCCGTTCACGTGAAAGATCCGGCTCATCCCCACAACTCCGGTTCGGGCGGGTGCACGCCCGCCGCGTCATAGCGCAGCGGCGCCGCCCGGTCGCGCGCCAGCAGCAGCGGCCCGTCGAGGTCGGTCACCGCCGCGCCCTGCGCCGCCAGGACCGCCGGGGCCATGGCGAGCGAGGTGCCGAGCATGCAGCCGACCATCACCCCGAAGCCGGCCCGGCGCGCCTCGGCGATCAGGGCGAGCGCCTCGGTCAGGCCGCCGGTCTTGTCGAGCTTCACGTTGATCATGTCATAGCGCCCGATGAGCGCCGGCAGGCTCGCCCGGTCGTGGCAGCTCTCGTCGGCGCAGACCGGAACCGGCCGGGGCAGCTCGGCCAGCACCGCATCCGCGCCGGCGGGCAGGGGCTGTTCGACGAGCGCGACGCCGGCCGCGGCCAGATGCGGGACCATCTCCGCATAGAGCGCCGGCGTCCAGCCCTCGTTCGCATCGACGATGAGCCGCGCCTCCGGCGCCCCCGCGCGCACGGCCCGGAGCCGCTCGGGATCCTCCGCGCCGCCGCCGAGCTTCACCTTGAGCAGCGGCCGCGCCCGATGGGTCTCCGCCGCCTGCCGCATCGCCTCGGGCGTGCCGAGCGACAGGGTATAGGCCGTGGGCACCGGCCCGGGGGGCGGCAGGCCGGCCAGCTCCCACACCCGGCGCCCGCTCTGCCGCGCCTCCAGATCCCAGAGCGCGCAATCGACGGCATTGCGGGCGGCGCCGGGGGGGAGCAGGGTCTGGAGCGTGGCGCGGTCGACGGTGCCGGGCAGGCCCTCGATCGCCGCCGCGACGCCCTCGGGCGTCTCGCCATAGCGGGCATAGGGCACGCATTCCCCGCGCCCGGTCAGGCCGCCCGCGCGGATCTCGACGGTCAGCACCCGCGCCTCGGTCCGCGCGCCGCGGCTGATGGCGAAGACGCCGGCAATGGGAAAGGTCTCGGCCCTGACGGTGATGTCCATGGCGGCGACCGTCCCTCAATTCCCGCCGGCTGGCAACCCACGCCCAATGGGGGCGACGGTGTTCCCGGCTGCGCCTGACCGGCCGACCCGGGGGATGGTCGTGGGGAGATGGCGGTGGCGATGGTAGGAGGCTCGGGGAGGGCGGGGGGTAACCTCCGGCAGGCGGAGATCCCCGGATCCCTGCCGGGCGCGACGCGGCATGCCTTTTCCGTCCGGGCCAGGCTTGGACGTGGGGGCGGGTCCGGGCGGTGTTGTCGACGGAAGGCTCAGGCGGCGGGCGGCGCCCGGAGCGCCCAGAAGGCAAAGAGCGGCGCATCGCCCGAGCGCATGGCATGGACGATGAACGGCGTGTTGTAGAGCGACCCGCCGAGGCGCGGGGCGAACCAGTCGCCATCGCCCTGGCGGAACGCGCCCTCCGACAGGACGAGATGGGTCTCTTCCGGGGCATGCGCGGGATCGGTTAGCGCACCTGCGGCGCGAGCAGCGAGGCGCCGAGCCAGACGTCGGGGCGGTTCTCGAGCCCGGCCGGCCCCGGGATCATCGTGTTGGCATGCCCATCGGCAAAGTTTGCGCTGGCCGTTTCGTCAAGGCTTGCCCGCCGCACCCATTCGAGCCGCGGCCCGATCGCCCGGAATGCCGAACCCAGGCGCGCAAGCGAGGGCCGGGGCTGCGCGACCCCGAGCGCCGTCGCAAGCTGCGCACAGACGGGCAGGCGCTGGCCGGGTCCTGCGCGCACGGGCGCCGGAGGGGCGAGCGCCGTCGCGATCCGCCCGAGGGAGGCCGCCGCGGGGCCGGGCGCCGCTTCGGTGAAGGCGGCGAGGGCCGTGTCGACGAAGTGCCGGAGATCGGGGTCGCGCGGCATCGGGCTGGCCCGCTCCGGCGTCAATCTGGTGCTCCGAGCGCCCGCGATGTCTGAAGCGCGGCGGCAAGCCCGGCCGCCACCGCGGCATCGAAGCCGGCCGCCCGCATCGCCGCGATGCCGGCTGCGGTCACGCCGCGATAGTCGACGAAGGCCTGCACCATGGCGGCCGGATCCGCGTCCGTTGCCTCGAAGAGGCGCCCCGCCCCGATCAGGATGCCGACGGCGGCCCGCCGTGCGACCGCCTCCGGCAGGCCATGGGCGACCGCGTCGCGGATCAGCGCCGTGGCAAGCAGCGCCGGATAGGCGGGGCCGGTCCCCGAATGGCCGGTCAGGTAGTCGATGTCCGCCTCGCGCGGCACTTCGTCGCTGCGGCCGCAGGCTGCGAAGAGCCGGGTGATTATGTGGCGGTCCGCCGCGCCGACGCCTGCGCTCGCCACCCAGGGGGTATAGGCGTGGCGGACATCGGCGGCGGCATTCGGCAGGGCACGCGCCACACGCGCCGAACCGGTGCGGGCCTCGATCGCGGCAAGCGGTATGCCTGCCATCACCGAGACAACGAGCTTGCCGGCCGCGGAAATGTCGATCGCCGGCCAGTCCTGCGGCCGGACCGAGAGCACGACGACATCCGACGCAGCGGCGAGGTCCCGGTTGTCCTGCGTCCAGCGCGCGCCCGGCAGCCAGCCGGGGGCCGCGCTGCGGCAGGACAGGACGAGGCGCTCGGGCGGCAGGCCGGCAGCGACCAGCGCGCGGGCAAGCGCCCCGCCGATCCAGCCATTGCCGCCGATGATGCCAATGCGGGGAAGGTCGATCACGAGACAGCTCCCTTGGAATGATCGCGCCGGAGCGCAGGGCGAGACAGGCGGTCGAGGAGGATGGCGACGGTGACGAGGGCGAGGCCCGTGCGGAGGCATAGGCCCGCATTTCCATGCGGGGAAGGCCACGGGTGACCCCGGCCCGCGGCCTCCGGCGCCGACGATCATGGCGAGGGCGAGGAGAATGCACGGGTTGAGGCTGACGACAAGGGTCGGCATCGCGGCGGGCGGCTCGATCTTCGCGACGATGGCCCGGGGGTCGGCACCGATCGCCGCGCCGAGTCCCGGCAGGTCCTCCGGCGCCCGGCAGAAGGCGAGCGTGGTTAACGAGGTCGCTCCATGCGGTGCAGCAGTGAGCGACGATGTCGTCGTAGCCCTTGAAGACCCGGTTCCAGAGCCAGTTGTCGCGCAAGGACTGCCAGATGTTCTCGACAGGGTTGAGTTCGGGCGAGCGCGGCGGGTGCGGCCGGATGGGGATGTTCGGTGGGACGACAAGGGCTCGGCCGTGGTGCCGGCCGGCCTGGTCGAGGATGAGGAGGGCATGGGCATCCGGAGCGATCACGGCGCGGATCTCCGCAAGGTGCTCCTGCATCGCCGGCCTGTCGCAGAACGGCAGGCCGATGCCGGCGCCCTTACCCTCGGCCGGGCAAATGTATCTGCCGGCTGCTGTCGCAAGCCATGCTTCGCCTGGATCTCGAAAGTCGCGCATATTTATCCGGCCTACGGATCGGCACGCGGGCTGTGGCCATCCTCCCGGTTTCCCGGAGCGCCCCGGCACCCCGCCGATCCACCCCGCCGGCCCGGGGGGTGTCTGCCTTGCGGACGGACCCGCATCCCTCAGCGGGTCTGGAGTTCGATCCGCAGGGCCTCGATGAAGCGGTCGCGGTCGCTCAGGGCCGAGCGCGCGGTGGTCGGGCTGGCGGCAGCGCAGGCATTGATGAGGCATTCGGCGACGACCACGAAGGTGCCGATGCTGTTCGAGAGGAAGCTGGAGCCGTGGTCGACGAGGATCGCGGTCCGCGAGGTGGCGACGAGGGGCGAGCCCGGGCGGTCGGTGAGGGCGATGGTGGCGAGGCCGCTCCGCTGCGCCACCGCCGCCGTCTCCACCACCTGGGCGGAATAGGGCGCGCAGCTGGTCGAGAGCAGGACATCGCCGGGCGACAGGGCGGCGAGCCCCTCGGCAATGCCGAGGCCGCCGGCGTCGAGCAGGGCCACATCGGAGCGGATCATGCGCAGGCCGTAGACGAGGAAGGTCGCGACGGCATGGAACTGGCGGATGCCGTGTCGCTCGTCGCCTTCGTGGGCATGTTCGGGCTGCGCGGATTTGCCTATCCGGTGCGGATCGCCTTCGACGCCGCCTGCTTCTTGGCGATAACCGGGGCCTTCTACCTTCTCAACCTCCTGCCGATGTTTCCGCCGCTCGGCGGCGAGGTCACCGCCGCCGACCTGCTGCTCCGGGCGGCCGGCGGCGCCTGGTGGCTGCTCGGCGCCCGGCTGGTCGTCGCCGGCCTCTGGTTTCTCGTCGCCCACGACCGCCGCTCGCGCGAGGCGCGCCTCGTCTTCGACCTCGCGGCCGCCGCGATCTACATCGGCGCCGCCGCGGTCATGCTCGGCTCGGTCTTCGCTCTGCCGGTGACCGGGCTCATCGCCACCTCCGGCGCCATCGCCATCCTGCTCGGCCTCGCGCTCCAGAGCACGCTCGCCGACGTCTTCGCCGGCATCGCCGTCGGCATCGAGGCGCCGTTCCGCGTCGGCGACAGCATCCGCGTCGGCGAGAAGGCGGAGGGCGAGGTGGTCCAGATCAACTGGCGCTCGATCCATGTCCTGACCGACGACGACAGCGTCGCCATCCTGCCGAACAGCCTCGTGGCGAAATCCGAGCTGGTGAACCGGACCTATCCAAGCGCGCGCTGCACCGTCTCGGTCGAGCTCGCCCATGCCGCCGGCGCCGCGCCCGAGCAGGTCATCGACAAGCTCCGCGAGGCGATCCTGCTCGTGCCCGAGGCGCTGCTCCGCCCGGCGCCGCGCGTCCTGCTCGCCGACCTCGGCGACGAGACGAACCGCTACGCCGTCCGCTTCGCGGTCGAGACGACCGCCGCCGTCGCCCCCGCCCGCGACCATTTCCTGCGCAGCGCCCGGCGCCAGCTCGCGGCGCTCGGCCTCGACGCCGCCGCCCCGCCGCCTGAGGACGGGCCGCAGCT
>ERZ500977.89-NODE-89-length-18557-cov-8.036428_pt1 | contig 18557 bp, 17 predicted proteins | sample MGYA00248863_ERZ500977 | MGnify/ENA primary metagenome ERZ500977 (study PRJEB25958, sample SAMN03398581) | human skin metagenome | study: EMG produced TPA metagenomics assembly of the Human Skin Microbiome Metagenome (human skin metagenome) data set.
ACCAAGGGCGAGGCCGAATTCGCCGTGAATGCCATCTTCGACCGCGTGGCCAACCCGCCGAAGGGCCGCGAGGGCGGCGGCGCCGGCAAGGACGGCGCGGCGGGTGAGGAGGGGGGTGGCCGGGGAGGCGGGTTGGGGCACGTCAGTCACTCTCGGGGGCCGGATCGGTCGGTCCTACACGACATCGGGCGCCCCGGACCGTCAACCCCGCTCGGGCCCGCCACCGGCCGTCCCGGCGCCCGATGGCCGAGATGTGAAGGGCGCCCTGCCTGCATCGCTCCCTCCGCCGTCCGCGTATCATGACGAAGGCTGCATCCCCGTCCCGGAGATCCCTGCGCCGATCCCTCCAGGCCCGGCCATGGCGCATGGCCCATGAGCGCCCTGCGCCGGGAAATAGCCGAACTGGCTGAAGTCCGCGGGCGTGCCGCGGCCGGAGGTGTCGAAGGCGGCCATGCCGACGAAGGTGCCGGTGAAGGAACCGTGCTCGCCCCGCCCGGCCTCGTCGGAGAGGAGGCTCGCGTCGAGCTCCGGTCCCACGGCCTGCCAGTCGCCCCCGCTCCGCCAGTGGAACTGCTGGCGGGCGCCGTCGACGGTCACGGCCAGCTCGATCGGCCCGTCCGGCAGGGGGAGGGACCGGGCCAGCGGGAAGGAGAGGCGGCCGTTCGGCCAGTCGGCCGGGCAACTCAGGATCTGGAGCACCCGGCCCGCGCCCTCCTCGGCGCTGATCGCGAGAAAGTGGAATTTCGAGCGGTTGTAATAGGTGACGAGCCCCGCCGCCTGCTGGTAGCCCGTGGGGGCGAAGGCCGAGACCCGCGTCTCGGCGCGATAGCGCAGGTGCTCCTGCCGGCGGGCGACGAGGGCCTGCTCGAACCAGCTGCCGATCGATTCCCGGCCGTGGAGACGCAGGCTGTCGCCGGTCAGCGTGAAGATCCGGTCGGGCTCGGGGGTGCGCAGCCACTGGAATTCGGCCGGCAGGGCCGGGCCGGTGAAGCGCCGGACGACCGGCTCGGCCGCCGCCCCTCCGGCAACCCCGTCGATCTCGAGCGGCGGTACCTGCCCGCCGCCCGTCAGCCGCAGCCAGCCATCCGCGCCCCAGACACAGGCGGCGAGGCCGGTCTCGCGGCCGAGCGGACAGCGCCGCGTGCCCGGCAGCGGCCGGCCGCAGAGGAAGCTGTGATAGACCGCCCCCTCCTGCGTCTCGACGATCTGGCCATGGCCGACGCGCTGCAGCGGCGCATCCGGATCGTCCTTGGCCGTCATCAGGAAAATGTCGGGATGGAGCTCGTAGGGGCCGTGGAGCGCGCGTGACCGGGCCATGGTCACGGCATGGTCGTATCCGGTGCCGCCCTCGGCGACCGTCAGGTAATACCAGCCCTGCCGCTTCCAGAGATGCGGGCCCTCGACCAGGCCGTGGGGCGAGCCCGGGAAGATGTTGCGCACCGGCCCGACCAGCCGCCGCTCCACGGGGTCGTATTCCTGCGCGAGGATCCCGTCGAAGGCCGGGTGCTTGGGGGCGCCGCCGACGCTGTCGGTCAGGTGCTTCCACTGCTGGTTCAGCAGCCACTTGCGCCCGTCGTCGTCGTGGAACAGCGATGGATCGAAGCCCGAGGAATTCAGGTAGACCGGGTCCGACCACGGCCCGGTGATCGTCGGCGCCGTGACCAGATAGTTGTGGGCATCCTTGAAGTTGCCGTCATAGCGCTTCACGTCGGTGTAGATCAGCCAGAAGAGCCCGTCGGCATGGCTGAGACAGGGGGCCCAGATGCCGCAGCTGTCGGGATTGCCGCGCATGTCGAGCTGGCTGGCGCGGATCAGGGGCCGGGCGACGAGCGTCCAGCGGGCGAGGTCGCGGCTCTGGTGGATCTGGACGCCGGGAAACCATTCGAAGGTCGAGGTGGCGACGTAGAAATCCGCCCCGACCCGGATGATCGACGGATCGGGGTTGAAGCCCGGCAGGATCGGGTTCTGCATCACGCCTCCTCGGACGACTTCGCCCAGAGATTGATCTGCTCCTCGTTGGCGAGGCCGTCGATTTCCGCGAGGTCTTCCGCCGTGAAGTCGAGGTTGTCGATCGCGCCGACGCAGTCCTCGACCTGCTCGGGGCGGGAGGCACCGATCAGCGCCGAGGTGATGCCGCCGCCGCGCAGCACCCAGGCGATCGCCATCTGCGCGAGGCTCTGTCCCCGGCGCGCGGCGATGGCCGCGAGGCCGCGCAGCGCCTCGAGGGTCTGCGGCGCGAGCATCCCCGGGGCGAGGCTCTTGCCCTGGGTGGCACGGCTTCCCGCCGGGATGCCGTCGAGATAGCGCGCGGTCAGCATCCCCTGCGCCAGCGGGGTGAAGGCGATGGAGCCGACGCCGAGTTCGGCCAGCGTTTCCCGGAGCCCGTCGCGCTCCACCCAGCGGTTCAGCATGTTGTAGCTCGGCTGGTGGATCAGGAGCGGCGTGCCGAGCCGCTCGAGGATCGCCGCCGCCTCGCGGCTCCGCGCGGAATTGTAGGACGAGATGCCGGCATAGCGTGCCTTGCCCGCGCGGACGATGGCGTCGAGCGCGCCCATCGTTTCCTCCAGCGGCGTGTCCGGGTCGAAGCGGTGGGAATAGAAGATGTCGACGTGGTCGAGCCCGAGGCGTTTCAGCGAAGCCTCGCACGAGGCCATCAGATATTTCCGGCTGCCCCACTCGCCATAGGGCCCGGGTCCCATCAGGTATCCGGCCTTGGACGAGATGACGAGTTCGTCGCGATGAGCGCGGAAATCCGTGCGCAGGATCTCGCCAAAGGCGGTCTCCGCCGCGCCCGGCGGCGGCCCGTAGTTGTTGGCGAGGTCGAAATGGGTGATGCCGAGGTCGAAGGCCCGCCGGCAGATCGCCCGCTTGGTGGCGTGGGGCGTGTCCTCGCCGAAATTGTGCCAGAGCCCGAGCGAGATTGCCGGCAGGCGCAGGCCGCTCCGGCCGCAGCGCCGGTAGGGCATGCGGTCATAGCGGTCGGGGGCGGGGGTCCAGGTCATGCGCTCTGCTCCGGCAGGAGGAGGGCGCGCGCCTCTTCGGGCGGCAGCGGATCGGGTCGGGTGCAGGTGGTCTGCAGCGTCACGAAGTCGCCGGTCTCGCCCGAGGCGAGGATCGCCGTCAGGATGTCGAGCCCGTGGATCGTGCGGTCGAGCGCGCAGCGCGCCTCGCGCCCCTCGCGGATCGCCGCCGCCATGTCGGCGAGGCCGGCGCCGCGATAGTTGGCGAAGCCGCCGCTTGGCCGGTGGTCATTGGGGAGGCTGAAGGGATGTTCCCAGCCGCCGGCATCGACGATCTTGCCGTCGCGGCCCGCCGCCTCGACCGTGCCGCCGAACCAGTTCGGATCCGGGACGAACAGCGTGCCCTCGGTCCCGTAGAGCTCCATCGGCCCGTGGCGGTGCGCCCAGACGTCCCAGCTCGCCCCGAGCGTGACCGTGGCGCCGTTCGCGAACTGGAGCAGCGCATGGAGCGTGGTCGGCGTGCGCACGGGGATCTCCTCGCCCTTGCGCGGCCCGTCCGTGGTGATGGTGCGCGTCGGCGTCGCCATCCCGGACAGCGCGCCCACCCGGGTGACCGGCCCGAGCAGGTTGATGAGATTGGCGACGTAATAGGGCCCGAGGTCGAGGATCGGCCCGGCGCCCGGCAGGAAGAAGAAGTCCGGGTTCGGGTGCCACATCTCCATGCCATGGCTCATGACATGGGCGGTGCCGCTGGTGATGGTCCCGACCGTGCCGGAATCGATCAGGCGCCGGGCGAGCTGGTGGGCGCCGCCGAGGAAGGTGTCGGGCGCCGAGCCGACCTTCAGCCCCTGCGCCTCCGCCGCCACCCGCAGCGCCAGCCCGTCCGCGAGACTGAGCGCGAGCGGCTTTTCGGAATAGACATGCTTGCCGGCCTCGATCGCGGCGAGCGAGACCGGGAAGTGCGCCTCCGGGATCGTGAGGTTGATGACGATGTCGATCTCGGGGTCGGCGAGCAGGGCATCGACGCTCTCGGCCCGGACGTTGAAGGCCTTGGCCTGGGCCGCGGCCGCTTCGGGGAAGCGGTCGGCGCAGGCGCGGATCTCCAGCCCGCGGAAGAGGGGGGTGAGGCGGAAATAGGCGGTCGAGATATTGCCGCAGCCGATGATGCCGACGCCAAGGGGGCTGGTCATTGGGATCTTCCTCAGGCGGTCTGCAACAGGGCGGCGATCGAGCGGGTGGCGAAACGCTCCGGGTCCTTCGGCCGGTCGTGCTCCAGGATGAAATGCCGGACCCGGGTCTGTTTCAGGGCCGCCAGCAGCCGCGGCCAGTCGACGGTGCCATGGCCGACATCGGCCCAGCCGTCCTCGTCGGCATTCTCGCCCTCGGGGGCGATGTCCTTCACATGTACTGCGGTCAGGCGGTTCCGCCAGGTGCCGATCCAGTGGAAGGGATCGGCACCGCCCTTGATGAGCCAGGCGAGGTCGGCCTCCCATTCGAGATCCGGGCCGCCTTCGAAGATCGCCACCATCGGCAGGGTGCCGTCAGTGAGCGGCTCGAATTCGAAGGCGTGGTTGTGCCAGCCGAAGCCGAGCCCGGCGGTGCGATAGGGCGCGCCGGCCGCCTGCAGACGCTGGCCGAATTCGAGATAGCCGGCGCCGGTCGTGGGCCGCTCCTCGGCCAGCAGATAGGGGCAGTAGATCGTCGAGATGCCGAGGGCCGCGGCAATCTCCAGCACGCGGTCCGGCTCCTCCTCCAGCATCGCGAGGCCGAAATGCGCGGTCGGCATCGCGAGCCCGGTCTCGGAAAGGAGCGTCTTCAGCTCCGCGACCTGATCGGGATCGCCGTAGAGGGCGCCATACCCCTCCACGGCAGTATATCCGGCCTGCCGCAGCATCGGCAGGGTCTTCGCGAGCGGCATCTCGCGCGAGGAATAGAGCTGATAGGAGAAGTCGGTCATCGGTGGTCCTTCCTGCAGGGGCGTGGGGCGACCCGGGGATCGGGGGATCCGGGTGCCGGCCCGGTCAAATCCGCGCCTCGCTTACCGCGTCGAAGAGCGAGGCCTTGGGAATGTCGAGGGTGACGTAGGCGGTGTCGCCGGGGCGGAAAGGGTGATCGGATGTCGCCCGCGCCGAGAGGGGACGGCCGAAGGCCGTCAGCCAGACCAGCGAATCCGACCCCATGGGCTCGTCGAGATCGACGCGCGCCACCAGGTCGCCCGGGCGCGGGGCGCCGTCGGCGGGCCGGAGCGTGAGATGCTCGGGCCGGACGCCGAGCACCACCTCGCGCCCCGGCGCCGGCAGGCCGCCGTCATAGCCCGCGAGCGACACGGTGGCACCGGCCGCCGTGAAGGCGGCGCCTCCGTCCGGCCCCGTCGCCCCGACCCCGGGAATGAAGTTCATCGCCGGAGAGCCGAGAAAGCCCGCCACGAAGAGATTGGCCGGGCGCATGTAGATCGTCTTCGGATCGGCGAGCTGCTGGATGAGGCCGCCGCGCATGACGGCGATCCGGTCGGCCAGCGTCAGGGCCTCGATCTGGTCATGGGTGACGTAGATCATCGTGTTCTCAAGGCTCTGGTGCAGGCGCTTGATCTCGACCCGGAGCTCCGAGCGCAGCTTCGCGTCGAGGTTCGACAGCGGCTCGTCGAAGAGGAACACGTCCACGTCGCGCACCAGCGCCCGGCCGATCGCCACCCGCTGGCGCTGGCCGCCGGAGAGGGCCGCGGGCTTGCGCTCGAGCAGGGGCTCGATCTGCAGCATCGCGGCCGCCCGGGCGATCCGCTTGTCGATCTCGGCCTTCGGCAGGCCGGCGTTCCGCAGCCCGAAGCTGAGGTTGCCGCGGACAGTCATCTGCGGATAGAGCGCGTAGGACTGGAAGACCATGCCGATGCCCCGGTCCTTCGGCTCCTCCCAGGTGACGTTCTTGCCCTTGATGAAGATCTGTCCGTCGGTGATGTCGAGCAGCCCGGCGATGCAGTTGAGCAGCGTCGACTTGCCGCAGCCCGAGGGGCCGAGCAGGACGATGAACTCGCCCTCCGCGATGTCGAGGTCGAGGTCGCGCAGGATGTCGAGGGCGCCGTAGGAGAGCCGCAGGCCCCGGACGGTCACGCTCGGCGCGGCCGTGGATGTCTCGGAAACCGTCATCCCTTCACCGCCCCTGCGGCAATTCCGCGCACGAAGAGTTTCCCGGAAAAGAAGTAGACGACGAGGGGCACGAGGCCGGTCAGGATGGTTGCAGCCATGTTGACATTGTATTCCTTCACGCCCTGCACCGAATTGACGATGTTGTTGAGCTGTACGGTCATCGGATAGGTGTCCGGCTTCGTGTAGACGACCCCGAACAGGAAGTCGTTCCAGATGCCGGTGACCTGGAGGATGATGGCGACGACGAAGATCGGCAGCGCCATCGGCAGCATGATCTTGAAGTAGATGCCCCAGAACCCGGCCCCGTCCACGCGCGCCGCCTTGAACAGCTCTTCGGGGACGGAGGTGAAATAGTTGCGGAACAGCAGCGTCAGGATCGGCATGCCGAAGATCGTGTGGACGATCACGAGCCCCCAGAGCGTGCCGTAGAGGCCGAGGTCGCGCAGCAGGATCACCAGCGGGTAGAGCATCACCTGATAGGGGATGAAGGCGCCGAAGATCAGGATGGTGAAGAACACCTCCGATCCCTTGAACCGCCAGTTCGCCAGCGCATAGCCGTTCACGCTGGCGATCATGATCGAGATCACCACCGAGGGCACGGTGATGCGGACCGAATTCCAGAAGCCCCGGCTGAGCCCGTCGCAGTTGAGCCCGGTGCAGGCCTCGGCCCAGGCCTTGACCCAGGGCTGGAAGGTCACCTCGACCGGCGGGGCGAAGATGTTGCCGAGCCGGATCTCGGGCATGCCCTTCAGCGAAGTCACCACCATCACGTAGAGCGGCAGCAGGTAGTAGGCCGAGATCAGGATCAGCGTGCCATAGAGGAACACGTTGCGCCGCGACAGCACCCGCTTCGGCCGCGCGCCGCGGGGGACGGTGGGGTCGGTGAGGTCAGCCACGGCGGCGCCCTCCGAATTCGAGATAGGCCCAGGGCACGACGACGATCGCCACCGACAGCAGCATCATCGTCGAGGCCGCGAAGCCCTGCCCGAGGTTCTGGGCCAGGAACATGAAGTCGTAGACATATTTGGCCGGCACCTCCGAGGCCCCGCCCGGGCCCCCTCCGGTCTGGGCGACCACGAGGTCGTAGAGTTTCACGATGCCGCTGGTGATGATGACGAGGGTGGTGATGAAGACCGGGCGCAGCATCGGGATGATGATGAAGGCATAGGTCTTCCAGGTGGGGATGCCGTCGACGCGCGCGGCCTTCCAGATGTCCTCGTCGATGCCGCGCAGTCCGGCGAGCATCAGGCACATGACGAGGCCCGTCCCCTGCCAGAGCCCGGCGATCAGCAGGCCGTACATCACGAGATGGGGCGCGTTCAGCGGGTCGAAGGTGAAGCTCTCCCAGCCGGTCCGCCGCACCATCGCCTGCAGGCCGAGGCCGGGATCGAGGATCCATTGCCAGACGAGGCCGGTGACGATGAAGGAGAGCGCGAAGGGATAGAGGAAGATCGTGCGGAAGGTGTCCTCGAAACGGATCTTCTGGTCGAGGAGCGTGGCGAGCAGGAAGCCGATGACGAGGCTGAAGATCAGGCTCAGCAGACCGTAGACCGCAAGGTTCTCGATCGAGGTCAGCCACCGGCTCGAGGCCCACAGCCGCTCGTACTGTTCCAGCCCCACGAAGTTCAGCCGCGGCAGCAGCTTCGAGCTGGTGAAGGAATGCACGACCGTCCAGAGGGTGCCCCCGAGGAACACCACCACCGCGGTCAGGACCATCGGCGCCGAGGCGATCTTGGCGCTCAGGTTGCGAAAGGGCCGGCGCGGGCGTGCGGTTGCCGCCATGAAGGTTCCTCCCCCCCGAGGATGCGCGGGCGCCTGCGGCCCGCGCGCTGGCCGTCAGTCGGCGCTGGCGATGATTTCGCTGAAACTTGCCTGCACCTGTTCCAGCGTCATCGAGGGGGTGTTGAAGAAGGCGCTGAACAGGTCGTTCAGCTGCGTCGTCGTGTCGGGGCTGACGAGCGAGTCGGTGCTCTTGACCACGCCGCCGCCGCCGATGATCGCGAGGCCCTTCTTCATGCAGTCGTTGGCGGCCCCGAGGTCGACATCGCCCCGCACCGGCAGCGAGCCCTTCTTGAGGTTGAAGGCGACCTGGGTCTCGGGCTTCAGCAGCGTCGAGGCCAGAACCTCCTGCGCCGCACTCTTGTCCGCGTCCTTGAGGAGGGGGAAGTAGAAGGCGTCCCCGCCGGCCCCGAGGCGCTTGCCGACGCCGAGGGCGGGCAGGCAGACATAGTCCTTGCCCGCGGTCTGGCCGGCCACCTGGAACTCGCCCTGCGCCCAGTCCCCCATGACCTGTCCGCCGGCCTGCCCGGTGATGACGAGATTGGTCGCCTGGTTCCAGTCCTGCATGGTCGAGCCGGTGGCCAGCGTGCGGGCGTCGCCCAGCGCCTTGAAGATCTCGGCCATCTCCGGCGAGGCCGCGGCCTCCGCGTCCTTGTCCGCGAAGACCTTCTCGTAGAGACCGTCCGGCGCCAGGGACAGCACCAGCGTCGAGAACAGGCCGGTCGCCTGCCACGGCTGCTGGCCGAGGGCGAGCGGCTGCTTGCCTGCCGCCCTCAGGGCGTCGCCGGCCGCGACGAATTCGGCCCAGTTGGTCGGGACGGGCACGCCCGCATCCTTGAAGGCCTGCGCCGAGAGCCACAGCCATTCCCAGGAGTGGATGTTGATCGGCACGCAGTAGATCTTGCCGTCGAGGGTGCAGTTCTCCAGGAGCGACGGCGGGTTGATGACCTTGGTCCAGTCCTCGCGCGTGGCGACATCGGTCAGGTCGCGCATCAGCCCTTCCTGCACCAGTTCCTCGGCCTGGCGGCCGTGGTTGAACTGGGTGGCGGCCATCGGGTCGCCACCGAGGATCCGGCTCACCATGATCGGCCGGGCGGTCGAGCCACCGCCGGCGATCGCGCCGTCGACCCAGTGGTTGCCGGTGGCGTCAAAGGCCTTCGCCAGTTCGGCGACAGCCGCGGCCTCGCCGCCGGAAGTCCACCAGTGGGTGACTTCGAGATCTGTCGCCATTGCGGTTGCAGGCACGACGGCGGTCGCAGCCAGCGCCGCGACCAGAGACCGGAAACCCATGAAATCCTCCCGACTGTATCGTTATAGTTTTCACGGTAGGCACTCGGCGGTGATTCGGCAATTCTCCATCGCAAATCCTGCCGCGCAAGCGCTGCAGTGCAATATTATAAAGGTTAAACAGGAGTTTATTGTTAAATCACGGATGGTTGGGTTGCTCGCGCGCGCCGCGCACCGGACGAGTAGACCTTAAGAAGCTCTAGCTGTAACGATATAGTAGATAATCTAGTTCCCGAAACGGACCTGGGAGGATGCAGCCTCATGGCTTTCGGGGATCGGCCGCAGCCGGGTGGGGAAGGGGCGGGGCGGCCTACGCTCAAGACGATTGCCTACATGACGGGTCTTGGTGTCACGACCGTGTCCAAGGCGCTCAAGGACGCCCCGGACATCAGCCGGTCCACCAAGGAGCGGGTGCGGCTCGTCGCCCAGCAGATCGGCTATCGTCCGAACCGGGCCGGCGTCCGCCTGCGCACTGGCCGGACCAATGTGATCAGCGTCGTGCTGTCGGTCGAGACCGAGGTGCTCGGCCTCACCCCCCACATCGTGCATGGCATCTCGGTGCATCTGTCGGGGACACCCTATCATCTGGTGGTGACGCCCTACCGCCTCGGGGACGATCCGCTCGACCCGGTGCGCTATATCTGCGAGACGGGGTCAGCCGACGGGATCATCTTCTCCCGGACAGAGCCCGACGATGCGCGGGTGCGCTACCTCCTGGCCAACGGCCTGCCCTTCGCCACCCACGGGCGCACCGAGTCCGCGGTCCAGCACCCGTATTTCGACTTCGACAATGCCCGCTATGCCGAGATTGCCGTCGCCCGCCTGGCCCGGCGTGGCCGCCGGCGGATCGCGCTGCTCGCACCGCCCGAGCGCTATACCTTCGCGCGGCACATGGGGCAGGGCTTTCTCACCGCGCTGGAGCGCCACGACCTGTCGGAGGTGCCGGTCCATGGCATCTCCGCCGACAGCCCGGCCGACGAGATCGAGGCGGCGATCGCCCGGCTGATGGCCTCGCGCCAGCCCCCGGACGGGCTCGTCTGCGCCAGCCCCTCGGCGGCCATCGCCGCGGTTGCCGGGGTCGAGGCGGCCGGGGCCAGCCTCGGACGGGAAATCGATGTCGCGACCAAGGACAGCTTCGGCCTCATCCACCGGTTCCGCCCGGCGATCGAGGTCGTCCACGAGGATTTCCGGGCCGCCGGCGCGGCGCTGGCCCGCGCCGTGCTCGGCATGATCGACGGCCGCCCGGTCGCCGAGTTGCAGACCCTCGTCGTGCCCGAGGACGACGAGGGCTGACGGCGCGCGTCCGGCTCAGCGGCGCGCGCGCATCCCGAGCAGCCGGAGCCGCAGGGCGTTGATCTTGATGAAGCCGGCCGCGTCCTTCTGGTCGTAGGCGCCGGCATCCTCCTCGAAGGTCACATGGGCCTCGGAGTAGAGCGAGTGGTCCGACCAGCGGCCGACCACGGCGGCGGTGCCCTTGTAGAGCTTCACCCGCACGGTACCGGACACGTTCTCCTGGCTGCGGTCGATGGCCGCCTGCAGCATGTCGCGCTCGGGGCTGAACCAGAAGCCGTTGTAGATGAGTTCGGCATAGCGCGGCATCAGCTCGTCCTTGAGATGCATCGCGCCGCGGTCGAGCGTGATCGACTCGATCCCCCGGTGCGCCGCCAGCAGGACGGTCCCGCCCGGGGTCTCGTAGACCCCGCGCGACTTCATGCCGACGAAGCGGTTCTCGACGAGGTCGAGCCGGCCGACGCCGTGGCGCCCGCCGATCTCGTTCAGCCGGGTCAGCAGCGCGGCGGGCGACAGGCTTTCGCCGTCGATCGCCACCGGATCTCCCTTCTCGAAGGTGATCTCGATATATTCGGGCGCATCTGGCGCGTCCTCGGGATCGACCGTGCGCTGGTAGACGTAAGCCGGCGCTTCCACGGCCGGATCTTCCAGAACCTTGCCCTCCGAGGAGGTGTGCAGGAGGTTCGCATCGACCGAGAAGGGCGCCTCACCGCGCTTGTCCTTCGCGATCGGAATCTGGTTCGCCTCGGCGAATTCCAGCAGCCGGGTGCGCGAGGTCAGGTCCCACAGCCGCCACGGCGCGATGACCTTGATCGACGGATTGAGCGCGTAGGCCGACAGCTCGAAGCGGACCTGGTCGTTGCCCTTTCCGGTGGCGCCATGAGCCACGGCATCGGCGCCGGTGGCCTCGGCGATCTCCACCAGGCGCTTGGCGATCAGCGGCCGGGCGATGGAGGTGCCGAGCAGGTACTGGCCCTCATAGACGGTGTTCGCCCGGAACATCGGAAAGACGAAGTCGCGGACGAATTCCTCGCGCACATCCTCGATGAAGATGTTGTCGGGCCGCACGCCCAGAAGTTCGGCCTTCTGACGGGCCGGTTCCAGTTCCTCGCCCTGGCCCAGGTCGGCGGTGAAGGTGATGACTTCACACCCGTATTCGCTCTGGAGCCACTTGAGGATGATCGAGGTGTCGAGGCCGCCGGAATAGGCAAGCACCACCTTTTTCGGATTCGACATGGAAGCTCCGATTGCTGGAGAGGCGAGGCGGGAACGGCGGCCGTCTACCGGGTTTCGCCGGCATGGGCAATGCGCCATCCGCCATCCCGTCCCGGGGAGGGGGAGGAGGCGCGTCAGCCCGCGAGGGCGATACGGGGGGCTGGCGGGGAGATCAGGAAGTCGTTGATCTCGGCCGCGGTGAAGGGGCCTTCGTAGTAGAACCCCTGGATCATGTCGGCGCCAAGCTCGCCAACCACCCGCCGCTCGTCGCTCGTCTCGACGCCTTCGACCACGCTGAGGAGGCCGAGGTCCCGGCTGAGCAGAATGACGGACTGCACGATGCGGTGACTGGCGGGGTTTGCGTCGATTCCGGTGACGAGGCCCCGGTCGATCTTGATCTTGTGAAGCGGCATCCGGTGCAGGTGCGACAGGCTCGAATAGCCCGAGCCGAAATCATCAAGCGCAATTCCCACCCCGAGTTCGATCAGGACATGCAGGGAATCGAGGGCCTGCTCCCAGTCTTCCATGATCGCTGTTTCGGTGATCTCGAAGTCGATCCGCCGGGGATCGACGCCACTGTCCCGCACCACGCGGACGAGAGCCGCCATCACGTCCGGGCAGCCGATGTCTTGCGCCGACAGGTTGAAGGAGAGCCGCACGCTGCGTGGCCAGCTCGCGAGCGCCGCGCAGGCCTTGCGCAGCAGGATCCGGGTCAGTTGTCCGACCATGCCGATCCGCTCGGCGACGGGAATGAACACCCCGGGCGAGACTGCGCCCAGCCGCTCGCTGTTCCACCTGGCCAGCGCCTCGAAGGCGCGCACGCTCTCGCTCCGGCAGTCAACGATCGGCTGGAAGACCAGGTAGAGTTCCTTCTCCAGATCCGAGGTCTTGAGCACCTCGACAATCATGCCCTCGCGGCGGATCGCCGACATGTGCTCGTTGCTGAACACCATAGACTGCCCGCGCCGGCCATTCTTCGTGGCATGATAGAGGGCGTAGTGGGCCTGGTTGAACAGCTCCTGGGGGTCCGTCGCGGTCTCGGGGAAACGTGAGAAGCCGAGGGTCCCTGAGACCTGCACGGTGATGTCGCCGATCTGTTGTGGCGGGATCAATGCGTCGCAGATCGCATTGCCGGCAGCATGGATCTCGGCCTCGTCCATCGAGCGCGTCGCGAGCAGCGCGAATTCGTCGCCGCCGAGACGATGCACGGTGAAGCTGCCGGCACAGGCCGAATGCAGGCGTTCGACGACACGGACCAGCAACTGGTCGCCGACGCCATGGCCATAGGCGTCGTTGACGCCCTTGAAGCCGTCAAGGTCGAGGATGCCGACAACGAAGGCCTGCGGATCCTCGGCGAAGGCGGCATGCTTCAGCGATGAGAAGAACATCCGGCGATTGGCGAGGCCGGTCAGGCTGTCGAGATTGGCGAGGCGGAGGTTTTCGTCACTGAGGGCGAGCAACTCTGCCTGATGGGCGACGAGTGCCACTTTGGACTCAACGAGCGACACGAAGTCCTGAGAGTGACGCCTCATCACGAGCATGATCGTCGAGAGCACGAGCACGTAATTCCCGGCCACGAGCGCAAGCACCATGTTGCCGGACCACAGCAGCAGCAGCATCATCGGCGGAACTGATGCGGCGACCATGGCAAGCACGGCCGCCGGGGCCTGCAGCAGGCAGAGCAGACAGCCAATGCAAGTGAAGCCCAGGTAAAACAGAACATGGGTCCGGGTTGCCATCGTCCCGTACTGGTAGAGCGCGATGCACCAGAGCGAGAACCCGATCGACAGGCCGAAGGCGAGGACGCCCATCAGGTGGATATGCTTGCGCGCGGTCTGCGCGTCCGGGATTTCTCCGCGTCGGCGCGACCAGCTCAGCAGCCGGATGGCGCAGCACAGGATCAGCGTGCCGGGGAAATAGGTCGATAGATAAAGCGGTACCACTGGGAAGTGGCTCAGCGAGACGAAGCTCGTGTTGATGATCAGGATACTGTAAAGAAAAGGTACCTGCCTGGACAGCGCAATGGCCTGCGCGATCCGCAGTTCGCTTTCTGCAGGCGTTCCGTTGGATGCCTGACGGCTCTCATGCGTCATTGTGTCGAAGCTCCCCGCCGCACGGCCGACTAAAGCCGATGGGGATGAACTTAAGGTAAACCTGCGGGTGTCCCGAGAGCCTGACACGACCGTCCGGGGCCCCGGCTCCCGGCAGGGCACCGCCCTGGTCCGGTGCCCTGATCGGTGCCGAAACCGGGCATTTCGAGGGAATCGGAGCCTTCTGGAGCCCGCGGAACAGTCCCTGCAAGCGCGCCCGGCGACGGCTGGGGCAGGCGCATGGCGATCAGCTGCCGCCGGGATTGGCATTCTCCAGATAGGCGCGGTCGATTGCCGGCAGGGGCTCGTCGTGGATCACGGATTCGAACGCGCGCAGGCGTTTGTAGATCGACAGGAGTTCGACCACAGTTGTCCAGGAGCTCACCAGATACTGGAACGAGGACCGCACCTGCCCGAGCGCATTCAGGATCTGGTTCATGAGCCCGAGCGTGATCGTTCCCGCCACGATCGACGGAGCGAGCACCACGAAGCCGAAGACGTTGTCGATCTGCAAGTAGAAGATCCGCGCGACGTTGAAGTACATGTAGTGGAAATACAGGCGAAAATAATTCCGCCGGACATCGTCGAACAGTTCACGCACGGTGGGCGGATCGGCCCGGCGGGGATCGTCCTCGCCGTAGACGAGTTCCTTGCGGTAGGCGGCCTCGACACGCTGGTTGCGAAATTCCAGCCCGGGCAGGCGGATGCCGATCACGGCCAGAAGCGCCGTGCCCACGACCGACCACAGCAGGGCCGCGACCACCAGCGGATGCGGGATCTCGCCGAGGATCGGCACGGCCGTCACACCGGCAGAGAGATGGACGAGCACCGGCAGGAAGGCGATCAGCGTCATCACGGCGTCGATCAGGCTGACGCCGAGGAGCTCGGTCGTCGTCGAGAAGCGCATGGTGTCTTCCTGGACACGCTGCGAGGCGCCTTCGATCTGGCGCAGCCGTGGCCAGTGCGACATGTAGTAGCCGTTCATCGCCTCCCGCCAGCGAAAGATATAGTGGCTGACGAAGAAGCGCGAGATGACGCCGACCACCACCGCCACCAGGGCGATGCCGAGGAAGGTGGCGATGCCGTGGTAGAATTCGCCGATCTCGACCGGGCGCGTCCGCGCCAGCGCCGTCTGCAGCAGGTCGTAGAAGGGGCCGTACCAGTCATTGATGGCGACGCTCACCTGCACCTGGAAATAGGTGATGAAGAGGATGAGCGCGGAGCCGAGGATCGACCACCGCCACCACGGATGCGGCGCCACCGCCTGCCAGAAGGCCGCGAACAGCCCGACCGCCGCGACGAAATAGAGATAGAACCAGAGGAAGGGCCCCGACCAGAACCGCCCGACCCCGATGAATGTCGCATCGCCCTCCGGCAGGCCGACATGGGTGCCCCAGTCCGCGGCGGCGGCGTACCAGAGCGTCATGCAGAGCGCAGTCCAGATCAGCACCGACCAGAAGAAGGCACGGGGATGGGGAAAGAAGGAAACGAACAAGGGGAGGGGTCCACTTCGGCTTGGGCGGGCCCGTGAGGGCGCGGGACGATGAATCTCAACCCGAAAGCGACGCGCGGTGCAACCGCCAACCCCGTCGCGCGAGCGTTGCCCCGGGGCGCCGTCCGGGGCAACGCTGTCTCTGGCGAAGCGCCGGCCGGCATGCTAGGCGCGGGGCATGGACGGCACCGATGACAATTTCCAGCAGGCGGTCGCAGCGGCGGAGCAGGAACTGCGCGCGCTCTTCGAACCGACGCCGCTGCAGCGCAACGCCTTTCTCTCGGCCCGCTACGGCGGCGAGGTCTGGCTGAAGCGCGAGGATCTGTCGCCGGTCCGGTCCTTCAAGATCCGGGGCGCCTTCAATGCGATGCGCGTGGCCCTCGCGGCCGAGCCCGGCCGGCGGCGGTTCGTCTGCGCCTCGGCCGGCAACCACGCGCAGGGCCTCGCCTTCGCCTGCCGGCATTTCGGTGTCGAAGGCGTGATCTTCATGCCGGTCACCACCCCCCAGCAGAAGATCGACAAGACCGCGCAGTTCGGCGGCGGCCGGGTCGAGATCCGGCTGACCGGCGACTATTTCGACGACACGCTGCGCGCGGCCGAGGCCTTCTGCGCCGCCAGCGGGGCGCGCTTCGTGCCACCCTTCGACGATGCGGATGTCATCGCGGGGCAGGCGACCTGCGCGCGCGAGATCCTGGCCCAGCTGCCCGAGGGCGTGGTGCCCGATCTCGTCACGGTCGGCGTCGGCGGTGGCGGCTTTGCGGCGGGGGTCGTGCGGTATCTCGACATGGCCTCGCCCGGGACCGAGGTCCGCTTCGTCGAACCGAAGGGTGGCGCCAGTCTCAAGCGGGCGCTGGCGGCCGGCGAACTCGTCACCCTCAACAAGGTCGACAACTTCGTGGACGGGGCGGCCGTCGCCCGCATCGGCACCCTGCCGTTCTCCATCCTCCGGCGCTTCCCGCCCGAGCGGGTGACGGTCGTCCCGGAGGACAGGATCTGCGCCACGATGGTCGAGCTCCTCAATGTCGAGGGCGTGGTGCTGGAGCCCGCCGGCGCGCTGGCCCTCGATGCCCTCCGCGATCTCGCGCCGCTCAATGGCAGGACGGTCGTCGCGATCATCTCGGGCGGGAATTTCGACTTCGAGCGGCTGCCGGACGTCAAGGAGCGCGCGCTGCACTGGGAAGGCCGCAAACGCTACTACATCCTGCGTCTTCCCCAGCGGCCCGGGGCCCTGCGCGAGTTTCTCGAGGTGCTGGGACCCGACGACGACATCTCCCGGTTCGAATACCTGAAGAAGTCTGCGCGCAACTTCGGCTCGGTCCTGCTCGGGATCGAGACGAAGGCGCGGGACAATTTCGAGGGGCTCGAGGCGCGGATGGAGGCGGCGGGCTTCAGCTGGATCGATATCACCGAGGATGCCGTGATCACGAGCCTGATCATCTGATGGTTAACCTTGCCCGCATCGTCCACGGCGTGCCGACCGAGCGTCCCCCGCTCGTCATCGTCCATGGCCTGTTCGGCTCCGGCCGCAACTGGGGGGCGATCGCCCGGCGGCTGTCCGAGGGCGCGGAGGCCCGGCAGGTCGTCGCGGTCGACATGCGCAACCATGGCGACAGCCCCGCCGATCCCGTCCATGACTACGAGGCGCTTGCGGGCGATCTCGCCGGCGTCCTGGCCGAGGTTGCGCCGGACGGCCGGGTCGACCTGCTCGGCCATTCCATGGGGGGCAAGGCGGCGATGGTTCTGGCCCTGACCCGGCCCGAGCGCCTGCGGCGCCTCGTCGTCGCCGACATGGCCCCGGCCGCCTATGCCCACAGCCAGATGCGCTATGTCGAGGCCATGGCGGCCGTCGACCTCTCAAAGGTCCGGCGCCGGGGCGATGCCGACGCCGCCCTGGCCGCCTCGGTTCCCGACCGGGGCCTGCGCGCCTTCCTGCTGCAGAGCCTCGCCCTCTCGTCCGAGGGCGCGCGCTGGAAGCTGAACCTCGCGGCGCTCGCCGACCAGATGCCGCGGATCATGGACTTCCCGGATGTCGGCCAGCCCTTCGCGGGGCCGGCGCTGTTCGTGACCGGGGCCGAGTCGACCTATGTCCGGCCAGAGAACGAGGCGCGCATCCGCGACCTCTTCCCCGCGGCCCGGCTGCAGGCGATCGCGGGCGCGGGCCACTGGCTGCACGCCGACGCGCCCGAGGCCTTCACGGCGGCGGTCGCCGCCTTCCTCGACGCAGGATGATCCCGCGCCCATGCCCGATCCTGGCCCGCCCCTGAACCGCCACCCGTTCTTCCGGCCGCTGTGGCGGCGGATCGCGGTCACGGCAATTCCCTTCGGCTGGCTGGTCTTCGAACTCCTGGCAGGATCGCCGCTCTGGGCGCTCGCCTTCGCGGGCCTCGGAGGCTATGCGGTCTGGCAGTTTTTCCTCACCTGGCAGGGCCCCCCGCCGGACTGACCTCCCGCCGCTCGGAACCCTGCCGGCAGGGGGACGTTCTGTCTCCATGACCGAAATCAGGGAGGAAATCATGTCCGATCCCGTCGTGGGCCATAACCAGATCCGGGCGAGCACCGTCAAGGGAACTGATGTCTACAACGCCGAGGGCGAGCATCTCGGCCATATCGACGACATCATCCTGACCAAGCAGGAGGGCAAGGCAACCTTTGCCGTCATGTCCTTCGGCAGCTTCCTGGGGATGGGGGGCGAATACCATCCGTTGCCCTGGGAAAGCATGCATTACGACACCGGGCTTGGCGGCTATGTGGTGAATGTCTCGCGCGAGCAGCTGGAAGGGGCACCACGCTACAATGCCGGTACGGAACCGGACTGGAACGACCAGCGGTGGTCCGACACGGTGACGCGCTACTACCTGCCGCCCTTCGCCTGAGGCGCGAGACATGACCGACACCGACACATCCGCATCCGACCGGCCCATGCTGCCGTCCTATACGCCGGGGAGCCGGATCGACTTCGAGGAGATCCGCGACCTGCTGCGCGATGACGGCTATTCGGCAGACGCGCGGAAGGACTGGTTGAAGAGCATCCTGACCGGCATCGCCCAGGATGAGGCCCGCTCCTCGGAGGACCGTTCCCGGCTCGAGGAAGAACTGAAGGCGATGATGAACACGGGCTGAAAAGCCCGCAAGATCTTGAAGAAAATGGAAAGGGCGACCCGCGGGTCGCCCTTTCTTCTTGGGAGATCCCGTCCCGGCCGAAACCGGGACGGGTGTCTGGTCAGTTCGCCGGAGCGGCGGGGGTTCCCGGTGCCGGCGCATCCGGAGCGGGGGCCGGCGGGGTCGTGGGCTCAGGCGCGGCCGG
>ERZ500977.90-NODE-90-length-18434-cov-7.498449_pt1 | contig 18434 bp, 15 predicted proteins | sample MGYA00248863_ERZ500977 | MGnify/ENA primary metagenome ERZ500977 (study PRJEB25958, sample SAMN03398581) | human skin metagenome | study: EMG produced TPA metagenomics assembly of the Human Skin Microbiome Metagenome (human skin metagenome) data set.
GGCGGCCCGGCGGGGGACGTGGCCCGCGGGCCGCTGCGCCAGGGGCCGGAGACGGCACCGGCCCGGATGCTGTCGCGGCGCCCCCAGTTCTCGGCCGGCTGGGTCGGACCGGGCTTCTGGGGGCCGGTGTCGCTCACGCGCTGCTCCTCGGGCGGATCGGGGCTGCCCGACCATAGGGGCTCGGGGCCGGAGCCGGAAGAGGCGCCGTCGCGCTTGCTTAAGGCCGCGATCCGGCCGGGCGCCTAGCCTGCGGCCACGGCGGCCCGATACCAGTCGATGATCTGGCGCCGCTCTTCCGGCTGCATGTCGGTGACATTGGCCGGGGGCATCGCATGCGAGCGGCCCGCCTGCAGGTAGATCTCGCGGGCATGGCGGGCGATCTCGGCCTCGCTGTCGAGGATCACGCCCTTGGGCGCATGCAGGATGCCGGGCCACACCGGCTCGGCGGTGTGGCACATCGAGCAGCGCCCGAGCACCGCCTCGGACGCCGGCTGGAAGCCCTCGGCCGAGGCGAAGCGGGTCTCCAGCGCCGAGAGGTTCTGCAGCTCCTCGCGCTGGCTGCCGGGGGCGGTGGAGAGCCAGGCGATCAGCAGGAAGAGGACGATCGTTGCCGGCCAGGTCCAGGTCGGGTTCCCGGTGCCCGCATGCATGGTGTTGAAGTAGTGACGGATCGTCACGCCCATCAGGAAGACGAGACTCGCGATCAGCCAGTTGTATTCGGTCCCGAAGGCCAGCGGATAGTGGTTGCTGAGCATCAGGAACAGGACGGGAAGCGTCAGGTAGTTGTTGTGGGTCGACCGCAGCTTGGCGATCTTGCCGTATTTCGGATCGGGCGTGCGGCCCGCCTTCAGGTCGGCCACCACGATCCGCTGGTTCGGCATGATGACGAAGAAGACGTTGGCCGACATGATCGTGGCGGTGAAGGCGCCGAGATGCAGCAGCGCCGCCCGGCCGGTGAAGACATGGGTATAGCCCCAGGCCATGACGACCAGGATGCAGAACAGAATCAGCATCAGCAGCGTCTGATTCTCGGCGAGCCGGGTCTTGCAGAGATTGTCGTAGAGCAGCCAGCCGACGCTGAGCGAGGCGAGCGAGATCAGGATCGCCACCCAGGGGGCGATATCCAGGACATGCCGGTCCACGAGAAATAGGTCGGCCCCGGCGTAATAGACGATGCAGAGCATCGCGAAACCCGACAGCCAGGTGACGTAGCTTTCCCACTTGAACCAGATCAGGTGGTCGGGCAACCGATCGGGTGCGACGAGATACTTCTGGATATGGTAGAAGCCACCGCCGTGGACCTGCCATTCCTCGCCATGCGCCCCCGGAGGCAGGTCGGGCGACTTGCGCAGACCGAGGTCGAGGGCCACAAAGTAGAAGGACGAGCCGATCCAGGCTATCCCCGTGATCACGTGAAGCCATCGCACTGCGAAAGCCATCCAGTCCCAGATGATCGCGAATTCGTACATTCCCGCCCTCCTTGCTGCGCTGCGGCAGCGTCGCAGAAATCCGCTTTCACGAAAACCAAGCAAATTCCGCGAGACTTTCGCCCGCGGCCTGAAAGCGGTAGCGTTGGTGCCATGTCCTACGTGGCCAACCTGCGCACCTTCGTCCGCGTGACCGAGCTCGGCAGCATGTCCGCGGCCGCGCGGGACCAGCGGGTGTCTCCGGCAGTGGCCTCGGCGCGAATCGCCGAACTGGAGCGGCACCTGGGCGTCCGGCTCTTCAACCGCACTACCCGCAGCCTGCAGGCGACCGAGCAGGGGCAGGTCTTCTATCGCGGCGCGTTGCGCATCCTTGAGACGATCGACGAGGCCGAGGCCGAGGTCGCCAGCATCTCCCAGGCTCCGCGCGGGTCGCTGCATGTGGCGGCCCCGCTCGGCATCGGCCGGCGGCTGATCGCGCCGCTGGTGCCGCAGTTCAACGATCTCTACCCGGAGGTCGACGTGCGGCTGCGCCTGTCCGACCGGCGGCTCGACATCCTCGGCGAGGGGCTCGACGTCCTGTTCGTGCTCGGGGCGCTGGAGGATTCGAACCTGCGGGTCCGCCATATCGCCGACTGCCCGCGGATCCTCTGTGCGGCGCCGGCCTATGTCGCGCTGCGCGGTACGCCACGCAACGGGGACGAGCTGGTGTCGCAGGGGCACAACTGCCTGCGGCTGCGCTTTCCCGGCGCGGGGGAATTCGTCTGGACACTGGAGACGGCGGAGGGGCCGCGGCGCTACGAGGTGCAGGGCAGCTGCGAGTCCGACGATGGCGACGTGCTGACCGACTGGGCGGTCAGCGGGCGGGGCATCGCGATGAAGCCCGTCTTCGAGATCGCCGACCATCTGGCGGCCGGGCGGCTGGTGCCCGTCGCCACCGAGACCCCGCCGCTGCCGGTCCAGCTCGCCTGCCTCTTCCCGCACAAGCGGCTACAGGACCCGAAGAGCCGGCTCTTCATCGAGTTCATGGTCGCCGCCTGCAAGCGTTCGCTGGCCCGGATCCCCGGCACGACCGAGACCGCGACCGCCTGAGGGCGCCGCGCCATCGGCAGCGCCCCCGGGGCAGTGTCAGGCGGGCAGGCCCTCGACCAGCACATGCTCGCGCTCCGAGGCGGGGCGGGCATGGGCGAGGGCCGCCTGGTAATCGGCCGAGTCGTAGCAGGCCTGTGCCGTCGCGAGGTCCGGGAACTCGACGACGACATTGCGCGGGCGGTCCTGGCCTTCCAGCTGCACATAGGCGCCGTTCCGGGCGAGGAACCGGCCCCCGTGCGCGGCGATCGCGGGCCCGGCGAGTTGCGCATAGCGCTGGAAGGCCTCGGGGTCGGTGACGGTGATATGCGAGATCCAGTAGGCAGGCATCGGTGTCTCCTTCAGGCTTCGAGCAGGGCGCGGGCGGCGGCGATCGCCTGCGGGGCCTTCGAGGCATCGGCGCCGCCGGCCTGGGCCATGTCGGGACGGCCGCCGCCGCCCTTGCCGCCGAGCGCCTCGGCCGCGACCCGGACGAGATCGACCGCCGAGATGCGGGCGGTGAGGTCCTCCGTCACGCCGGCGGCCACCGCGGCCTTGTCCCCGGTATCGGCCACCAGCAGCACGACGCCCGAGCCGAGGCGGCTCTTGTGCGCGTCGATCAGGCCGCGCAGATCCTTGCCCGAGACGCCGCTCAGGCTCTGGGCGAGGAAGGGGATGCCACCCACCGTCTCGGGTCCGGCGGGAGCGGCTGCGCCGTCGCCGGCCAGAGCGATCTTGCGGCGGAGATCGGCAATCTCGTTCGCCTGCGCCCGGCGTTCGTCGAGCAGCGCGCGCACCCGTTCGGGCAGTTCGTCGGGCCGCGCCCGCAGCAGGCCCGCGACCTCGGCCAGCAGCGCGGCTTCCCGCGCCGTGTGAGCAAGCGCGCCCGCACCCGTCACCGCCTCGATCCGGCGCACCCCGCTGGCCGAGGCGGCCTCGGAGAGGACGCGGACGCTGCCGATCTCGCCGGTGCGCCCGACATGGGTGCCGCCGCAGAGTTCCAGCGAATAGGTGTCGCCGCTGGCGCCGATGCCGCTGCCGGCCGCCCTGCCCATGGAGACGACCCGGACCTCGTCGCCGTATTTCTCGCCGAAGAGGGCGCGGGCGCCGAGCTTCTGGGCGTCGTCCGGGGTCATGATCCGGGTCTCGACCGGGCTGTCCTGCCGCACGAAGGCATTCACCTCGGCCTCGACGGCGGCGATTTCCTCCGGGGTCATCGCCTTGGCATGGGCAAAGTCGAAGCGCAGGCGATCGGGCGCGACAAGGCTGCCGCGCTGCGCCACATGGTCGCCGAGCGCGTGGCGCAGGGCCTCGTGCAGCAGGTGCGTGGCCGAGTGGTTGGCGCGGATGGCACTGCGGCGGTCGTGGTCGACGGTGAGCTGCGCCGCCGCGCCCGTGACGAGAAGGCCCTCCTCGACATGGCCGAAATGGACGAAGAGGCCCGCCTTCTTCTTCACCTCGGCGATCGTCACCCGCGCCTTGTCGGTGACGAGCAGGCCGCTGTCGCCGATCTGGCCACCGGATTCGCCGTAGAAGGGCGTCTGGTTCAGGATGACCTGCACGTGGTCGCCGGCCTTGGCGTCGGTGACCTCGCCGCTCTTCCCGACCAGGGCCAGCACCTGGCCCTCGGCGGCTTCGGTGTCGTAGCCGAGGAATTCGGTCGCGCCGAACCGTTCGGCGAGGTCGAACCAGACCGCCTCGTCGGCGGCCTCGCCCGAGCCGGCCCAGGCGGCGCGCGCCTTCTTCTTCTGTTCGGCCATGGCGGCATCGAAGCCGTCGACATCGACGCCCCGGCCCTTTTCGCGCAGCGCGTCCTGCGTCAGGTCGAGCGGGAAGCCGTAGGTGTCATAGAGGCGGAAGGCGGCCTCGCCCGGCAGGGCCGCCCCCTCCGGCAGCCGCGCCAGCTCGTCGTCGAGGAGCCTCAGCCCGCGGTCGAGCGTCGCCTTGAAGCGGGTCTCCTCCGAGAGCAGCGTCTCCTCCACCAGCGCCTGCGCCCGGCGCAGCTCGGGGAAGGCGTTGCCCATCTGGGCGACGAGCGCGGGCACGAGGCGATGCATCACCGGATCCACGGCGCCGAGCAGATGGGCATGGCGCATCGCGCGGCGCATGATCCGGCGCAGCACATAGCCCCGCCCCTCGTTCGAGGGCAGGACGCCGTCCGCAACCAGGAAGGAGGTCGAGCGCAGATGGTCGGCGATCACCCGGTGATGCACCTTGCCGGGACCATCGGGATCGCCGTTGGTGGCATTGGCCGACGCCTCGATCAGGCTGCGCATCAGGTCGGTGTCGTAATTGTCGTGGTTGCCCTGCAGCACGGCGCCGACCCGCTCCAGCCCCATGCCGGTGTCGATCGACGGGCGCGGAAGCGGGCTGCGGCTGCCGTCGTCGTACTGCTCGAACTGCATGAAGACGAGGTTCCAGATCTCGATGAACCGGTCGCCGTCCTCGTCCGGGCTGCCGGGAGGGCCGCCGGGGATCGAGGGGCCGTGGTCGTAGAAGATCTCGGAGCAGGGGCCGCAGGGGCCGGTCGGGCCCATCATCCAGAAATTGTCGCTGGTGGCGATGCGGATGATCCGGTCGTCGCCGAGCCCGGCCACCTTCTTCCACAGGTCCGCCGCCTGCTCGTCGTCGTGATAGACAGTGACGAGGAGCTTGTCCTTCGGCAGGCCGAAGTCCTTCGTCAGCAATTCCCAGGCATGGGGAATGGCCTGTTCCTTGAAATAGTCGCCGAAGGAGAAGTTCCCCAGCATCTCGAAGAAGGTATGGTGCCGCGCGGTGTAGCCGACATTGTCGAGGTCGTTGTGCTTGCCGCCGGCGCGCACGCATTTCTGGCTGGTGGTGGCGCGCACGTAGTCGCGGTGCTCCAGCCCGGTGAAGACGTTCTTGAACTGCACCATGCCCGAATTGGTGAACATGAGCGTCGGGTCGTTGCGTGGCACCAGCGGCGACGAGGCGACCACCTGGTGGTCGTTCCGCGCGAAATAGTCGAGGAAGGTGCTGCGGATGTCGTTCAGGCTCGCCATGGTTCGTTTCCCGCCAGCAAGGCGCGGCGCGGCCTGTCCCGGCGCTGCCTTGGTCCGTCGGCGGTGTTAGCCTCCGCGGGCGCCGGAGTCCACGCCGGAGTCCGGGCGGGAGTCCAAGCCGCAGTCCATGGGCCCTGGCCGGGCGCCGCGGTTAACCGAAAGTTGACGCCGGAGGCGGAAATCTGGCGCGTGCTCCGGATAATACTTGCAATGTTCCTGTTTTGGTCCCATCTCTGGATGCGTGAACGGACCATGAACATTCGGTTCATTTGCCGTGGCGCGACAAACGTGGAATAAGAGGCCGAGATGAGCTCCACCCTGGTTGATTTCTCCGAAAGACGCGGCATGGACAAGCAGAAGGCGCTGGAATCGGCTCTGGCGCAGATCGAGCGAAGCTTCGGCAAGGGCTCGATCATGAAGCTGGGCGCGACGCCGGCACTCGACATCGAGGCGATCTCCACGGGGTCGATCGGCCTCGACATCGCGCTCGGCATCGGTGGCCTGCCGAAGGGCCGGATCGTCGAGATCTACGGGCCCGAAAGCTCGGGCAAGACCACGCTGGCGCTGCATGTCATCGCCGAGGAGCAGCGGACCGGCGGTGTCTGCGCCTTCGTGGATGCCGAGCATGCGCTCGACCCAGCCTATGCGAAGAAGGTCGGCGTCAATATCGACGAACTCCTGATCTCGCAGCCCGATACCGGCGAGCAGGCGCTGGAGATCACCGAGACGCTGGTGCGTTCCGGGGCGGTCTCGGTCGTCGTCGTCGACTCGGTGGCGGCCCTCACCCCGAAGTCCGAGCTCGAGGGCGAGATGGGCGATGCCCAGGTCGGCGCCCAGGCGCGGCTGATGAGCCAGGCGATGCGCAAGCTCACCTCGGCGATCAGCCGGTCGAACTGCATGGTGATCTTCATCAACCAGATCCGCATGAAGATCGGCGTGATGTTCGGCAGCCCCGAAACTACCTCCGGCGGCAATGCGCTGAAATTCTACGCCAGCGTCCGGCTCGACATCCGCCGCATCGGCCAGATCAAGGACCGCGACGAGGTCGTCGGCAACTCCACCCGCGTCAAGGTGGTGAAGAACAAGGTGGCGCCGCCGTTCAAGCAGGTCGAATTCGACATCATGTACGGGGAAGGCATCTCGAAGCGGGGCGAGCTGATCGACCTCGGGGTGAAGGCCGGCGTCGTCGAGAAATCCGGCGCCTGGTATTCCTTCGCCGACCAGCGGATTGGCCAGGGCCGGGAGAACGCCAAGACCTTCCTCAAGGACAATCCCGACGTGGCCTTCCAGATCGAGGACAAGATCCGCGCTGCCCATGGCCTCGATTTCGCGATGTCCGGCGAAGACCAGGGCGAGATCCTCGACGACTGACCCTGACGGCGCGATCCCCCGCCCCGGGTCGGGGAGGGGGGCCGCGGGCGTTGCCCGAACTTGCGCAGCGCGGCATTTGCGGGCAGAGAGCCGGCAATGACCCCGGGTGGCCGCCTCTCCGCCGCGATCGAGCTTCTCGACGCCAGTCTCGCCGGCGAGCCGGCAGAGCGTGCGCTCACCCGCTGGGCGCGCTCCAGCCGCTATGCGGGGTCCAAGGACCGTGCGGCCGTGCGCGATCTCGTCTTCGATGCGCTCCGGCAGCGGCGGTCCCTCGCCTTTCTCGGGGGCAACGACACCGGCCGGGCGATCCTCCTGGCGCTTGCGGCGCGCGAGGGCACCGATCTGGCGACGCTCTGCACCGGAACCGGGCATGATCCGGCCCCGCTGGCCGAGGGGGAGCAGGTGCTGCCGGAGACAGCCCTGGCCCGGGCCCCCCGGGCGGTGCGGCTCGACATCCCCGACTTTCTGGAAGCGCCGCTCGAGCGGGCGCTCGGGGCGGACATGGCGGCCGTGCTTTCGGCGATGCGCCAGCGCGCGCCGGTCGATCTTCGGGTCAATGTCCTGAAATCGAATGCCGGCGCGGCCACGGTGGTGCTGGCGCGCGACGGTGTCTCGGTCGAGCCGCAGCCGCTGGCGCGCAACGCCCTCAGGGTGGTGGCGGGGCCGCGGCTGGTGGCGGCGAGCCGGGCCTATACCCAGGGCATGGTGGAATTGCAGGACGTCTCCAGCCAGGTGGTGGCGGAAACGGCGGGCGTGCGGCCGGGAATGTGCGTGCTCGATTATTGCGCGGGCGGCGGCGGCAAGACCCTCGCCCTCGCCGCCGAGATGCAGGGCCGTGGTCGGCTCCTCGCCTGGGACGCGAACCCGCGGCGGATGACCGACCTGCCGGAGCGGGCCCGGCGGGCCGGTGTCGCCGTGAAGCTGCTCGGGGAGGCCGAGCTGCGGCGGCTCGGCGCGGTCTGCGATGTCGTGCTCGTGGATGCGCCCTGTTCCGGCACCGGGGCGTGGCGGCGCAAGCCCGAGGGCAAGTGGCGGCTCAGCCCGGAGGCGGTCGCGGCCTTCCCGCCGCTTCAGGACGGGATCCTCGATGCCGCGGCGGCGCATGTCCGGCCGGGCGGCCGGCTGGTCTATGCCACCTGCTCGCTGCTCGTCGAGGAGAACGAGGATCGTGCCGCCGCCTTCGCCGCCCGCCATCCGGGCTGGATCCCGGACGGCCAGCGGCGGCTGTCGCCCCTGGATGGCGGCGACGGCTTCTTCATGGCGGCCTTTCGCGCGCCCTGACGGCAGATTGCTCCATAAGTTGCTCCGTAGGCGGGATTCATGCCCATTTAATATTACCTATGGTTGATCGCGGTGATCTGGGTTACGATTTCCGATCGCCAGCGGGAGAGCGGTGGTGCACGACAGCGAACAGCGCGGACGCGACGAGGGGATCGGTGACGGCCGCTCGGGCTTTCTCGTCGCGGTCGCCGGTGGCGCCCTTCTCGCCAGCACGGCCACCGAGCTCTGGGGCGGGGCGGAGGTCCTGCCGCGGGCCCTGGCCGGAGCGATGCTGGTCTTCGGCAGCGTCCTTATCACGCTGCGGCTCCTCCGCAGCTTCGGGCGCAGCGACCGGGACGCCGCCATCACCCATTACGACGGGCTCAGCGACCCGGTCTTCCTCACGGACCTGCGGGGCCGCGTGCGGGCCCGCAATGCCGCCGCCCCGGATCGCGGCTTCCTCGAAGCCTGGACCGGCGACAGCGGCAGCGTCTACCGGCTGGCGCGGGAGGCGGGCGAACTGGGCCTCGCGAGCGAGCTCACGCAGGATGGACGGGTTCGAATCAGCGTGACGCGGGTCGGGCCAGCCCGCCTGCTCTGGCATCTCGCGCCGCAGCTCGCCCCGGCAACCCCGGTCGGCCTCGACACCTTGGAAGTGCCCTGGCTGCGGATCGATCCCACGGGCCGGGTGCTCGCCGCCAATGCCGCCGCCGAGGCGCTCCTGCCCGGGCCGGTGATCGACCTGGCGCAGCTGCTGGCCGATCCGCCGCTGCGCTCGGGCGGGGTGCATACCCTGCGGGGCTCGGGGGCGACGGTGCGCGCGGTGGTGATCCGCGGCCTGGCGACCGCCAGCGACCTGCTTCTGGTGCCGATGGACAGTGCCGAGGTGGCCGGACTGGTGCCGGACCATTTCCTGGAGGACCTGCCGGTCGCGATCGCGCGGCTGGAGACGGACGGCCGGCTCGTCTATGCCAACCGTGCCGGGCGCCAGCTTCTGGGGCCGGCCGCGGCGCCGGGCGTGCATGTCGGCAGCCTGATCGAGGGCCTCGCCCGCTCGATCGACGAGCGGCTGCAGGACGCCGTCCGGGGCCGTGCCCTCGGCCGCTCCGAGGTTGCCCGTACCATGGTCGAGGGGCAGGAGATGTTCCTGCAGGTGGCCTTCACCCGCACCATGCTGGACGGCCGCCCGTCCGTGCTGGCCGTGCTGTCGGATGCGACCGAATTGAAGACGCTGGAGGCGCAGTTCGTCCAGAGCCAGAAGATGCAGGCCGTGGGCCAGCTGGCCGGCGGCGTCGCCCATGACTTCAACAACCTGCTGACCGCGATCAACGGCCACTGCGACCTGCTGCTGATGCGCCATGACGTGGCGGACGTCGAGCATGGCGACCTGATGCAGATCCGCCAGAATGCGAACCGCGCGGCGGCGCTGGTGCGCCAGCTCCTGGCCTTCTCGCGCAAGCAGACGCTGCGGCCGACCGTCATCAATCTCCAGGATACGCTGAGCGAGCTGACCCACCTCCTGAACCGGCTGCTGACCGAAAAGGTCACGCTGCGCATCGAGAACGGTCCCGACCTCAACCCGGTGCGGGTCGACGAGCGCCAGCTGGAGCAGGTCATCATGAACCTGGTCGTGAATGCGCGCGACGCGATGCCCCACGGCGGCGAGGTGCGGATCCGCACCTGGAACCTGCATCTGGACGCCGACATCACCCGGGACCGGGCGGTGGTCTTCAAGGGCGACTATGTGGTGATCGAGGTGAAGGATTCCGGCACCGGAATCCCGCAGGACAAGCTCAACAAGATCTTCGAGCCCTTCTACACGACGAAGCAGGTCGGCGAGGGGACGGGGCTCGGCCTCTCCACCGCCTATGGCATCATCAAGCAGACCGGCGGCTTCATCTTCGTGGAGAGCCCGCCGGGACAGGGTGCGGTCTTCACCCTCTACCTGCCGGCCTATGACAAGTCGGACCTGCCGGCCCCGCCGGAGCCCGAGGCGCGGCGGGCCCGCGACCTGACCGGGCGCGGCATGGTGCTGCTGGTCGAGGACGAGGATGCCGTCCGGTCCTTCGCGGCGCGGGCGCTGCAGCTCCGGGGCTATACGGTGATCGAGGCGGCCTCGGGCGAGGAGGCGCTGGAGATCCTGCAGGACGAGAGCCTGCACGTCGACGTGCTGCTGTCCGATGTCATCATGCCGGGGCTCGACGGTCCGGCCTGGGTGCGCGAGGCCCGCAAGTCGCGCCCGGACGCGAAGGTCATCTTCGTCTCGGGCTATGCGGAGGACGTCTTCGGCGGTGCCGACGGCGGCATCCCGGATGCGGCCTTCCTGCCAAAGCCCTTCACGCTGCCGGAGCTGACACAGAAGGTGAAGGAGCTGATCGACGCCTGATCCTCGGCCGTCACCGGCGGGCGAGGCGGAAGGCGGTGGCGGCGAGCCAGCCCGAGGCGAGGGCGACGGCCACGGCCAGGATGCCGTAGACGAGCGGCTGGTCGCGCGAGAGGTTGAAGAGCCAGCGCTCGATGCCGGCCTTGGCGACCTCGATCTCGGTTGCGCCGGAGCTGATCACCTTGCGGTCGCTCACGAGGAAGAATTCCGCCTCGTAGCTGCCTTCGGTCAGGTTCGCCGGCAGCAGGAACCGGGTCTGGAACAGCGTCTCCTGCGACAGGGTGACGCCGTTGTCGATCTGGGCATACTGGCCGGCCTGTTCCTTGAGGCGGACGACAGCCGTGGCGAAATCGCTTGTGTCCTCGATGCCTTCGTGGCTGCCGACGCGGCGCACCGCCTGGTCCATGCCGATCTGGTGGCGCAGCCGCTCGGTTTCGGACAGGAGGCCCGCAAGTGGCCGGGTCGAGGCGATGGCGTAGAAGGTGGGCACGTCCCGCACCCGCACCGACTCGGTATTCAGCCAGATGCCGAAATGGCGGTCCTTGCGGCGCACGACGACATTGCGCGTCGGTCCCTTGATGGTGACGATGATGTCGAGCGGGGGCGCCGCCGGGTCGATGGGGGCGTCCCGCCGGATGGCCCCGAAGACGAAGATCTCGGACCCGGTGAAATCCGCGGTCAGGGCGATCTTGTCGACCGACAGCCCCGTCACCACCGTCTGCGCCAGCAGCGGTGCCGCCAGAAGCAGCGTCACGAGGGCGGCGAGGCCGGCGGCCCCGCGGCGCAGGATCACGCCTGCCCCAGCGAGTAGAACTCCGCAGGGGCCGCGACGAGGTCGTAGAGGAGCTTCAGGCAGACGGCGAGGACCAGCAGGGCGAGCAGGATGCGCAGCTGCTCCGCCCGCAGGCGCTGGGCCACGCTGACGCCGATCTGGGCGCCGATGACGCCGCCGATCAGCAGGATGATGGCGAGCAGCATGTCGACGCTGCGCGTCTCGACCGCCTGCAGGATCGTGGTGAAACTCGTCACGAACAGGAACTGGAAGACCGAGGTTCCGACGACGACCTTGGTCGGCATGCCGATCAGGTAGATCATCGCCGGCACCATGATGAAGCCGCCCCCCACCCCCATCACGGCGCCGAGGATCCCGACGAGGAAGCCGATGATGAAGGGCGGGATGGCGCTGACATAGAGCTGCGAGACGCGGAAGCGCATCTTGAGCGGCAGGCCATGGGCCCAGGTGTGGCGGCGGCGGGCGACGAGGGCGGCGTTGGGGTCGTTGCGCCGGCGCATCGCGCGCAGGCTCTCCATCAGCATCAGTGCGCCGATCGTTCCGAGCAGGAAGACGTAGAGCAGGCTGACGACGATCTCGAAATGCCCCTTGCTGCGCAGGATGTCGAAGATCCGCACGCCGAGGAAGGAGCCGAGCATGCCCCCGGCCAGCAGGATGCCGCCCATTCGGAAATCGACGGTCTTGCGGCGCAGGTGGCCGAGAAAGGCCGAGAAGGACGAGCCCGCGATCTGGTTGGCCGCGGAGGCAACGGCGACGGTCGGCGGGATGCCGATGAAGAACAGGAGCGGCGTGAGGATGAAGCCGCCGCCCACGCCGAACATGCCCGACAGCAGGCCCACCATCGTGCCGATCGCGAGGAGGAGTAGGGCGTCGACCGAAACCTCGGCGATCGGCAGATAGATCTGCATGCGGCGGTCCAGGGGCGGAAGTCTTCTCCACCCATAGCCCGCGGCCGCGCGGATTTCACCTGCAAACTGCGCAGCCGCCGACGAAGGGGCCGGAGGTGTGTCCGCTCAGTCGACGGGCGGGATTTCCTCCGAGGAGAGCAGGCGCGTCAGGATGCGTTCCAGCTTGGGCGCGCCGAGCGGGGCGATCGCCTTGGTGTGGTTGTGGCTCAGCACCTCGGCACTCATGCCCGCCGCCATGTTGGTGACGACCGAGATCGCTCCGACGCGCAGTCCGAAGAAGCGGGCGAGGATCACCTCGGGCACGGTCGACATGCCGACGGCATCGGCGCCGAGGGTGCGCAGCGCCCGGATTTCGGCCGGGGTTTCAAAGGTCGGGCCGGAATACCAGGCATAGACCCCCTCGGCGAGCGGGACGCCTTCCGCCGCCGCCGCCGCCGCAAGCGCCTGCCGGAGCCGAGGGCAGTAGGCGTCAACCATGTTGACGAAGCGCTGTTCGCTCTGCTCGCCGATCAGCGGGTTGCGGCCGGAGAAGTTGATGTGGTCGGTGATCAGCATCAGGTCGCCCGGGCCGATCCGGGGATCGAGCGAGCCCGCCGCATTGGTGATGAAGAGCCGCGTGACGCCAAGGGCCGCAAGCACCTCGATCGGGCCCCGCATGACCGCCGCATCGCCTTGCTCGTAGTAATGGGCCCGGCCGCCCAGCACCACCACACGCCGGCCGTGGAGCTGGCCGATGACCAGTTGCGCTGTATGGCCGGAGACGCTTGGACGGGGGAAGCCGGTCAGGGTGTCGAAGGGAATGGCGATGCCATCCACCATGTCCGCAATATGGGACAGGCCGGATCCGAGGATCAGGGCTGTGTCGACCGGCTCCTCGCCGGCCAGGGATCGAACCAGGTCGACGGCAGTTTCCATGGGTGTTCAGCGCTCTTTCATATAAGGTCGGCCTCCGGCGCGCGGGGGCACCGCGCGGCCGACAAACCCGGCGAGGATCACGACCGTGAGGACGTAGGGCAAGGCCTGCATCGCCTGGACGGGAAGGACGACCGGGCCAAGATGGAGGCCCTGATAGCGTATGGCGATTGCGTCCAGCAACCCGAAAAGCAGGCAGGCGCCAAGCGCCGGCAGGGGCCGCCACTTGGCGAAGATGAGCGCCGCCAGGGCGATGAATCCCTTGCCGGCGGTCATCTCGCGGACGAAGCTCGCGGACTGGGCAAGTGCCAGATAAGCCCCTGCAATCCCGCACAGAATGCCGCAGATCAGCACCGCCTGATAGCGCAGGCGGGTGACGGAGATCCCGGCGGTATCGACGGCGCCGGGATTCTCGCCGACGGCGCGCAGCCGCAGTCCGAAGCGGGTATGGAAGAGGATCCAGGCCGTGGCGGGGACAGCGGCCAGGGCAAAATACACCAATAGGTTGTGTCCGGAGATCAGGTCACGGTAGATCGGGCCGAGGAGGGGCACGCCGCCGAGGCTGTCGGCGAAGGGCAGGGTCAGCGAGAGGAACCGCGCCTCGGCCGGCAGCTGCGGCGTCTGCCCGCCCTGGGCGAACCAGTGCTGGCCGATGAGCGCCGTGAGGCCCGAGGCGAGGAAGTTGATCGCCACGCCGGAGATGAGCTGGTTGCCCTTGAGCGTGATCGAGGCGAGGCCGTGGATCAGCGACAGGGCCAGCGAGGCGCCGATGCCGGCGAGCAGCCCGATCCAGGCCGAGCCGGTGACGGCCGCCACCGCCGCGGCGAGGAAGGCGGCGGCGAGCATCTTGCCCTCCAGCCCGATGTCGAAGATGCCCGCCCGCTCGGAATAGAGCCCGGCGAGGCAGGCGAGCAGCAGCGGCGTCGCCAGCCGCAGGCTGGAGGACAGGATCTGCAGCAGCGTGGCGAGATCCATCATGAGCGGGCCCGCTGGAAAAGCCGCGTCACCGGCACGCGGACGAGGTTTTCGAGCGCGCCGGTGAAGAGGATCACCAGCGCCTGGATGACGAGGATCATGTCGCGGGTGATCGCCGGCATTTCGAAGGCAAGCTCGGCCCCCCCCTGATAGAGCAGGCCGAAGAGGATCGCGGCGAGCACGACGCCCACGGGATGCGAGCGGCCCATCAGTGCCACCGCAATGCCGACGAAGCCCGCGCCGCCCACATAGTCGAGCACCAGGCGATGCTGGAAGCCCATGACGACATTGAGGGCCATCATCCCCGACATCGCACCCGAGATCATCATGGTGACGATGGTGATGCGCACGGGATCGACGCCGGCATAGAGGGCGGCCGGCTCGGAATGGCCGAAGGCGCGCAGCTCGTAGCCGAAGCGCGTGCGCCAGATCAGCACCCAGGTGAAGGCGGCCGCGGCCAGCGCGAGCAGCGAGGTGAGGTTCATCGGCGTGCGCGACATGGCGATGCCGAGCGCGCCGAGCATCTCGTGCATCATCGGCAGGTTGGTGCCCGGGGCGAAGTTGCGCGTCTCCGGCGCCATCTTGCCCGGCACCTTCAGCACGTTGACGAGGAGATAGACGACGAGCGCCGCGGCGATGAAGTTGAACATGATCGTGGTGATGACCACGTGGCTGCCCCGCTTCGCCTGCAGGTAGCCCGGAATGAAGGCCCAGGCCGCGCCGAAGGCGCCGGCTCCGAGGATGGCGACGGGCAGGGCGAGCGTCCAGTGCGGCCAGGGCACCGCCAGGCAGACGAGGGTGACGCCGATGCCCCCGAGCGCGGCCTGCCCCTCGCCGCCGATGTTGAAGAGCCCGGCATGATAGGCGATGGCGACCGAGAGGCCGGTGAAGACGAAGGTCGTGGCGTAGTAGAGCGTGTAGCCGATCCCGTAGGACGAGCCGAGCGCCCCCGTCAGCAGCAGCCGGAGCGCCGAGACCGGGTTCTCGCCGATGAAGAGCACGACGAGCCCGGCGACGAGGAAGGCGAGCATCAGGTTCAGCGCAGGGATCAGCAGGAGGTCGGCCCAGCGGGGCAGGGCGGGGTTCATGCCCGCGTCTCCGGCTCGATGCCGGCCATCAGCAGGCCGAGGTCGCGCTCGTCGGCCGCATCGGCGGCGCGCTGGCCGGAGATGCGGCCGTCGAACATCACGAGGATGCGGTCCGACAGGGCCCGGATCTCGTCGAGCTCGACCGAGACGAGCAGGATCGCCTTGCCCCGGTCGCGCAGCGCCAGGATCTGCTGGTGGATGAACTCGATGGCGCCGATGTCGACGCCGCGGGTCGGCTGGCCGACCAGCAGGACATCCGGGTCGCGCTCCATCTCGCGGGCGATGACGATCTTCTGCTGGTTGCCGCCCGAGAAATTCGCGGTCTTGAGGTCGCAGGACGGCGGGCGGATGTCGAAGCGCTCGATCGAGTGCCGGGCAAGGTCGCGGATCGCCGTGCGGTCGAGCGTGAGGGCCGGGCCCTGGAAGCGCGCCTCGTGCTGATAGCCGAGGCAGGAGCTTTCCCATTCGGGAAAGGCCATGACCAGGCCGCGGCGGTGCCGGTCTTCGGGAATATGCGCGATCCGCGCCTGCCGGCGGTCGTCGGCATTGGTGGGCCGCGACAGGTCGAGCGGCTGGCCGCGCAGCGTCACCCGGCCCGTGGTGGCGGCACGGATCCCGGCCAGCACCTCCAGAAGCTCGGACTGGCCGTTGCCGGCGACGCCGGCGATTCCCGTGACTTCGCCCGCCCTCAGGCTGAAGCTGAGCCCCTTGAGGCGCTCCACGCCCTGGGCGTCGGTCAGCCCCAGATCCTCGACCTCCAGCAGCACCGGGCCGGGCACCGCCGGCGCCTTCTCGACGCGGAGCAGCACCCGCCGTCCCACCATCGCCTCGGCGATCTCGGCGGGGGTCGTGTCGGCGGTGCGGAAGGTGCGGACCATCTCGCCGCGCCGCATCACGCTGACCGCGTCGGTCACCGCCATGATCTCGCGCAGCTTGTGGGTGATGAGCAGGATCGTCTTTCCCTCGGCCTTCAGGTGGCCGAGGATGCGGAACAGGTGGTCGGCCTCGGCCGGGGTCAGGACGCCGGTCGGCTCGTCGAGGATCAGGATGTCGCAGTCCCGGTAGAGTGCCTTGAGGATCTCGACGCGCTGCTGGAATCCGACCGACAGCTCGCCCACCACCGCGTCGGGATCGACCTCCAGCCGGTATTCGCGCGCCAGCCGGGTCAGCGCCTCCCGCGCCCGCGCCATCGCGGAGCGCAGGAGCGGCCCGTCCTCGGCCCCGAGGACCACGTTCTCCAGAACCGTGAACGGCTCCACCAGCATGAAATGCTGGTGGACCATGCCGATCCCCGCCCGGATCGCGGCAAGGCTGTCGGGAATGGCGACCGGCCGCCCGCCGATGCGGATCTCGCCGGAATCGGCCTGGTAGAAGCCATAAAGGATCGACATCAGGGTTGACTTGCCGGCGCCGTTCTCGCCGACGATGCCGTGGATCGTGCCCCTGCGGACGGTCAGGTCAATGTCGCGGTTGGCCTGGACGGTGCCGAAACGCTTCGTGATGCCGACGAGTTCGATTGCAGGCGGCAGGTCCGGCGGCGCCTCTGCCGGTCCCGTCGCCTCCGCACTGGCTCCCGCCCCCGCCATCTCCCGGTCAGGAGACGGGGCAGCTGTCGTCCGACATGTAGTCGTGCACCTTGATCTCGCCCGAGATGATCTTGGCCTTGGCCTCCTCGGCGGCGGCCTTCATCTCGGGAGTGATCAGCTTTTCGTTGTTCTCATCTACGGCATAGCCGACGCCGTCTTCCTTGAGGCCCATGACATTGATGCCAGGGGTGAAGGTGCCGCCGTTCACATCCGCCATCGCGTCATGGACGGCATTGTCCACGCGCTTCAGCATCGAGGTCAGGATCTGCCCCGGATGCAGGTAGTTCTGGTTCGAGTCGACGCCGATGCCGAGCTTGCCCGCATCGGCCGCCGCCTGCAGCACGCCGATCCCGGTTCCGCCGGCGGCGTGGTAGATCACATCCGCGCCGCGGTCGATCTGGCTCTTGGCAAGCTCGCCGCCCTTGACCGGGTCGTTCCAGCCAGCACCCGTGGCGCCGGTCATGTTCTGGAACACCTCGGCATCCGGATTCGCGGCCTTCACGCCCTGCACATAGCCGCAGGCGAACTTGCGGATCAGCGGGATGTCCATGCCACCGACGAAGCCGACCTTGCCGGTCTTGGAGGCCATGCCGGCCAGCAGGCCGACGATGTAGGATCCCTCGTGCTCGCTGAAGACCACCGAGCGGACGTTGGGCTGATCGACCACCGCATCGATGATGACGAAATCCGTGTCCGGGAATTCCGGCGCCACCGTAGTCATCGCGCTCTCGTAGGAGAAGCCGGCGACGACGACCGGATTGTGCCCGCGCTCGGCGAAGCGGCGCAGCGCCTGTTCGCGCTGGGAGTCGTTCTGGAGTTCGTATTCCTCGTAGCCGATGCCGGTCTCGGTCTTGAAACGTTCGGCGCCCTCGTAGGACGCCTGGTTGAATGACCGGTCGAACTTTCCGCCGAGGTCAAAGATCACTGCCGGGTTGGCGTCCTGCGCCTGAAGGGCCGTTGCTGCCGCGAGAAGGGCCGCGGTGGCCACCAGGGTCCGCGCAAGGATCATCATCAAGCCTCCGTGAGAGATGGAGGACCACGCGGAAACCGGGGCCGCATGAGGTCCTGTGCCGTGTCCTGGCCGAGTAAAGCGGCCAAAGCCCTGACCGGTCAAATGAAATTTGCGGGTTGGATAAGCTTGCGCAGGACAAGGGCGTCGACGTCGGGGCCGGTGTCCCGGCGAAAGTAGCGCCGCCGGCGCCCGACCGCGTGGTAGCCGCCCTGCGCATAGAGCGCGCGGGCGGCCGCATTGGTCTCGGCCACCTCCAGGAAGATCTCCTCGGCGCCGTCGAGGGCCGCCTCCAGCCGGCCGAGCAGGCGGAGGCCGAGGCCCCGGCGGCGGGACCGGGGATGGACGGCGAGGGTCAGGATCTCCGCCTCCGGCCCGGCGCGCCGCCCCAGGATGAAGCCGCCCGGGGTCGGGGCCGCGTCGAGCGCGAGGATCACGGCAGGGTCGGCGAGCAGTCCCGCGAAGGCGGCGGCGGTCCAGGGCGGCGGCAGGTCGTCGAAGGCGCTGGCGTGGAGCGCGGCAAGGCGCGCCGGCAGGTCCGCCGCGTCAGGCATCGTCGAGGAGGGCGGGGGCCGCCTCGCGCGGGGGAGCGGCATCGGCCGGGCGGAGATAGAGCGGGGCGGGCGGCGGCGGC
>ERZ500977.91-NODE-91-length-17702-cov-7.056270_pt1 | contig 17702 bp, 22 predicted proteins | sample MGYA00248863_ERZ500977 | MGnify/ENA primary metagenome ERZ500977 (study PRJEB25958, sample SAMN03398581) | human skin metagenome | study: EMG produced TPA metagenomics assembly of the Human Skin Microbiome Metagenome (human skin metagenome) data set.
CTGGCGGGGGGCGCGCGGCAGCCGCGGCCCGGGCGTGGGGGTCAGGCGTCGGAGGCGAACATCGCCTCGAACTCGGCCTTGGTCAGGCGGGGGTGCTCGCCGGCGAAGGCATAGCCGGCGGGCTTGCGGTCGATGAAGAGCTCGGAGGCCAGCGGGAAGCCGTCCGGCTCGTCGAAAAGGCCGAGGGCCATGAAGTAGCGGCCCTGCATCGGCCCTTCCGCGGTCATGCGGAAGTAGAGCGTCGATCCGCAGGTGCCGCAGAAGGCCCGCTCCGCCCAGGCGGAGGAGGGATAGGTGCGGATGCTCTCCGCGCCCTCGAAGCGCGCCCCCTCCGCGTCGACCGGGACCACGACGAAGGCGGAGCCGGTCCAGCGGCGGCACATCTCGCAGTGGCAGGCGTGGCTCTCCGCCTCCATGGGCTCGGCCTCCACCCGCACCGCGCCGCAGAGGCAGGCCCCGCGCATCATTCCGCCGCCAGGCGCGCGCGCCCGGCGAACTGCTCGAGGATGCTCTCCGCCGCCTCCCGGCCGTCGCGGATCGCCCAGACCACGAGGCTCGCGCCGCGCACGATGTCGCCGGCCGCATAGACGCCCGGCAGGCTGGTGGCATGGGTGCGGAAATCGGCCTTGATCGTGCCCCAGCGGGTCACGTCGAGGCCCTCCACCCCCCAGAGCTTGGGCAGGTCCTCGGGCTCGAAGCCGAGCGCCTTGATCACGAGGTCGGCGCCCTCGGTATAATCGGCGCCGGGGATCTCCTCCGGGGCCTGACGGCCGGTGGCATCCGGGGCGCCGAGGCGCATGCGGGTCACGCGGACGCCGGTCACGACCTCGTGGCCGGTGAAGCCGCGGGGCGCCGTGAGCCAGGCGAATTCGACGCCCTCTTCCTCGGCATTCTGCACCTCGCGCTGCGAGCCCGGCATGTTCGCCCGGTCGCGGCGGTAGAGGCAGGTGACCTTGGTCGCGCCCTGCCGGATCGCGGTGCGCACGCAGTCCATGGCGGTGTCGCCGCCGCCGATCACCACGACGCGCTTGCCCTCGGCGTTCAGCTCGCCCGAGTCGTATTCCGGGACCACATCGCCGAAGCTCTTGCGGTTCGAGGCGGTCAGGTAGTCGATGGCCCGGACGATGCCCGGCAGGCCCGCCCCCGGTCCGCCGAGGTCGCGGGTCTTGTAGACGCCGGTGGCGATCAGCACGGCATCGTGCCGGCCGCGGATCTCCTCGAAGGAGATGTCCTCGCCAACGTTGCAGTCGAGCCGGAATTCGACGCCGCCCTGCCCGAGCTGCGTGTTGCGCCGGACGACGACGTCCTTCTCCAGCTTGAAGCCGGGGATTCCGTAGATGAGCAGGCCGCCAGCGCGATCGTACCGGTCGTAGACCGTGACCTGCACGCCCGCGCGCCGCAGCGCATCCGCCGCCGCGAGCCCGCCCGGGCCAGCGCCGATGATGCCGACGCTTTCCGTGCGTTCGGCGGCCGGGGTGATCGGCCGGACCCAGCCCTCTTCCCAGGCGGTGTCGGTGATGTATTTCTCGACCGCCCCGATCGTCACGGTGCCGTGCCCGGACTGTTCGATGACGCAGTTGCCCTCGCAGAGACGGTCCTGCGGGCAGATGCGGCCGCAGATCTCGGGGAAGGTGTTGGTCGCCTGGCTGATCTCGTAGGCTTCCTGAAGGCGGCCCTCGGCGGTCAGCTTCAGCCAGTCTGGGATGTTGTTGTGAAGCGGGCAGTGGCTCTGGCAGTAGGGCACGCCGCACTGCGAGCAGCGGGACGCCTGCTCGGCGGCCTTCTCCCGGGCGAATTCGCGATAGATCTCGTGAAAGTCCTCGCGGCGTTCGTCCGCGCCACGCTTGACCGGCATGTCGCGCGCGATCTTCACGAATTTCAGCATCCGCTGTTCGGCCATGCTCGCACCTCCCCGCTCGCACCGACCCGGGGGTCGCCTGCGCACTTCTAAGACATGTCGCGCGCCAATAAAAGGCATGACCGCTGACCTTTTTTGAGCAATCGACGCCTAGGAATTAACCTTTTGCCAATTTTGCTCGCAAATAATGTCAGCAATCGTTACCTTTCACGCTCAAGCCGCGCCGGCCTGCATCCAGAGGGCGAGCAGCGCCAGGGCGCCGACGACGATTCGCCACCATCCGAACAGGGCGTAGCCGCGCTTCGACACGAAGCTGAGCAGGCTGCGCACCACCAGCAGGGCGGCCAGGAAGGCGAAGACGAAGCCGACACCGATGACGGCGGCATCATCGAGGCTCAGCAGGCCGCGGTTCTTGTAGAGGTCGTAGGCGAAGGCGCCGGCCATCGTCGGCATCGACAGGAAGAAGGAGAATTCCGCCGCCGAGCGCCGGTCGGCGCCCATCAGCAGGGCCCCGACGATGGTCGAGCCCGACCGCGACATGCCCGGGATGAGGGCGAGGCACTGGAAGAGCCCGATGCCGAGGGCGACCGAAAGCGGGAAGTCGGTGGCATCGTGGAAGCGCGGCGTGGCCTGGCGCCGGTCGACGAGGATCAGCACGATGCCGCCGAGGATCAGCATGATGGCCACCAGGGACGGGGTCTCGAACAGCACGGTCTTGATGATGTCATGGCCGATCGCCCCGAGGACGGCCGCGGGCAGGAAGGCGAGGAGAATTGCCGCCACGAACCGCCGGGTCCGCGGGTCGCTCGGCAAGTCCCGGGCCATGCCGATGAGCCGGCTCGAATAGACGCTCAGGATGGCGAGGATCGCGCCGAGCTGGATCAGGACCTCGAAGGTCTTCCCGGTGGAATGGAACCCGAGGAAATGCCCGGCCAGCAGGATATGGCCGGTGGAGGACACCGGAATGAACTCGGTCAGCCCCTCGAGAATTCCGAGAAGGGCGGCAACCAGCAACGATTGATCGGACAAGAAACTCAGCTCTCCTGGCGTTCGACGGAGTCCCGGATCCAGGCATACTGGCCATCGGGACGGTAGCAGTAGAGATACCCCTCCAGCACGGCATCCATGGCCGTGGGGGTGATGCCGAGCGTCCCGAGGGTCTGCGCGCCCTCGCCCACGACATTGTCGCGCGAGAGCAGCCGGACCTGGTCGGCGGTCAGCACGGAGTTCGTGACGAGGCCGAGGGTCAGCTTCTGCACCAGGTCGAGCGCCTTCGCCTGAAGGCCGGCCAGCCAGAAGGGCAGGGCAACCACCGCGCGGCGGCGCTCGACGATGGCGAGCGTGCGCTGCGCCAGCTCGCGGAAGGTGAAGGTCTCGGCGCCGCCGAGCTCATAGATGCCGCGGGCGGCGGTGCCGGTCACCCCGGCTTCTGCCGCGGCTGCGACATCGTCCACGTAGACCGGCTGGAAGCGCACGTTCGGCCCGACCACGGGCAGGACCGGCGAGATCCGCGCCAGCCGGCCGAGCTTGTTGAAGAAGCCGTCCTCGGTGCCGAAGATGATGGACGGCCGCAGGATGACGGCACCCGGGAAGGCGGCGCGCACGGCGGCCTCGCCGGCGGCCTTGCTGCGGGCATAGCCGCTGTCGCTGTCGGGGTCGGCGCCGATCGCCGACAGATGGACGAGGCGCGAGACACCCTCCTCGGCGGCGATGCGGGCGACACGCCCGGCGCCCTCGGCCTGGACGGCGTCGAAGCCCTGCGGTCCCTGCTCCACGAGCAGGCCCACGCAGTTGACCACGGCATCGGCCCCGGCGATGGCGCGGCGGGTGCTGGCCTCGTCCCGGATGTTGGCCTGGATCGGCTCGACCTGGCCCACGAAGCCGTAGGGCCGCACGAAGAGCGCTTCGTTGGGGCGGCGGACCGCGACGCGGACCCGCCAGCCGGCGCGCGCCATGCGGCGAGCGATGTAGCGGCCGACGAAGCCCGACCCGCCGAAGATCGTCACGATGGGTGCGCTGCTGGTCATCGATCCCCTCCGCAGGCTTGCCTCGCTCCAGATAGGCCGAACTGGCCGGCGGAGACAAGCGCGTCTCGCGGGTGCAGCGCGGGCGGGGCGGGGGGAGGGGAGGGGAAGGGAGGGGCTGCACGGGCGCGGACCCGTGCAGCAGAAGAGGGCCGGTCCGGTGGACCGGGCGGGGAACGCCCGGGCGCCGGTGTCAGGCGAGGATCGCGATCGGGGTGCCGGTCGGGACGAGCGACCAGATCTCCTCCATCTCGTCGTCGGAGACCGCGATGCAGCCGGCGGTCCAGTCGGCCTTGCGGCGGTCCTCCGGCCGGCGGGGGCCGCCGTGGATGAAGATGTCGCCGCCCGGTTCCACGCCGAGCGCCGCGGCCCGGGCGGAATCCTGGGCGTTCGGATAGCTGATCCCGAGGCTCAGGTAGAAGTCGCTGCGCGGATTGCGGCGGTCGATGTAATACTGCCCCTCGGGCGTGCGGCCGTCTCCCGAGGCGACCTTGGTTCCCTCGGGCGCGAAGCCGAGGTGGATCTTGTAGCTGCGCAGCACCCTGCCGCCCGACTGCAAAACCAGGGTGCGCTTCGACTTCGACACCACCACGGCGTCGGCGCGGGGGGCCACCACGGGCGCATAGGCCCGGGCCGGCAAGCCACCGAGGGCAAAGAAGCTCGCGGTCAGGGCCAGGGCGCTGCGCCGGGTCCAGAGTTCACTCGCCACGGCCGAGGAATCGTCGTCGATCATGGGCTCCCGAGGGTGCCAGGAAGTCTCGTTGTCCATGTGCCTGCTCGTTTTGTTTTTTTGATGCTCGATCGCCCCATCTGCGGGGACGTGGGATCATTAACGAAGCCACAGGGTTGACATACTCCTAACGCGCGATTCCCGAAAGCGCGACGTCGGCAGATTTCTGCCGGTGGCGCCCCGGCGCTGGTTGGACGTGTCAGGAGGCCGCCGCCGTCCGCAGGCGTCGCGCCCGTTCCGTCGCGCTTTTCAGCTGGCCGCAGGCCGCCATGATGTCCTCGCCCCGGGGGGTGCGGATCGGCGAGGCGTAGCCGGCCCGGTTGACGATTCGCCCGAAGGCCTCGATCCGCTCGGCATCCGACCGCTCGTAGGGGGCGCCGGGCCAGGGGTTGAACGGGATCAGGTTGATCTTGGCCGGAATCCCCGCGATCAGCTTCACCAGCCGCCGCGCATCGGCATCCGAATCGTTCACGCCCTTCAGCATCACGTATTCGAAGGTGATCCGCTCGGAATTCGACAGGCGGGGATAGGCGCGGCAGGCCTCGAGCAGCTCCGCGATCTTCCATTTCCTGTTGATCGGCACCAGCTGGTCGCGCACCGCGTCGGTGGTCGCGTGGAACGAGATGGCGAGCAGGCACCCGATCTCCGCGCCCACCCGCGCGATCTCCGGAACCACGCCGGAGGTGGAGAGGGTGATGCGCCGGCGTGACAGCGCGATGCCTTCGTCGTCCATGGCGATGCGCATGGCGTCCCGGACAGCGTCGAAATTGTAGAGCGGCTCGCCCATGCCCATCAGCACGATGTTGGAGACAAGCCGCTTCGCCGCCGGGCCACGGCCCCAGTCCCCGAGGTCGTCGCGCGCGACGAGGATCTGGCCGACGATCTCGGCCGGGGTCAGGTTCCGCACGAGCTTCTGGGTGCCGGTGTGGCAGAAGGAGCAGGTCAGCGTGCAGCCGACCTGGCTGGAGATGCAGAGCGTGCCCCGGTCGGTCTCGGGGATGTAGACGGTCTCGATCTCATGGCCGCCAGCGATCCGCAGCAGGTATTTCCGGGTGCCATCCTCGGACACCTGCCTGGTGACGATTTCGGGCCGCTCGATCGCGAAGGCGCCGGAGAGCAGGGCGCGGTAGTCCTTGGCGAGGTTCGACATCGCGTCGAAGTCGCGCACGCCACGGTGATAGATCCACTGCCAGAGCTGGCGCACGCGCATGTCGGCCTGGCCCTCGGGCGTGCCGGCCGCAACCAGCGCCGCCCGCAGCGCGGGGCGGGTCAGACCCACGAGGTTCGGCCGCTCCGCATCGGGCAGGCGGCGCGGGATGGTGATCACGTCCTGGGTGATGGTCACGGCGTCCCGGCCCTTCGTCCTGTCATGCGGCAAGCTGCGTTCAAACGGCAAAAGGCGGCCCCGGGGCCGCCGTCCGTGTCCTAGATAGCAGATTTTGCGCGGATCGCCAGAGGCGCGCGGCGGCTGCGTTACTTGCAGCGCGCCTCGGCATCGGTGACGGCCGCGGTGAAGCCCGCCAGCGAGAAGGTGTCCACCGTGCTGGTGCCCCGGGAGGAGACGCCCGAGAGCACCGCCTCGGACCCCCGGCGCATCGCCGCCACGGCGCTCGCATCCTCGGACGGGTCGGTCCAGGCCCATTCGCCGCTGTCGCCGGTGCCGGGGCTCATCGAGAAGCTGGCGGTTCCCACCTTCAGGGTCACGGCACGGCCGGGCTGGAGCGGGTAGCCGCCAGTGAAGCTGACCTCTTTCGAGACGCCGGAGCCGGGGCGGAAGGAGACGAAGAGGCGGATGTCGCCCCGGTCGACCTCCACCGCCTTGCCGTCGCGGGTGGCCTTCGAGCTCTTCGGCGGGGCCACGATATAGCATTCCTTGGGGTTGCTGGCGACGAAGACGCTCCAGTCGGTATGCGAGGCTACGCGCTCCGCTCCCTGGCCGAAGGCCGGGACGGCCAGGCCCAGCGCGATGCACGTCGCGACTGGAATCCGTGACATCATCGTCATAAGCACCTGTTCTCCTGCTCGTCCGCCTGCCCGCGCCTGTGACCGAGGCTTGTGCCATATGCGCCAAGGCGGTCAAGCGCGTTTATTGTCGGCCTCCGCGCGTTCGTCCAGTATCTTGCGCGTGAACGTTGTGCCGGCGCGTGGCGCTCCGGGGAGAGGGAATGGCATGGACGACGCAGCTCTGCTGGTCGAGGTATTGCGGGGGGGACTGGTCGAGTCCCGGCATCGCGGTCATGCGGTGGTGGCGGATGCGCGGGGCGAGGTGGTCGCCGCCTGGGGCGATCCCGGGCAGGTGATCTTCCCCCGGTCCTCCTGCAAGATGCTGCAGGCGCTGCCGCTCGTCGAGAGCGGGGCGGCCGACGGCTTCGACAGCGAGCGCCTGGCGCTCGCCTGCGCGTCGCACCGGGGGGCGGCGATGCATGTCGAGCGCGTCGCGGCCTGGCTCGGCGCCCTCGGGCTGGGCGAGCCGGATCTCCGCTGCGGCGTGCAGGTCCCCGACGACCGCGCCGAGCGCGCCCGGCTGCGCGAGGGCTTCGTGGCCCCCTGCCAGCTCCACAACAACTGCTCGGGCAAGCATGCGGGCTTCCTGATGCTGAACCAGCGCCTGGGGGGCGGCTCGGAATATGTCGAGATCGACCATCCGGTGCAGAAGGCCGTGCGCGCCGCCTTCGAGGAGATGACCGGCGCGCCGATCGCCGGCTGGGGGGTGGACGGCTGCTCGGCCCCGAATTTCGCGACCACGGTGGGCGGGCTCGCCGCGGCGATGGCCCGGATGGCGGCGCCCGCCGGCCTCGGCCGGGCGCGCGCGGAGGCCGCGGGGCGGCTGGTGCAGGCGATGATGGCCCATCCGCTGCTCGTCTCCGGTCCGGGCGGGGCGGACAGCGCGCTGATGGCGGCCACCGACGGGCGGGCCGCGGTGAAGTTCGGCGCCGAGGCCGTGCATGTGGCGATCCTGCCGGGGCGCGGCCTCGGCGTGGCGCTCAAGATCGAGGACGGCAGTCCCCGGGCGAGCGACTGCGCGATCGCGGCCCTGCTGGTGCGGCTCGGGGTGGCCGAGGCGGAGGATCCGCGGATTGAGGAGCGGCTGACGCCGGGCATCGCGTCGCGCCGAGGCATCCCCGCCGGCGCCATCCGCCCGGCCGAGGGCCTGTGGGAGGGCGGCGCGAGCCTGTGAGGCGGGCCTCAGGCGAAGGTCGCGGGCTGGCCGGACAGGCGGAGCGTGCGGTCGGCGAGGGCTTCCACCTCGCCGGCGGCATGGGTGACGAGGACCGTCGCGATGGTCCGGGGCGCGAGGAGCCGGGCGGTCAGCGCCAGCATCCCGGCCGCGAGGTCGGCATCGAGCGAGACGAAGGGCTCGTCGAGGAGCAGGAGTTCGGGATCGGCCGCCAGCGCGCGGGCCAGCGCGAGGCGGCGCTGCTGGCCGAGGGAGAGCTGGCGCGGCAGCGCCGCGCCGCGCCCGCCGAGACCCACCTCCGCCAGCCGGGCCTCGGCCGCCTCGGGGGCGATTCGCGTGGCGAGGCAGATATTGTCCCGCGCCGAGCGCCACGGCAGCAGGGTCGGCTCCTGGAACACCACCGCCACCCGCTCCGGTCGGTGCAGGGTGCCGGTGAACGCCCGGTCGAGGCCGGCGAGGATGCGCAGCAGCGTGGTCTTTCCCACCCCCGACGGCCCGGTGAGGGCCACGGTCTCGCCGCGGTCGCCCACGAGCCGCAGGGGGCCGAGCACGGTCGTCGCGCCGAATCGCTTTTCCTCGAGCCGCAGATCGAGCGTGCTCATGCCGCGCGCCAGGCCGAGGCGGCCCGTTCCCAGGGGCGGAAGAGCAGGGCCTCCAGGGCCAGCATGACCGCGACGAAGGCGAGGGCATAGACGAGCACCATCGCCACGTCGAACAGGCCGAAATAGAGGTGGATCTGGAACCCGACCCCGTTCGAGCGGCCGAGGAACTCGACCACCAGCACGATCTTCCAGATGAGCGCGATGCCCGAGCGTCCTGCGGCCGCGACATAGGGCGCCAGCTGCGGCAGGACGACATGGCGCAACCGGGTGAGCCGCGGCATGCGGAAGACCGTCGCCATGTCGTCGAGCCGGGTATCGAGGGCGCGGGCGCCCTCGCGCACGGTCACTATGACGGTCGGGATCTTGTTGGCGGCCACCGCGAGGATGGCGGCCGTCTCGTTCAGCCCGATCCAGAGATAGGCGAGGACGATCGTCACCAGCGCCGGCAGATTCAGGAAGACGATCAGCCAGGGGTCGAGCCAGGCGTCGAGCCGCCGGCTGCGCCCCATGGCGAGCCCGGCGGCCAGCCCGATCGCCATCGCCAGCCCGAAGGAGAGCGCCACCCGCGTGAGCGTCGCCCCGACATGATAGAGCAGCGGCCCCTGCACCAGCTCGTGCCAGGCGAGCGGCGCCACCAGCCAGGGGCCGGGCAGCACCCGCGGATTGCCGTTCAGGAGCGCGAGCGCCGTCCAGGCGAGGACGAGGCCGGCGATCGAGAGCGGGACGGTCAGCCGCGAGGGGAGCCCGCGCTCAGCTCCCGGGCTGGACAAAGAGGCCCTCGGGCAGGGTGTTGGCATCGCCGACCAGCTCGGCGCCGCCAAGGGTCGCCATGAGCGACAGGACCTTGCCGGCCGCGGCCTCGTCGATGCGGCCCGGCGCCGGCGTCCCGGCGAGGAAACCCGCCTTCAGCGCCTCGAATTCGGCATCGTTGGCGGCGTTCATCATCGGGCGGATGCGGTCCCAGGCGGCCGGGTCGGAGGCGAGCCGGGCCTTGGCCTCGGCCGAGGCCCGGGCGAGGCCCTCGACAAGGGCCGGCTGCTCGGTGACGAGGCTGCCGCGCACGACATAGCCGAGGAGCGGAACCGAGGGATCGAGGCCGAGCTTCGCCGCCACATCGTCGATCGAGATGAGCTCGCGCATCCCCGCCACCTCCATCTTGGCGAGGAAGTGCCAGAAGTTGGTGGCCCCCGCCACCTCGCCCTTCTCGGCGATCTCGGCAATCAGCGGCGGCGCGCCGAACACCTGCTCGGTCTCGTCGGCGAGGTCATAGCCGTATTCCTGCCGGGCATAGGCGCGCAGCAGGATCCAGCTCTTGTCGAGCGGTCCGCCGGCGATGCCGATCTTCTGGCCCTTGAGGTCGCCGAGGCTTCGGGCGGCGCTGTCCTTCGGCACCATCACGCCGCCGACGGCCCGGGAATAGGGGATGAAGACGAAATCCTCGCCCGCGGCCCGCTGGCGGGCCGTCCAGATCCAGTCGGTGACGATGGCATCCGCCTCGCCGCCCTGCAGGGCGATCTGGCCGGCGGGGCCGGGGGCGACGTCGAGCACCTCGAGCGTGAAGCCGTTGGCGGTGTCGAGGCCCTCGGCCCGGATCGTCTCCAGCTCCCAGCTCACCGTGCCGGCCTTCTGGGCGGCCACGCGCAGGACCGGGGTCTCGGCGTGAAGGGGGGCGGAAAGGGCCAGCAGGGCGGCAAGCGCCGCGGCCAGGCTGCGGAATGGGGTCATCATGGTGTCCTCCCGTTTCGGGCAAATATACGCCGCCCCGGGGCGGAGGAAATGCGACTTTAGAGGCACAGGCGCTCAAAGACCCCAGGTCAGCGCCAGCGGATCGACCTCCCGGGCGAGCTCGAGCAGCTGGGCGCGGGTGTCGGGGTGCAGCGGCCGGGTCGGGTGGCGCACGGCATCCGAGGCGATGACGCCCCCTTCCTTCATCACCACCTTGCAGGACCGCCAGCCGCACTGGCGATTCTCGAAGTTGATGAGGTTGAGCAGCCGCGCATAGCTGGCCGACGCCGTGGCCCTGTCGCCGGCGAGATAGGCCCGGACGGCGGGGCCGATCAGGTCGGGCAGGGTGGCGGAGGTCATCGTGCCGGTGGCCCCCGCGTCGAGATCGGCCATCAGGGTGATGGCCTCCTCGCCGTCGAAGGGGCCCTCGATGGCAGTGCCGCCCTCGGCGATCAGGGCCCGCAGCTTGGCGGCGGCCTGCGGGGTCTCGATCTTGAAGAGCTTTACCTGCTCGATCTCGCGGGCCATCCGGGCGAGGAAGGGCACGCTGAGCGTGACGCCCGAGATCGGCGCATCCTGCACCATGATCGGAATGCCGCCGGCGGCGCCGACCCGGGCGAAATGCTCGAAGGTCGCCTCCTCGTCGGTGCGCAGCAGCGCGCCGTGATAGGGCGGCATCATCATCACCATCGCCGCGCCCTGCGCCGCCGCCTCGCGGGCGCGGGCCTCGGCCACTTGGGTGGAGAAATGCGAGATGGTGACGATGACCGGCACCCGGCCGGCCGCCTGCTCGAGGCTGACCCGGGTCAGGATCGCCCGTTCCTCGTCGGAGAGGAGGAACTGCTCGGAGAAATTCGCGAGGATGCAGATGCCGTCGACGTCCTGGTCGACCATGCAGTCGATGACCCGGCGCATGCCCGGCAGGTCGAGGCTCCCGTCCTCGGCGAAGGGCGTGGGGGCGACCGGCCAGATGCCGGAATAAGGGCGTGACGTCATGGCAGTTGCGCTCCCGCTCTGGCTCTGGCGCCGGCGCCGCGCGGGGCGAGACGGTCCGGCCTGCCGGACCCGCCCTTCCTTCCCCCCGCAACCGGCCTCTGGCGCGCCGTGTCCGGGGGGAGACTAGGAGGGCGGACGCGCGGGATCAACTTGGAAAGTCATACTTGGTCCGGCCGCCCGGGGTCGCCCGGGCCGTCATCGGGCGCTGTCCCGTCGCCCTCCTCCGCATCGTCGTCCATCAGTTCGCCCAGCATCCGCTCGAGCGCGTCCATGTCATGGGCGTCGAAGCTGCCGAACCCCTGCATCCAGACCAGCGCGGCCGCGAGGCCGTCCGGCTCCAGGCGGCAGGCGCGTTCCCGGCCGTGGCGGAGCTGGCTGACGAGGCCGGCGCGCATCAGGATCTGCAGATGCTTCGACACCGCGGCGAGGGACATCGGAAGCGGCTTCGCCAGGTCGCCGACCGTGCGCTCGCCGTCGAGGAGCTGGCCGAGCAGGTGCCGGCGCGTGCCATCGGCGAGGGCGGCGAAGATGCGGTCGAGATCGGGATCGGAGGGCTCGGTCATGGGGTGAGGAACCGCCCCGGAGGCCCGAAGTCAACCATCCGGTTGAGGATTCTCGCGGGGCCGATGGGCCGGAATCATCAACCCTCCGGCTGTGCGGAGGGACGCGGATGCAACCACACATCTCCGAAAATCATTAAAGATCATGTAGATGCATTGGCGCCGCCCCGCTTCCCTGCGCCTTGACAGGTCGGCGGGGCTTCCTTAAGACCCTCGCTCAAGTCAGACCGGGCGGCGGTGGGCCACAGGGTCGGAGGGGACGGGCGGTCGCGATGGAAAAGGACGACTTTTCCGAGCGGCTGAAACGCTTCGAAGACCGGATCCACGCCGCGAATTCCCAGGGCGGTCCCCATCAGACGGTGGGCGGTCGCAAGTTCACGCAGACCTCGATCGCCTGGCGCATGGTGACCGAGCTCGTGGTGGGAATGCTGCTCGGGATGGCGATCGGCTACGGGCTGGACAGCCTTCTGGGAACCGCACCCTGGTTTCTCGTCGTGTTCAGCCTGCTCGGTTTCGCCGCCGGCGTGCGCACCATGCTGCGTACCGCCGACGAGATGAAGGCGCGGAAGGACACGGTCGCCCGGGGGGCGGCCGCAGACGGAACCCCGGGGCACCCCGGCAAGGAGTGAGCGGCGGATGGCGACGGCAGAAGGCGGCAGCGGTTTCAACATCCACCCGATGGACCAGTTCCTGGTCAAGCCGCTGTTCGGCGGCACCGAGGTGCACTGGTACACGCCCACCAATGCGACGTTCTGGATGCTGCTGACCGTCGCGACGATCAGCCTTGTCATGGTGTGGGGCGCCCGGGGCCGGGCGCTGGTGCCGTCGCGGGCCCAGTCGCTCGCCGAGGTCACCTACGGCTTCGTCCACAAGATGATCACCGATGTCGCGGGCAAGGAGGGGGCGAAATACTTCCCCTATGTCCTGACCGTCTTCCTGTTCATCCTCGTCTCGAACATGCTCGCGCTCATCCCGGCGAGCTTCTCGCCGACCTCGCACATCGCCGTGACGGTGGTGCTGGCGCTGGCGGTCTTCGTCACCGTGACCGCGATCGGCTTCTACAAGCACGGGCTGCACTTCCTGAACCTCTTCTGGGTGGCGAGCGCGCCCACGGTGGCCCTGCGCATCGTCCTCGCCATCATCGAGGTCATCTCCTATTTCGTGCGGCCCCTCAGCCACTCCGTCCGACTTGCCGGCAACCTGATGGCCGGCCACGCGGTGCTGAAGGTGTTCGCGGGCTTTGCCGGCGCGCTCGGCGTCGCCTCCATCGTCCCGATCTTCGCGATCACGGCAATCTACGCGCTGGAGTTCCTGGTTGCCTTCATCCAGGCCTATGTCTTCGCGATGCTGACCGTGGTCTACCTGAACGACGCGCTGCACCCGGGCCACTGAGGCCCGGAGCCGCATCCCAAATCTCCGCCATTCCAAACAAGGAGCACCCCCATGGAAGGCAATATCGCTGAGCTCGGCCAGTACCTCGGCGCCGGCCTCGCCTGCATCGGCATCGGCGGCGCGGGCATCGGTGTCGGCAATGTCGCCGGCAACTTCCTCGCGGGCGCCCTGCGCAACCCCGCGGCGGCCGGCGAGCAGACCGCGACCTTCTTCATCGGCATCGCCTTCGCCGAAGCCCTCGGCATCTTCTCCTTCCTCGTCGCCCTGCTGCTGATGTTCGCGGTCTGATCCGCGCATTTCACGGCACTGACGGCCGCGCGGCGCGTCCGCGCGGAAGGGTTCTCGGGACGGAGTGAGAGATGGCGAATGAGATAGTGCTCGCCCAGGCCGAGACCGAAGGCCACGGCGCGGCTGAAACCCATGGTACCCCGGGGGCGACCCCCGAGGCCCATGGAGCGGCCGGTGGCCACGCGGAGACGCTGGCGGACGGCGGTGGCCATGGCGGCGCGACCGGCATGCCCCAGCTCGACATCGGGATCTGGCCAAACCTGATCTTCTGGCTGGTCCTGTCGGTCGTCGCGCTCTATTTCATCCTCGCCCGGATCGCGGTGCCCCGCATCCGCACGGTGCTGGCCGAGCGCAACGACGCGATCAGCAATGATCTCGAGCAGGCGGCCCTGCTGAAGCGCCGGGCCGAGGAAGCGGAGACGGCCTACAACACCGCCCTCGCCACTGCCCGCGAGGAGGCACAGAAGATCGCCGCCGACGCCAAGGCGGAGATCGGCAAGGAACTCTCGACGCTGCTCGCCAAGGCGGATGCCGAGATCGCGGCCCGGTCGGTGGAATCCGAGACCCGGATCCGCGAGATCCGGGACAGCGCCGCCCGCGATGTCGAGACCGTCGCCCGCGACGTGGCGCAGGACATCGTGCGGGCCTTCCTGCCGTCTGCGGCGGACGAGGGTCGGGTCACCGCGGCCGTATCCGCCAGGCTGAAGGACTGACGCGATGGATTTCCTGAACAACACCAATATCGTCGTCGGCATCGGCTTCGTCATCTTCCTCGCGATCCTCGTCTACTACAAGGTTCCGGCCATGCTGGCCGCGAAGCTCGACGAGCGGTCGGTGCGGATCCGGGCCGATCTCGACGAGGCGCGGGCGCTGCGCGACGAGGCCCAGGCGCTGCTTGCGGCCTATGAGCGCCGGCAGAAGGAAGTCGCGGTCCAGGCCGAGGAGATCGTGACCGCCGCCCGCCAGGAGGCGCTGCGCGCCGCCGAGGCGGCCAAGGTCGACATCCGCGCGACGGTGGACCGGCGGCTGGCCACGGCTACCGAGCAGATCGCGGCGGCCGAGCAGGCGGCCGTGCGCGAGGTGAAGGACCGGGCCGTTGCCCTCGCGGTCGCGGCCGCCGGCGACGTGTTGAAGGCGGGCCTCCAGCCGCAGGATGCCGAGCAGCTGATCGCCCGCTCGATCGACGAGGTCGGCACGAAGCTCCACTGAGCCCCCGCGCGACCAGGACTTGCGGGCGCCGTCCGAAAGGACCGGCGCCCGTTTCCGTCTGCGGCCCGCATTGATCTTGGCGGGAGGGCTGCCATCTTGACCTCCAGACGGACAAGCCGGGGAGGACAGGCATGAAGTCGCTGGAGGACAGGAGGGCGCAGCTCGAGGCGCGGCGCGCGGAGCTGCAGGCCCGGCTCGGCCGGATCGAATCCGAGCTGGAGGAACCGCTCAGCGAGGATTTCGCCGAACAGGCGGTCGAGCGCGAGGATGACGAGGTGCTGGAGGACCTGGGTGCCGCCGGCCAGCAGGAGATCCGCGCGATCGACGCGGCCCTCGGGCGAATCGCCGATGGCAGCTATGGCACCTGCGTGAACTGCGGCGACCCGATCGGCGCGGAGCGCCTCGACGCCGTGCCGCAGGCGCCCCGCTGCCGCGACTGCGCGGCCTGATCGCCTCCCCCGCGCCGGGCTCCAAGGGGCTGCCGCGCGCCCTCCGGCCGCACCGCGGAAGCAGATGGACATTTGCGGCGGGGGCCGACATTCTCGGCCGGGCGCCGCAGGTGGCGACTGAATTTGCGGGGGCAGCAGTGACGATCGACCTCAGCCGGCGCCGGGTGCTCGGCGGGCTTGCGGCAGGCGGGCTCGTTGCCGCCGCACGGCCCGGCTTCGTCCAGGCGCAGACCTCCGCCCCGATCCGCCTCGGCTTCCAGCTGCACCGCACCGGGATCGGGGCGACCTATGGCCGCTGGTACGAGCGCACGGCCGTCGCGGCGCTCAAGGTTCTCAACGAGGGTGGCGGCATCAACGGACGGCCGGTCGAGATCGTGTTCGAGGATGACGGCACCGATCCCAAGCGCGGCGCCGAGGTGCTGGAAAAGCTCACCATCCAGTCGAAATGCGATCTCGTCTTCGGCGCGCTGTTCAGCAATGTCGTGGTGGCGACGGCGCCGCGGGCGGCCGAGCTGAAGGTGCCCTATGTCGTCTGCTCCGAGGGCTTCCACGTCGCCTCCGGCGCCACCAACCGCTGGACCCTCCAGCCGGGGATCACGGACGTCCACAGCCAGGTGCGGGCCATGGCCCCCTGGGTGGCCGGCAACCTCGGCCGCAAGGTCACGATGATCTTCCCGGACTATGCCTTCGGCCACGACCACCGCGACGCCTTCACCGCCGCCATCGCCGCGCAGGGCGGCAGCGTGGTGGCCACCCTGCCGATCCCGCCGACCGAGACGAGCTTCACCCGCTATTTCCCGCGCATCCCGGCCGAGACCGAGGTGCTCTATCACGTCATGGTCGGGCCGGCGGTGCTGACCTTCGTCAAGGAACTGGGCGAGTTCTACGGCAGCGGCGCGAAGCCCGAGATCTTCGGCTTCATCGACAGCCTCGAGGGCGTGGACGTGGCGACCCCGGGCCTCGACTTTCTCGACGGCAGCCATTTCTGGGAGGGCCATGCCCGGATGCTCCAGCCGGGCGCCCCCGAGCACGAGACCTTCTACCGCGCGGCCGTCGGCGTGGACGACCGCGGCGCCTTGCTGGCCGATCCGGCCGATGTCTCGACCTATGCGCATATGTTCAGCGCGTGGGAAACGCTCTTCGCGATCAAGACGACGATGGAGGCCGCAGACTACCAGGGCCCCGACGACCGGCAGGAATTCGTCGAGGCCATGGAATCGCTGACCGACATGGCCGAAGGCCGCGAGCATCCGCAGGGACCGAAGCTCTTCAACGGGCGCACGCATCAGGTCTTCGGCATCCAGCGGATCAGCCGGGTGAACGCCGGCGGTCTCGAGGTGGTGCATACCACCTCGATCGAGGACGGTCTCTATGCCGACGAGGTGGACTACACCACCCAGCCTTTCTGAGGCGCGCCGGCCATGGGATTCGGGCCGTTCCTGCTCCTGGCCACGCTCGAAGGGCTGGTGACGGCGGCGGTGCTGGCCCTGACCGCGGCGGGGCTCAGCCTCGTTTTCGGCGTCATGCGGGTGGTCAACGTCGCGCATGGCGAATTCTTCATGCTGGGCGCGGTGGCCGCATGGTTCGTGACCCACTGGCTGCCCGGTCCGCCCTGGCTGGCCTTCGCCCTGGCGCTTGCGGTCGCGCCGGCCTTCGTGGCGGGGGTTGCCGTCGCGGTCGACCGACTGGTGCTGAAACGGCTCGGCTATGCGCCCGAGGCGACGATCGTCGCGACGATCGGTCTGCTCTACATCCTCCAGCAGGCGGCGCTCAGCCTCTACGGCCCGGATGCGCGCCCCGTGGCGGCGCCCTTCGAGCTGCGGCTGCAGCTGCCGTGGTTCGGTTATTCGGGCTACAAGCTCTTCGTCGTGCTGGCGGCGGCGGGGCTGCTGGCGGGGGTCTGGGCGCTGATGACGCGCACCCGCGCCGGCCTCGTCATGCGCGCGACCCAGTTCGACCGGGACACCGCCACGGCCTTCGGCATCGACGTGGACCGGGTCTATGCGCTGGTCTTCGGCCTCGGGGCGGGACTTGCGGCGGTGGCGGCGGTGCTCGTGGTTCCGATCCAGCAGGCGCATTACCTGATGGGGGGCGATGCGCTGCTCCTCTCCTTCATCGTCGTCATCATCGGCGGGCTCGGCAGCCTGCGGGGGACCGTGCTCGCCGCGCTCCTCATCGGACTGTCGGACGGCATCGTCTCGGTCTTCTTCTCGCCGACGCTGGCGAAGATCCTCGCGACCCTGCTGGTGGCGATGGTGCTCGTCTTCCGGCCGCAGGGGCTGTTCGGGACGCGGGCGGCGTGACCCGGATCCTGGCCCTGCATCTCGGCGTTCTGGCTGGGCTTTTCGCGCTCCATTTCGTGCTGCCGCCCTATCACCACGGCAATCTCGCCCGGGTCATGGTGCTCACCGTCTATGCCACCGGCTACAACCTCGCCTTCGGCTATACCGGCCTGCTGAGCCTCGGCCATGCGCTGTTCTTCGCCGCCGGGATCTACGGCGCCGGTTTCGTCGCGCGGGATGCGGGCGGCACTGCCCTGCCGGCGCTGCTGGCGGGGGCGGCGGCGCACTGACCACCGCGATCCCCTACCCCAGCGGGTCATCCTTCGGCCGCGGGTTGCCGTGGGCGCTGATCACGTACTCCACCAGCTTCCATGTCCGGCGCCGCCGGGCGCGGTCCCATCCCAGCTCC
>ERZ500977.92-NODE-92-length-17640-cov-17.786807_pt1 | contig 17640 bp, 11 predicted proteins | sample MGYA00248863_ERZ500977 | MGnify/ENA primary metagenome ERZ500977 (study PRJEB25958, sample SAMN03398581) | human skin metagenome | study: EMG produced TPA metagenomics assembly of the Human Skin Microbiome Metagenome (human skin metagenome) data set.
CGAGCCCCCCATCCTCAGGCCTTGATCTCAAAAGTCGGGTTCTTGGAGGTGTCCACGTTATTCTGAAATATATCAATAGACATAAAAAATTCTCAAATCGAATTTGTCATGCATGTGAAAATCCCGTTTCATGAGCTGTATCTGTGGGATTGTAGCCATGTTTGATCTTCGACTCCATCCGACAGCCAGCGGAATAGTGTATCTCCCCATTTTACAGGGTTCTGGAGCCGGTTCCAAACAACTACCGAGTTTTTCGAAAGCTTTGTATAGAGCGAATAATCATCGAGTAGTGTCATAATACAGCCCGCTAAGGCATCGGAATCCCGTGCCGGAAATACCATTGCGGTCTCCCGATCGATGAGGTGTCCTCGAAACATCGCATGATCCGACGCAACAATAGGAGTTCTCGCGCAAAGCGCTTCGTATATTGTTAAAGGCAATCCTTCTGGGTAGTCGTGTCTGCTTGGAATAATCACCATTGCTGACTTCTTCATTAGTTCAAATACTGAATTATTGGAAATAATTCCAAGGAACTCAACGCTATCCTTAACACCCAGCCGTGAAGACATGGCTCTGAATTCATCTATTTTTCCAGACCCTGCTACCTTCAGTTTAATATCACGACCGTCGGTTCGAAGTCTTGCCAATGCAGTAATGATGTCCCCCACACCCTTCTTCGGCTGTACTGTGCCTACATAAAGCAGCGTCCCATCGGCAGGCCCTTCTTTGATGGTGTTCTGCTCGGGATGTCGACTGTATGGCCAATCCCACGCGATCACCTTCGAAGCGTCCACCCCTAGGCGGATGAGAGCCTCGCAAGCATTTGCGCCGTGATTTGTGACCCAACCAACGCGCGGATCATTTAACGTCTTGGTGAGACGTCCAAACTTCAGAAGCCGAACAATGGAGTTAATCTCGAATGAATCTGCCATCTGGCATATTACGCGACAACCATTAAGCATACCCCACTGAATTTCGTCAGACAGGGCCCCAAGAACGATCAGATCCGTCGGCTTCCATTCCGCCATGATCTTCCGGATATGGCGGAAGCCATAGCGCGGGTGCGCTTTAGCGCCGATGACGGTAACGCCGTTCGGCAAGGTTTCTTGATAGCGCTCTGGAGAGAGGCAGCAGACGATCGCTACTTCACCGAATGTCAGGCGGAAGCGCTCCAACTCACTAAACACGTAGCGATGACCATGGTAGGCTTCCTCACCACTGGCGCAAAGCTGATTGTATGCGGCTCGAAAATCACCCGCATACTGTATGAGCATAATTCTCCTATTTTTAAACGAAGCCTTAATCATAGCTGTCTATGTCCTTTGTTAATTTTTAATTTATTAACCATAGAGTCATTGTATATACCTATCGTAATTATAAGAAATAATGACAATCCAATACATAGTCCAAATATTGACCATACAGGATCGAACGCAAAAACAATTGCACCGACAGAGGCCACGCTGACCACAGACGACCAGACGCTCGCCAACGCCAGTCGCTTGAATTCTCCTAAGACGCCGAGAACTGTCGATGGAGGGACCTGCAGCGACCGGACCGCGGCGACGAGGAGCCAGAGGATGGTGGCGACTCGGAGCGTGTGAAGGTCATACTTCGGGGGGAAGAAGAGGCTCGCCCCATTAAAGTAAAACATTAGCCCAGCACCAACCGCCGTGGCCAGCCAGACGAGACCAAGCGCGCCCTGGAAGTGCATTAGAGACTGGCGGATTTCCCGCTTCATGCCCGAAGCGACGAGGCGGGCTAGGCGCGGACGCTCGAAGTCCGCGAAGGCGAGCTGAACGACGCCAAGGGGCCTGAGCAGCAGAGCGGCGGCCGCGAGCGGGGAGAAGGCCGCTGGCCCGAGAACGAGAGTGACGATGTAGACATGCGCGTTCCCCGTCGCCTCAGTGGTGATTGCGCCGAGCAGCGCCCAGCGTGACTGGTCGCGCCAGACCTGACGGTAGCGTCTCACGAAGGCGAAGTCTGATATTGAGCTCACGCTCAACCACAGGGCCTCGGCGAACGGGGCCAGGCCGGCCAGGGCACCGATGAGAAGACCGACGAAGCAGGTGCGCTCGGGATCGACACCAAGACCAAAATGGAGCAGGGCCGTGACCGAGACAACGCTCGTACCGTAGAAAACGTCGGACACCACGACCCTGATCTGCTGGTTCTCGAAGTAATGATAGCCGCGCATGAACCAGCGGATCAGGGACAGGGCGCCGAAGCCTGCGTAGAGCACGCCGGCGACCGGTGGCGCCCCCAAGGCGAGGGCTACCGCACCGAAGACGGCCAGCATCAGCGCTGCGCCCATCAGGTTTGCCCCGAGCAGCATGTCGCGGCCGGCCTCCCAGTCTTCGCGCACGCCTCGGGTCATGAAGATGGGCAGTGGCGAGCAGAAGAGCGCGCTCCAGACCCCCCATCCGAGCTGTGCGGCGATGAGCAGGAACGTGAAGCGCCCGAACTCGGCCGGGTCGAGCGCGTGCAGCATGGAGAACGAGAGAAGGAAGTGCGCGCCGGAGACGCTGATCGGGCCGAGTGCGGCAAGTGCGTAACCGACGAGCTTAGACCTGCTCCATTCGCGCCAACGCGCAGGGGAGAGGAACAGGGCAGGCTTCCGTGCCAGCGAACGCATTCTAGCAGGCGACTTCGATGGTTGTCGGGTTTGGCGCGGTCAAGTCACGTTCGGTCAATGGTGTACTCGGGTGAACGCGGGTGCGCGCAAGACCACGATAGAATGCGACCGCACCGAGGTTCCAAGAGACAAAAGAGAACAGCCCGAGGCGGACCGAGCTCCGCCTGACCGACAGGAAAACGAGCGGTGCGACGACGAGGAGGAGCAGGACAAGCCAGGACGCCGTCGCGACCGCGGCAGTGAGCGTTATCCACCATGCAGTGATGACGAGCGCCACACGGATATGGGACAGCCGGCTGAGGACTCCTCTGAGATGGGGGCGACCGAGCGCGCTGCGGAGAACCTCGCCTGGCGCACCGGCGTATCCCGACCGAAACCGTCGGAGGAGCAGAGTATAACCATCGATGCGATGGCCGAAGTGCTCGACAGCCGGGAGGTCGAGGCGGACAAGGCGCCAGCCACGCGCAACGAGGCGAGCACCGAGCTCGAACTCTTCAAAAGCATGCAGGTTCCTGTCGGCGAACCAACCGACGTCACGGATTGCGGATGTCCGGTAGAGTCCGCCACAATCGAGCCGGTCTACCGGGCCAGGACGCCAGCGGCTGTCGTACTCTACCGCTCGGGCCCTGATCTCGAACTCTGCCGCCTCGGTGTTCATCTCGCGGACAATACCGCCAACTGCGGCAACATCCGGGTGGGCGTCGAGATAAGCGACGGCTGCGGCAAGGAAGCCTTGGTGCAGAACCATGTCGCCGTCGAGAATGTAGAAATACTCTGCCTGTGCATGGCGGTAGGCGAGCTCTGCGCCTGCGCCACAGCAGCGCTCCGCGCTGCGCGCGATCTGGACGATGCGGATCGGATATCTGCGCGCGATCTCAATCGTGTCGTCTGTCGAGCCGCTGTCCGCAAGGACGACATTTCCATGGATCCCGTCGAGAGCCGCGAGCGCGCTCTCGATGGCGCGTGCTATATGGCTCCCCTCATTCAGGGCTTTGATTCCGATCGTGACTTTCAAGGCGTCACACTCTCGTGCCGTCATCGATGGGCAGGGCGTGATTGTCTATCATTGAGACCCGATCGGTGGTCTTGGTGAGAAGGTGATAGCTGGCTACCGGATTTGTCGTGAGATAGCGCCAGGCGAGTCGACGCGGTTCCATCATCATGCGGTGGAGCCACTCGAGGCCAGCGCTCTGCATCCAGCCCCGAGCGCGCGGGACCGCCTCGGAAACGTGGTCGAAAAGGCCGCCGCAGGTTCTAATCCACGCGACGCCAGGGAGTTTGTCACGCATCCGAATGGCCAGTTCTTCCTGGTACGGGCTTCCGACTCCGAGCCACAGGACGTCGGCGCGGCTCGCGAGGACATCGGCGCACACCCGATCTTCCTCAGATGCCGAAAAGTATCCGTGCCGAGCTCCGACTACCCGCAAACCCGGATACCTCTTCCTTAGGTTCAGCGCGGCGCTTTCGGCGACGGATGCCTTGCCACCGAGAAAGTAGAAGCGGAGACCGGCGGCCGCAGCAGCGGCGGCGGCGTCGTGGATGAAGTCCGTTGTCGCAATGCGTTCCACCAGCGGGGTTCGTCGGCACAGAGCCCGGCTCGCCAACACCAGCGGCATTCCGTCGGCATCGACGAGGTCGGCCGCATCCATGTTGGCCCGAAACCGAGAGTCGGAGTGGTATCGAGCAATTACCGACCCATTCGACGCAATTACGACCCTAGGCCGGACAAGCCGCCCCGCTCTTGCTGCGGCGCAATCTTTTACCATTAACCTTGCGAGTTCTGCGCGATTAATGTTGGCCGTCTTAATGCCTCCCACAGTTACAAACCTCATCAGCCGCCCCCACAACATGAATTAACATCAATTGTACAAAAACTAAAAAATATATCTACGCATTATTGCACGGAACCTAAAGGGATGGACCCCACTAAAATAATAGATTAACAACTTTTTTCGTTAACGCAAGGCCGAGCAACCGCAAGATATGCTTTGCGCGTCTGGGTTGCACAAGAGTCGTAAAGGTGTACTGGCGCGCTGCGCTGCAAGGTAGTTTACATTGCCGCCGGCCGGTCTGGAGGCTGATGAAATGTTAGGGGGCAGGATGGAGACCATCGATCCGACCATTGGGGCCACATTCGCGGCGGTCTGGCGGCACCTGTTTCTTGTGCTGATCGTCCTTCTCTTGGCGGTGGCCGCGGCAGTCGGGGTCTATCTGATCTCCACCCCCACGTTCGAAAGCTCAGCATCCCTGCTGATCCGCCAGGAACAGACGAACGAATCGGGGAGCAACTTCATGCCTACGGAGGTCATGAACTCGCAGGTCAGGATCGCCGAAGGGGATGAGGTCGTGCGGGCAGCGATCGAGGCAATCGGAATCGATGCGATTCCACAGCCCGAGCCTGGCCTGTTCGACGGCATCGGCGGCCGACTGCGCGCTCAGGTTCGCGAATGGCGCGGGGAGCCGGCTAACGGCAGTTCCGGATCCGAGACGGAGCTTTCCCCGATGGATCGGGCGGTTAATCAGATCAGTGCCGCGATGAGCGTGCGCGTCGAGCCGAATTCGAGCGTCCTCACCATCGGCTTTCGCGACAGAAACGCAGCCTTCTCGGCAGATGTGGCGAACGCCCTTGCCCAGAGTTTCATCGAGCGGCAAAATGCTCTCCTCAAGCGGCCGGGCTTGGTCGAGTTTCTCGAAACCCAGGCGCGCCGCTTCGACAAGGAGTTGTCCGAGCGCTCGACTGCCCTGCAGACATTCATGGACGACGAGCGGGCCTATTCCATTGAGGAGCAGCGTACCCTGCTTCTCAAGCGCCAGAGTGACCTCGATACTGCGCTTTCCGAAACCCGTGGCAAGCTCGCGGACAAGGAGGGGCAGAAACAGTCGCTCGCACGGCAACTCGCCCTGCTGGAGCCGGTTGCCCGGTCGCCATTCACCCTGGGCTTCATCAAGCAGCTCGACGAGGAAGGAAAGGGAGCGGATCTCGACGATGCGTCGGCGCTTCCGCAACTCACCAATGAGAACGCCCCTCCCCTCCTCATGATCAAGGTATTCCAGGAGGCAATGGCAGATTTCCGAATCATCGACTCGGAGATTGGCGGTCTTCGTGATCTTGCTGATCAGCAAAACCGAGAATCGGAGGCGATCAACGTGGAGCTTTCCCGGATCACCACGCTTCAGGGTGAATACGAGCGGCTGAAGCGCGAGATGGATCTCGCGGCTTTCAACGCCGATACGTTCGGGCGGCGGACAGTCGAGGAACAGATCGAGGTTGATCTTCGGGATGCAAAGCTGTCGAGCGTCCGCATCATCCAGCCGGCCGTCCGCCCAATTCGAGCGGTCTCGCCCAAGGGCGTGATTTACGCCGGCTTTGGTGTCGCCCTCGGCCTTGTGCTCGGCATCGGCGCGGCCTTGGCGAAGGAGATGTACGACCTGAACCGGCGCCGGGGATGGCAGGGGTGACCGACTTCGTGCCGGAGTATCGCCTGCCCACTGAGAGTGCGGCGCAGTGGACTTCGGTCGCCTTCGTCGTCATGCTCGTCCTGGTCATCGCCGGGCCGGCAATGACAGGTGGCGGCGATTTTTCCGGTAGTGGAAATCCGGCACGTCAGGCGGGCTACTTGCTCATATTCGCCATGATGGCCGCCGCGACTCTCCGGCAAGACGGTCTTGTCCGGGCTCTGCAGACCTCGGTCCCCTGCAATCTTCTGCTTGCCTACTGCTGGATCAGCCTGCTCTGGGCGATCGAGCCTGCCATCGGGATGCGTCGGCTTGTTCTCACGACGATCATCATCTACTCGGTCTTCATCACAGTCCAGACGCTCGGCATCGCTGCCTCGCTCCTTCTGATGCGGCGAGTGCTCATCGCCGTCCTGTTCCTCAATTTTGCTTGCATCGCAGTGCTGCCCGGCATCGGTATCGTCCAGTTCATCCCTGGCGGCGATCCGGGAACCGTCGGCGACTGGCGCGGCATTCTCGCCGAGAAGAACAACGCTGGTGCCGTCACGGCGATTACGTTCCTCATCCTGCTCTTCGACCCGCGGCCACGATCAAAGGGCGCGGTTTGGCTGATGGCACTCGCACTCTTCTTCCTCCTGCAGACCGGCTCGAAGACGGCGCTTGGCATCGGCCTCATCGCGCTGATCGCCGGGCTCGCGGCACGGCGTTACCACTGGCGGTTCTGGCCGTTCGCGCTGACCGGGATTGCCCTCGCCTCGATCGGTGTCGCATTCCTCGTCGTGGTCTTCTGGGGGCGGATCACATCGGTGCTCCACCAGCAGGATGCCTTCACCGGGCGGCCGCAGATCTGGTCGGCGCTCCTCGGCTACGTGCGGGACCACTGGCTGCTCGGGTCAGGCTATGGCTCCTTCTGGAACATTGGGGCGAACAGCCCGATTTATGCCTACGCCAAGCAGGGCTCTTGGCTGACGCAGATCGCGAGCGGACACGACGGCTATCTCGATGTCGCAGCGCAGATCGGGGTGCCGGGCATGATCCTCGCAGTTTTCGCCCTCTTCGTCCACCCGCTCTACCGGCTCGTGACCGATCGTCGCCTAAGCAAATACAGGCCGATACTGGCGGCCATGCTCATCTTCTGTGCGGGCCAGAATCTCACCGAGTCGACCATGCTCGACCGCGACTATTTCGTGCAGGTATGCCTGATGTGGATCATCGCGGGACAGTCCGCCATTCGAAGGGACCGCCCCAGGCAAAATCACGATCACGGTAGCACCAAATGAAATTTCGCGGTGATATAGAGGGACTGCGCTCCATTGCCATATTGCCCATTCTTTTGCACCATGCTTCCGTTCCGGGATTTCAGGGCGGATTCATCGGGGTAGATATTTTTTTCGTTATCTCTGGGTATTTGATAACTAACATTCTATATCGAGACATTGGCCACCGCCGCTTCAGTTTGGCAGACTTCTACAGACGGCGCGCGATACGAATCCTTCCGGCGCTCTTCGTCATGATTCTCGTGACCTTAGCTGCCGGATTTATGACGCTGGCGCCGAACGAATTCGTGAATCTGGCTCGATCTGGGTTAGCCGCGACACTATTCGCTTCAAATATTCATTTTATGGCAAACACGGGATATTTTGCCGCTAGTGCGGCCGATGCTCCACTGTTGCATACTTGGTCTTTAGCAGTAGAGGAGCAGTTCTATATATTTTGGCCGATAATTCTGTTGCTGGCTGCTAGGCACGGCAGGCGCGAGCTGCTGCCGATAGTCGGCGTCGTATCCGCCGTCTCGTTGATCGCCTCGGCATGGGTGGTTTTCCACTATGCTGAGGCAGCGTTCTACCTTCTGCCGTTTCGAGCCTGGGAGCTCGGTTTGGGCGGGGCGCTCGCGATCCTGCAGACTGGACCGGGAAAACTCGGGATCGCACGGGCGTCGTATGCCAATGTCGCTGGCAACGCGCTCGCGGTCGCGGGCATCGTAACCATCGCATACTGTGCGCATTTTTATAGGCAACCTATCGTCTTTCCAGGCTTGACCGCATTGCCGCCGACACTGGGCACCGTCGCGCTGCTCGCCGCCGGGCCGACGACACTCGTTAACCGGATGCTCGCCATCCCGGTTATGCGTTTCTTCGGACGCATATCGTACTCCCTGTATCTCTGGCATTGGCCGATAATCGTTTTTGCGCAATTGTGGTTGTTTTTGCCTCAAAACAACCCATTAGTTATTTCCGGAGAAATTGTATTTTCTATTATTATAGCAACTATATCTTATCGCATACTGGAAGTAGATCTGCGTGCGTGGTTGAGAAAGGGAGCGGTCCTGAAGCTGTCGGCGATCGCCATTCTCGCATGCGCTGCACTCTGTCTACTTATCGTCCGAAGGGACGGCTTTCCTGGGCGATTCGATCCTCAGGCCATCGAGATCGCCCGTGTCCTCGATCGAGACGAGGAGGCTACGTACAGACGAGGCAGTTGCTTCGTGGTTGAAGCGGGGGACCGGTTCGATCCCGAGACTTGCCTGAAAGCCAGTGGCGAGCGGCCGAGCCTATTGTTGGTAGGCGATTCCGTGGCGGCGCACTATTGGCCGGGGCTCGTCGTATCCTCCCGCGGCTATGATCTGATGCAGGCCACGATGGTCGGATGTCGGCCGTACATGACATCCAACCCTTTGAGGCCCTGCGAGATCTTCTTTGACGAAGTTCTGAGCGAATGGCTTCCGCGGCACAAGCCAGACGTCCTGTTACTGTCGGGAAATTGGGTTTCGACAGATGCGGATCCGCTGCACGCCACATTGTCGAAGCTGAGGGCGATGGGGCAGAGGGTCGTCGTGGTCGGACCAGTCCCTCGCTATCAGACTGCGCTGCCCAGGCTGCTTTTCTTCAGTCGGAACGAAAGTCACGATGAACTCGCCCGGCCCGCTCTCGACGCAGACATTTGGGAGATCGACGAGCGCATCGGCGCGGTGGCCCGGGAGGCCGGAGCGACGTATGTCTCCCCCCTCCGGTTTCTCTGCGATCAAGAGAAATGCGTCACTTACGCCGCGCCTAGAGTACCACTGCAGTTCGACTACGTACATCTCACGCGCGAGGGGTCCGAATACGTCGTGAGACAGATAATGCGCCAGATCAACCCGTGATCAGACTTCAGCGCTCGCGCCCCAAACGGTTCTCTCCCGGCTCAGCGGACGGCAGCGCACTCCCTCGCGTCGAAGGCGCGGAACGGAGCCGGTAAGCAGTCCGATGGCTCTCCATAAAGGAAGCCCGAGCCCATGTACCCGATGTAGACGCGGCCGAATTGGTCGGGATCGGCGCCCATGACAGTGACCTTGTCAAGTCTGCCCACTGGGAAGGTGCCGATGCGCTGCCAGGTCGCGCCATCGTCGACGGAGCGCCAGATGCCGTAACTGCCGCGGATTTGGCCGCTGAGAAAAATCGTTGGGGCCGACGCGCCTGGGGCAGCCTTGCCGAAAGCTACGTCGTCAACGTGGTCGATCTCGCGCACGACGCTCCACGTAGCCCCGCCGTCGCGGCTTCGCCGGAGCGCGGCATCCTTGCCCCCTGCGGCCGATGTGAAGAAGAGATCGCCGGAACGGCCGGGGACTGGACGCAGCTTTGCTGCAAAGCGGCTTTGCGGGGCAATCTCACCTGCATGAAGTCGATTCCAGGTCGCGCCCCCGTCCTCGCTTCGCCAGAGGCCGGCGAGCGCTGCATTGTCGCCCCCTCCGCTGTGGGCGAGATAGAAGACTCCGGGGTGGATCGGGTCCGCCGCGAGGTTCTTGCGCTGCAGGTAGATCATGCCGTGCGATCCGCTCGACGGCAGTGTTTCGCCAGGGAAAGACACGCGGCTCCAGGTCACGCCGCGGTTTCGGGTGTAAAAGGGCGCGCGGTTGTATGAGGGTTCCCAGACGATGTTCGCCGCATCCCCCGACGAGACGGCGATCGAGCCGAACGACATGCGCCATGGGTCGGCGGCGGCGGTCCCCGGCGGCTGGGGCAGGCTTGGAAAGCGCTGCCAGCTGCGTCCGGCGTCGAGGCTGTAGCCGGCCAACACCGCGTCGCCGTCCTGCCAGCAACAGCTGGTGCGGGTATCCGATGCGTTGGTTGCGACGAAGTCGGGATCGGCCGGGGTCAGCGCGAGTTGCTGGGCCGCGATCAGCACCCGCTCCTTCGGGCCGTAGCCTGTCGAGAAAGCGTCGAGATCCGGCTTCACGTGGATGCCGAAATCGAGGAAGGCGAACATCGGCGGGTGTCCCGGTGCCTGTCCGACATCGTTCGAGACAAGCTCCTCGATGCCGCGGGTCTGGCTGCGCCAATCGATGACGGCGGATTCGGGGGGTAGGTCGGCGCGGTAGACACCGGTCCCCGCGCCGACCCACAGACGCTCCGGCACGGTCGGGTCATAGATCACGCGACCCGTGGCGAAGTAGGACTGGTCGGCTACATGTAGCCAAGGCGGGTCGTTGTCGCCCGGGGCTGCCCGGTGATGAAGTTCGGTCCAACGGAGGCCGGTCTCCGACACGAACGCGCGGCCGCCACTGTCGAAGACGAAGACGCGATCCGAGAGGGGGCTGGCGGCGACGGTGCCGAACGGCGCTCTCGGCAGGCGACCGAGGTCCGTGAGATCGCTCCACGCACCGTCCTTATACATCCAGGCGGCCCTCCCTTCGGGATCGGCGCCGATGAAATCCCCGCCGCGGGTGAAGGCGCCTTGCGCCAGGAGGCGGGGTTGGGTCGCCCCGGCTGCGACAAGCGGCTGAAAGGTAGCCCCTGCGTCATTGGAAACGAAAACACCGTTGCCCGGTGACATCGCCCAAATCCGCCCGGTGACCCGGCCATTTTTGTGCTCGAACCAAGTGACGATGCCCGGCGCCTGCTGACCGGGCTCGGCGGGGCGCAGGTCGCCGGCGGCAGGAATCGTGACAACCCGTGTCCAATGTTCACCGCCGTCGATCGAGCGCCAGAGCCCGTCCTCGGGCGTACCGAAAAGGACAAGGTCGGGATCGGAAGGGCTGACCGACAGAAACGGCCCGAAGAGCCGGAAGGGGCTGTTTGGGTCGAAAGCGAGGGAAGAGGGCATGCCGACTCCGGCATCCTCGAAGCGGCGTCCACCATCGCGCGAGCGGAGAATCTGACCCTTGATCGCCATATAGATTTGATCCGGGGAGCCGGGCGCAACGGCGATCTCGAAGACGCCTTCGCTCGCCCCATCCTGCGTAAGAAACATCGCCGGCATGCTCGCGCTGGTGACGAGCTGGGCCCAACGGTCCAGATCCCTGCGCCAGATATAGGCACCATGCACGTCGGTCCGAGCGACCAGTGTCACGCCTTGCCGGTCCATATCGATACCGGTGATGAAACCACCGCCACCGATGGCGACCGGCCGCCAAGCGTAGGCCTCGGTCGCCGATAGGGACCGAACCTCGACCGTGGCGAGCAACGTGAAGCAGAGGCACGTAAGCCTGTGAACACGCGCATGTCGTTGCCAAGCGCGAACGGCTCCAGCGAACATTCCAATCAGAGCAGTTATATCTGTCGCCCTTTGCCGCAATGCAGTATGCAGAAATGGTGGGGGCGGTTTTCACATGATGCAACACAAAACGGGAGCCGGACGGCTATCGACAGGCACGGAGCAGACAAGCGGGGATTTGCTGAAGGTCATGCTCCTGGTGACCCATTCTGCCAACGGAGGGACCCAGGAACTCTTTTCCAATCTGGGAGAGGCCTTTCAGGCCCGGGGACATGAGGTATGCCTCACGGCACTCTACCCGGCCTCGATTGATGACATGATGCAGCCAACCGGCAGCCTCGAATGGTCCCACGTCCAGCCGCGCCGACGCGCGACGAGCCTTATTCCCGCCCTCTCATCCTTCGTTCGGCGCACTGACCCAGATGTCATCCTGACGGCGCTGCCGGCGGCCGGAGTTCTCGCGCCGCTCGCCACGCAGGTCGCGGGCGTCCGGTCGCGGATCGTCGTGACACATCATACCCCTGTCGAGACCTACGCGCCCGCGCTGAACCGATTGGACAGCTTCACGGGGCGCTTGCCGTGCGTTCGGTCGATCGTGAGTGTCTCCGGGGCAGTGAATGCTTCGCTCGCCGGTCGATCGCCCGGCTATCGCGCCAAGACAAGCGTGATCCACAATTCTCTTCCGCCCGCAATCGAGGACCATCTGGCCCTGCTGGCCGAGAGGCGTCGCGCGCGGCCGGAAGGGCGGCGGCTCGCTGCCCTCGGCCGACTGGCGGAGCAGAAGAATTATCCTGTCCTGCTACGCGCGATGGCGCGCATCAACGATGCAATCCTGACGATCGTCGGCTCTGGGCCCGATGAGCAGCCGCTCGAGGCGTTGGCGCAACAGCTCGGCGTGAGGGAACGCGTCGTCTTCGCGGGCAGCAAGAGCCGTTCCGAGGCGCTGGCAATCCTGGCAGACAGTGACGTCTTCGTGCAGCCGAGCCTGTTCGAAGGACATAGCCTCGCCCTGATTGAGGCGGCGAAGCTCGGCGTTCCGCTAATCGTCTCTGACGTTCCGGCGCAGGTCGAGGGCATTACGGCCGATGGCGCGGCTTGCGGTGTCGTGGTCGGCGTGCACGACGATGCCAGCCTTGCCACGGAAATCGAAAAGATGCTCGGCGATGCCGACCACAGACGCGCATGGACCGAGCGCGCCGAAGCCCTCGGCAGGAGCACAACCTTTGCGCGCACTGTTGACTCCTATGAAGCCTTCCTTCGCAGCGCGGCTCAGGCATAGAGAGCCGGCGGTTCCCGTTCGGGGCCAGGATCAATCCCGGCCCCAATCAGTCGATCCAGAAGTCACTAGCTCTCAGCGCGAGGCTAGATGCCAATTCGGCAAGGGCGACGGGAGCTGACGCTCCGCCTGAGCCATCCGCATCGAAGGAGAGGAGCCCACTCTCGGGATCATAAATGACTCGATCGCCTGGGTCCACCACGGGCCCGATCGTGAGTGCGTCGGCCTTGAGTCCGCCCGGGGCGAGCCCGAAGGCACTGCCGTCGAGAACGATGCGATCCGCACCTGGGGCGAAGTCGGTGATCGTATCGGCACAGCCGAAGTCCGGCACAGAGGCGAACACGAACCTATCAGCACCGGAGCCTCCGGTGAGGATGTCGGCCCGCGAACCGCCCGTGAGGATATTGGCCCCCGCGGACCCGATAAGGGTTACCGTAGCCGCAGCCGCCGAGGCATCGACATTCTCGAACTTCAGGACATAGGCACCCTCCGTCATCTGACTTGTCGCGAAGTGGTCGAGCCTGACTTCGGCGCCGTTAAGCAGCACGAGAGTATCCTTGCCGGCGCCACCATCGATCACGTAGTCGGCCGGATCATAGATGATCCTGTCGTCGCCAGCGTCCCCCAGAATTCTGTCGGAGCCGGCGCCACCGTCGATCACGTCGTCCCCGGCGCCACCGTGGATGATGTCCGCTCCCGCGCGAGCGTCGATCCGGTCGCCGTACGCGCTACCCGTTATGGTGTTGGAATAACTGGACCCGACGACCGTCACTGCGGCCGTCGCGGTCGAAGAATCGACATTCTCGAACCGTCGCACATAAACATCCCCAGCCACCTGGCTGGTGGAGAAATGGTCGAGCCGGACCTCGAGGCCCTCGTGCATCACAAGTGTGTCCATCCCTTCGCCGCCGTCGATCAGCTTCTGGGTGGCGTTGTAGTGGATTATGTCGGCACTCCCACCGCCGACGTAGCGAGAGGTCTCGGTCGTGCCGGCGCCCGTCGTGACGATTCTACGATCTTCGACCTCTGCTTCCAACGTGAGGTCACTGATCGTCAGCCTGCCTGCACCCGCAACGATCTCGGCTCCAAGCTCGACTGAAGCGAGATACTCGGAGGGAGCAACGATGCCAAGCTCTACCAGGGTCTCGAGAATCCCGGTGATGGAAATCGACCCCTCCGGCCGATCCTCATCAAACACAACCGCGGTATAGGTCCAGGAGCCGCCCTTGCTCATGTAGATGCTGGCCGAGTCGTCGCCCTCCTGATACTGGCCGACCACAGAACCCGAGGGCACGACGCCGCCCGCGTGGAGCCAGACCATCACTTCGTTGGTGACGCTGTCCGAGCCGCCGTTCGGCTTGTCGGTCAGCCAGATGTCGAACGCGACGTTAAAGCCGCCGGTATTCCCCTCGTAAGAGACATCGTATCTCGCAGTCAGTTCGTCGATCGCGTCTACCCTGAGCGGAAACATTCCGCCCACATCGCTCGGTTTGCCACCGCCGCCCATCGGCGCGGGTCCGAAGATGACCTCCGGGTAGGCGATGATCGTCGGGTGAGCCTCCGTCTTGTGCGGAAAGGACCACGTAAAGGAGACCCCCGAAGTCAGATCAAGCGGGTCGAAGACGCTGTCGATAAGGTAGTCCGTTTCATAAACAAGCGGCCCAGGATTCCAGACATTGTTGAGAACGTACCAGCCGAACGCCGTGTATGCATTTCCGGGACCACTCAAGCCCTGTTGGCCTGGCAAAAGCGCCGGAAGCGGCCCGTTAAATCCGAAGTCGTAAGCGTCAAGATCCGCCAGATCGACGTCTCGCAGGACGAGACTCTCGCCATTGGCAAAGTTGAGCGTAAGGTCGTCGCCAGTCTGGTGTGCGATCCGCTTTACCGCCTCGAACCCGTCGATCCCGTAGCCGCGGAGTTCGACGGTGTCGCTTCCCGGTGTGAAGTTCTCGATCAAGTCGGAGCCGTTGCCGGCCTGGACCCGGAGAATGTCCGCTCCTTGGCCCGCAACGAGAACATCATCGCCCGCGAGGCCATCAAGCGTGGCGCCAACCTTTCCAGCGACAAGAATGTTTGCGAGGGCGTTTCCAAGACCGCTCGTCGAGCCATGGCCGCTCAGAACCAAATTCTCTACGAAAGTCGGTAGCGCAGTAACTCCCCAGATGCGTGAATCGAGCGTATCGTTTCCAGCGTTTGCCTCTTCGACGATTTTAGTCGTCGTGACCCAAACAACATAGGTGTCGTCACCCGTTCTTCCGATCAGGGTGTCATTCCCGGCACCATAAAATCCGTTTCGTTTTGAATCTCCATAGATTACACCACCGCCTCCATTCCATGTCTGCGGCGGATCCGAAATAATTAATTTCTGTCCTTTGATATTTAAGTACATGTTGCATCCCAAGTTTTAACCAGTGTACATATAAATTACTTATTTATTAAAATTCTGCTTTGTTTATAATTGTTATTATATTATTATTTAATTAGTATATTATATTTATTATTATAAAATTAAACGAATGCCTTATACCAGCGGGCGTAGCTTCTGACTCACGTGGGGATTCCCATGAGCGCGTTGTCGTGATCCACCACGGAGAACGAGCGGGGGTTTTCCATGGCGGCGGCAATCGGGCTTCGGGATGACCTGAGCGGCGACGATCTGCGCCGGCTGGCGCGGGACAGTCGGGACGCAAAGCAGGTGCGTCGGCTGCCGGCACTGGCGGTGATCGCGGAGGGCGGGACGCGGACCGAGGCAGCGCGGATCGGCGGTGTCGGGCTGCAGATCATCCGGGACCGGGTGCTGCGCTTCAACGCGGAAGGTCCTGCCGGGTTGATCGACCGCAAGGCGCCGGGCAAGGCGCCGACGCTGACGGCGGTGCAGCGGGCGGCGCTGGCGCGGGTGGTGGAGGCCGGTCCGGAGCCCTGGCGCGACGGGGTGGTGCGCTGGCGGCGGATCGACCTCGCGCAGTGGCTCTGGGAGGCGTTCCGGGTGTCGGTCAGCGAGGCGACGGTAGGCCGGGAGCTGCGGGCGCTCGGCCTTCCGCAAGCTCTCGGCGCGGCCGCGGCACCACGCCCAGGACCCGGAGGCGGCGGAGGCTTTCAAAAAAGTCTCCCGGAGCGCGTGGCGGAGGTCCGTGCCACGCATCCCGGCAAGCGCATAGAGCTCTGGTTTCAGGACGAAGCGCGGATCGGGCAGAAGAACAAGCTCGCCCGCAGGTGGGCGCGGCGCGGGACCCGGCCGCGGGCGCCGCACGACCAGCGCACCGCCTGCCGCATGCGAACAGCGTGGGGCTCATCGCCGAGCGGCTTGCGAGTTCCGAGCGCAGTCCTGCCCGGCTGCTCGTCTCGGCTTTGCGGATGCGTCCCGACCGCCTCATTCTCGGCGAGATGCGGGGTGATAAGGCGCTGGCATTCCTCGAAGCGATCAACACCGGCCATCCAGGCTCGATCAGCACCATTCACGCCGACAGTCCAGTTCTCGCGCTGGAGCGGCTGGCGCTGATGGTGATGCGCAGCGGCACCGGCCAGTCGCGCCAGGAGGTTCTCGACTACGCCACCCGCAGCATCGACCTCATTGTCCAGGTCGGCCGAAAGGGCAGCCGGCGCGGCGTGCTGGAGGTCTATCTGCCGGCGTTGGAGCAAAACAGAGCGGGCTGACGACGCGTATGGCAAGTGCAGGTGAGCACTTCAATGCCTTATGTCGGGGCAGCCGTAAGCGGAGATGGGGTGGATGCCGCTCTCACCCTGACGGCATCGCGATGTGCCATACTCGTGGTGTTGAAGCACAAGCTGAAGGAGACGGCATCCATGGAAGAAGTTAGCATCATCGGGGTCGATCTGGCAAAGAACGTGTTCCAGCTGCACGGGGCGACAGCGGACGGGGCGGTCGTTTTCCGCAAGAAGCTGTCGCGACTGCAGTTTGCGCAGTTCATGGCGAACCATCCCGCATGCGACGTGGCGATGGAGGCTTGCCCAAGCGCCCATCACTGGGCACGGGATCTGACCGCCTACGGGCACCGTGTCCGGCTGATCGCACCCCATTACGTCAAGCCGTTCATCAAGCGCCAAAAGAACGACGCCGCCGACGCAGAAGCAATCGCTGAGGCGGCGACGCGTCCGACCATGCGGTTTGTCGAACCCAAGACCGAAGGCCAGCAGGCTCGGGCGGTGGCGTTTCGCGCTCGCGAACAGATCGTGAAGCAGCGGACAGAGGCTATCAACGCGCTGCGCGCGCATCTTTATGAATTCGGGCACGTCGCGCCGGAAGGGGTCGGATACATCCCGCGGTTGGCGAAGGTTGTCGATGATCCGGGTTCGGGCCTGCCTGACTTGGCGCGAGACATCTGCCGCATGGTTCTGGAACAGATCGACCTGTTGTCGTCCCGCCTCGCGGCAGTTACGGCAAAGCTCGCCGCCGCGTCCAGGGCGGCCTCCATGCCCCGGCAGTTGCAGACCATGCCGGGCGTCGGGCCGATCGGGGCACTCGCGATCGAGACCTTCGCGCCGCCGATGGACCAGTTCCGGCGTGGTCGCGATTTCGCCGCCTGGCTCGGCTTGGTGCCACGGCAGCATTCCTCGGGCGGCAAGCAGAGGCTGGGGAAAACATCGAAGATGGGCCAGCGGGACATCCGGCGACTGCTTGTCACCGGCGCTATGGCGGTGGTCCGCTGGGCCCTGCGCCGTGGCGCACCGCAAAACCCCTGGCTTGAGCGCATGCTTGAACGCAAGCCGCCGATGGTTGCGGCCTTTGCACTGGCCAACAAGATGGCGCGCAGGATCTGGGCGATGCTCACGCGCGGTGAAG
>ERZ500977.93-NODE-93-length-17289-cov-7.631078_pt1 | contig 17289 bp, 14 predicted proteins | sample MGYA00248863_ERZ500977 | MGnify/ENA primary metagenome ERZ500977 (study PRJEB25958, sample SAMN03398581) | human skin metagenome | study: EMG produced TPA metagenomics assembly of the Human Skin Microbiome Metagenome (human skin metagenome) data set.
GGATTGTCGATGAAGTTGCGCCAGAGCGGCGCCTCGACAAAGGCATCCGGCGGGAAGACCTGCCCCGCCATCAGCGGCCATTCCGGGAAGCCGCGGCCGGCGTCGATCCCGGCCACCAGCGCCCCGAGCAGGATCTGCACGAAGGCCACCCCGACCAGGAGATTGCCCCAGGTCAGCATCACGGCACTGCGCTGGCGGCGTGCCTGCAAGAGCTCGGCATCGGTCCGGCTCAGGCTCAGCACATACCAGGCGATCAGGCCGAGGATCGTGAAGGCAATGCCGAGATGGATGGCAAGGCGCACCGAGGCGACCGAGACCATGCCCGCCTCAAGCCCCGAGGCGACCATCCACCAGCCCACCGCTCCCTGAAGCCCACCAAGGAGCCCAAGGCCGAGGAGCCGCGGCGTCCAGCCCGGCGGGATGCGCCGGCGGGCGAGGAAGACGACGAAGCCCACCGCCCAGACGAGACCGATCAGCCGGCCGAGCTGGCGATGGCCCCATTCCCACCAGTAGATCGACTTGAAGGCGTCGAGCGTCATGTCGGGGTTCAGCGCCGCCGCCTGCGGCGTCGCCTTGTATTTGGCGAATTCCGCCTCCCAGCCGGCCGCATCGAGCGGCGGCAGGGCGCCGGTCACCGGCTTCCATTCGGTGATGGAGAGACCGGAGTCGGTCAGGCGCGTCAGCCCTCCGACGAGGATCATCACGACGACGAGCAGGAAGATCAGCTTCAGCCAGAGCGCGATGCCGCGGCGGTCCTGGGGGGGGCGCCGGGGGGCGGCGACCGGCGCGGTGACGGCCTCCGGGCCCGACACCTCCTCGAAGATGCTGCGGGGCTTGGCTTGCTTCGGCTTGCTCATCGGATCGCCTCTCCGGGGCCCGGGCCGACGACGGCGCGGGCGTCAGGGGCGATGTATGCGGCGGGCCCCCGCCGGGCAAGCACGGATGCGGCCGCGGCCGGTTTACTCCCTCCTAACCATGGCGGGCCTATCCCCGGAGACAGCGGGCCGATCCGGCCCGCGCCAGATGGAGAGCGCCCCCCGTGACCCTGCCCGTCAGCGAAGCCGATCTCGTCGTCGTTGGTGCCGGCTTCTACGGGGCCACCATCGCCAATCTCGCCGCCGAGCGGCTCGGGCTGCGCGTCGCGGTGATCGACCGGCGCCGCCACATCGGCGGCAACGCCTTCAGCGAGACCGACCCCGCGACGGGCGTCGAGATCCACCGCTACGGGCCCCATCTCTTCCATACCTCGAATGTCACGGTCTGGAATTACGTGAAGCGCTTCACCGACTTCACGCCCTACCGGCATGTCGTCTACTCGCGGCACAAGGGGCAGGTCTACAGCCTGCCCTTCAACCTCGCGACCATCTGCCAGTTCTTCGGACGGGCGATGTCGCCCGCCGAGGCAGAGGCGCTCATCCGCTCCCAGGCGGCCGAGGTCGATGCCCGCGCCCCGCAGAATCTCGAGGACAAGGCGATCTCGATGATCGGCCGGCCGCTCTACGAGGCCTTCGTGCGCGACTATACGGTCAAGCAGTGGCAGACGGACCCCCGCCTGCTGCCGGCGGCGACCATCACCCGGATCCCCGTGCGCTACAATTTCGACAACCGCTATTTCAACGACACCCACGAGGGCCTGCCGGCCGAGGGCTATACCCGCATCTTCGAACGGATGCTCGGCCATCCCCGGATCGGCGTGCATCTGGAGACCGACTTCGAGAGCCTGCGCGGCAGCCTCGGCGCGGTGCCGCTGGTCTATACCGGCCCGATCGACGCCTTCTTCGACCATGCCGAGGGCCGGCTCGGCTGGCGCACGATCGACTTCGAGTGGCGCCACCACGATGTCGGCGACTTCCAGGGGACGCCGGTGATGAACTATGCCGATGCCGAGGTGCCCCATACCCGCTCGGTCGAGTACCGCCACCTGCACACCGGGCGCGACATCGACCCCGAGCGGACGATCGTCGCCTGGGAGAGCGCGCGCTTCGCCAGGGCCGGGGACGAGCCCTATTACCCGATCGACACGCCCGAGGACGCCGCGCGCTATCGCCGCTATGCCGCCCGGGCCGCCGCGCTGCCGGGCGTGCATTTCGGCGGGCGGCTCGGCAGCTATCGCTATCTCGACATGCACCAGGCGATCGGGGCCGCGCTCAAGGCCTTCGAGCGCGAGATCGCCCCGCGCTTCCGCGCCCGGGCGGCGTGAGGGCGCGATGCAGGCCGTCACCTATGTCGCCGTCCACAAGCCCGGGCTCTTCGCCACCAGTCCGGGCTATCAGCCGATCCATGTCGGCCGGGCGCTCGCCACGCAGGATCTCGGCCTGCCGGGCGACGACACCGGCAATCACATCTCGGCGCTGAACCCGAATTTCTGCGAACTGACGCTGCTCTACTGGATGTGGAAGAACGCCACCGCGGACGTGGTCGGCCTTGCCCATTACCGGCGCTACTTCGGCCCGCGCGACCGCGCGGTGGACCTCGGCGGCCAGCAGATCGCGGCGGGCGACGACTTCGGCGAAATCGGCGTGACGCATGACATGATCGTCGGCCAGCCCGTCCGCTTCGCCCTGCAGCCGATGGGCCTGCCGGTCTCGAACGAACAGATCTATGCGGCCACCTCGATCAGCCTCGACCTGCCGGTCCTGCGCGAGGTGGTGAAGGAACGCGCCTCCGACTATCTCGACTATTTCGACTTCGTGATGCGCGACAGCTCCTGCTCGATCTGCAACATGATGATCGGGCGCAAGGCGGTCGTCGACGACTATGCCGCCTGGCTCTTCAACCTGCTGTTCCCGCTGGAGCGGCGCATCCGCTACCAGATCTACGACGACTATCAGAAGCGCGTCTTCGGTTTCCTGTCCGAACGCCTGATGACCGTCTGGGTGGCAAAGAACCGCACCCGCTACACGATCGGCTACCGCCCGATCCTGCAGGTGGAATAGGTCACTTCCGCCCCGGCACCTTCACGGCGAGGGCGCGGACGATGCCGTGGATCACGCGGATGTCGGCCGTGGTGAGCGGGGCGCGGCGGATGAGGTTGTCGAGGTTCGCGATCATGCTCGGCCGCTTGTGGGGCGGGAAGAAGAAGCCGACCGTGTCGAGGCGGGCGACCAGATGGTCGATCAGGCGGTCACGCTCGATGCCCGTCGCATGGCGCGAGCCGGCGAGATGCCAGTCGCCGGCCGGGGCCGCAGCCGCCCCGGACATCCCGGCCCGCATCCATTCATAGGCGAGCAGCAGCACCGCCTGCCCGAGGTTCAGCGAGGCGAAGGCCGGGTTGACCGGCACCGAGATGACGGCATTGGCGCGGATCACGTCGGCATTCTCCAGCCCGGCCCGCTCCGGCCCGAAGAGAAGGCCGACGCGGGTTCCCCTGGCGATGAGCGCCCGCGCCTCGGCCATGGCCCGTTCGGGCGTCATCACGAGCTTGGTCAGCGCCCGGTCCCGCGCGGTGGTGGCGAAGACGACGCCGAGATCGGCGCAGGCCGCCGCGGTGCTGTCCATCACCTCGACCCCGGCGAGGACCGGGGCGGCGCCGCTGGCCGTGGCCTCGGCCTTCGGGTTCGGCCAGCCGTCGCGCGGGGCGACGAGGCGCAGGCGATCGAGCCCGAAATTCCACATGGCCCGGGCAGCCGCGCCGATATTCTCGCCCATCTGCGGCGCGACGAGGATGAAGACCGGCCCCTCGGCCGCCGGCGTCGTCTTCTGGTGATCCGTCCCCGCCATGTCCTGCTCCCGGTGAGCTGCCGCCGCAGCCTGTTAGGGGCTGCGGCGGCAGGGGACAAGCGGCACGGGGATACCGCCGGTCAGAAGCGGGCGCGCAGCGCGAGTTCCGCGCCGATGCCGTCTCCATAGACCACCGTGTTGTAGAAGCCGGTGGTGCGATAGTATTTCTTGTCGAAGAGGTTCGTCACGTTCAGGCTGAGGTCCACGCCCTCGCGGATCTCGTATTTCGCCGAGGCGTCGAAGATCGCATAGGCCTCCTGCGGCACGCTCGGCAGGCCGCCTTCCCAGGTCATGCTCTCGGTCCGGCTCTGCCAGCGCACGGCGCCACCCACGGTCAGGCGGTCGTCGAGCACACCAGGGATCCGGTAGTCGGTGGCGAGCTTCAGGGTGTTGCGCGGCTGGTCGGTCTGCACCTCGGCGTCGTCGTCATCGCGCGCGATGCGATAGGTATAGCCGCCCGAGACGTTCCAGCGGTCCGACAGCGCCCCGGCCAGTTCCAGCTCGAAGCCCCGGGTGGTGACGCCGTCGATCGATTCGTAGATGCTGCGATTCGCGACCGCGTCGAAATAGAGATAGTTCGCCACGTCCTTCTGGTCGGTCTGGAAGACCGCCGCCGAGGCATAGAGCGCCCCGTCGAAGAAGCCGGCCTTCACCCCGAGCTCGTAGTTGTAGCCGTAGGTCGGATCGAGATAGTCGCCGTTCACATCCTGGAAGAGCTGCGGCTTGTAGATGCTGGTGGCGCTGGCATAGGCCGTGAAGGTGTCGTTGATGTCATAGGTGGCCCCCAGATAGGGCGTCACGATGTTGCGGTAGGTGTATTCGAACCGCTCCGCGCCCGTCTCCTCGGCCCAGCCGTCCCAGTAGTTCAGCCGCGCGCCGCCGATGAGGGTCAGGGCATCGGTCGCATGGACCTGGACGGTGCCGTAGAGCCCGACCTGGGTGGTCTCGGTCTCCCAGGTCCGGGTCGCGTCATCGGCGAAGTCCGGCTCGGGATAGCTCTGGTCCCAGTCGAAGATGTCGCCAACCGGGGCGAGCGTGGCGGTATCGACGTCATAGCCGTCATATTTCGACCTGCCGAACGAGCCGAAGGCCCCGACGACGAACTGGTGCACGCGCCCGAGAGCCTCGAAATCGCCGTTCAGCGCGCCGCTCAGCGACTCCTGCCGGTAGCCGCCGTCATACTTGGCCGCCGAGGGCGCCATCCCGAGGCCGGTCACGGCGTCGGGCGTGCCGGAGATCCAGGCAAGCTGCGAGGCGAAGTCGTTGGTGATGTGGGTAGCGGTGACCCGGCCGGTCCAGCCGTTGTCGAAGACATGCTCCAGCGCGGCGAAGGCTTCGGTGCGCCGGGTGTCGATGTAGGTCCAGTCGGCCCCGAGGCTCGAGCCCCGGTCCCAGTCGATCAGCGCGCCGGTGCTGTCCCAGGGCGGCAGGCCGCCCCAGGTCACGTTGCTGGCGTCGGTCTTCTGGTGGCTGAGGCCGAAATTGGCGCGCGTCGAGTCGGTCAGGTCCATCTCCAGGGCGCCGAAGCCGATGTACTTGTCCTTGCCATAGCCATCGAGCCAGCCCTCGCGGCTGTCGGCCGCGCCGAGGATGCGGCCCCGGATCGTGCCGCTCTCGTTGAGCGGGCCGGCAATGTCGAGTTCGGTCCGGGCGCCCTTCGGATAGGCGAGGCTGAAGGCGGCCTCGCGGCGCAGCGTCTCGGTGGGGCGCTTGCGGATGAAGTTGATCGAGGCACCCGGCTGACCCGCGCCGGTCATGAGGCCGGTGGCGCCGCGGACGATCTCCACGTGATCGTAGAGCACCATGTCGATGTTGTTGTCGCCGAACTGCCAGACGCCATCCCGCGGGATCGGGACGCCGTCGAACATGTAGCTGTCGATCTCGAAACCGCGCGAATAGAAGTTGATGCGCTCGCTTTCATAGGCCTGCACGGTAATGCCCGGCGTCATGTCCATCACCTCCGTCACTGTGGTGATGTCCCGGTCCTTCATCTGCTGGTCGGTGACGACGCTCGTCGACTGCGGCGTTTCCTTCTGGCTGAGGACGAGCCCCGTCGCCGAGCGCATCCACTCGGTCGTCCAGGACTGCGTGTCCTCGGTCGTGGTGCCGGGAGCGGCCGTCACGGTGATGGTGTCGAGGAGCACTTCGCCGTCCTGGGCCAGTGCGGCCGGGGGCAGGACGCCCGATCCCGCTGCCGTCCCGATCAGCAGCGCCGCCCGCAGGCACAGCCGGTTGGCCAGCACGTTCGTGCCAGAAGCCATGAGTCCACCCCCAAATGCGAAGATCCGGTGGCTGGCGTCTGGCTGGCTGACGCCTGCCCGCTAGCATCCCCTTTCGCAAAGATCCAGAGGCCAGAGTCTGCGCCGGCACCCCCCCAGGCGCCCCTCCGGGTGGCATGTCCGGGCAGGGCTGCACAGAAAACATACAGCATACAAATGTATGCAGTGCCCTTTCCCTTTGCGCGCTTGTCCTCTATAGCGGCAGCGCCTAGACCAACGTGGCCAAGCTGTGAGGGGCGTTCTGCACATGTCGAAGATCAAGGTTGCGAATCCGGTCGTCGAGCTCGACGGCGACGAGATGACCCGGATTATCTGGGACTTCATCAAGCAGAAGCTGATCCTGCCCTATCTCGACATCGACCTGCATTATTATGACCTCGGGATCGAGGAGCGGGACCGGACCGACGACCAGATCACGATCGATTCCGCCAACGCGATCCTGAAATACGGCGTCGGCGTGAAATGCGCGACGATCACCCCCGACGAACAGCGGGTCGAGGAATTCAACCTCAAGCAGATGTGGAAGTCGCCGAACGGCACGATCCGCAACATCCTCGGCGGCACGATCTTCCGCCAGCCGATCATCTGCAAGAACGTGCCGCGTCTCGTTCCCGGCTGGACCAAGCCGATCGTCGTCGGCCGCCACGCCTTCGGCGACCAGTACCGCGCCACCGACTTCCGCTTCCCCGGCAAGGGCAAGCTGACGCTGACCTTCGTCGGCGAGGACGGCACGAAGATCGAGAAGGACGTCTACGAGGCGCCCTCCGCCGGCGTGGTCATGGGGATGTACAACCTCGACGACTCGATCCGCGACTTCGCCCGCGCCTCGCTGAACTACGGGCTGAACCTCGGCTGGCCGGTCTATCTCTCGACCAAGAACACGATCCTCAAGGCCTATGACGGCCGGTTCAAGGACCTGTTCCAGGAGGTCTACGAGACCGAGTTCAAGGACGCCTTCAAGGACAAGGGCATCACCTACGAGCATCGCCTGATCGACGACATGGTGGCCTCGGCGCTCAAGTGGTCGGGCGGCTATGTCTGGGCCTGCAAGAACTACGACGGCGACGTGCAGTCCGACACCGTGGCGCAGGGCTTCGGCTCGCTCGGGCTGATGACGAGCGTGCTGATGACGCCGGACGGCAAGACGGTGGAGGCGGAAGCCGCCCACGGCACCGTCACCCGCCATTACCGCCAGCACCAGCAGGGCAAGGAGACCTCCACCAACTCCGTCGCCTCGATCTATGCCTGGACCGGCGGCCTGAAGCACCGGGCCAAGCTCGACGACAACGCCGAACTGAAGCGCTTCGCGGAAACGCTGGAAAAGGTCGTGGTCGACACCGTCGAATCGGGCTTCATGACCAAGGACCTCGCGCTCCTCGTCGGCCCGGACCAGAAGTGGCTCACCACCACCGGCTGGCTCGAGAAGGTGGACGAGAACCTCCAGAAGGCGCTGGGCTGACCGATGGCCGCGCCGGACAGGGACACCTCCCTCGTCCGGCGCCACTCGCCGCTCGACGACGGCCAGGGCCTCTTCATCGGCACGGTGATGGTGGCCTTCGGCCTCGGGCTTCTGCAGCATCTCGGCCTCGTCACCGGACAGATCGCCGGCCTCGCGCTGCTCGTCTCCACCTGGACGGGCCTCCAGTTCGGCCCGGTCTTCTTCGCGCTCAACCTGCCCTTCTACTGGCTGGCGATCCGCCGCCTCGGCTGGCGCTTCACCCTCAAGACCTTCGCCTGCGTCGTGGTCCTCACCCTGCTCAGCATGGTGCGGCCGCAACTCATCAGCTTCGGCCCCGTCGCCCCGGCCGCAGGGGCGGTGCTGGCCGGGATCGCTTCCGGGCTCGGGCTTCTCGCGGTCTTCCGCCACGGGGCGAGCCTCGGCGGGATCGGCGTCGTCGCGTTCTACCTGCAGGACCGTTTCGGCTGGCGCGCCGGCTGGACCCAGCTTGCCGTCGATGCGGTGGTCTTCACCCTCGCCTTCTTCACCCTGCCGGCGACGGCGGTCGCCTGGTCGCTGCTCGGTGCGGTGACGATGAACCTCGTCATCGCCATCAACCATCGCCGCGACTGGTATGTGGCGATGTGACGCGGCTTGCCGCCTGCGCCCGGCGGCACTAGCCTCTCGCCGACCGCCTTGCCCCAGCCCCGGACGCTGCCCGTGCCCACCGATCCCGTCGCCCTCGCCGCCGCCCTGATCCGCTGCCCCTCGGTCACGCCGGTCGAGGCGGGGGCGCTCACCCTCGCCGCCGGCTGGCTGGAAGCGGCGGGGTTCCGCGTGACCCGCACCGACCGGGGCGGCGTGCCGAACCTCTTCGCGCGCTGGGGCAGCCGCGGCCCGGTGCTCGGCTTCAACGGGCATACCGATGTCGTGCCACCAGGCGATTTCACCCGCTGGCGGCACGATCCCTTCGGGGCCGTGGAGGAGGACGGCGTCCTGCACGGGCGGGGCGCGTCGGACATGAAATCCGGGGTCGCGGCCTTCGTCGCCGCTGCGATCGACCATGTCCGGGCGGCGCCCCCCGACCACCCCGGCAGCCTCGTTATCACCCTGACCGGGGACGAGGAGGGGGCGGGCGTCGATGGCACGCGGGCAATCCTCGACTGGATGGACACGGCCGGCGAGCGGATCGACCATTGCATCGTCGGCGAGCCGACCAGCGCCGAAGCCCTTGGCGACATGGTCAAGATCGGCCGGCGCGGGTCACTGACCCTGCGGATCACCGCCTATGGCGTGCAGGGCCATACCGCCTATCCCGAACGGGCGCGCAATCCCCTGCATGCGCTCGTGCGCCTGCTCGACCGGCTGGCCAGCCACGAGCTCGACCGGGGCACCGACCATTTCGACCCGTCGACGCTTGCCATCGCCACGATCGACACCGGCAATCCCGCCAACAACGTCATCCCCGCCGAGGCCCGGGCCACGCTCAACATCCGCTTCAACGATGCCCATTCCGGGCAGAGCCTGATCGACTGGGTCGATGCCGAGGCGGATGCGGCCGCGGCGGAATTCGGCGTCGGGTTCTCGGTCCGGTCCAGCCTGTCCGGCAGCAGCTTCGTCACCGCGCCCGGCCCCTTCTCGGACCTCATTTCGGCGGCGATCGAGGCCGAGACCGGGCAGAAGCCGGTGCTCTCCACCACCGGCGGCACCTCGGATGCGCGGTTCATCAAGGACCACTGCCCGGTGGTGGAGGTGGGCCTCGCCGGCCCGACCATGCACCAGACCGACGAACGGGTGGAGATCGCCCAGATCCACGGCCTGAAGGCGATCTACGGCCGGATCATCGCCAGCTATTTCGCGACACCCCCGGGCTAGCCCGGCCCGCCCGGGCCGGGGCGGGGCGGGCGTCAGGTGTTGAAGAGGAAGTGCAGCACGTCGCCGTCCTGCACGCGGTAGCCCTTGCCCTCCGACCGCATCCGCCCCGCCTCCTTGGCCCCCTGCTCGCCGCCGAGAGTGATGAAATCGTCGTAGGCGATGGTCTCGGCCCGGATGAAGCCCTTCTCGAAATCGCCATGGATCACGCCGGCGGCCTGCGGGGCCGGGGTGCCCTCGGCGATCGTCCAGGCCCGTGCCTCCTTCGGGCCCACGGTGAAATAGGTGGAAAGGCCGAGCAGCCGGTAGCCGGCGGCGATCAGCCGGTCGAGGCCGGTCTCGTGGAGGCCCAGCGCCTCGAGGAACTCGGCCCGCTCGGCCGCCTCGAGCTGGGCGATCTCCTCCTCGATCGCGGCCGAGATCACCACCGCCGCCGCGCCTTCGCGGGCCGCCATCTCGGCGATCCGGGCGGAAAAGGCATTCCCCTCCGCCGCCGAGCCCTCGTCGACATTGCAGACATAGAGCACCGGCTTCGCGGTCAGGAGCTGCAGCAGCCGCCAGGTCCGCGCGTCGTCGGGCGACACCTCGAGGCTCCGCGCGGGGCGCCCCGCCTCCAGCGCCGCGCGCGCCGCCTCAAGCAGCCGGGCCTGGTCGGCCGCCTCCTTGTCGCCGCCCTTCAGCTTGCGCTGGAGCCCGGCCAGCCGGCGCTCGACGCTCTCCAGATCGGCCAGCATCAGCTCGGTCTCGATCGTCTCCGCGTCGGCCACCGGGTCGACCCGCCCGTCGACATGGGTGATGTCACCATCCTCGAAGCAGCGCACCACATGGGCCACCGCATCGCATTCGCGGATGTTGGCCAGGAACTGGTTGCCCAGCCCCTCGCCCTTCGCGGCGCCCTTCACAAGCCCGGCGATGTCGACGAAGGTCATCCGGGTCGGGATGATCGCCTTCGACTTCGCAACCGCGGCCAGCCGGTCGAGCCGCGGGTCGGGCACGTCGACCTCGCCCACGTTGGGCTCGATGGTGCAGAAGGGGTAATTCGCCGCCTGCGCCGCTGCCGTCCGGGTCAGGGCGTTGAAGAGCGTGGACTTGCCCACGTTCGGCAACCCGACGATCCCCACCTTGAAACCCATGTCCGCTGCCTCCGCTTGCGTATGCGCGCGGCATCTAGGCCCCCGGCCCGGGAGGGGTCAAGCCGCGCTTGGCGCGCCGGCCGGATCCGGGGCCATGCGACAGGCGCTCAGCCCTCCTCCAGCGCAAGCCGCCGCGCCAGCGCCGCAACCAGATCGGTGCGGGTGACGATGCCGACGATCATCTCGGCGCGCAGCACGGGCACCGCATCGACCGTACCCTCGGCCAGCAGCGGCAGCAGGTCGCCCACCGGCGTGCCGAGGCTGACGGCGGGAAGGTCGGTCGTCATCAGCGCCTCGGCCGGCACCGCGGCGTCGCCGCCACGGATCAGGTGGATCTGGAAGATCACCCCGCGATACTCGCCGTCGCGCGTCACCACCGGCAGCGAGGTGAAGCCCCAGTCGACGAAGAGCGCCGCCACCTCGGCGCGCGGCGTGTCGGGCAGCACCGTGACGAGATCACGCGACATGATGCCGGCGACCGTCAGGCCCTGCAGGCGCTGCGCCGCCGCCCGCTGCTCGGCCCCCGCGATCAGCCGGGCCAGGTCCTCGACGCCGACATTGGCCGACTGCCGGAACTCGTCGAGGAGCGCGCGCAGGTCCCCCGCCCCGAGGCCGAGGCGCTCGGAGGGCGGGCGATCGGCGGTGCGGTGGGGGTTCGCATCCGCCGGCTGGCGGAACGGATAGCGCCGCCCGGTCGCCCGGGCATAGGCCACGGCGATCAGCACCAGCGCCGCGGTGCCCACCGCCACCGGCGCCAGAGCGAAGCGGAAGCCCACCGCATCGATCGCCCCGGGGTTCAGCGCAACGGTCAGCGCCACCGCCCCGCCCGGCGGATGCAGCGCCCGCGCCAGGGCCATGGCGAGGATGGCGAGCCCGCAGGCGAGCGCCGCCGCCAGCGCCGGAACCGGCACCACCCGGACCACCGCCACGGCGACCAGCGCCGAGACCGTGTTGCCCACCACCGCCGACCAGGGCTGCGCCAGCGGGCTGTTCGGCACCGCGAAGATCAGGACTGCGGTCGCCCCGAAGGGCGCGATCATCGCCAGCGCCAGCCGCAGATCGGCATGGGGCGCCAGAAGCACCGCGGCCAGCGCCAGCCCCACGGCCCCCCCGCCCGCGGCGCGCAGCCCGTCCGCCAGCGCGACAGGCCCCATCGCCGGGCCGAAGGCCTGCAGCAGCCGCGCCCGGAACCCTGTCCCGGGCATGACGCCGATCCTACTCGGGGACGATCCGCACGGCGCCACGGGCGGCGCTCGTCGCGAAGGCCGCATAGGCCCGGAGCGCCGTCGTCACCCGGCGCTTGCGCGGCTCTGCCGGCTTCCACCCCGCCTCCTCCTGCGCCCGCCGGCGATGCGCGAGCTCGGCCTCATCCACCGCGAGGTGGATGGTGCGGTTCGGGATGTCGATCTCGATCCGGTCGCCCTCGCGCACGAGGCCGATCGCGCCGCCCTCCGCCGCTTCCGGCGAGACATGCCCGATCGAGAGGCCCGAGCTCCCGCCCGAGAAACGGCCGTCCGTGACCAGCGCGCAGGCCTTCCCGAGGCCCTTCGACTTCAGGTAGCTGGTCGGATAGAGCATCTCCTGCATCCCCGGCCCGCCCCGCGGCCCCTCGTAGCGGATGAGCACGACGTCGCCGGGCTCGATCTTGTTGGTCAGGATCGCCTGCACCGAGGCATCCTGGCTCTCGAACACCCGCGCCCGGCCGGTGAACTTCAGGATCGACTCGTCCACGCCCGCGGTCTTCACGATGCAGCCGTCCTCGGCGATGTTGCCGTAGAGCACCGCGAGCCCCCCGTCCCGGGAGAAGGGATGGGTCGCCGCGCGGATCACGCCGCCCTCGCGGTCGAGGTCGAGGGCCTTCCAGCGCCGCTCCTGGCTGAAGGCAACCTGCGTCGGCACGCCGCCCGGGGCGGCCAGGAAGAAATCCCGCACCTTTTCGGACTTGCTGCGCACGATGTCCCACTGGTCGAGCGCCTCCCCGAGCGTCGGCGCATGGACCGTCGGCAGGCTCGCGTCGAGGAGCCCGGCGCGGTCGAGTTCGCCGAGGATCCCCATGATCCCGCCCGCCCGGTGGACATCCTCCATGTGGACGTCCGACTTCGCCGGCGCGACCTTGCAGAGGACCGGCACCCGGCGGCTCAGCCGGTCGATGTCGTCCATGGTGAAGTCGCACTCCGCCTCATGCGCGGCGGCGAGGATGTGGAGCACGGTGTTGGTCGACCCCCCCATGGCAATGTCGAGGGTCATCGCATTCTCGAAGGCGCCCTTCGAGGCGATCGTGCGGGGCAGAATCCGCGCGTCGTCCTGCTCGTAGTAGCGCCGGGCGAGGTCCACCACCAGATGCCCGGCCTCGACGAACAGCCGCTTGCGGTCGGCATGGGTCGCGAGGGTCGAGCCGTTGCCGGGCAGCGACAGCCCCAGCGCCTCGGTCAGGCAGTTCATCGAATTCGCGGTGAACATCCCCGAGCAGGAGCCGCAGGTCGGGCAGGCCGAGCGTTCGATCACCGCCACGTCCGCGTCGCTCACCCTGTCGTCGGCCGCGGCGACCATCGCGTCGACGAGGTCGAGCGCCACGTCCTTGCCGCCGAGCAGCACCTTGCCCGCCTCCATCGGCCCGCCCGAGACGAAGACCGTGGGGATGTTGAGCCGGAGCGAGGCCATCAGCATGCCGGGCGTGATCTTGTCGCAGTTCGAGATGCAGACCATCGCGTCGGCGCAATGCGCGTTCACCATGTACTCGACGCTGTCGGCGATCACCTCGCGCGAGGGCAGGCTGTAGAGCATGCCGTCATGGCCCATCGCGATGCCGTCATCGACGGCGATGGTGTTGAACTCCTTGGCGACGCCGCCGGCCGCCTCGATCTCGCGCGCGACGAGCTGGCCCAGGTCCTTCAGATGCACATGTCCCGGCACGAACTGGGTGAAGGAATTGACCACGGCGATGATCGGCTTGCCGAAATCGCTGTCCTTCATGCCGGTGGCGCGCCAGAGACCGCGCGCGCCGGCCATGTTGCGTCCGTGGGTGGTGGTTCGCGAGCGGTAGGCGGGCATGGCTGTCACCTGAGAACGGAGAGGGCGCCGGTTTAGTCCCGCACAGGGGAAATGTCGAATCCTCTGCACGCCCGCCGCCGACTTCCGTCTTGCATCCTCCCCCGGCCGCCGGGCACTCTCCGCAAAAATCATATCAGGGGGAGGACCCGCATGAAGACCGTCAGGGGACCGGGGCTGTTTCTCGCCCAGTTCGCAGGGGATGCCGCCCCCTACGACAGCCTGCCCGAGATCGCGCGCTGGGCGGGTGGCCTCGGCTACAGGGGCGTGCAGATTCCCACCTGGGACAAGCGGCTCTTCGACCTCGACACCGCCGCCACGAGCCAGGATTACTGCGACGACATCCGCGGGATCTGCGCCGAGGCCGGTCTCGCGGTGACGGAGCTTTCCACCCACCTGCAGGGCCAGCTCGTCGCCGTCCATCCGACCTATGATGCCCAGTTCGACGATTTCGCGGCCCCCGAGGTCCGCGGCAATCCCGCCGCCCGCCAGCAGTGGGGCGCGGAGCAGGTGCGCAAGGCGCTGATCGCCTCGCGCCGCCTTGGCCTCTCGGCGATGGCCTCCTTCTCCGGCGCGCTCGCCTGGCCCTTCCTCTATCCGTGGCCGCAGCGCCCCGCCGGCCTGATCGATGCCGCCTTCGACGAGCTCGCCCGGCGCTGGCGCCCGCTGCTCGACACCGCCGAGGAGAACGGCATCGACATCGCCTTCGAGATCCATCCGGGCGAGGACCTGTTCGACGGCACCACCTTCGAGATGTTCCTCGACCGCGTCGGCGGCCACGCCCGGGCCAACATCCTCTACGACCCGTCACATTTCGTGCTGCAATGCCTCGACTATCTCGACTTCATCGAGATCTACCACGAGCGCATCCGGGCCTTTCACGTGAAGGACGCCGAATTCAACCCGAGCGGCCGGCAGGGCGTCTATTCGGGCTATGCGCCCTGGGTCGAGCGCGCCGGGCGCTTCCGCAGCCTTGGCGACGGCCAGGTCGATTTCGGCGGCGTCTTCTCGCGGCTGACCGCGCATGACTATCCGGGCTGGGCCGTCGTGGAATGGGAATGCGCGCTGAAACATCCCGAGGACGGCGCGCGCGAGGGGGCGGAATTCGTGGCCGCCCACATCATCCGCGTCACCGAGCATGCCTTCGACGACTTCGCCGGCGGCCAGGCGGATGACGCCGCCAACCGCCGCCTGCTCGGCCTGAAGTGACGGGGGACGCCATGACCGACACCCCCCGCCCGATCCGCCTCGGCATGGTCGGCGGTGGCAAGGACGCCTTCATCGGCGCCGTCCACCGCATCGCCGCCCGCCTCGATGGCGAATTTGAACTCGTCGCCGGCGCGCTCTCCTCCACGCCCGAGCGGGCACGGGAGTCCGGCCGGGCGCTGGGGCTCGACCCCGCGCGGAGCTATGACGACTTCACCGAGATGGCCCGGCGCGAGTCCCGCCGCAAGGACGGGATCGAGGCCGTCGCCATCGTCACGCCGAACCACATGCACGCCCCGGCGGCCAAGGCCTTCCTCAGCCGTGGCATCCATGTGATCTGCGACAAGCCGCTGACCGCCACCCTGCGCGAGGCCCGCAGCCTCGCCGCCGCCGCGGCCGAGGCCCCTGCGCTCTTCATCCTGACCCACAACTATACCGCCTATCCGATGATCCGGCAGGCGCGGGCGATGATCGCCGGCGGGGAGATCGGCGCCATCCGCGTGGTGCAGGTGGAATATGCGCAGGACTGGCTGTCGACCGCGCTGGAGGACACCGGCTCCAAACAGGCCGGCTGGCGCACCGACCCTGCCCGGTCGGGCGTCGGCGGCGCCTCGGGCGACATCGGCACCCATGCCTTCAACCTCGCGAGCTTCGTCACCGGCCTGACGCTCGAGTCGCTGGCCGCCGACCTGCAATCCTTCGTTCCCGGGCGGCGGCTCGACGACAACGGCCAGGTGCTGCTGCGCTTCGCCGGCGGGGCCCGCGGCGCCCTCTGGTTCAGCCAGGTCGCGCCGGGCCACGAGAACAGCCTGCGCCTGCGCATCTATGGCGAGACCGGCGGCCTCGACTGGGCGCAGGAGGAGCCGAACGTCCTGTGGCACACCCCCCTCGGCGCGCCGAAACGCCTGCTGACCCGGGGGGGCGCGGGTGCCTCCCCCGCCGCCGCCCGCGTCAGCCGCACGCCGGGCGGCCATCCCGAGGGCTATCTGGAGGCCTTCGCCAATCTCTATACCGAAGCCGCCCGGGCGATCCGCGCGGTCGGGGCGGGCCAGCCGATCCCGTCCGATGTCATCTTCCCCGGCATCGCGGACGGCGTCGCGGGGGTTGCCTTCGTGGACGCCTGCGTCCGCTCGTCAAAGCGGAACGCGGCCTGGGTGACGCTGGCGGTGTAGGGCCGTGCTGCACGGCGTGTCGCGATCGGCAGCCGTCACCCCCCTCACCGAAACCCCAGCCTCTCCCGGACCGCCTCCGGCGTCAGGCCTTCGGCGCGGAGGGTGGCGAGGGTCCGGGCGTCGTCGCGTTTGGCGAGGCGGCGGCCGGTGGCGTCGCGGATGAGGGTGTGGTGGTGCCAGACCGGGGCGGGCAGGCCGAGCAGGGCCTGCAGCAGCCGGTGGAGCGGCGTTGCCGGCAGGAGGTCGGCGCCCCGCACGACATGGGTCACGCCCTGCGCGGCATCGTCCACCACCACCGCGAGGTGATAGGCGATGCCGATGTCGCGGCGCGACAGCACCACGTCGCCGATCTCCTGCCGCATCCGCGCGGGATCGAGCGGATGGCACCCCGGCTGCACCGGCCCCGCCTCCTCGACGGCGAGGCCGGGGCCGGCCAGGGCCAGCGCCGCGCCGAGGTCGAGGCGCAGTGCGTCGCCCGGGGCGGCCGAGCCCATTGGCCGGCCGCGGCAGGTGCCGGGATAGGGGCCGGGCCCCGTGGCCCCCTCCTGCGGGGCCGCGAGCGCGGCCCGTATCTCGGCCCGGGTGCAGCCGCAGGGATAGAGCAGGCCGCGCTCCGCCAGCCGCTCCAGCGCGGCCGCATAGGCCGGCCCGCGGGCGGACTGGCGCAGCACCGGCTCGGGCCAGTCGAGACCGAGCCATCGAAGATCCTCGCGCAGCGCCAGATCGAAGTCCGGGCGGCAGCGCGTGGTGTCGAGATCCTCGATCCGCAGCAGGAACACCCCCCCCGCCTCGGCCGCGAGTGCCGCGGCGGTCAGGGCCGAGAAGGCATGGCCGAGGTGCAGCCGCCCCGTCGGCGAGGGGGCGAAACGGGTGACGACCCCGGCCAAGCGCAGCCGCGCCGGCTCAGTTGCCGTCGCGGATCTGGCGCAGGCGCCGGTCGGCGTTGGACTGGTAGATGAGGATCCAGGCGAGCAGGATGAACATCGGATGGGTGAGGCCACCCGAGAAGATCACCGCCGGAATCCAGATGAGGAAGGTGACGATCGCGACCACCCACCGCCCGGTGAGCAGGATCGACAGCGGCGGCAGGAACAGCGCGAGGACATAGTTCATGGTTGGAACCCCCTTGTTGCCCCTTGAAGTAGGAAGCCCCCGGCCGGTCGGCAAGCCGGCGGCCCGTCCGGGCAGCGGTCAGGCCGGCACGGTCCCGCCCGTCAGCCAGGCGGTGAAGTCGGCCTTGGCCCGGTCGGTATAGCCGCGATAGCGGTCCTTGCGGCCCCGCCGCCCTCCCCGCGCCGCGTCGAGCGGCGGGAACAGCCCGAAATTCACGTTCATCGGCTGGAAGCTGCGCGCGTCGGCGCCGCCGGTGATATGGGCGAGCAGCGCGCCGGTCGCCGTCGTCGGCGGGGGCAGCCGCACGG